>Ga0335076_10003015_pt1 | contig 16840 bp, 17 predicted proteins | sample Lox_Sample_25_FD_206717 | JGI IMG/M metagenome (GOLD analysis project Ga0335076, IMG submission 206717) | Soil microbial communities from Loxahatchee National Wildlife Refuge, Florida, United States - Lox_Sample_2.5 | ecosystem: Environmental > Terrestrial > Soil > Wetlands | place: USA... | reverse complement strand
CCGCTGGGCAGGGATGCCCAGCGGAACGGCCCCAGGGATGTCGAGCGTGCGGAATCCGGCCCATACACGGCCGCGGGGCGACTGCCCCCGCGCCGGATTCCGTGCGAGACCCAGAATCAGGCGCCGGCGAGCGCTTGCTTCAGGTCCGCGACGAGGTCGTCGGGGTCCTCGACGCCGCAGCTGAGCCTGACCAGGTCGGGCGGCACGGCGGCGACGGAGTCCTCGACCGATTGGTGAGTCATCGCCTGCGGTACCTCGATCAGCGACTCGACGCCGCCCAGCGACTCGGCGAGCGTGAAGAGGCGGGTGCGGGTCGCGATCTCGGTGGCGTCGGGGTGGCGGAAGCTGACCATCCCGCTGAAGCCCGGCCAGCGCACGTCGGTCACCTGCGGCGTGGTGTTCAGGAGCTCGACGATCGCGGCCGCGCTCCGGGCGTGGGCGTCCATTCGCAGGTGGAGCGTGCGCAGCCCGCGGTGAACCAGGAAGCAGTCGAACGGGCCCGGGACGGCGCCAACCGCGTTCTGGACGAACCGCAACTGCTCGTACCAGTCGTCCGAGCGCGTGACCACGACGCCACCGACGACGTCCGAGTGCCCGCCGAGGTACTTGGTCGTCGAGTGCACGGCGAAGTCCGCGCCGAGCTCGAGCGGGCGCTGGTTCGCGGGAGTCGCGAACGTGTTGTCGACGGCCACGAGCGCGCCGCGCCGGCGCGCGATCACGGCCTCGATGTCGACCACGTGCAGAAACGGGTTGGTCGGGGTCTCGATCCAGATCAGCCGCGTTTCTTCTCGCACCGCCCGCTCGACCGCGTCGAGATCGGTCTGGTCGACGAGGTCGTACTCGAGGCCCCACCGGCGCATGACCTTGTCGATGAGCCGGTACGTGCCACCGTAGAGGTCGGCCGGGAGGATCACGTGTGACCCCGGCTCGCACACGATCGTGATCAGCGCGTGCTCGGCGGCGAGGCCAGACGAGAAAGTGACGGCGCGCCCGTCCTCGAGCTCGCCCAGCGCCCGTTCGAGCGCGGCCCTGGTCGGGTTCGCCGAGCGCGAGTAGTCGTAGTCCTCGGCGAACTCGCCCGGCCGGGGCTGGGCGTAGGTCGAGGTCTGGTGGATCGGCGGGATCACCGAGCCGTAGCTCGGATCGGGGGTCAGGCCGGCGTGGACCGCGCGGGTCGCGAACGCGTCGCGCCGGCCGTCCGCGGATTCGGTCACGAAGCCAATGCTTCCAGCAAATCCGTCCGCGTGACGAGCCCCTCGGCGCGGCCGTCGCGCGTGACCAGCAATGCCTGCTGATCGCCGACCAGCAGCTCGACGGCATCGCGGACCGGGTCCTCTGTCGACACCGCAGCGAACGGCGCCTCCATCACATCGACGATCTCGGCATCGAGGATCGCGGGGTTCTCGGCCGCGCGCTTCAGCAGCCCGCGCTCGCCGATCGCGCCGACCACGGTCGCCGGGTCGTGCGCGCTGACGACGGGCAGCTGCGAGACGCGGTGCTCGTGCAGCAGCGCGACCGCGTCGCGGACCTTGAAGTGCGTCTGGACCGTGACCAGCGGCGGGATCTCGCCGGCTTCGCGCTTGCGCGCGAGCACATCGCCGACCAGCAGCTTGGAGTCGCGGTCGAGGAAGCCGTACTGGCGCATCCACGCGTCCGAGTAGATCTTCGACAGGTACGAGCGACCGCCGTCGGGGAGGATGACCACGATCAGCGCGCCGGGGTCTTCGACCTCATTTGCGATCTGCAATGCGGCGTGGAGAGCTAGGCCGCCCGAGCCCCCGGCGAGGATGCCCTCGAGCTGGGCCAGCCGGCGCGTGGTCATGAACGCGTCGCGGTCCGACACCGTGATCCACCGGTCGATGATCGTCGGGTCGAACGTCTCGGGCCAGAAGTCCTCGCCGACGCCCTCGACGAGATACGGGCGGACGTTCTCGGGGCCGCCCGAGTAGATCGAACCCTCGGGGTCGGCGCCGATCACCACGAGGTCCGGATTGCGCTCTCGCAGGTAGCGGGCCGTGCCGGTGACCGTGCCGCCCGTGCCGACGCCGGCGACCAGATGCGTGATCTGCCCGGCGGTCTGCCCCCAGATCTCGGGGCCGGTCGACTCGTAGTGGGCCTGTGGGTTCGCCGGGTTGAAGTACTGGTTCGGCTGGAACGCGCACGGGATCTCGGCGGTCAGGCGATCGGCCACCCGGTAGTAGGACTGGGGCGACTCGGGCGGGACGTCGGTGGGGGCGAGCACGACGTCGGCGCCGTAGGCGCGGAGCAGATCGATCTTCTCGCGCGACATCTTGTCGGGCATCACCGCGATCACGCGGTAGCCCTTGAGGCGCGCCGCGATCGCGAGACCGGTGCCGGTGTTCCCCGACGTGGGTTCGACGATCGTGCCGCCGGGCTGCAGCCGTCCGTCGCGCTCGGCGGCCTCGATCAGCGCCACCGCGACCCGGTCCTTGATCGAGCCCCCGGGGTTGAACGACTCGACCTTTGCGACCAGGCGCGGACGCAGGCCGGCGCCGATGCGTGACAGCCGGATCAGCGGCGTATCCCCGATCGCGTCGAGGATGGAATCCTTCAGAATCGGAGTTGCGATGGCGGTGTCGGTCATGGTCTTAGGATGACGATCCTGCGGTAGATTCACAAGGAATCGCAGATTCTGCGATTTTGGTGGGTGATGCGAGATAATCTTCGGCCCGAGGCCAGGTAGTCCGCTCCGTGCCGAATCATCCACAGCCCCCGGTTGACGACGTCGACCGCGCCCTGCTCGAGTTGCTCGCGCGGGACGCCCGGATCACCAACCAGCGTCTCGCGGACCGAGTCGGGGTGGCGCCGTCGACGGCGCTGGCGCGGCTGCGCTCGCTGCGCGACCGGGGCGTGATCCGCGGCTTCCACGCCGAGGTCGACCTGGCGGCGCTCGGCCGGCCGCTCCAGGCGCTGATCGCGGTCCGGCTCGCGGTGCACGCGCGCGACCAGATCGACGACTTCACGTCCGCGGTCCGGCAGCTGCCGGGCGTGCTGATGGTGTTCCACCTGACCGGCGTCACGGACTACCTGGTCTGGGTCGCGGCGGCCGACGCGCAGGATCTGCGGGAGTTCGTCGTCGACCACCTGGCCACGCACCCGTCGGTGGCGCACGCGGAGACCTCGCTGATCTACGAGCACCATCGCGGCCCCGGCATCTGGGGCGCGGCCGATCCGGCATGACCCCCGCCGAACGCGTCGCCGGCCTCGGGACGACGATCTTCACCGAGATGAGCGCGCTCGCGGCGCGCACGGGGGCGATCAACCTCGGTCAGGGGTTTCCCGACACCGACGGCCCGGCGTCCGTGATCGAGGCCGCGGTGGCGGCACTGCGCGGGGGTCACAACCAATACGCGCCGCTCCCGGGGGTTCCGGAGCTGCGAGAGGCGGTGTTCGAGCATCAGCGCCGCTGGTACGGGCTCGATCCCGAGGATGTGCTGATCACGTTCGGCGCCACCGAGGCAATCGCATCGGCGCTGCTCGGGCTCTGCGATCCCGGCGACGAGGTCGTGGTGCTTGAGCCGTACTACGACTCGTACGCGGCCTGCATCGCGTTCGCCGGCGGGACGCGCCGGCCGGTCACGCTACGCCCCCCCGGGTTCGACGTCTCTCCCGAGGCACTCCGGGGCGCGATCGGGCCGCGCGCGAAGGTGCTGCTGCTGAATTCGCCACACAATCCGACAGGGCGTGTGCTCGGCCCCGACGAGCTCGAGCTGATCGCGGCCGCGTGCATTGAGCACGACCTGATCTGCGTCACCGACGAGGTTTACGAGCATCTCGTCTACGACGGCGAGCACATCCCGATCGCGAAGTTGCCAGGCATGGAGTCGCGGACGCTGACGATCTCGAGCGTCGGCAAGTCGTTCTCGTTCACCGGCTGGAAGATCGGCTGGTGCTCGGGGCCGGCAGAGCTGGTGGCTGCGGCGCGCATGGTCAAGCAGTTCCTGACGTTCGCCGGCGGCACGCCACTGCAGCACGCCGCGGCCACGGCGCTGCGGTTGCCGTCGGCCGAGGTCGAGGCCTTGCGCGATGACCTGCGCGTCAAGCGCGATCTTCTGTGCGACGGGTTGGCGGCGGCGGGCCTTAAGCCGATCACGCCGGCGGGGACGTACTTCGTCAACGCGGACGTGGGGGTGGATGCCGTCGGATTCTGTCGTGAGTTGCCCGCGCGTTGCGGTGTCGTGGCGATACCGACCGGCGTGTTCTACGACGATCCCGGCGCGGCGCCGACGCTCGTGCGGTTCGCGTTCTGCAAACGGTCCGAGGTGATCGCCGAAGCCGCGTCGCGCCTCGCGGGCCTTCACGGTGGCGGCTAACCGGGAACTCGGGGGGATCCGTCGGCCGAGTTACCGATGACCGGTCGTGGGCGCGTCGTTTCGGGAAATCGACCGGTCAGGGGTGGCGAGTTACTGGTTATCCGCCACCAAGCAGCGCGTCTAGGTCGGCGACGGTTATCACGTCGGCCTGCCGGGGGAAGATCCGCTCGGTCAGGAACTCGTGGACCTCGGGCTCGCGGTCGGCGGTGGCGTCGGCCAACACGAGGACGCGGTAGTCGCGGTCGTCGGCGTCGCGCACCGTGGACAAGACGACGCCGCTGGTGCTGATGCCGGCGAGGATCAGCGTGTCGATCCCGCGCTCGCGGAGTTGGGCGTCAAGATCGGTGGTCGAGAACGCGCCGACGCGCACCTTGCGGACGATGATGTCGCCCGGCTCGGGCGCCACCCGGTCGTGCACGGCGGTGCTGGGCGAATCGTTGCGCAACGCCGTCCCGGCAGCGCCAACGCGCCTGCCCATCCCGCTCGTCGGCGGAAACGACTCGAGGTCCTCGTCCTCGAACGCGACCCGGACATAACCGACGACGCCGCCGGCGCGGCGAACGGTGGCGATGGCGTCTTCGGCGCGCGAGAGCAGGTCTTCAGGCTCGCCGAGCATGTCGACGACTCCGTTCTGGTAGTCCATCACGAGCAGCGCCGCGCGGCGAGGGTCGATCGGTTCGGTCATGTGGCGTTCCTTTCGTGGGTGGGGGGTCGTCGACATGGACGTAGCGGCCGCCGCGCATCAGCGAGGCGGCGGCGGCGAGCACCGACAGGCCGGCGGCGACGCTGAACACGACGACGAGGCCGTCGTGGAAGGCGGCCGCGATCAGCCTCGGGAAGAAGTAAGTTCCGGTCAGGACGTGCTGGTGCGCCTCCGAGAGGGAGGAGAGCGCGCCGGTCGGGGCCAGCAGATGCGCCACCGGGTTCTCGCCGAGCACGGCCGCGAACAGCGACGACACCGGCGGCAGGCTCGCGACCTGATGAGCGATCGCGTGCGATACGCCCTGCTCTTGAAGGCCGGCGAGGAGCTGCGCCGGGAGGCTGCTGGCCAGGCCCGCGATCAGGAGCGAGAAGAACACGCCGATCGACAGCGCCGTGCCGGTGTTCTGGAAGGTCGACCGCATCCCGGAGGCGGCGCCGCGGAATCGGGCGGGGACGCTGCTCATGATCGACGCCGAGTTCGGCGAGCTGAACATGCCGACGCCGATCCCGTTGAGCGTGATCAGGCCCGCGAACGCCCAGTACGGAAAGTCGACGGGGAGGAGCATCAGGCCGACGAAGCTCGCGGCGAACACGAGCATGCCGGCGGTGGCGAAGCCGCGCGCGCCGAAGCGGTCCGACAGGTAGCCGCATACCGGCCCCGAGATCAGGAACGCGGCGGTCAGCGGCAGCAGGTAGATGCCGGCCCACAACGGTGTCTGCGTGTAGCTGTAGCCGTGAAGCGGCAGCCAGATGCCCTGCAGCCAGATGATCAGCATGAACTGCAGCCCGCCTCGGGCCGTCGCCGCGATCAACCCCGCGGCGCTCCCGGCGGCGAACGCGCGGATCTTGAACAAGCCGAGCTCGAACATCGGCTCGGCGACCCGCTTCTCAATCAAGACGAACGCCACGAGCAGGGCCAAGCCACCGACGATCGAGCCGATCACGGCCGGGTTCGTCCAGCCCATCGCGTGACCTCCGTACGGCTTGATGCCGTTGGTCACGCCGATCAGGATCGCGCTCAACCCGACCGCGAACGTGATGTTTCCCCACCAGTCGATCCGACCCGGGTGGCGCTCGCCGGTGTCGCGAAGCTTGCGGTACGCCCACACGGTCCCGAACACGCCGACCGGGACGTTGACCCAGAACACCGCGCGCCAGTCGATCGCCGCGAGGATGCCGCCCGCGACCAGCCCGATGAACTGGCCGGCGATCGCGGCGACCTGGTTGATGCCGAGCGCGAGCCCGCGCTGATCGGAGGGAAACGCGTCGGTGAGGATCGCCGCCGAGTTCGCCGTGAGCATTGATCCGCCGAGGGCCTGCACCACCCGCCACCCGATCAGCCACTGCGCGCCGTGGGCGCCCATGAACGGATCGAACGAGAGCAGGATCGACGCCGCCGTGAACACCACGAAGCCGCCGTTGTAGATCTTGACCCGCCCGTACATATCGCCGAGCCGGCCGACGGTGACGACGAGCACGGCCTGGACAAGCCGATAGCCCATGATCATCCACAGGAGGTAGCTGATGTTCCCGGCGGCCAGCGGATCGAGGTTGATCCCGCGGAAGATCGCCGGCAACGCGATGATCACGATCGAGCCGTCGAGCGCCGACATGAACACGGCCATCGTGGTGTTCGACAGCGCGATCCACTTGTAGCCGTCGTCCGGCGCGGCGGCCGGCATCAGATGCTCTGAGCCAGTCGCTCGAGCAGCGGCCCCGCCGCCCACAGCTGCTCGAGCTCCGCGGGTGAAAACCCGCTCGAGAGGGCCCTTGCGAGCTGCTCGGTCCTCGCGTTCCGACGGTCGCGCAGAATCTGAAGCCCGGTTTCTGTGATCGAGAGGATCACCCGCCGCCCGTCCTCGGGATCGGACGCCCGCTCGATCAGGCCTCGTGCCTCGAGCGCCGCGAGCGTCGCGCCCATCGACTGCGGGCTGATCTGCTCAGCGCGCGCCAGGGTCGCTCCGGTCGCCGGGCCGCCACGGTCGAGTCGCGCCAGCGCCGAAGACTCGGGCAGCGTCAGGTCATCACCGGTCGGGATCTGACGGAGCCGGCGCAGCAGCAGCCCGATGCTGAGCCGGAGGTTCGCCGCGATCCGGTCAGTGTCGAGAGCCTCCGTGATCACTTATCATAAGTCTAGCCTGATAAGTCTGAGCTTGCAATCTCCTGCTGGTAGAGAATTGGGGGCTCAAGCCACCGGACCCGAGGAGGAGAGACGATGTCCGCAACCGCCGCCCCTTCACCCGCGGCCACTGAGGTCGAGCAATGGCTGGCGCGCTTCGGCGAAGCACTGGAGCGGGGCGATGCCGCCGGCGCAGCCGAGCTGTTTGCGCCCGAGAGCTACTGGCGTGACCTCGTCGCGTTCACCTGGAACATCAAGACCGTCGAGGGTCGTGAGGAGATCCGGGATATGCTCGAGCACACGCTCGGGGACGTGAAGCCGCGCAACTGGCACGCGAGCGAGGAGCCGGACTCCGCCGACGGCGTGACGACCGCGTGGATCGCGTTCGAGACCGAGGTGGGCCGCGGGCAGGGGTTGCTGCGGCTGATCGAGGGCCAGGCGTGGACGATGCTGACCGTGCTCGACGAGCTCAAGGGATACGAGCAGGATCTGGGATTCCGCCGGCCCAAGGGCGTCGCCCACGGCGCGAATCCCGAGCGGCACACGTGGCTCGAGGATCGTCAGCGCGAGGCTGAGGAGCTCGGCTACACCATGCAACCGTACGTGGTGATCGTGGGAGGCGGCCAGGGCGGGATCGCCCTCGGAGCGCGTCTGCGCCAGCTGGATGTTCCGACGATCATCGTCGAGCGCAACCCGCGTCCGGGCGACTCGTGGCGGAACCGGTACAAGTCGCTCTGCCTCCACGACCCGGTTTGGTACGACCACCTGCCGTACATCAAGTTCCCGCCGAACTGGCCCGTGTTCTCGCCCAAGGACAAGATCGCCGACTGGCTCGAGATGTACACGCGCGTAATGGAGCTGAACTACTGGGGGTCGACGACCGCGACCAGCGCGCGCTACGACGAGGCCGCCGGCGAGTGGATCCTGACCGTCGAGCGGGACGGCAAAGAGATCACGCTACGGCCGAAGCAGCTTGTGATGGCGACCGGCATGTCGGGCCGCCCGCACACCCCCCAGTTCCCGGGCATGGACCGGTTCAAGGGCGACCAGCATCACTCCTCCCAGCACCCCGGCCCCGACGCGTACCGCGGCAAGCGTGCCGTCGTGGTCGGATCCAACAACTCCGCCCACGACATCTGCGCCGCGCTGTGGGAGCACGGCGCCGACGTGACGATGGTGCAGCGCTCCTCGACGCACGTGGTGCGGTCGGAAACGCTGATGGAGATCGCTCTCGGCGCGCTCTACTCCGAGGACGCGGTGGCGTCCGGGATGACGACCGAGAAGGCCGATCTGACGTTCGCGTCGCTCCCGTACCGGATCCTCGCGGGGCTGCAGATACCGGTGTACGAGCGGATCCGCGAACGCGACGCCGACTTCTACGCGCGGCTCGAGGCAGCCGGGTTCCAGCACGACTGGGGCGAGGACGGATCGGGACTGTTCATGAAGTACCTGCGCCGCGCGTCGGGCTACTACATCGACGTCGGCGCCTCCGAGCTCGTGGCAAGCGGCCAGGTCAAGCTCCAGCCGGGCCAGGTTGACCACCTCACCGAGGACGCCGTGGTGATGGCCGACGGGACCGAGCTTCCCGCCGACCTCGTCGTGTACGCGACCGGCTACGAGTCGATGAACGGATTCGTCGCCGACCTGATCTCCCAGGAGGTCGCGGACAAGGTCGGCAAGGTGTGGGGACTCGGGTCCGACACGACCAAGGACCCCGGCCCATGGGAGGGAGAGCAGCGCAACATGTGGAAGCCGACCCAGCAGGAGGGGCTGTGGTTCCACGGCGGCAACCTTCACCAGTCGCGCCACTACTCGCTGGCCCTCGCGCTCCAGCTGAAGGCGCGAGCGGAGGGGATCGACACCCCGGTGTACGGACTACAGGAGGTCCATCACACGCGGTAGCGGCCGACCAATTCGTTCGCGGCGTCGATGTCGCCGGCTGTGAGTTCGCGCGGGGTCAGCGTGGCGCGTCCGGCGTACTGCGCCAGGATCGCCCCGCGGACGTCCTCGATGCCAGTGCCGGGAACCTCGTTCGCCACCGCGCCGAAAGTTGCAGGGTCCCAGTCGAGACCGAGCTCGCGATAGACGTCCTGCAGCACGGCGCGCATGGAACGTGGGGGCTCGACCACTACGACCGTCGACAGCAACCACGCCCCGCGGACGATCCGCTGCGCGGCACCGATCAACTTGGTCCTGCCGCGCGCGTTGACGCTGAACTCGCCGGGGCAGTACTCGCCGGGCACCTCTCCGACGCGGGCATCGACGCCGAGGCCGCGGAGCGCGCGCGCCTGCCGCTCTGCCTCGTCGGCGAACCGCGCCTGGATACCCGACATCGAGTCCTCGGCCGGCATGATCTCGTCGAACACCAGGCAGCCCTCGTCATACGCGGCCGCGCGGCCGCCGGCGCCCCGGATCACGGGGGTGTAGCCGCGCCGCCGGGAGGCGGCGGCCGCGCTCACAAACCCGGGGAGAAAGCTGTCGCGGCGTCCGAAGGCAACGGTCGGTCGCGGGCGGTAGGACCTGATCACGGGTCCGCGACGACCGCCGGCGACGAGGCCGAGCAGAGCGTGGGGGAGGGCGACATCGAGCGCGGGGTCAGCGCCGGCGGACCCTTCCACCAGATCCACTGCGCCCAATCACAGCTCCAGCACGCGCTGCACGGTCGCCGGCTCGATGTCAAGAGCGGCGACGTTGTCGGCGATCTGCGCGGGCGAGGTGGCACCGAACAGCACGGTGGCGACGGCGGGGTTGGCGAGTGCGAACGCGATCGCGAGTGCAGCGGGAGTTGCGCCGACCTCCGTGGACAGCGCTCGCAACCTGGCGCCGCACTCGCGCGCGGCCGCGAACCGCGGATCATCAAGCTCGCCGGCGGCACGGCCCGTCTGGCCGGCGTCGTACTTGCCGGTGAGCACGCCGCCCGCCATCACGAACGAGGCGACGAGGCCGGCGCCCGACGCGCGGAGCGCCCCGGTCATCGCGTCGCTCTCGACCCAGTCGCGGCGGACGAGGCTGTACGGGAGCTGCGCGGCGCACGGCTGCGGCGCTCCCTGCTCCGCCGCCGTGCGGACAGCTTCCGCGAAAGGAGCCGCCTCCCAGTTGACGATTCCCCAGGCGCGCGCCTTTCCTGACTCGATCAGCTCGGCGACCGCGGCGGCCATCTCGGCGATCGGGAGATCGTCCGGCGGCGGGTTCGCGTAGATCAGGTCGACGTAATCGAACCCCATCCGCGCTAGCGAGCGGTCGAGCTCGTCGGCCGCGCTCTGCTCGGGCCAGAACTCCCACCACAGCTTGTTGGAGACGACCGTGTCCGCGCGATTCCAGCCGGCCGCGCGGAACAGCTGTCCGAACAGCACCTCGGAATAGCCGGTCGGGATCGGCGCGGTGCCGGTCTCGTCGTTGTAGCGCGCGTCGTCGAGGAAGTTGAAGCCGTGCTCGCGGGCGGCGCCCATCACCGCGAGCGCGTCCTCGCGAGAGATCCGCTCGAACGTGCGCCACGACCCGAGCGACAGGCGCGAGACCTCGAGGCCGGATCCGCCGAGCGGCGCTCTTTCCATGACCGGCAAGTTATTACGCGCGCGAGGCGACCAGCGACATCCCGCGCTCTTCCCACAGCGCTTGCAGGAGCGAACAGCAGAGCTTGCGCTTGGGAACAACCTCGGGGACATCGCCCCGGGGTGTCCCGGCCAGGCCCTCGTCGGCGCTGACCAGCACCACGACCGCGGGGTTGCCGCAGGCGCTCATCCGTCGTGCCGCTTCGATCCCGCCGATGCCCGGCATGCGGACATCCATCAACACCAGGTCCGGGCGCAGGCGATCGGCCTGGTCGATTCCCTCTTCGCCCGAGCATGCCGCCCCGACGCACTCAAAGCCGGAGGTGGCGTCGATCAGTTCGCGCGCGACCTCCTGGAAGAAAGGTCCGTCGTCGACGATCAGGACGCGAACCGGGGCGGTGGCGGTGGGTGGGGCAGGAATCGCAGGATGCTCTCGGGGAACGCCACCTGTGTCCACAGTGCGCACACGTGTGCGCAGGGGGGCACACACTCATCGGGAAGTCGTGGAGGCCGACTACGGGGCGAGGCGACTACGGGGCGAGGCGCTCGATCGCCCAGGCCCCGCCGGCGGCGGGCGTGTATCGGAGCCGATCGTGGAGGCGGTTGTCGCGGTGCTGCCAGAACTCGAACCTCTCCGGCGTCAGACGGAAGCCGCCCCAGTGCTCGGGCAGCGGCACCTCGGCGCCGGCGTGGAGCTCGTCGAGCTCGGCCACCCGCCGCTCGAGGAACTCGCGGCTCTCGACCGGCCGGCTCTGCGGCGACGCGGCCGCGCTCAGCTGGCTGCCACGGGCGCGACTGTGCGCATACGCCTCCGACTCCTCTCGCGTGGTGCGAGCCACGGAACCCTCGATTCTGACCTGGCGCCCGAACGGCTCCCAGTGGAACAGCAACGCCGCCCGCGGGTTGGCGGTCAACTCGCCACCCTTGCGGCTCTCGTAGTTCGTGAAGAACACGAACCCGTTGGGTCCGGCCTGCTTGACCAGCACCATCCGAACCGATGGCGCCCCGTCGGTCGATGCGGTGGCGACGGCCGCGGCCTCGGGCTGGCTGACGCCGGCACTGGCGGCCTCGTCGAACCAGGCCGTGAACTGACGGAAGGGGTCGGGGTCGACGTCCTGCTCCCGGAGTGGCTGCGAGGCATCCGTCACGCCCGGCGGAGGTTAAAGCGCTCAGCGGGATCGTTGCGACGCGGGCACCCAGTCGGCTTCGCGCGCCGGCAGCCCGTGCCCACGCTCGGTCAGCGAGTAGAGACGATCTCGACCGACCCGCCGGGCAGGGTGCGCTCACGCTCGAAGGTCGGGCCCGCATCGAGGCTGAGCGACTCGGTCAGCCGCATGCCGTCGCCGAACAACACCGGAAGCACTACGAGCAGCCGGGCCGGGTCGCCATCGGTCACGATGTGGTCGGGCGTGCCGGCGCGGTCCGTCAGACCGTAGGGCGGGCCGAGACTCATCGCTAGCCTTCGCGTCCGTTCATGCCCGAGCCGCCCAAGATCGTCCACCTCGATCAGCTCGAGGCGATTCCCGGCCCGGCAGCCTTACCTGGCACCCGGTTCGGCTGACGCTCGGCGTGCGCGCGTTTGGCTGCAACGCGTACACCGCCGGGGAGGCAGGCCAGGACGTGGTCGAGCCGCACAGCGAGGATCCGAACCTCGCTCATCAGGAGCTGTACTACGTCGCGGCCGGGCGCGCGAGGTTCACGATTGACGGGACCTCCCACGGCGCGCCCGCGGGGACATACGTGTTCATCCCCGATCCCGCGTCGCACCGGCACGCGGTTGCGGAGGAGGCCGGCACCACCGTGCTCAGCTTCGGCGGCCCACCGACGTTCGAGCCCTCGGCGTGGGAATGGGCATTCCGCGCCGGCCCACTGATCCGTACCGATCCGGGTCGCGCCCGCGAGATCCTCACCGAGGGGCTCGAACTACATCCGGAGTCGCCGACGCTGCACTACAACCTCGCCTGCCTCGAAGCGGTCGATGGGCACAGAGACGCCGCGCTCGCGGCGCTGACCACGGCGATCGGCGCGAGGCCGGACGTCGCCGGCTGGGCGCGCGACGACGACGATCTCGAGAGCCTGCGCGACGACCCCGCGTTCCGGGCGCTGGCCTTCTCCGAAGTCAGCCACCTCGACGTGTGGTACGAGCGCATCAACGCGAGCGAACTGGTCGGCCGCTTCGGCGGCCGGCTCGGCCCTAAGGGCCGGGAAGCCGTTCGGAAAGGCGCGGCAGAAGACGAGCCTGCGCGCGGTGAACAAGCTGACCGAGCGCGTCGACGGCAAGCCTCGGTTTCGCAGCGTCCCGCCGCTGCTCGTCCGGTTCGCCGATCTGCACGACCCGGCCGACCCCCGCGACGAGGCCGACCACGTCCGCGACCTGCTCGAGCGGTACATCGCGAGCCTCGGCGCGGACAAGCGCTACCTCTTCGGTACCTACGAGTTCGTCGACCTCGCGCGCAAGGTCGTCGGGGTCGGTGGCGTAGGGAGGCGGGCGTGGGTGCTCCTGTTCGCCGGCCGGCAGGGCAGGGACTCGCTCGTGCTCCAGATGAAGGAGGCGCAGGCGTCGGTGCTCGAGCCCTATCTGGGCGCCAGCGAGTTCGAGCATCACGGCGAGCGGGTCGTCCGCGGACAACGGATGGACCAGGCCGTCACCGACGTGTTCCTCGGCTGGCAGCGCAGCCAGGGCCTCGACGGCGAGGAACACGACTTCTACATCCGCCAGCTATGGGACTGGAAGGCGTCGATGGATCTGTCGAGGATCCGCTACTGGGGCCTTCACGCCTACGGCCGGGCTTGCGGGTGGTCGCTCGCCCGGGCGCATGCTCGCTCGGGGGACCGGTGCGCGATCGCGTCCTATCTCGGCTCCAGCGCGAGGTTCGACGAGGCGATCGCGCGTTTCTCCTCGGCCTACGCCGATCAGAACGAGCTCGACTACCAGCGGCTCCTCGAGGCGGTACAGGCGGGGGAGGTTCCCGCACAGTTCAACATGTGACGTGGGCTAACCGGCGAGGATCAGGCCGACGATCCCTTTGATGATCAGAAGGACGCCGATGACCGCGAAGCCGCGTTCGGCGTACACCCTGCCGTGGATGCCGGCCCATGCCTTTGCCCGGTCGATCGCGGCGGGCGTCCACTCGGGGGCCACCGCGAACGCGATCATCGGGAGCTCGAGCAGCAGCAGCATCACCAGGTTGAACGCGATCACGATGATCACGGTCACGACCGTCGAGTAGTTGAGCTTGGTCAGCCGGTCGAGTCCGGCCAGATACGAGGCGCCGGGCAGCGTCAGCACCGCGCCGAGCACGAACGTGGTCCGTGGCGACCCGTGGCGGAGCTCCCGCTGCCACCGCGGCGGCGGTTTGCCCTCCTTCTTCATGGCCCGGCGCTCTCTGTATTCCCGATCGCGGCCGCTGGCGAGAACCGCGGCGATGATCAGCGTCAACCCGCCGAGGACGATGTCCGCCAGCGGGCTGAGCGTGTGCTTGCTGGTGCTGACGATGCCCGAGTTCTTCAGCGAGAACACGATCACCAGGCCGAGCGTGATGCTCGTCAGCATCGCCCCCAGCCAGTAGCCGAGCATGAGACGGTTCGGGTGTGGGAGCAGCAGCATCAGCGTAGTGACGGCGATCAGCGTCGGATTGAACGCCGAGGTGAAGGACAGGAGGACTACTTCGCCCACGCGATCGGCAACTCTCTCAGGTGCGTGCCCGACTCGTCGCTCAGGGCGGAGGCGGCAGGCCGATCAACTGGACTACCGAGAACGCGAGCAGGATCACGCCGATACCGACCAGGCCGGAGCGAGCCTGGCGGAGCTTTAGGTGGCCGCTGATCCCGATCAGGAACAGGACCGTGGCCAGAAACACGGTGTCGCGCACGTACTTGTCAGCGGTGCCACCCGCATCTGTGCCCTTCGTGAACTCCTCGTCGGCCTGCGCGTCGTACTTGTTCGCCAGAGCCTGCTGGGGGATCACGTATTGCGGCATGTAGGCGGGGCCCGGCGGCGCGTGCGGATTGTGGGCCGGATCGGTGGCGAGCCAGGCGTCGAACGCCGGCCGGTAGCCCGGGCGGAGTCGATTCCGGGCCAACTGCTCGGCGCGCTTGTTGCCGGCCACGTACGCGGTGAACCATGCGTTGAACGAGACCGAGTCGAGCGTCTCGGTCTGGAGCGCCTCGAGGTCCGCCCGGTTTGCCTTGGTCCGCGCGGCCGATGCCCGCGCGAGCGACACCGACGACTCAGTGCTCCACTTCGCGGCCGCGAACCCGGAGTAGGCGGCGAGCACCGCCACCACCGACAGCACCACGGCCTCGACGATCGACAGCCATCGCTCGTGACGGTCGAGTGGCTTGTGCTCGCCCTGCTCGCTCTCCTCAGCGTGCTTCTTGTGCTCGGCGATCTCCTTCCCTACCTCAGACGCCGACAGGCCCTCGGGCAATCTCCAACTCCGGTCTCGATCTTCGCTGTGATCCCACCCGGAAGGATCGGGGCGGCCAGGCCGCGGGCATCACCCGATCCGGGTGACAATTGGGCTTGATGCGGGAGATCACGCTGGAACCACTCGGCGGACGGCACCTCGGCGACGTGCGCAAGCTCGTCGCGGACCCGGACGCGCGGGGCAGGGCGGCGTGACCGCGCACGGCGTCGGCGACGGCGACCTCCGGCGCCGGTACGCGCAGGTGTTCGACGACGTCGCCGAGGAGTACGACCGCGAGCGGCGGGGCTACCCGGACGAGCTGATCGACTCCGCACTCCGAGCCGGGGGCCTGAGCGCCGGCGACCGAGTGCTCGAGATCGGGTGCGGCACCGGCCTGCTGACGGCGTCGCTCCTGGCGCGCGGACTCGTTGTCGACGCCGTCGACCCCGGTGCGAACATGATCCGACTCGCCCGGCGCAGGGTTGGGGAGAGCGCAGCCGTGCGGTTCCACCGCGGACGGTTCGAAGAGGTGACGCTTCCGGACGCGGCGTTCGCGGCCGTGTTCTCGGCTACCGCGTTTCACTGGATCGAGCCCGAGGTGGGCTGGGCGCGCGCGGCCCGGCTGCTCACTCGGGACGGCGTGCTCGCGCTGCTTCAACACTCCGACGTCTGGGACGCGCGCACGGTCGATGACTGGCGCGCGCTCCACGCCGCGGTGGCCAAGGTCGCGCCGGAGATCGGCTCGCGGTGGCCCGCGCTTCGCGACGCGGACACGATCCTGAGCGGAGCCGCCGCGCGCAGCGACAACATCTCCGCGGTCTGGTCGTGGATCGGCCGGCATGAACTGACGGTCCCCGAGGCGGCGCGCCTGTTCGACGACGTCCGGATCGCGACCGTACCCGTCGAGACCGCTTTGACCGGCGATCAGCTGAACGCGTACATGCGGACGACCTCGCTGTACCGCCGTCTCGAGCCGGACCAGCGGCCGGCGCTCGAGGCCGAGAACCGGGATGTCGCCGAGCGCGCCGGCGGCGTCGTCCGGTCGAGCGAGCTCGCCGTGCTCGTCACCGGTCGGCGCGTCTAGGCGGCGTCGGGAGCCCGGCGTCGGGAGCCTACGCCCGCGCGATCGACGCCGGATCGACGCCGTCGAGCCGGGTCATCGTGACGCTCGCGTCGAGAGTCGAGGCGGCGGTGCCGCGGTAGACGCCCTTGATCGGCGGTACGTCGGCGTAGTGGCGGCCGTGGCCGATCTTGACGTGGTCCTCCCCGGCGATCTCGCGGTTCGTCGGATCGGCGCCGACCCACGCGGGCTCCCCGCCGCTGGGCACGGGGAGCAACGCCTCGAGCCACGCGTGGGTATCCACCTCGACCGACTCCTGGCCGTTGTCGTTGCCCGCGGCGAACAGATATCCCGACACGTAGCGGGCGGCGACGCCGTGGTGTCTCAGTAGGCACAAGCCGAGGTGAACGAAGTCCTGGCACACGCCCGCGCCCCCGTCGAGGAGGTCGCGCACGGTCGAGTCGACGTATGTGGCGCCCTGCCGGTACTCGAACCGGTCGGGGATCAGCTCGCAGATCAGGCTCAGCATCGACAGCGGAGAAGCCGCCGCCCGCGTCGTCGCCAGCAGCTCGACCATCGCCGGGTGGCTGGGGGCATCGTCGGTCTGGAGCAGGAACTCACCGCCCGACTCGCGGTAGGTGGGGTCGCCGAGCGCCTCCCAGGTC
>Ga0335076_10003014_pt1 | contig 16840 bp, 18 predicted proteins | sample Lox_Sample_25_FD_206717 | JGI IMG/M metagenome (GOLD analysis project Ga0335076, IMG submission 206717) | Soil microbial communities from Loxahatchee National Wildlife Refuge, Florida, United States - Lox_Sample_2.5 | ecosystem: Environmental > Terrestrial > Soil > Wetlands | place: USA... | reverse complement strand
GGCGGTCGCGCGCGCGCTGGTGACGCAGCCACGCTTGGTGCTGGCGGATGAGCCTACCGGCAATCTCGATGGTGCCAACGCCGCCAGCGTCTTCGCGCTGATGCTCGAACTCAACCGCGAGCGCGGCACGAGCCTCGTGGTGGTGACGCACGACCTGAAACTCGCCAGCCGCATGGAGCGGGTCTACGAGCTCGATCGCGGCACGCTCACCGAGCGTCAGTGAGGTGCTCGCCGGCGGCCCGCCGCACGGCGCTAGGCTGACTGCGCGGCGTGGCGGGCGCGGTAGCGGCTGCGTACATGCCAGCGCCACAGCGCCTCGAACGCGAGCCAGCCGAGGATCCCGAGCATCACGCCACAGACGATGCAGCCGATGACGAACGGCTGCCACACCGGCAGCAACCCATGCCGGAACCAGTGCCAATCGGCGACGAAGCGGAAGTGCTGGCGGGGCGTGTGCAGGATGGCCGCACCCACGCGGTAAGCCATGTAGTACACCGGGACCGCGGTGAAGGGGTTGGTCAGGATCCAGGTGGTGCCGTAGGTCACCGGGATGTTGAGCCGCCAGATGACTGCGGCGCTCACCGCGAGCAACAGGTGCACCGGCAGCGGCACGAAGCAGATCGCGAGCCCCGCGCCGAACCCGTAGGTCACCGCACGGCGGTGGAGCGTCCACAGCTGCGGGTCTGCGATCCGTGCACCGAAGAGCCGCACGACCCAGCGGTCCTGCAGGGCGCGCGGGGCGGGCACGATCTTTTCCAGCAGGCGGCGCGGCATGGGGCTCCGGGACTCTACCAGAAGGCCTGTGGGGCCGGCGGTACGCGCCGCGCTTCCTGGGACGCAGTTACCTTGAGCGCGAGCGCCCCTCCGGTATGATGCCGCCGTTGCGCTTCTAAGTGCTTGCGAGGTAAGCGTTCGGATGTGGGAAATAGTACGGGCCGGCGGCCCGTTGATGTGGCCTATCATTCTGTGCTCGATCACCGCGGCAGCCATCATCCTGGAGCGGCTCTGGACGCTGCAGGACAAGCGGGTGCTGCCGCGCGAGCTGCCGCAGCGGGTCTGGCAGCTGATCGAGGCCAACCAGGTGAACGACAAGGTGATCGCGGCGCTCGAGCAGAACTCGCCCCTCGGACGGCTGCTCGCGACCGGGCTCGCCAACCGCCATCGTCCGCGCGAGATCGTCATGGAGCGTCTCGAGGACACCGGGCGGCACGTGGTGCACGAGCTCGAGCGCTTTCTCAATACACTCGGGACGATCGCCGGTGTCTCGCCGCTCCTCGGACTGCTTGGCACCGTGACCGGCATCATCCGCGCCTTCAACGCCATCCAGGCGGGCGGCATGGGTGACCCGCGCGCGCTCTCGGGCGGCATCGCCGAGGCGCTGATCGCGACTGCGGCGGGGCTGTGCGTCGCGATTCCGGCACTCATCTCCTACCGCTACCTGCGCGGTCGCGTCGACGGCATCGTCGTGGAGATGGAGAAGAACGCCATCCGCATGGCGGACGTGCTCGAGGCGGCGCGGGCGCGCGAGCGCGCCTCGCCGGCCGCCGCGCCGTCGGCCTCGCCCGCGCCGGCCGCACACACGGCCGCCTCATCCGCCGCCGCCTAGCGCCGCAAACGCCGTGAACCTCAAGCCGCGCCGTCACGAGGAGCCGGAGATCAACGTGGTCTCGCTCATCGATGTAGTGCTGCTGCTGGTGGTGTTCTTCATCCTCTCGAGCAAGTTCACCGACGAGGGGCGGTTGCGCGTGCACCTGCCGCAGGCGAGCGCCGTTCCGGTGGAGAAGGTGAGCGGCGAGCCGCTGGTCGTCAGCGTTACGCAACAGGGCGGCTATTTGGTGAACCAGCGCGAGCTCATCAATTCCAGTCCGGAGACGCTGCGGGCGGCGTTGTTGAAGGAAGCCGGCAGCAATCGCTCGATGCGTATCACGCTGCGGGCCGATGCGCGGGCGACACACCAGTCCGTCATCACCGCCATGGACGTCCTTGGGCGCCTCGGCTTCACCGAGGTTAATATCGCTACGGTCAAGGAAGAGCCGGCGAGCAAGCCTTGAACGACATCAGCCGAGCGCGCACCGGGACGGGGAGCACGCCGCCCCTCGGGGGGAGCGCCTTCACCGCCTACCGCCGGCTGCTCGGCTACCTGGGACCGCATCGCGGCCGCTTCATTCTCGGCATGCTCGGCGGAGTGTTGTTCTCGGCCACCATGGTGAGCCTGGCGCCCTTCGCCCAGGGCTTCGTCGGCGGCACGCTCATCCAGCAGGACCCGCGCACCATCGTGTGGGTGCCGCTCGCGCTGGTGGGGATCTTCACGCTGCGCGGCATCGGCGACTTCACCCAGACCTACTTCATGGGTTACGTCGGCCGCCAGATCGTCAATGAGCTGCGGCACGAGGTATTCCAGCACATTCTGTTACTGCCGGTCGGCTACTTCGATCGCCATTCCTCCGGGGCACTGCTGTCGCGCCTCACCTACAACAGCGAGCAGATCGGCCAGGCCACCACCGACTCGGTCAACACGGTGGTACGCACCACGCTCACCATCATCGGCTCGATCGGCTGGCTGCTGTGGACCAACGTGCGCTTGACCCTGATCGCCCTGATCATGGGTCCGCTGGTCGGCTGGCTGGTGTCGATCATCAACCACAAGTTCCGCCGTTACAGCCGCCGTATCCAGGACTCCATGGGCGATGTGACGCGTGTCGCCAAGGAGAGCTTCGAGGCGCCACGGCTCATCAAGGTGTACAACGCCGAAGCGCATTTCGCGCGACAGTTCGACGCGGTCAACGAGCACAACCGCCGTTCCAACATGAAGCTGATCCTGACGCGCGGCATCTCCAACCCGGTAGTGCAGGAGGTGACTGCCATCGGCTGCGCGATTGTGTTGCTGATCGCCATCACTGACGCCATCCATGGGCGCATGAGCATGGCGGCGCTCGCCGGCTTCATCACGGCACTGGTGAGCATCGCGCAGCCGCTGCGCGAGCTGGTCGGGGTCGCCGGTCCGTTGCAGCAGGGCATCGCCGCCGGACAGAGCCTGTTCGAGCTGCTCGATGAGACGCCCGAGCCGCAGGGCGGCACCTTCCGCCCCGCGCGCGCGCGGGGGGCGGTGCAGTTCGAGCGGGTGTCGTTCGCCTACCCGGGCGGCCCGGCGGCGGCCGGCGGTACAGCGACCCGCGGCCGGGCGGCAGCGCTCTCGGACGTTTCGCTCGAGGTCGCCGCCGGCGAGAATCTGGCGATCGTCGGCCGCTCGGGCAGCGGCAAGTCGACGCTGGTGAATCTGTTGCCACGCTTCTACGACGTGGCTGCCGGCAGCGTGCGCATCGACGCCCGCGACGTGCGCGAGTACGAGCTGCGCAACCTGCGCGAACAGATCGCGGTGGTCAGCCAGGACGTAGTGCTGTTCGACGATACCATCCGCAACAACATCGCCTTCGGACGCGACGTGCCGGACGCCGAAATCGAACGCGCCGCGGAGGCGGCACACATCCTCGAGTTCGTGCGCAGCCAGCCCGCCGGGCTCGATGCGCTGGTGGGGGATCGCGGCATGTTGCTCTCGGGCGGACAGCGCCAGCGCATCGCCATCGCCCGCGCGCTGCTCAAGGACGCGCCGATACTGATTCTCGACGAGGCGACCTCGGCGCTCGATACCGAGGCCGAGCGTCACATCCAGGCGGCACTCGCGCAGCTGCTCCGCAATCGCACGACTCTGGTGATCGCCCACCGCCTGTCGACCGTCGAGCAGGCCGACCGCATCATCGTGCTCGATGCCGGCTCGGTCGCCGAGTGTGGCACGCATGCGCAGCTGCTCGCGCACGACGGGCTGTACGCGCAGCTGCACCGGCTGCAGTTCTCCGACTGACGGACGGGGCGTGCCGCAGCAGCTGACGGAGCTCTGGTACCGCGAGCGTGCGCGCGCCTCGCTGCTGCTGCCGCTCGGTTGGCTGTACCGCGGGCTGCTCTTCCTGCGCGCGCGCGCCTACACGGCGGGCTGGCTGCGCAGCGAAACGGCCGGCAAGCCGGTCGTGGTGGTCGGCAACCTCACCGTGGGCGGTACCGGCAAGACCCCACTCGCTGTGTGGCTGGCGCGCGAGCTCAACGCGCGGGGGTTGCGCGTCGGCATCGTCTCGCGCGGCTACGGCGGCCGCGAGTCTCGCGTCCCGCGGTGGGTGGAGGCGCGAGCGCAGTGGCGCGAAGTCGGTGACGAGGCGCTGATCCTGGCGCGCCGCAGCGGCTGCCCGACGGTGGTCGGCAGCGACCGGGTGGCCGCAGCGCGCGCGCTTGCCCCGGCCGTGGACGTCATCGTCGCCGACGACGGCCTGCAGCACCTGCGTCTCCGCCGCGACTGCGAGATCGTGGTCATCGACGGCGCGCGCGGCTTCGGCAACGGGCGCGTACTGCCGGCCGGCCCGCTGCGCGAGCCGCTCGCGCGCCTCGGGCGTGCCGATGCACTGGTGGTGAACGGCAGCGCGGTGCACGCCTCGCTCGCGCGGGGGCTGTGCGGGGAGCGGCTGCTCGAGATGCGCCTCGTCGGGGAAGAGGCGCTGCGGGTGGACGCGGCCGCGGCGCCGCGGCCGCTCGCGGCATGGCGCGGTGAGCGGGTGCACGCGGTCGCGGGCATCGGCAATCCCGCGCGCTTTTTCGCCGCGCTGCGCGCGCACGGCATCGGCGTCATCGAGCACGCCTTCCCCGACCATCATCCTTTCGCCGCGGCGGAGCTGGAATTCGGCGACGCGCTGGCGGTGCTCATGACCGAGAAAGATGCCGTAAAATGCACGACGTTCGGCAACCCACGGTTGTGGTACGTGCCGGTCGAGGCGCATTTCGCCGCGGCCGATGCGCACGAGCTGCTCACGCGCGTGCTGGCGAAGGTGCGCGGCCGTCTGCCCGAGTCCGGAGGTCAGCTGTAATGGATGCGCGTCTGCTCGAGATACTCGCCTGCCCGGTGTGCAAGGGGACCCTGCAGTTCCGCCGCGAAGCACAGGTGCTCGTGTGCCGCATGGACCGCCTCGCCTATCCGATCCGCGACGCGGTGCCGGTGATGCTCGAGGAGGAGGCGCGTCAGCTGGCCGCCGACGATCCGCTGCTCGACCGCTGAGCCCTGAGCGCAGCGCGCGTCTCGCGGGATCTCGAGTCGTGTTCCGGGTGGTCATTCCCTCGCGCTACGCCTCCACGCGGCTGCCGGGCAAGGCGCTGCTGCCGATCGCCGGCAAGCCGTTGGTGCAGTGGGTGTACGAGCGCGCCCGTGCCGCCGGCGCGCGCGAGGTCCTCATCGCCACCGACGACGAGCGCATCGCACGTGCCGCGCAGGCGTTTGGCGCCGAGGCGGTGATGACCGCCGCGAGCCACACCTCCGGCACCGATCGCATTGCGGAGGTCGCCAAGCAGCGCGGCTGGGCGGGAGCGGACATCGTCGTCAACGTCCAGGGAGACGAGCCGCTGATTCCGCCAGCGCTCATCCGCCAGCTTGTAGCGCTGCTCGCGGCCCAACCGCAGGCGGACATTGCCACCCTGGCGACACCCGTCGAGTCGCTCGCCGAGCTGCTCGATCCGAACGCGGTCAAGGTGGTGAGCGACACCCGCGGCTGGGCGCTTTATTTCAGCCGCGCGCCCATTCCCTGGAACCGCGATGGTGTCGCCGGGCCGAGCGGTCAGCGCGATCACGCGGGCGCGCGACGACACGTCGGCGTTTATGCCTACCGCGTCGCCGCGCTCGAGCGCCTCACGCAGTTGCCGCGCGGTGCGCTCGAGACACGCGAGGAGCTCGAACAGCTGCGCGCGCTCGAGCATGGCTTGCGCGTGTGCGTGGCGGATGCGTGCGAGGCGCCGGGACCGGATGTGAACACGCTCGCAGATCTGGAGCGCGTCGCCGCGCGGCTGTCCCGGTCGGTTCCCTGAGCGGCTACACTCGTCGTGGGGCTCCGGCGGCGCGGTACAATTGCTCACACTCGGCGTGTCCGTGCGCAGCTTCCACGCTCGTACCCCGTCGGCCGGCGCGGAACTTGACTGCCATAAAGGCGTCAAAATTCAAGGGTCTCGATCGGTCAACCACGGCCCCGCAGTCGGCGTTATGAAAGGACTATGCGCTTTGCGCCTGGAGCTGTCGCGATGATGAACGCAAGCCAAACGAGCGTGCGCAGGCTGCTCATGCTGACGACGCTCGCGGTTGCCGGATTGCTGTCGGCGTGCGCAACAACGCCGCCGCCGACTTCGCGGCCGCCGCCGCCTCCGCCGCCGCAGGCGTATGCGCCGCCGCCGCCGCAGGTCAACACCACCGTCTATGCGTATCCGCTGCACGACCAACCGCCGCAGCAACAGGATCGTGATCACTACGAGTGCAGCATCTGGGCGACGCAGCAGACCGGCTTCGACCCGAGCGCGCCGGGTGTGCCGCCACAGCAGCAGGTACACGTGGTCAGCGGTCCACCGCCGGGATCGGGCACCGCGGCCGGTGTCGTGACCGGAGCGATTCTCGGCGCGGCGATCGGCGGGCCGTGGCACGCGCCGGGCGGCGCACTGGCGGGCGCGGTCGTGGGTGGTGCGATCGGCACCGCCGCCGAATCGAGCGCGCGCCAGACACAGACCTACACGGTCACCGATCAGCGCGCGCTCGCGCAGATCCAGCAGAAGGCCGGCAACTATCGACGCGCGCTGAGTGCCTGCCTGGATGCGCGCGGTTACAGCGTCAAGTGAGTTGGTGAAGATGCGCAGCCATCGCCGGACGGCAACCCCGCTGGTGCGCGCGACGGCCCTCCTGGTCGCAGTAACGCTCGCGGGCGGCGCCCGTGCGCAGCAGCACGGGCACGGCGGGCCGCCGCCGCCGCACGCACAGCACTACGATGTGCGCTACAGCCACAACCACTACTACACGGCGCACGGCACGGTCGTCACCACCGTCCCCGGCAAGCCGTACATCGTTACGCACGCGGGGGCACCTTTTTACTATTCGGGCGGCGTCTGGTACGCGCCCCACGGCCCGAGCTTCGTGGTCGTCGGCGCTCCGTTCGGCGTGTTCGTGCCGGTGCTGCCGCCGTTCTATACGACGGTGTGGTTTGCGGGAGTTCCCTACTACTACGCCAACGACACTTACTACGTGTACCGCGCCGATCAGGGCTATGAGGTCGTCGAGCCGCCGGGCGATCCGAGCGCGGCGATCCAGGGTCCGCAGGGGCCGTCCTATCCCGGTGCGCCGCCGCCATCCGCGAATGGCCCGCCGCCGGAGGGCGAGGATATGTTCGTCTATCCGCAAAGCGGTCAGTCGCCCGATCAGGAGGCGAACGACAAGTATGAATGTCACAAGTGGGCTGCGTCGCAGACGGGTTTCGATCCCACGCAGGCCGGTGGCGGCGTCGCGCCTGACCAGACGGTTGCCAAAGGTACGGACTACCGGCGTGCGATGCGCGCCTGCCTCGAGGGACGAGGCTATAGCGTAAGATAGGATCCATGCGGATCCTGTTCGTCTGCCTGGGAAATATCTGTCGCTCGCCGACTGCCGAGGGCGTGATGCGCGCGCTCGCCGCGCGCGACGCGCCCGAGCTTGAACTCGAGGTGGACTCCGCGGGCACGGCCGGCTATCACGTCGGTGAGCCCCCCGATCCGCGCATGCGTGCGGCGGCCGCCCGCCGTGGCTACGACCTCAACGCGCTGCGTGCGCGCATCGTCGAGCCGGGCGATTTCGAGCGCTTCGATCTGATTCTCGCGATGGATCGCGAGAACCTCGCCGTGCTCCGCCGTCGTGCGCCGCAAGTGGCACACGAGCGTTTGCGGTTGTTCCTCGAGTTCGCACCGCACCACGAGCGCGAAGAGGTCCCCGACCCGTACTACGGCGGTCCCAACGGTTTCGAGGACGTGCTCGACCTGGTGGAAGCCGCCGCGCGTGGGCTCTTGAGGCATCTGCGCCAGAGGGTGCGCGCGGCTTAGGTTCGCGCCGCACGCGCACCCAAGGCGCGGGCATCACTCCTCCGAGTCGCTCCTGCCGGTATCCTTCGGCGCAGGCGCCGACGACCACACCACGTAGGGCTTGCTCTGCCCCGACTCGGGTTTTGGAGTCGGCTCGAAGTGCGCGATCGGCGTCGCCTCGTGCGCGGCACCTGTGTCGCGGGACGCGGCGTGATATTCGCGCGGGCCGGAAGGCTCGTGCGTCTCGCGCACCGGCGGTGCCGTTGCGTTTGCGCCATTTTCGGGCGGAGCTGCATCCGGCGTCGCGACGGCTGCCGCCATCGGCAGCGACGACGACGTGCTCTCGCTCCCCGCCGCGGGTGCGCCTTCACGGGTACTGCCACCGCGCCGTCCGCGACGGCGGCCGCGACGGCTGCGACCACGACCCTCGCCGCGCTCGGGGCGCGCCTCGGTGGACGCGGAAGACGTCGGCATCGCAGCAGCCGCGTCCTGAGGGGGCGCACGCTCGGGGCTGTGGCGATCGTCGCGAACGTCGCGCTCGCCCCGCTCACTGCGCTCGGCGGAGCGCTCGTGCCGGCGGCCTTGATCGCGGTTGCGCTCGCGATCCCGATCGCGGCCGCGATCGCGACCCTCGCCGCGGCGTCCGTCACCGCGCTCGCGTCGCGCGCCGTCGGCGTAGCGCGCATGCCGCGAGGGCTCACGTCGGCCATCGCGCCGCGAGCCCTCATCGCGCCGCGGGGCGCGCGTCGGTGCGGGTGCCGCTACAGCCGGTGCGGTGTCCGCCCCCGCTGCCGGCGCGGGTGCCTCGCCCGCGAGAATCTTCCTGAAGCGCGCCCAGAAGCCCGCATGCGCCGGCGCAGTCTCCGCAACGGGCGCAGGCGGCGGTGCCGGGGGCACCGGCGCGGCCGTAGCCGGCAGCAGTGTCGCCACGGCGGGAGTCTCTGCCGGCGGGCGCCTGTCCTGCGCACTGCCGGGCTCGGCGACTTCCGGCGCCGTCGGCATGAGATAAGTGGGCTGCTTGTTCTCCGCTGCCTCGACCTCATCGTCGCGCACGCGACGGATCGAGTACTCGGGGGTCTGGATGTTCTCGTTCGGCACGATGATCAGCTCCGTCTCGCTCTTGTCCTCGAGCGTGCGCAGCCACTCGCGCTTCTCGTTGATCAGATAGGTCGCGACGGCGACCGGCACCTGCGCAATGACGCGGGCGGTGCGGTCCTTGCGCAGCTCCTCGCCGATCAGGCGCAGCACCGCGAGCGCCATCGACTCGACGCTGCGAATGCTGCCGATGCCGACGCAGCGCGGGCAGACGATGTGGCTCGATTCTCCGAGCGAGGGACGCAGCCGCTGGCGTGACATCTCGAGCAGTCCAAAGCGCGACAGGCGGCCGATCTGGATGCGGGCCCGATCCATGCGCACCGCATCGCGCAGCCGGTCCTCGACCTCGCGCTGGTTCTTGGCCGACTCCATATCGATGAAGTCGATGACGATCAGGCCACCGATGTCGCGAATACGCAGCTGCCGGGCGATCTCATCGGCAGCCTCGAGGTTGGTATTGGTCGCGGTCGTCTCGATGTCGCTGCCGCGCGTCGCGCGCGCGGAGTTGATGTCGATCGACACCAGCGCCTCGCTGTAGTCGATGACGATGCTGCCGCCGGAGGGCAGCTGCACCTTGTGCGCGTAAGCCGACTCGATCTGGCTCTCGATCTGAAAGCGGGTGAACAGCGGAATGTCGTCCGTGTACAGCTTCAGCCGCCGCTGGGCGTCGGCGGGGATGAAGCGCTGCATGTACTCCTGCGCCTTCTGGAAGGCCGCCTGGTTGTCCACCAGCACCTCGCCGATGTCGTCGGAGAGATAGTCGCGCATGGCACGCGTCACCGCGTCGCTCTCGCGGAACACCAGGAACGGCGCCGCTCGCTCCTTCGCTGCGGCGTCGATCTGCTCCCACTGGACCTTGAGATTGTCGAGGTCCCACTGCAGCTCCTCGACCGAGCGGCCGACGCCGGCGGTGCGGACGATCGCGCCCATACCCTCCGGGATCTGCAGCTGACTCATGACCTCGCGCATCTGGTCGCGGTCCTCGCCCTCGATGCGTCGCGATACGCCCCCGGCGCGCGGGTTGTTGGGCATCAGCACGAGGAAGCGGCCCGCGAGGCTGATGAAGGTGGTGAGCGCGGCGCCCTTGGTGCCGCGCTCCTCCTTCTCGACCTGCACGATGACTTCCTGACCCTCGGACAGCAGCTCGCGGATGTTCATCCGGCCACCCTGCGGGGCCTGGCGGAAGTACTCCCGCGAGACCTCCTTCAGCGGCAGGAACCCGTGGCGCTGCGCGCCGTAGTCGACGAAACACGCCTCGAGCGAGGGCTCTATGCGCGAGATCCGCGCCTTGTAGACGTTGGCTTTCTTCTGTTCGCGGGAGGGTAACTCGATACTGAGGTCAAACAGCTTCTGTCCATCAACCAGAGCGACGCGCAACTCCTCTTCCTGAGTTGCATTCACTAGCATTCTCTTCATGTGCCCCTACTGTGCGGTGAGGGGCCGGCAAGCAAGCGACGGGAGGCCGCGGAACTGTCACTCCGCGGCAGCGAAGATTCCTGGAGTCCGGCGAATGAGAGCGTGTCTCGTTCTTCACGTGAATGACCGCGACCCTGGAGCGCGGTGCGAAAAGGTAACCTTCGGTGAACTCAACCGACGGCGCCGACTGCGGAATTCCCGTCTTGCGGGTTCGACGCAGGCGTCGCGATCTTGGCGGCCCAATGCGATGGCCTCGGTTTAGGAGGTCCAACTAAACGAGTGGCGGCCACTGCCGCCACCGCTGGTGCGTCCGAATTGCGGACGACGGGAATAGTATACTCGACAGACCATTGTAGAAACAATGCCTTACGAGAAAAGTCCTGGGTCCGCCCGCTCACCGGCCGAGCCCCGCAGCGGAGTGCAGTACCTCGAAGTGAGCCCCGAGGAGGCCGGCCAGCGCCTGGACAAATACATAGAGCGGCACCTTGCGGGGCTGCCTCGCAGCCGCGTGTACCGCGTCATCCGCAAGGGCGAGGTGCGGGTCAACGGCCGGCGTGCGGGGCCTGAGCTACGACTCAAGCCGCACGACCGCATCCGCTTGCCTCCGGTCAGGCAGCTACCGGCCGCGCCGGCGCCGGGTACGCCCCCGGTGAGGCTCGCTGAGCAGATCGAGCGGTCGATCGTCTACGAGGACGACAGGCTTCTGGTGCTCGACAAGCCTGCCGGGGTCGCCGTCCACGGCGGCAGCGGCGTGAGCTTTGGCATCATCGAGGCCCTGCGCGCCGTGAGGCCCGGGGAGCCGCTCGAACTGGTGCATCGCCTCGACCGCGACACGAGCGGATGCCTGCTCGTGGCGAGGGATGCGGCGACGTTACGCACCCTGCACGCACTGCTGCGCGAGCACGGATTCGACAAGCGCTACCTCACGCTGGTGCAGGGCCGCTGGGGGCTCGGTGCCAAGCGCATCGACGTTCCGCTGCACACCGATGCGCGCGTGCGCGGGGAACGTACGGTGCGCGCCGGCGCGGCGGGCAAGCCCTCGGTGAGCGAGTTTCGCCCGGTGCAGTTCTTCGGTGGCACCGCGACGCTCATGGAGGTGGCGCTGCGCACCGGCCGCACGCACCAGATCCGCGTGCACGCGGCACACGCCGGCCACCCGGTGGCGGGGGACGAGAAGTACGGCGACCGCACCTTCAACGGCACACTGGCAGCGCTGGGGCTTGGACGCATGTTCCTGCACGCGCACAGCGTGAGTTTCACCTGGCCGCGCGGTGGGGAGTTCAGCGTCAACACGCCGCTGCCGCCGGAACTGTCGCGGGTGATCGACGCGCTCGCCGTGCCCGTCAAGTCCGGTCGTCGCGCGGCGCGCTAGGGGAGGCGGTAGCCGGCGGCGCGCAGTGCGCCCGCGAGCCAGATCAGCGGCAGGCCGATGAGCGCGCTCGGGTCCACACTCTCGATGCACTCGAGGAGTGCGATGCCGAGTGTCTCCACCTTGAAGCCGCCTGCGCAGTCGAACGGCCGCTCGCGCGCGACGTAGCGCTCGATCTCCTCATCCCGCAGCGAGCGGAATACGACGGTCGTCGTGTCGACGTGGGCAAGATGCAGGCTGCCGCCCGCGGCGAGCACTGCACAGCCGGTGTAGAAACGCGCGGTGCGACCGCTCAGCGCTGCAAGCTGCGCGCGGCAGCGCGCGGCGTCACCAGGCTTGTCGAGTATCTCGTTGCCGGCCGAGGCGACCTGGTCACTGCCAACGACCACCGCGCCGGTGTGGCCGGCGGCAACGGCGTGCGCCTTCTCCCGCGCGAGCCGCAGCGCCCGGTCCGCGGGCGACTCACCCGGAACGTGCGCTTCGCTTACCCCCGGAGCGATCGACTCGAAAGCGAGGCCGAGCCGCGCCAGCAGCTCGCGGCGGTACGGGGAAGCGGAGGCGAGGATCAGCGGTGGCAAGCGGGTGGCCGACAGTGCGAATCGTCTTCGAGAAACAATGGCTTAGCGCCCATTCATGGCTTTGACTTGGGCGAACCCGATACCTATTATACGCGCCGCATGCGGGGGCCCCGGGACATGGCGTGTCTTTCGGCCCGGTGCATGTTCGCTGCGCGAGGCAAGCGCAATTCTGCGGGAGGCTGGTTGCCGCCCTGGGCAAAACCGCTCGACGTCGACCGGCTGGCCGATGACGCGGCCGCTGTCGACTTTGCCATCCCGCTCGGTGAGCTTTCGGGGCTGCGCTGCGCTGGCGCCCCGGTTGCGGGCCGCGTCAGCGGGCGCGTGCAATTCGCGCGCGAACAGGGGCTCACCGTCGCGCAGCTCGGGCTCACGGGCACGGCAACGATCGAGTGTCAGCGGTGTATGAAGCCGATGGAGCACGCGCTCGATGTGAAAAGCAGGATGGCGCTCATCGCGTCCGAGACGGACGGGGCGCGCGTGCCGGCGGCTCTCGAGCCGGTGCTGGCCCAAGGCGGCCGCATCAGCATCGGGGAGCTCGTCACGGAGGAGCTGTTGCTGACGCTGCCGATCGTGCCTCTGCACGAGAGCGGAGACAGGTGCGCGGCGGCTGGAAACGCGCGGAGCAACGAGCCTGCCGGCGGCGAGACACACAAGCCGTTCGCGCAGCTCGCGGAGCTGTTGAAACGTTAGAAGGCGATCGAATTGTTCAGGAGCTGATACATGGCTGTTCAAAAGAGCCGCAAGACCCCGTCGCGACGCGGCATGCACCGCTCGCACGATCGGCTGACGAAGCCGGCGCTGTCGAGCGACCCGCAGTCTGGCGAGACACACCTCCGCCACCGCATTACTCCCGATGGCTTCTATCGCGGCCGGCGCGTGATCGAGAAGCCGGCCGGGACCGAAGACAAGGATTGAGCCCGAGAGCTGCCAGCGCCTGACCCAAAGGGCCTGCGTGCTGCCGATTGCGATCGACGTCATGAGCGGCGACCACGAGCCGCGCGAATACGTTGAGGGTGCGCTGCGCGCGCTCGCCGACGATCCCGAATTGCGCGCGCTGCTCGTCGGCGAGCCGCAGCTGATCTCCGCGGCGCTCGCCAAGCTGCCCGCGGCGATGCGCGCGCGCGCCGCGCTGACTGCCGCCACGCAGGTGGTGACCATGCAGGAGAAGCCGCGCGAGGCGATCCGCCACAAGAAGGACTCCTCCATGCGCGTGGCGATCGACCAGGTGCACGCAGGTCAGGCAAGCGCCTGTGTGAGCGCCGGCAACACCGGAGCACTGACGGCGATCGCGCACTTCGTGCTCAAGACCCTGCCGGGCGTCGAGCGCGCCGCCATCATCTCCGCGATCCCCGCCGCCCACGGCCTGACACACATGCTCGATCTCGGTGCCAACACCAAGGCCACGCCCGAGCAGCTGCGGCAGTTCGCCGCGATGGGCGCGATCGTGGCCCGCGACGTATACGGCGTCACCACCCCTCGCATCGGGCTGCTCAACATCGGCGAAGAGGACATCAAGGGTCACGAGGTGGTGCAGGCGGCGCACGCTTTGCTCGCCCCGAGTGGCCTCAATTACGTGGGCTTCGTCGAGGGCGACGACATCTTCTCCGGGGACGTCGACGTGGTGGTGACGGACGGCTTCACCGGCAATGTGGCACTCAAGACCATGGAGGGGGTCGCGGGGCTGATCGCCGACCGGTTGCGGCAGGAATTTCAAGTCTCGTTCCTCGACCGCCTCGCCGGCCTCGTCGCCCGCCCGGTGCTGCGCCGCGCCGCCGCCGGGCTCGATCCGCGCCGCTACAACGGCGCGTGCATGGTGGGGCTGACTGGGATCGTGGTAAAAAGCCACGGTCGCGCCGACCGTATCGCATTTGCGCGCGCGATCGGCACGGCGGCGCTGGCAGTGCGGCGCGGGCTGACGTCACACATTGCACAGGCTCTGCAGGCGCAAGGGGCGGCCAATTGATCTACTCGCGCATCAGCGGCACAGGTTCGTATCTACCCGAGAAGGTCATCACCAACCACGATCTGGAGAAAATGGTCGACACGACCGACGAGTGGATCCGCAGCCGCACCGGCATCGAACGGCGGCACATCGCCGCCGACGGCCAGACCACGGTGGACCTCGCGGAGATCGCCGCACGGCGCGCCCTCGATGCTGCGGGGGTCGCCCCCGGCGACGTCGATTTCATCGCCTTCGGTACCACCACCCCCGACCTGGTCTTTCCCAACTGCGGCACGCTCCTGCAGTATCGGCTCGGCTGCCGCGGCGGCCCGGCATTCGGGCTCGAAACCGCCTGCGCTGGTTTCATGTACGCGCTGTCGATCGCCGACAAGTACGTGCGCTGCGGCGAGGCACGGCGCGCGCTGGTGGTGGGCGCGGAAACGCTCTCGCGCATCGTCGACTGGAACGATCGCGCTACCGCCGTGCTGTTCGCCGATGGGGCCGGGGCGGTGCTGCTCGAGCCGGGCGATGCGCCGGGGGTGCTCTCGACGCACCTGCATTCGGACGGTTGCTACAAGGATCTTCTCTACTGCGGCAGCGGTGTCTCACGCGGCTTTGCGCAGAAGATGGTGATCACCATGAGCGGGAACGAGGTCTTCAAGATCGCCGTCAATACGCTCGGGCAGGCGGTCGAGGAGACGCTCGCCGCCAACGGCCTCGACCGCAGTGCGCTCGACTGGCTGGTGCCGCACCAGGCCAACATCCGCATCATCCAGGCCACCGCGCGCAAGCTCGACCTTCCCATGGAGCGCGTGATCGTCACCGTGCAGGATCACGGCAACACCTCCGCCGCCTCCGTGCCGCTGGCGCTCGACGTCGCGGTACGCGACGGGCGCATCCGGCGCGGACAGCTGTTGCTGCTCGAGGCGTTCGGCGGCGGGTTCACCTGGGGCTCGGCGCTGGTGCGATATTAGGCTGTCGGCCCGGGCGCCAGGGTCGCTAGGATGTTGCGGGCACATGATGTGTGACGGATACCGGCCCCGAGCATGAGCAGACTCGTGAAATTCATCCTGGGCACTTTGCTTGCCGGCGTGCTGATCCTCGCGCCGCTTTACCTCGCCGTCCTGCTGCTGCTCAAAGCGATCGGCTCGGCGGCTCAGCTCGTGCATCCTATCGCGAAGCTGCTTCCGGACTGGGTGCACCGCGAGGACGTCCTTGCGTTGATCCTCATATTGCTGGCGTGTTTCCTCGCTGGTCTGTCGGTGCGCACGAAGTGGGGGCAGTCGATGTGGAGACGCTCGGAGCCGCTGTTTCAGAAGATTCCCGGCTACTCACTGTTCCGGGGGTTTACGCAGCGACTGGCGGGCGATGCTGATGCAGAAGTCTGGAAACCGGCGTTGGCCGAGATCGAGGAGGCGCTGGTGCCTGCTTTCATCATCGAAGAGCTTGCCGACGGGCGCTTTACGGTGTTCGTTCCGGCGGTACCGGCACCCTTTAGCGGGCAGGTCTACATCCTCGATCCACAGCGGGTTCATGCCTTGGACGTTCCGTTCACGCATGCCATCCGCGCGGTCTCGCGCTGGGGATCAGGTTGCCGGGAGCTGGTTGCGGCGATGGACCGCAAGGCTGCGCCCTGACACCTCGACGGCCGCTCGCAACCCACCACCGGGGACTCACCGTGAAGAAGCTCTCCACCTCACTCGCACTCGCGGCTCTCCTGCTCGCGGGTACCGCGGCTTCGGCAGACGAATACGCGAACACGATCGCGCTGTTCCAGAAGGCCGGTCAGAGCGCGGCGTTCTTCCGTGACTGCTACGGTTACGCTGTCTTCCCTACCATCGGCAAGGGCGCACTCCTGATCGGCGGCGCGCGCGGCAGCGGCCGAGTCTACGAGCAGGGCAAATACGTCGGCGACAGCAAGATGACGCAGCTCAGCATTGGACTTCAGGCCGGCGGTGAGGCTTACAGTCAGATCGTCTTCCTGCAGGACAAGCGGGCCTTCGATGAATTCACCCGCGGAAACTTCGAGTTCGATGCCAACGCGAGTGCGGTGGCGATCACCGCGTCGGCCTCCACCTCGACGGGTACGACAGGCTCGTCCGCGGAATTGAGCGGCGGCAAGAGCAACTCGGGCACGGCCGGGCAGTACTACAAGGGAATGGCAGCGTTCACCATCGTAAAGGGCGGGGCGCTCGTCGCGGCCGCAGTCGCCGGGCAGAAATTCTCCTACAAGGCGGTTCCGCAGACGCCGGGCCCGAACACGGCACAGCCAGCCACGCCGCCGGCAGCAGGCGCAGGAGGCGCGGCGGGGGCGGCAACGATAACAGCCACAGGCGCGGCAGCGAGCGCTGCAACGGCAACGGGAGCGGGAGCGGCACCGGCAGCAGCCCCGGCACCGGCGCCGGCAGCAGGCGCAGCACCTACAGCAGGCGCAGCACCGCCGCCGGGCTATCAGCAAGGACCGCCGGGCTATCAGCAAGCACCGCCGGGCTATCAGCAACCACCGCCGAGCCCTCAGCAGCCGCCGCCGAGCTATCAGCAGCC
>Ga0335076_10003013_pt1 | contig 16841 bp, 14 predicted proteins | sample Lox_Sample_25_FD_206717 | JGI IMG/M metagenome (GOLD analysis project Ga0335076, IMG submission 206717) | Soil microbial communities from Loxahatchee National Wildlife Refuge, Florida, United States - Lox_Sample_2.5 | ecosystem: Environmental > Terrestrial > Soil > Wetlands | place: USA... | reverse complement strand
GAGCTCCTGCTGAGACAGTCGCGGCACCATTTCCTGAGCGAGCTCGCCCCCGCACAGGACGCCAACGCGGATGCGCCTGGACGCGAGCTTGGACGCGACCTCGCTCACGCGGTCGGGCAGCGAGCTCACATCCGTGACGAACTCGGGGTGGACGTGCGTCGTGGTCACGATTGTTCCGGTTCCCTGCGCGGCCGCGGCGGCCGCAAGCTCGACGCTCTCCTCGAGCGTCGACGGCCCGTCGTCGATTCCGGGCAACAAGTGAAAGTGGAGTTCTGAGTAGCTCATTTCCCGGCGATGATGGGGGAGCGCCGGGGCGATCCTGTGATGAATCAGTGAAGTGACGCGCGGCGCGCCAGGCGTTCGGTGACCTCCGCCCAGAGCTCACGAAACGCCTCCGCCGCGCGCCCGCGCGACGCGAGCTCTTCGACTGGCTCGCGCGTCGCCCCCATCCGCTCGACGTCCGCCGCGAGCGGGATCACCGTGCGGAGCATCTCGGGCCGTTCGGCAGCGAACGCCTCCATCACGTCGCGGTGCATGCGCTTGCGCGAATCGACCATCGAAAAGAACGGGAGCCGCTGCACGTCCTCGCCGGCCACCTGGTCGATGTACTCGAGCGTGCGCGCGGACAGGGTCGCGGGCAGAAGCGGAATCAGCAGCGCGTCGGCGGCGTCGAACACGCTTTCGGACACCAGCGAGATGCTCGGGGGGCAGTCGAGGAACACATAGTCGTAATCGGGCACGAGCGGGGACAGGACCCGGGCGAGCCGCTGAGTCGGACGCTTGGTCGCGTCGAGGTGGAGGTCCATGTGGCGGTAGGAGAAATCGGCCGGAAGCAGGTCGAGGCGCTCGTAGTCCGTCCCCTTGATCCGGGCCGCGGCGTCGCTCTTGCCCCGCACGAGCTTGCGCCCGCCACCTTTCACCTTCGGCTTGACCCGCAGCAGGTACGTGCTTCCCCCCTGGGGGTCGAGGTCCCACAGCAGGGTCGTCGCGCCGGCACGCGCGGCGAGGTAGGCGAGGTTGACCGCCGCAGAGGTCTTACCGACCCCGCCTTTGATGTTGTAGGTGGCGAGGACCATGGCGGCGCGAAGTCTTCCATTCGCGGCACCCGGCTTGCAATCCCGTCGTGGTTCGAGCGCCGGTCGTAAACTTATGGTTGGGGTGAAGACCGGAGGAGCGACTGGCTGTCCGCACTGTGGCACCGACAACATTGCCGGTGCCAAGTTCTGCATGGAGTGCGGGGCGAGCCTGTCGACGTCGTGCCCGGCATGCGGCCATGACACCGTCCCCGGGCAGAAGTTCTGCTCCGAGTGCGGCGCGGCGCTGGCGCCGGGACTGACTCCGAGCCGGGAGGCCACGCGGACGTTCGGCAGCAGCGCCTCGTCGTCAGCGGTCGCCGTGCCTCGGCGCGAGTCCGCTGAGCTCCGGAGGGTGTCAGTGCTGTTCGTCGATCTCGTCGGATACACGTCGCTGACTGAATCTTGGGATCCGTCGGACGTGCGTGACTTGCTCGGCCATTACTTCGACGCGGCGCGCGCGATTGTCGACCGGTACGGGGGAACGATCGAGAAATTCATCGGCGATGCGGTGATGGCGGTGTGGGGGACGCCGGTAGCCCGCGAGGACGACGCCGAGCGAGCGGTCCGGGCCGCACTCGAGCTGATCGACACGGTGGCGTCGCTCGGAGGCACGGTCGGGGCGGCCGACCTCCGCGCCCGCGCGGGCATCGTCACGGGCCAGGCTGCGCTGCTTACGAACCGCGACGAGGGCGTGGTCGTAGGCGACCGCGTCAACACTGCGGCGCGGATCCAGGGAGCCGCAACGCCCGGGACGGTGTTCGTCGACGACGTCACCCGCCAGGTGACCTCGGGCGTCGTCGCCTACGAAGACGCGGGCCGTCACGCGCTCAAAGGAAAGTCCGAGCCGCTCCGGCTGTGGCGCGCTGCCGCGCTCTTGAGCGGTGGTGGAGATGCCGACCGCGACGGACTGCAGGCGCCGTTCCTCGGCCGCGACGCCGAGCTTCGCCTGGTCAAAGAGCTTTGCCTCGCGGCGGTGAGCCGTTCCTCGGCTCGGCTTGTGGCGGTCTCGGGAGCCGCCGGGGTCGGCAAGACCCGGCTGCGCTCGGAGTTCCTCGATTATCTGATGAACCTTCCGGACCGGTTCCTGTGGCACCCCGGCCGCTGCCTGCCTTACGGTGACGGGATCGCGTACTGGGCACTCGCCGAGATGGTCCGGCACCGGCTCGGGATCCCCGAGGACGCCCCTCCCGAGGAGACCGAGTCAAAGCTGCGCGCCGGCCTGCAGCGCTGGGTAGGAGACCCCGGCGAGCGCGAGTTCGTGTCGGCCCGGCTAGGAGTTCTCCTCGGTGTGGTCGACGCCGGCCTCGGACGCGAAGAGCTGTTCGCCGGCTGGCGGCTGTTCTTCGAGCGTATGGCTGAGCTCGATCCGGTGGTGATGGTGTTCGAGGACATGCACTCCGCCGATGACGGGTTGCTCGACTTCGTCGAGTACCTGCTCGACTGGTCCGCGCAGCACCGGATCTTCATCCTCACCCTGGCCAGGCCCGAGCTGTCCGAGCGGCGGCCGGGCTGGGCGGCCCGGCATCGCGGCGCCACCGCAATGTCGCTCGAGCCGCTCGGGGACACGGCGATGGAGGAGCTGATCGACGCCGTCGCGACGCTGCCGTTGACGGCGAAGCGGAGGATCATCTCGCACGCCGAGGGCATCCCGCTGTACGCGATCGAGACGGTCCGCGCGCTCGCCGATCGCGGCGTCCTCGTCGAGCGCGACGGGTCACTGGTCCTCGCCGGCGAGCTCGGGGAGCTCGACGTCCCGGCCAGCCTGATCTCGTTACTGGGGGCGAGGCTCGATGCCCTCGTCTCCGATGAGCGCGAGCTCGTCCGCTCGGTGTCCGTGTTCGGGGGCAACTTCCCGCTGGCCGCCGTGCAGGCGCTTTCGGGACTCCCGGAGCAGTCCGCCGAAGCGACCCTCGCGAGCCTCGTGCGCAAGCAGGTGCTTACCGTCCGAGCCGATCCGCACTCGCCCGACCGCGGGCAGTACCGGTTCGGCCAGACGCTGCTCCGGACGGTCGCCTACGAGACCCTCTCAAAGCGCGAGCGGAAGTCCCGGCACCTGGCGGCGGCACAGTATCTGTCGCACGCGTTCGCGAACGAGGGCGAGGACGTGGCAGAGGTCCTCGCCGCGCACTACCTCCAGGCGTACCGCTCGGCCGCCGACGACTCCGACGCGGCCCAGCTCCGCAGCGAGGCAATCGTCGCACTCCGTCGTGGCGCCCAGCGAGCCGCCGCGGTCGGAGCACCCGAGACCGCCGAGCGGGCGTATCGAAGCGCCATGGATCTGGCCGTGGACGAGGACGAGCGAATCGCGTTGATGAAGGCGGCAGGCCAGATGGCCCTGGTCGATGGGCGCCATCAGCCGGCCGTCGAATCGTTCGAGGCCGCGGGCGCAGCGTTGCAGGAGCTCGGCCGCCATGACGACGCTGCGCGGCTGGCCGCCAAGACGGGCGAGGCGCTTCGTCGCGCGGGGCGGGCATCCGAGGCGATCGATCGCATGGGCGGTGCGCTAGCGGTGCTCGGCAATGATGCCCAGGACGCAGACATCGCCGAGATCAGCCTCGAGCTCGGAGTCGCTTTGCTGTACACGGGCCAAGTCACCGAGGCGGTCCAGCCGATCGAGCGAGCCCTCGGGCTCGCTCAGGCACTGGAGCTGCAGGCTGTGTTCGGGAGCGCCCTGACGTACAAGGCGGTGCTTTGCGACATGACCGGGCGTTTCGACGAGTCACGGATCCTTTTCGAGGGCGCGATCGACTTCTGTCAACGCAACGAGGTGAGCGATCCCCTGTTCCGTGCTCAGCTCAACAGCGGCGACCTGCTGGCGAGATTTGACGTGCCCGCTGCCGAGGAGCGAACGCGTGATGCCCTCGCAACGGCACGTCGCATCGGCAGCCGGTTGTATGAGAGCCTGGCGCTTTCCAACCTGATGCGGGTATTCGAGTACAGGGGGTCATGGTCTGATCTCGAGCACCTGGGCGTCGAGCTGCTGGATGCTGACGGCCAGGAGCGACCCGGAAGCGAGTACGTGCGTGTGCAGATGGCGATCCTCAACGCCTACCGGGGAGAGACTGCCGCGGCGCGTGAACAACTGGCGGCGCTGGACGCGCAACGCGAGCGCGAGAATCAGCTGCGCTGGATGTGCGCCGCCTGCCAGGCGATCATCCACCTCGTCCTCGGCAACTCTGAGGACGCCCTCGCGATTCTGTCATCGACGATTCGCGAGGTCGTGGCGATCGAGGGCCCGGCGAATCAGGCCAACCGGCTCGCGTTTCCTGCGGGTATCGAGGCCGCGGTGAGGCTCTCTCAGCTCGACGAGGCGGACGATCTGCTCTCACTGATAACGAGCAGGCCCGCCGGACACGTGCCGCCCTATCTTCGCGCACAACTTGACCGCGGACGGGGTCTGGTCGCGGCGGCCCGCGGAGATTACGCGCTCGCCAAAGACGAGTTCGAACAATCGATCAAGCGGCTCGAATCACTCGACTACCCGTACTGGGTCGCTCGCGTTCAGCTCGATCTCGCGGCCGTGCTGATCGAAGACGGCCGAGCCGCCCAGGCGAGTCAGGCAATCGACGATGCGATGACCGGCTTACAGCCGCTACGTGCTGTGCCGGCCATTCGACACGCCGAGGCAATGCGGGCAAAGCTGGAGGTGAACGCTCCGACGTGACAATCGGCCAGCACACTCACAGGCAACCGATCAGAGCCTGGCCATCGGGTACGCCCCACCCTGACACTGCGTCGTAGCCCGGTGTCGCCGCGTACCCCCGGACGTGCGGCGTTTGGTTGCTGCCCCGGGTGATGTCTGTGAACGCGCGGCGGCGGGCGCCCGGACTTGCCTGGTACAGGAGCGGGGCAAGGAATGCCGGCGATGCCCGGGGGCGCCGTAGTGCAGTTATTCGAGCCACCAGGGCCGCCCAGAGCGGGGTGGCTGCACTGGTGCCCCCGGTGGGCGTGGGCTTTCCGTCGACGACTAACTCGTAGAGGGGAGATCCGGCGAGGGCCGCCACGTCCGGCACGATGCGGCCCGAAATGCTGTTTGGATTCAGCGACGCAATCGGCATCGTCTGCCACGCGGGGCGGGGGAATTCGACGCTCACCCCTCCGCCGCTCGAACCGCCGCGGCCGCCTGTCGTCCCCTCACCTGGGTCTTCCCACCACACTACCTCCTTTGCACCATCCAGCATCGTCCCTCCGACTGACAGCACGTATGGGCTCGAGGCAGGGAAGTGCACATGGGCGCGTCCATCGTTTACCTGGTCGCTGGCACCGTCGTCACCCGAGGCGGCGCAGACCGTGATCCCCATCACCGACGCCGCGTGCAAACGCTCGTTGATCGCGGTGCGAGCAGCCGCTGACCAGCCCGGGCCATCCTCAGCCAGGCCCCAACTCACCGAGAGCACAACCGCAGCGTCCGGATTACCGCTGATCATCGCGTTCAAGACGTCAACCCAGCCCTTCTGGTCGAATGTCGCGAAGTAGACGATGATGTGTGCACCGGGGCAGAGCCCAGCCACGATCTCGACGTCCATCGTGACCTCGCGGCTCTCAGCCAGCGCTGTTTCCTGGTCGGCCGCCGGCAACGCCGAGATGTCGTCTCGAGACAAGGGATGGAGATTGAGGGGAGTCACGGTCACGCGAGGGGGGCGCCGGCCGAAACGGGCGCAATAGGCGGCCAGATCGTCGTCGAAGAAGCCGCCACCGAATTCGGCGATCGCGATCGTCTCATCGACGCTGGCGGCGGCGGGGAAGCGGTAGTGGCGCTCCAAGTCGGCTGGGCCGAATGGCGTGTGACCGGCGCCGAGTGCTTTGCCGCCGGCATCACCGGCGGCGCTGCTACGTCTGGCGACCCGTCGCTGGTCGAGTCCGAAGACTCCGGTGATGAGCCCGTCGAGCTCGGCCGGAATCTGGATCTCACCCTCGCGGCCGCGAAACTCGCCCTGCCGCGCGCTGCGGTACACCCCCAGCCCCGGCCGAAACGCCTCCTCAATCTGCCCCGCCGTGCCGCTCACGATGACGCTGCGAGAGACAGCCGATTCCTGCTCGATCCTCAGCCCGAACCTTTCCAGCGTTTGCTTGACAGCCGCGATGTCGTCGGCATGAGCCGCGTAATCGCGCTCGAACTCTTCCCGGCTGAGTGCGGGGCCTGGATCGGGCAGCGCTGGACCCCTGAGGGACAGGGTCGCTGTGACGGGAGCGCTCGGCGGCAGCTCACGCACCCGCTCAGCGTCGGCCATGGCTGGACGCTTACCCCCTTTGAGCACGACGTGCGTGTCGGCCATGTTCCCTCCCCCTCTCGAACACCGGCACTGTGTCCAGGCTTCGCGAACGGCGACCGGAGAATATCGGACGTGTCGCAAACCACTGGTCGCTCCATATAGGGTTCAGGGTCCGTCCGTCCGCGATTCGGCGCCCACGATCGCGGGGGACGACCGGTCCTTCTGTCAGAGAGGAGAGATCATGGGCAAAATCGGAGTCGACTGCAGCCAGTGGCCGGATGAGCCGAGATGTTCATGGACGATGACCGGAGAGGACAAAGAAGTCGTTGCGGCCGCTGCACAGCATCGGGCCGAGGAGCACCAGGGCGACGCAGACACGGCGCGGACGCAGATCAACACCGCGCTCGACGACCCAGCGCAGCCGTTCGCCTGGCGGATATAAGCCCCGACGGCTAGAGCATGGCCTGGTCGACGTAGCAGTACGACCAGCTCGCTCCGGGCATGGCCGAGCTCATGACCGGGTGCCCGGTCTCCTGGTAGTGCTTGGTCGCGTGCGTACCCGGCGAGGAATCGCAGCAGCCGACGTGGCCGCACACGCGGCACGCCCGTAGCTCGACCCACGTCCCGCCGGTCGCCAGGCACTCCTCGCATCCCTCGACGTTCTCGGGCACGTCGACCTTGATCTGGTCGACGTGGGCGCAATCGGCCATGAGTGTCTCCTCTCGGATGGGGTCCCTACTTCTCGACGCAGACGCAGACCATCGCAGAGTCGGACGCGCCCCGCCACCGCTCACGCCCGACACCGGCCGGAACCGGCTCACGCCTGGCGCCCCATGGCCGATATTTAGTTTGACGCCAAAATGTTTTTCCGCTAAACTTTCGTTATCAAATGAACTCAGCGACTTCTTCTTCTTCCTCCTCCGTTCTCCGCCTCCGTTCCCCCCGGCGAACCGCGTCGGCCCAGTCGGCCCCGTCGCCGCAACCAACTCCGGAGTCGCGGATCGAACCGCACGTGATGCGGGTCGCGATCGTGGTGATCCTCGGCGCGATCATGTCCGTGCTCGACACGACGATCGTCAACGTCGCGCTTCACGACCTGTCGATCGATCTCCATGCCTCGCTCGGTGGGATCCAGTGGGTCATCACCGGCTACCTTCTCTCTCTCGCCGCCGTGATTCCGGTCACGGGCTGGGCGGTGCGCCGCTACAGCGCGCGCCGTCTCTACCTGATCGCGCTGGTTGTGTTCACGGTCGGCTCCGGCCTGTGTGCGCTTGCCTCTAACAGCGGCGAGCTCATCGCGTTCCGCGTGATCCAGGGCGTCGGCGGCGGGATGCTGACCCCGATCGGCCAGATGATCCTGGTCAAGGCCTCCGGGCCTCGCAACCTTCCCAAGGTCATGAGCCTGATCGGTATTCCGATCGTGCTCGCCCCTGTGTTCGGCCCCACCCTCGGCGGGCTGCTGCTGCAGTCAGTCGGGTGGGAATGGATCTTCATGATCAACGTGCCGATCGGCGTGGTCGCGCTGATGCTCGCGTGGCGCCTGCTGCCCCACGACGCCGCGAGCTCGACCGAAGCCGGACGGCTCGACGTCATCGGCCTGGGCCTCGCCGCCGCAGGCGTGGTCGGTCTCACCTACGGCCTGTCCGTGAGCGGGACCGCAGGCACGCTGACCTCCCCGTCCGTGCTCGTCCCCGCGCTCGCGGGCCTCGCCCTCTTGGGTCTGTTCGTGGCTCGCTCGCAGCGGATCGCGCGCCCGCTGCTCGACCTCAAGCTGTTCGCCAACCCGGCCTTCCGGGCCGCGTCAATCGTGACCTTCTGCCTCGGGGCCGCACTGTTCGGCGCGATGATCCTGATGCCGCTCTACTTCCAGACCGTCCGCGGCGAGGACGCGATCCAGACCGGCTTGCTGCTGATCCCGCAGGGCATCGGCGGAGGCATCGGGATGTTCCTGTCCGGCCGGCTCACCGAGCGGCTCGGCGCCGGGCGCACCTCGTTCCTCGGAGCCGTGATCCTCGGAGTGGCGACGATCCCGTTTGTGCTCGTGACCGCCACGACGCCGTACTCGACGATCGGTACCGCCATGTTGTTCCGCGGCATCGGCGTCGGACTGTCGATCATGCCAGCCATGACCGCCGCGTTCTCGGTGCTGTCGCGTGAACAGGTGAACGACGCCAGCCCGCAGCTGACGGTGCTGCAGCGTGTGGGCGGATCGCTTGGTACGGCGATCATCGCCGTCGTCCTCCAGGGCCAGCTCGAGAATGCCCACTCCGCCGCGGCCGCAGCCGCCGGGTTCGGCCACACCTACTGGTGGGTGATGGGCGTGACATTGCTGGCGCTGATCCCGACGCTACTGTTGGCGCGGATCGAGCGGCGGACCAAGGCCGCCGACACGACCGACATTCCCGTCGCGATCCCCGCCGAGGAGCCCCTGCTGGAGGCAGCGTGAGTCAAGCCGCTTCATCGGTTATCGACCAGGCCGGCACGATGGAAGAGTTCCGGACGGCGGTCAATCAGCTGTTGGCGGCCGACCGCCGGCTCCGCGGCCGCGATCACAGCCGGCCCGGTGAGCTGACCTTCGCACAGATCCGAACGATCGCGGCGCTTGGCCGCGAGCAGGAGATGACCGCCGGCCAACTCGCCAAGAGCGCGGAGCTGACTCCGGCGACGATTACGTCGATCCTCGATCAGCTCGAGGCCGCCAGCATCATCGAGCGGCGACGCAGCACGGAGGACCGGCGCGTGTGCAACGTCGCGCTGACCCCAGAGGGATGGGAGCTTCTCGAGCGAAAGCTCGCGGTCTGGAATGGTCTCTGGGCTGAGCGGCTGTCGGGGTTCAGCGACAAGGAGATCGCGACGGCGGCCGCAATCCTCCACGAGGTCACGGGCATCCTCGACACGGTCACGAGCTCGCTCGAGCCCGCCGGGGACAAGTCCGCCTCCTAAGCGCGGTCAGAGATCTCCGCCGTCAGACGGCGGCGGCTTGCGGCGTGGTGGGCGTCTGGAGTTCGGGCAAGACCGTCGCCTTGGCCCGGCTGAGCAGGACCACGGCGAGGTCATCCGTGCACAGGTCGGAGTCCGACTCGGTTCGGTCAACGATCGCTTGCGCGTTCAGGCCCTGCTCGACGAGTGATCTCAGGTGCTCGCGCCCGAGGTACTCGCCGCGCCGGCGGGCTTCGACGAGGCCATCCGTGAACAAGCACACGCGCTCACCGGGCGCGAGCGAGCGCGAGAACTGCGGCCAGGTATCGCCCATCCCAAAGCCGAGCGGCGTCGCCGCTGCCTCCTCGAGCTCTGGCTCTCCGCCGATGATTGGTGGCTCGTGTCCCGCCTTCGCCCATGTGAGCTTCCCGGTCGCGTGCTCGTAGCAGCAGACGATGACCGTCGCAAAGCCGTCGCCGAGCTCGCCGGTGAGATACCGGTCCGCACGGGCGAGCACCTCGGGTAGCGAGTGACCCTCTCCCATCAGCGTGCGCAGCGTGTAGCGGACCAGCGCCGCATGGATGAGCGACTCGCGCCCATGCCCGGACACGTCGCCGATGATGATCCCCGTCTTCTCGGCCGAGACCGTGAACACGTCGAAGAAGTCGCCTCCGGCGGCGAGCCCTTGCGCCGGCCGGTAGGCCACCGTTACGTCGAGGTCGCCGAGCTTCTCCGGGACGGCCGGGAGGAGCGCAGCCTGGAGCACCCCGACGTCTGAGAGCAGCGCATTCCGCTGTCCGGCCAACGACTTCGCGCGTCTGCGCTGGAGATAGGCGTTCAGCGCCATCGCGGCCGCGATGACCCCGAACGCGAGGAGCGCGAACAGCGCGGCCGTCGGCAGCTCCTTGACCAATCGCTTGAACGGCCCGCCGGACCCCGTCGACGCCGCCGTGGCGGTCGCAGCGCCCGAGTCCGCGGGGGCCGACCCGTCGTGGTCGTTCTGCGACGAAGACCCGGCCGTGGCGCCCGCCGTCCCCGCCGACGTCTGCCCCGACGATCCAGACGCGCGCCGTCCGCCGGCTCCGGCGACCGGACCGCCTGTGGCCCGGCGGGTCGTTCCAACACTCGCGCGTGTCCCCGTGCCGGTCGCGGAGCCTCCCACGACCGACGGTGCCGCCGACCCGGAGGTCGGCGCAGCGGAGGCCGTCGATGCCGAAGCCGATGCACCCCGCGATGGCTCGTCTGGAAGGCTCCCCACCGGCGTGCTCACGGTCGGCGTGCGGACCGGGTTGGTCGGGAGCGATGGTGTGGTGAGGGCCGGAGTCGTGAGGCTCGGCGTGCTCACCTGCGGCGTCGTGACCGGCCCGACGGTGACCGGCGGCACAGTGACCGAGGGAACGCTGACGGTGGGGAAGCTGACCGTGGGCGTGGTCCCGGTGGGGACGCTCACCGTCGGCACGCTCACCGTCGGCACGCTCACCGTCGGCACGCTGATCGACGGAACCGAGGCGGTCGGCAGTGATGCAGCCTGCCCCGACCCGACGGCGATGGCCATCACCCCGCACGTCGCCGCGGCGGCAAGCGCAAAGGCGCCCGCCAGCCTGTTCGCCACCCGCGTCGAAATTGAACACCGATTACGCACCGGCCCCTCCACACATGACCGGAAAACCGCGTCCTGAGGTTACACCAGCGCCGCATCCCCACGACCCAGTGCCTGGACGGCCTCATCGATCGTGTGGAAGCTTCGGTCCTCGCCGAGTCGTTTGGCCAGCCCGGAACGCCGCGCCATCCTGACCACCGGCTGGCGCACCTCGGCGAAAGCGACGTCGACTCCAGCCGAATGCATCGTGTGGACGAGGTCGATGAGCATCTCCGCGCTGGTGATGTCGAGCCGTTCGGTCGCTCCGATGTCGAGGATCAGGGCTTTCGGCGGCGGGTCGGTCATGCCGACGAGCGTCTTGATGCGGTCGCGAACGGGGGTTGCATTCGCGTAGAACAGGGGCGCGTCGAGCCGAAGCACCAGCAGGCCCGGGACGGCTTCGTAGTCGGGATGTCTCCCGACGTCGCCGTACGCCCCACGCTCTCCCGGCACGCGGCCGAGCAACGCGATCTGCGGCCTTGACGCGTGGTAGATCACGAGCAGAAGCATCGCGACCACGCCGATCACCAGACCCGGGAGCACGTCGATCGTGATCACCCCGAGCAGCGTCGCCAGCGCGAGCCAGAACTCGAGCCGCTGCAGGTGGTAGTAGCGCCGCATCTCCGCGACCTCCCACAGATGCGAGACCGCGTGGATGATCAACGCGGCGAGCACTGCCTCGGGCAGGTTCTTGAACAGCGGCGTGAGTACGAGCACCGTGATCAGGATCAGGAAGGCCGCGATCAGCGGCGAGACCTCCGAGCGAGCGCCCGCGCCCTCGTTGACGGCCGACTGCGACAGGCTGCCGCCACCCGCGAGACCGCCCAGCAAGCCGGAGCCGGCGTTGGCGACGCCGAGCGCGATCAGCTCCTGGTTGGGATCGATCTCATAGCCGTACTTCGTCGCGAAGTTGTCCGCGGCGCCGAGCGACTCGCTGAAGATCACGAGGAGCAGTCCCGCGGCGGCCGTGATCAGCGGTAGGACGTCGGCGCTATGGATCGACGGCACGCCCGGAGTCGGGAGACCGCTCGGGACGTTTCCCACGATCTTTACCCCGTGCGACGACAGGCTGAAGACCGAGCTGACGAGGATCCCGAGCACGAGCGCGAGCAGCCCGCCGGGGATCTTCGGCGCCAGTCGCTCGACCGCGAATAGCAGCACCAGGGCGCCGGCGCCGACCGCCAGCGTCGCGCCGCTCGTGTCCCCCAGATGCCCGATCAGGTGGATGAACTGCTTGATCGTGTCGCCGGACCCCTTCTCGATCCCGAACAGCTTCGGTAACTGGCTGACGGTCACAAAGATCGCCAGCCCGAACACGAACCCCTCCATCACCGGGCGCGACAGGAACTGCGCCACGAACCCGAGCCGCAGCAGTCCCGCGACCAGGAACAGCCCGCCACAGAAGATCACCAGCCCCGCCGCGTCGGACATGTACCGGGCAGCGTCCGCCCCCGCCAGCCCGCCGACCGAGGACGCCAGCAGCACCGCGGCCGCCGATGTCGCCGCCGCGATCAGATGGCGACTCGTGCCGAACACCGCGTAAGCGGCCAGCGTCGCCAGCAGCGTGTACAGACCGGCCTGCGGGGCGAGCCCGGCCAGCCCGGCGTACGCGATCGACTCCGGCACCAGCAGCCCCCACACGGTGGCGCCGGCGATCACGTCGAACCGCAGCCACTGGCGGTCGTAGTTCGGCAGCCACTGAAGGATGGGAACGAAGCGCCGGATGCCCGACGGCTTCGGCGCTGCCCATGTGCGCGGGTCGACCGCTGGTTTCGCGCTCATTGTGGTTCCACCCGAACGAGCAAGGTCTCGCCCATGCCTCAATGGCAGGCATCACCCGTTTGGGGTGACTCGCTGCCTCAGACACCCCCACCCATGATCCTTGCTGCTTTCAGGGCGGTTCCCGAATTCGAATGGCGAGACCCGGACTTGAACCGGGGACACCACGATTTTCAGTCGTGTGCTCTACCAACTGAGCTATCTCGCCGTGGCGGAGCGATCGTAGCGAGTCACGTGCCGGCTTCAGTGTTTACGCCGCCGCAGGGTGGACAATGCCACGTACATGCCTCCGGTCAAGCGGCTGTTCATCCTCCGCCATGCAAAGTCGAGCTGGGACGACCCGGGCCTCGACGACCACGAGCGGCCGCTCGCGCCCCGCGGCCAGCGCGCCTGCAAGGTCATGGCCGAGTATCTACGCACGAACGCGATCGAGCCCGAGCTGGTGCTGTGTTCGAGCTCGCGGCGGACGCGCGAAACACTCGCTGGCATCGCTCCGACGGGCAAGCACGTGATCGAGTCCGAGCTCTACTCGGCGTCCCCAGGGGACCTCGTCGATCGGCTCCATCGGGTCCCCGATAAGGTCGGCTCGGTGATGCTGATCGGGCACAACCCGTCGATGCAGATGCTCGCTCTTCGGCTCGCCCGGCGCGACGGCGACGCCGCCGTGCGCGAGGCGCTGGCGCGTAAGTTTCCAACCGGCGCTCTCGCAACGCTGACATTCGAATGCGGCTGGAGCGAGCTGGGGCCGGGGAGCGCCCGGTTGCAGGCGTTCCTGACCCCGAAGGAGCTCAACGGGAAGTCTGGAGCCGGCGCAGCAGCTCCAGGGCACCACGCTTAGACAGCGGTTCGTTGAGGTTTCCGCACTTCGGCGACTGCACGCACGACGGGCACCCGGACTTGCAGCGGCATTCGCCGATCAGACGCTGCGCGTCGCCGACGAGCCGCTCGAACCCGTCGTAGCCGCGGCGCGTGATCCCGACCCCGCCCGGGTGACCGTCGTAGATGAAGATCGTCGGCACGCCGGTTTGGGGGTGGGCGTTAGTCGACAGGCCTCCGATGTCCCACCGGTCGCACATGGCGATCAGCGGGAGCACCGCGATCTGCCCGTGCTCGAGCGCGTGCAGCGCCCCGAGTAGCTGATCGGGTGGGAACGGCTCGGCGGCGATCAGCTCGTCGAGCTCGTACCAGAGAGCGCGGGTCGCGAATTCGACCGTCGGCAGATCGAGCATCTGGAAGTCGATCACCTCGTGGTCCTGCAGGCGCTTGCGCTGGTAGCCGAGGACCGTCTCCGCGTAGACGATCTCGCCGAACGACAGCGTCACGCCGCATGTCTCGCGTTGCGCGTGCATCCGCGTGATGTACGTCATGCTCTCGCGCTTGGCCTGGGTGAAGTAATCCCCGCTGAACGGCTCCAGCAGCGCCCGGCGCCCGGCCAGATCCAGCTCGAGCACGTTGTAGGAGCGGCCCATGTGGAGGTACACCGCGCCCTCGTGGATCGTCGCGTACGCGCGCGCGAGCTCGACCGTGCCGAACAGCTCTCCGGTACTTCCATCGATCAGCGCGAAGCTGTCGGGCGAGGCAGACCGGAGCGCGGTCCGTGCCGCCGGGTAATCGTCGGCGCGGCGCGGCACGAAGCCCGTGGCGCGCTCGCGCAGGAACCCGGCCTGTGTCAGATCTTCTGCGTACGAGCGCCAATCGGGGCCGAGGACGGCCGCATCGGCGTCGGTCAACGGCGCCTCGTGCGCGGCGCACAGCACGTGCTCACCGAAGATCTCGGGGCTGTGGGGATCGAGGATCGCGGCTTCGACGGCCCGGCCGAGGAACTCCTCGGGGTGGCGGCAGAAGAACTGATCGAGCGCATCCTCGCCGGCGATGTACACCGCGAGCCCCCGGCCGCGACGGCCGGCGCGACCCCACATCTGCCTTAGGCTCGCCACCGTCCCCGGGAACGTCACGCAGATCGCGGCGTCGAGGTCGCCGATGTCAATCCCGAGCTCGAGCGCGTCCGTGGCGACCACGCCGAGCAGTTCGCCGGCGCTCAGACGTCGCTGGATCTCCTGGCGCTGCTGCGGCGTGTAGCCGCCGCGGTACGGCGCGATCCGCTCGGCGAACTCGGGCTCGAGCCGGTCGAGTGAGTGGCGCAGGATCAGCTCGATTCCCTTCCGCGACTTCATGAAGCAGATCGTGCGGGCTCCGTTTGACACGAGTTCCGTGAACACCTCCGCCGCCTCGTACAGCGCCGAGGCGCGGATGCCAAGCTCCTCGTCGAGCAGCGGCGGATTCCACATCGCCACGCGCCGGCTCGCCTGCGGCGCTCCATCCCGGTCGACGAGCTTGAAGCCGTTCAGGCCGGTCAGTCGCTCGGCCAGCTCGACCGGATTGGCGATCGTCGCGCTCGCGAGCAGGAACCTTGGCTCGCTTCCGTGGATCGCGGCGACGCGCCGGAGGCGCCGCAGCACGTTGGCGACATGCGACCCGAACACGCCGCGGTAGACGTGCGCCTCGTCGACCACCACGAACGCCAGGTTCGCGAACAGCTCGGCCCAAGCGGGGTGGTGCGGCAGGATCCCGACGTGGAGCATGTCGGGGTTGGTCAGGATCAGGTTCGAGCGCTTTCGGATCGCCGAGCGCTCGGCGCGCGGCGTGTCGCCGTCGTAGATCGCAGGGCGGACCTGTTTGTGCAGCCCGAAGGCGTGTAACGCACGCGCCTGGTCCTGAGCCAGCGCCTTGGTCGGGTAGAGGTACAGCGCTCGCGCGGTGCGATCTGAGGTGAGCACCTCGAGCGTCGGCAACTGGAAGCACAGCGATTTGCCCGAAGCCGTCCCGGTCGTGACGATCGTCGGCGCCTCGAACGCGTCGTAAAGCGCGTCGCTCTGATGGGCGTAAAGCTGGTCGATCCCGACGTTCGCGAGCGCGCCCCTGACCGCCGGTCCGAGCTCGCTCGGGACGAGCACCGGACGCGGGGGGCGAGCTTCGTAAAAGTCGTCGTGAACCAGACGTTGATCAGTGCGGCCCTGTTCGAGCAGGGCCGCCCACGGTTCGGTTTCGTGCGCGATGGCCACCACTGGCCAGTATGGCGGTGGTCGTCCCGGCTGCTACGGTCGCGCCCGCCATGCGCTGTCTCTACGTCGATCTCGACGGCACGTTGCTCGGACCAGGCGGCTCGATTCTGCACGGGGCCGACGGACGCTTCGCCCTCGACGGCGTCCGTGCGCTGCAGGCCTGCTCGCGAGCCGACGTCGAGGTTGTGCTCTACTCGGGCCGCCGGCAGTTGAGCGTGTTCGAGGACAGCCGTCTGATCGGCTCGAACTCTTACATCTTTGAGCTCGGCTGCGGCCTGGTGGTCGACGGGGAGCTCGAGTGGCTGACCGACGGGGTCGTCCCCTCAGCCGAGCGCGGCACGATCTACGACCAGATCGAGCACTCCGGCGCGCCGGCGCTGCTACTCGAGCAGTTTCCGGGCCGGCTCGAGTACCACACCCCGTGGTCGGCCAAGCGAGACGTCTCGCACTTGTTTCGCGGCGACGTCGACCTGAACTATGTGCAGCAGATCCTGGACGGCGCCGACCTCAGCTGGCTGCGGCTGGTCGACAACGGCGTGATCGGCGAGCCGTCCGAGCAGATGGAGGGACTGTCGGTCATCCACGCCTATCACCTGATCCCGGCGGGCGCTTCTAAGGCCCGCGCAGTCGCCCGGCACATGCAGGCGCGTGCCTACTCGGTGGCCGATTGCATCGCGGTCGGCGATTCGCGCGAGGACATCGAGGCGGCCACGGTCGTCGGAGCCTTCTGGCTCGTGGCGAACGCGCTGGAGCGCGATCCGGGTCTGGCGTCCGAGATCGCGGGCCGCCCCGGAGTCCGGATTGCGTCAGAGCCTTACGGCGCCGGCGTGTATGAGGCGGTCGTGACTACGCTGGCGACGGAACGCTGACCCGGCCAACGGCGTTGGAGGTCGGCTCGGCGGGATCGCTCATCGGCTCGCCGGGATCGGTAAACGGCTCGGCCGGCGCTTCGATCTCGCCGATGCGCTCCACTTCGTCGGCATCGCCGACGGCCCATCCGAGCCGCTCGACTAATTGAGTCGCGAAGTGTTCGCTCTCGAAATCCTCGATTGATACGCGCTCACGAAGCGTCACGGCCCCTTCCCCAAAGGCAGCCCCGCGATCCGCGGTCACGATGATCTGAGGCACTGGATTCCTCCTTCGTCGTGTCCTG
>Ga0335076_10003011_pt1 | contig 16853 bp, 14 predicted proteins | sample Lox_Sample_25_FD_206717 | JGI IMG/M metagenome (GOLD analysis project Ga0335076, IMG submission 206717) | Soil microbial communities from Loxahatchee National Wildlife Refuge, Florida, United States - Lox_Sample_2.5 | ecosystem: Environmental > Terrestrial > Soil > Wetlands | place: USA... | reverse complement strand
CCGAGCCTGAACGGCGGCCATTGATCGGCGGCGAAGGCTCCGCCTATCCGCTGGCCACCCTGCGCCCGGCGAGCAGGCGCAGGCCAGGTATCAGCTTGGGCACCCGCTGGCGGTAGCGCGGGTAGTCGTCGGGAAACTCGGCCAGCATGAGCTTCTCTTCGAAGGGGATCTTGATCTCGGTGATCAGGAGGAAGACGGGGAAGGGCAGGATCCAGCGCCCGCCCCCGGCCAGCAGCAGGGAGCCGAGCATCATGCCCAGGATCCCGGTGTAGATGGGATGCCTGGTAATGCCGTACGGCCCGGTGGTACGGAGCTGATGTTCCTGCTTGACCGCGGGCGCGGCGCTCCACATCGTGCCCAGCGTGAACCTGGCCCAGAGCGTGAGCGCGGTGGCGGCCAGCAGGATCGCCAGCCCCACGATGCGAGCCCAGGGCGGCAGGTGCAGGGCGAGGGAGTTCCAGGCGGACCTGGGCACCGCGGTCCAGGCCACGGCGACGATGATCCAGCCGGTCCCCCAGGTTCCGAGCCCGGTGCGGGTCCGTTCCGCCGGAGCCCGGGACTGGTTGTAGATCGCGCCGACGAGCCAGGTCAGCCCGAATGCTCCCCAGCACACCGCCAGGCTGACCACGGCGAGCAGGTCCAGCTGCTGCGACGTCACGCTGTCAAGTTAGCGACGGCGCGGTCTTTGTCAACAGCTTTCTCACCGCACCATGAACAACAACGGTGCCGCGCGGACATGTGGCACCGCTAAACGTGGTCGTTTCAGCTCACTCGTGAAAAAGGACGTTGCTTCCCACCGCGACGGGCTGGACGTGGGCGCTGGAAGCGTGCACGGCCGCCGTTGCGGAGATTGCGGTGGTGGTCAGGATTGATCCGGCTGCGCCAAGCGCTAGGATGGCTGAAATAATGATAGTTCGGCCGGTGCGCATAACTCCTCCAGCGCGACTCCCGAGGCCAGCGGCCTGTGGCGTGGACCGACAGCCCAAGCAGCCGAACCGGCCGCCGGGTCCCTTTTCCCTATTTTGCGGCGGGATTACAAGGTAGGCGACTATCTTATAAGCTACGATTACCTTTCTCGGGAAACGAGAAATACGTTACGACTTTCGTCATTTCCTTACGGGAAATACTCGCTCCCTGGTGCAGCGAAAATTAATGTGGCCGTGCACTGCAATGATCCGGGCAACTCTCACCACGAGTTGCGGAGGGCCGGCCCTGCCATTGCAGTCAGTGGACATCGGGGAGTAGCGAAGTTTGTACCCTAAAAGACCCTTGTATCCCTAATGTTCGAGTAGTAAAGTTGGGCTCGTGCCTGTCGTGCCCACCGCGGCCTTCAACGGCGCGCTGATTGGCCGCGACGCGGAGATGGCCGTGCTGGTCAGGCTCGTGCGGGAGGCGGCCGGAGGGTCGGGCCGGTCGGTACTGATCGAGGGAGAGCCGGGCATCGGCAAGTCCGCCCTGGTGCGGGCGGCTCTGGCCGCGGCGGCCGAGTCCGGCAGCCAGGTGTTCTGGGGGGCCGGCGACGAGCTGGGACAGGCGTTGCCGCTGCTGCCGTTCCTCGAGGGACTGCGGGTACGCGAACCCTCCGCGAGCCCGCGGCGGAACACGATCCTGCAACTTCTGCGTGGCGAGCTGGCCGCCGATCCCGGCCTGGACGTGTCGGCCACGCTGGCCGAGCAGTTGCTGGCGCTCATCGCCGAGCAGTACGCCGCGCAGCCGGCCGTCCTGGCCATCGACGATCTCCAGTGGGCCGATCAGGCCAGTATCGCGCTGTGGGGGAGGCTGGCCAGGTCGGTGCGGCAGGTGCCGCTGCTCCTGATCGGGACGATGCGCCCGGTGCCGCAGCGGGATGACCTGCTCGCGCTGCGGCGGGCGGCGGGCGATGCCGTACGGCTCCAGCTCACCGGGCTCACCGAGGCAGCCGTGGCCGAGCTGGTCGCCGCGCTAGCCGGCGGCCAGCCCGACGACAAGCTGCTTCGGCTCGCCGACGGTGCCGCGGGCAATCCCCTCTACCTCACCGAACTGGTCGCCGCCCTGGCGCGCAGCTCCGGCCTGACGATGACCGACTCGGGAGCCGCGCTGACGAGCGGTTCCGCGCCCAGTTCCCTGTCCGCGGCCATCGCGGACCGCCTCGGCTTTGTTTCCGGGCCCGTGCACGAGGTGCTGCAGGCAGCCGCCCTGCTCGGGGTGGATTTCGCCGTGCCGGACCTGGCCGTGGTCCTGGGCCGCAGCGTGGCGGACCTGGTCCCGGCGGTCGACGAGGCGCGCGCCGTCGGCGTACTCGCCGAGTCAGGTTACGGCCTGGGATTCCGGCACCCGCTGATCCGGGCGGCGCTGTACGACGAGATACCTGTTCCGGTCCGCGCCGCCTGGCACCGCGACGCCGGGCGCGCCCTCGCGCAGGCGGGTGCGCCGGCCGACCGGGTGGCCCGGCAGCTGCTGCGCGCCGTGGACGGATCCGGCAGTACCACCGAGCCCATGGACCCTTGGATCCTGAACTGGCTGGGGCGTAACGCAGACCTGCTGGTGGGTCGGGCGCCCCGGGTCGCGGCCGATCTCCTCCGCCAGGCCGTGGCCAGCGCCCCCGCTGGCTCCGCCCAGCACGACCGCCTGGTGGCCCGGCTCGCCGACGCCCTGTACCGGGCCGGTGACCTGGCCGAGGCCGAGCAGGCGGCCAACCGGGCGCTGGCCCACGCCACCGAGTCTGACCTGGTGGTTGACCTGCTCTGGACGCTGGCCCAGTGCAGCATGCGGGCCGGGCGGTCCGCGGAATCCCTGGCCGCGCTGGATCAGGCCCTGGCGGCCCCGGGAATCTCGGCCCGGCACCGGGCCCGGCTGCTGGTGCTCGCGGCCCGGACGCGCAGCCATCTGGGCGAGGTCGAGAAGGCCGGCCGGGTCGCCGAAACCGCGCTCGCGGCGGCGACGGAGGCGGGCGACAACTGGGCTATGGGCTGGGCCTTGCACGTGCTGACCATCGTGACCGTGGTGCAGGGGCGGATGGCCGATGCGCTGCCGCTGTTCGATGAGGCGCTGACCGTGACCGAGGCCGATCCGGCGCTGACCGACCTGCGGCTGCTGCTGCAGATCAACAAGGCGGTCACGCTGGGCGATGTGGACCGGTACGAGGAGGCCCTGGCCACGGCCCGGCAGGCCCGGCGCCTGGCCGACCAGGCCGGCACGGTGATCCGGCTGGCTCAGGCGCACTGCGCCCTCGGGCAGCTGCTCTTCAACACCGGGCAGTGGGACGACGCGCTGGCCGAGGTACACGCCCTGCACCAGGACCAGAAGGAAACCGGCGCGGCCTGTTGCGATCTCGGCATCGCCGCCCTCATTTGCTTCCACCGCGGCCAGACCGACGCGGCCCGCGGCCACCTTGCGGCCGCCGTCCCGCACGCCGGGCGGATCGGGAGCCGGGTGATCGGCCCGCTGGCCCTGGCCCGCAGCCTGGACCGCGAGCATCGCGACGAGCTGGCCGGCGCGCTGGCTGAGCTGACCGCCGGGTTCGACGATGACGCGGAGGAACTCGAGGAACTCGAGGACCTGCTGGCTGACGCGGTCCGCCTGGCCACCGAGATCGGCGACCTCGACACCGCGAAGGCTCTCGCGGATCACGCCGGCGGGCTCGCCGCCGAATCGGAGATCCCGCACCGGCAGGCGACCGCGCTGTACTGCTCCGGCCTGCTCGACCAGGACGCCGCGCGGCTGCTCGCGGCGGCCGAGCGCTACGACCACGCCAGCCGGCCCCTGCTGAGCGCGAAGGCGCTGGAGGCGGCGGCCGGGGGTTTCGTCGAGGCCGATGACCGCGACCAGGCCCGGGCCGCGTTCAGCCGGGCCATGGAGATCTACGCCTCGCTCGGCGCCGCCGCCGACGTCGCCCGGCTTCAGGCCAGGTTCCGCGCTCACGGCATCCGCCGCAGCCCGCACACGAAGCACCGGCAGGCCCGCAGCGGGTGGGAGAGCCTCACGCCGACCGAGACCAAGATCGCCGCGTTCGTGGAGGAGGGATTGTCCAACCCGGAGATCGCCGCCCGGCTGTTCCTGTCCCGCCGCACCGTCGCGACCCACGTCTCCCACATCCTGAAGAAGCTTGACGTCCATTCGCGCATAGACATCGCCCGCGAGGCCGCGTTGCGCGATCTCGCGTCGGGGTAGCGGCGGTGCGGGAGCGGGTGAGGCCGGCCGGCCGGGCTCGCCCCTTACCAGGCGTGACGGCCGCTGTCCCGTGCGCTGCAACCGTCGTGTTCGCCGACGTCGGCCTCGAGCAGCAGCCCGAAGTACACGGCCTTACCCGTCCGGGTCCGGTAGCAGCCCCAGTCGTCCGACAGGCTGGCGACCAGCATCAGCCCCCGTCCGGTCTCCGCGCTGGCTGGCGCGTTCACCAGCGTCGGCATGGCGCGCGCCGTGTCGTGAACGTCCACGCGAAGCTCGCCGCGGGCACAGCCGATGTCCAGGACGATGGTCTCGCCCGCCTCGTGCCTGATCGCGTTGGTCACCAGTTCGCTGGTGAGCAGCACCGCGACGGACGCGTCGACCGGAAGGTCCCAGGCTAAGATCGCCTCCCGGACCTCGGCCCGGGCCTGTCCGGCCGCGGCCGGACCCGCGCTGAGCGAAGTGCGGCGCAGACGTTGCTGTTGCCCTGTCGGGCGGATGGGGGTCGTCGTCTCCATCTGGTTTCCTCGCCAAACCACGGGTGGGTTGCGCGCTCGCGCGCGCAACCCACCCTGTGCGGCCAGTCCGGGGAGATCCGATCTGGCTGCTTACGCCGGATCGCCCCGGATACTTGCACGACAAATCTCCTGCAATTTTCATCTCAAGACATCGGTCAGCTGACCGATATTCGAAGCGCTGAGACGGCCGGCGCGTTTTGGGCAGGCCTGACCGTGCCCGCAGAATGGGAAAGCGGCGCCATTCGTCCGGAGATCTGCCGCTCCCGGGCCTGGCCAGCGAGGCAGGCGGGCCCGGGTGGCGGGCGACGGTAGTTTCCCCAGGAACCGGCGCCCAGCCCCGGTCGTAAGGGACCAGGTCACGCCGGGACTGGGCTGTGCCGGTTGCACGACAACTCTCCTGCAAGTTGCGCGACAAGACATCGGTCAGCTGACCGATATCCGAAGCAACCGTGCGCTACCGCGAGAATCGTGCTCCCGGTCTCCCAGCACGCAGCGGGCTGTGGCATGGCGATGGCCCCTCCCGTGTGCGGGGAGAGGCCATCGTCACAGGCTCTGAGCAGCAGTTACCCGGCACAGCGCGCTGCGGGCCTATGCTCGGAATGGTTACTTCCTGCTGAACTTGTCGAACTCTCCGTTTCGTACCCCTCCAAGGAAGGCGTTCCATTCGTCCGGTGTGAACCGGAGAACTGGACTCTCGGCGTCCTTGCTGTCGCGAACACCGATCTGGTCGCCGGGGAGGCTGGCCACCTCGACGCAGTTACCGTTGGACAAGCTCAGGGAGCTCTTGGTCCAGTGCAATCCTGAACCGAGCCCTTCCGAGCTGCACCCAGGCATAGCCGTTTCCACTCTGGTCCCCTTTGCTGGATGTCGCAGCGTTCTTGCCCAAAACTGGGACTTGGCCGGCATCCTAGCAGTCACTTAAGGCACTGACGGAGCACTTGACCAATACGACTCAGCTGTCTCGAGGATAAGCTCCCGGGACGACGCCGGGTCGAGCGCCGCGTCGGCCAGCCTCTGAAACGCGATCCGGTGCAAGTAGGTGTCGCTCTCCCGTTCCACGGAGAAGGCGCCCTTCATCTGCTCGGCGCTGACCACGTCCTGGAACATAGCGTCATTTTCCGGGCCAAACTGGAACAGGACAAACGACGGCACGAACACCGTGTGCTGTGCGTCGAGGGGGAGGATCTGCAGCGTGACGTTGGGCCGGTCAGCCTCGCGCGCCAGCCGCTGGAGCTGGTCATGCATCACCAGTTCCGTGCCGATACGGCGCTTGAGGACCGACTCATCGAGCACGACCGACAACGTAAGCCCGTGCCCGGGATCGAGCACCTGCTCGCGTCGCATCCTGACCCTGACCAGACGCTCGATCAGGCCTGGTGCGACCGGCTCGACCTGGTTGCTGATGACGTGCCGGGCGTAGGCCTCGGTCTGCAGCAGGCCGGCCACGGCCTCGATGTGCCAGATAGAGATCGAGCTCGCCTCATGCTCCAGGCCGATGAACTGCTGGTAATCCGCGGACAGGCTGTCGGCGTATTCTTCCCACCAGCCCCTCCGGGACGCGTCCTGGGCGAGCGTGAGCAGGAGTTCGCGACGGGAGCCGGTCACGCCGTAGTAGTCGAGCAGCCTCTCGACTTCCTGCGGCTTGAGGCTGGTCCGGGCCAGCTCATACCGGCTGACCTTCGAGGGCGACCACTTCAGGGCCGCGGCGACGGCATCGCCGCTCTTTCCCTGGCTTTCCCTGATTCCTCGCAGTTCCGCGGCAAGCCGGCGGCGCCGAACCATGGGGCTCCCCGGTGTGGTCATCGCTACGCCCTCCCTCCGATGCCGCACGAGCGAAGCCAGAGTTACGGTTGCGAAGATTATACCTATTTATAGCTATAAAACATTACTGCAACTTTCATTACACCTTACGCCGAGACCCGCGCAAACGGAAAATCCGCGCCTGGCCGGTGAGAGCCGGCCCGTCTCAGCTGACGATTACGAAAATGCTGTTGGCGATGAGCCAGAAGCCGAGGATCAGGCTCCCGAAGATGATCACCTGGTCGGTGTGGCTGTCGATCCACTTCCGGAATCTGGCCAGGAACGCCTGGCTCTTCTCGGGACGGATAGCAGCGTAGAGCTCCATGCCCACATAGGTGGATGAGGCCAGGACGCAGAATCCGAACAGCGCCAGGTAGCTCTCCCAGCTGGACAGCTTGGCCTCCACGACCGTGGCCGCGCCCGCGGCGATCAGGCCCCAGGGCTGGAGGGCGGGGGCCAGGCCCAGGGCGAACCACGGGGACATGTTGTCCACGCTCGTCTGCCACTTCGGCGGCTTCTTCGGCGGCCTGGGCTGGCCCATCCTCCGGCGGTGCCGGATGGCGATCACGACCAGGACGACGCCGATGGCGATCTTCACCGCCAGCGACGCGAGCGAGGGCACGGTGTTCGGCTTGGGCGGGTTGTCGCCCGTGGCCAGCACGGTGATCGTGACCACGATGGCTAGGGACACCAGCCACCCGAACACGAAGGCCGCGCCCTTGAGCACGCCGCGCCGGGACGGCAGCACGACCATGAAACCCGTCAGCGGCAGCGGGTCCAGCGCGATAGCCAGGCCGATCAGGAGCAGGTTGAGCACCATCCTGGCTTACCTCCCCCTAGCCGCGGGCGGCACGAGATCGGTCACGGCCGCACCGGCGGCTGCACCCGGAGCACGTGCACCACTTCGAGCCGCAGGCCGATGATCCGCTGCAACAGCCCGCCGAGGGCGGCCTGATCGGGCAGTTCGGCGCGCAGGGTGGTCATATCCGGGCCCACGGCGACCTCGCAGTCGTCGAATTCCGCGCGCAGCGTGGTGGTCGCCTGGCCGGCGAAGGTGATCTCGTACGTCTGTGGTGGCACCGGGTTACGCCTCCCGGTCTGGTTCACGGATGCGCCCAGCGTGTCCGGGCGCGCGACGGGCGTCATCACCTTTCGAGGGTGAAGCGCGATGATGGCTTGGCCAGCGGGACTTTGGTCCCTTCTCCCGGGGCGTCGCGCGTGATTGACTGACCAGGTTTGTGCGTCCTGGGGGGGACTGGTCGTGGCGGAGAGCATGATGGCTGGGCTCGGTGCCGAGCGAGGCGTACGGTTCGCGCGGTCGAAGTTCCGGCCGACGACGCTGCCCGGCACCCTGGTCACCCGGCCGGCGCTGCATGACCGGCTGGCGGCCGGGGCGGGCCAGCTGCTGACCGTGGTGGTCGGGTCGGCGGGCGCGGGCAAGAGCGTGCTGCTGTCCAGCTGGGCCGCGACACGAGCCCCCGCGGTCACGTCCTGGCTGTCCTGTGACGAGGCGGACGCCAACCCGGTCCGGTTCTGGACCGGGTTCATCGAGGCTCCCCGGGCCATCGACCCGGAGTTCGGCGCCGACGCCGCCGACCTGCTCGCGATGGACGGCGCCATGTCGGCCGACGTCGCCGCGTCCATCGCCAACGACGCCGCGAAACTGCCCGCCGGGTCGGCCATCATCGTGGACGACTTCCACACCGCGGCGCCGGCGGCGTCCGGGGACATGACCGACCTGGTGGAGCGCTGGCCGGCCCAGGCCGCCCAGCTGGTGCTGGCCGGCCGGATCGACCCGCCCCTGCGGCTGCACCGGCTGCGGATGGCGGGGGAGCTGTGCGAGCTGCGCGACCATGACCTGTACTTCTCGCTCGCGGAAAGCCAGGATCTGCTGGCCAACTTCGGGGTGCAGGTCGGCGCCGACGACCTGGCGGTGCTGCACCGCAGCAGCGAGGGGTGGGCCGCGGCCTTGCAGATGGCGGCGCTGTCCCTGCGCGGCCTCCGGGACCCGGGACGGGCCGCGCGGGCGCTGGAGGTCCGCGGCCATGCGATCGCCGAGTACTTCATCGCCGAGGTCCTCGACCAGCAGCCCTCCGAGGTGGCCGCCTTCATGCTCGATACCTCCGTCCTGGAGGAGCTGACCTCCGACGCGTGCGCGGCGGTCACCGGGAGTCCGGACGCGGCGGCGCTGCTGCGTGGCATCGACGCGGCCAACCTCTTCCTGGTGCCGCTCGACGACGAGCGGACCAGCTTCCGCTACCACCATCTGGTCCGCCGGGTGCTGCGCGCCGAGCTGCGGGCCCGGGACCGGGCCCGGGAGCAGAAGCTCCAGCTGCGCGCGGCCGAGTGGTTCGAGGCCGCCGGGGAGACCCGGCGCGCGACCCGTCACTTCCTCGCGGCCCAGCAGCCCGACCGGGCGCTGGCTCTGCTGCAGGACCGGGTCGTGGCCGACTTCCTGAACGACCCGGCGCTGCCAGCCCCGCTGGACCTGAGCTCGGTCGGCCCCGCGCTGCTGGCGGACGCTCCGGACCGGCTGCTGGCGGTGGCCCTCGAGCTGCTGATGGCCGGTGAGGGGGCTCGCGGCGGCGAGTACCTCGACCTGTTCGCGCGGGCCCTGCCGTCGATCCCGCCCGACTCCAGGCTCGCCCTCCGGTTCGCGGCGGCCCAGTCGGCCCGTTATGGACTAATGGGCCAGGCCGAGGAGACAGTACGTGAGGCCCTGGCCGTGCGCGCCACCCAGAAACGGACCGGGCTCACCGACGAGTGGGCCGTGGTCATCCCCGTCAACCTCCCGCGCGCCTACGAGTGGCTGGACGATTACGAGGCAGTAGAGCGCGAGGCCGTCGCGGCCCTGGCCATGCCGGAGCTGGCCGAACCGGTCAAGCTGGTGCTGATACTCGGCAGCCGGGCGCTGGCCTGGTTCGAGGCCGGCCACCTGGTCAAGGCCGCCGAGGCCGCCCGGGAAGCCGAGGCGCAGGCGCGGCGGCTGGGCTTCGCCCGGCACTTCTTCGCCGTGGAATACCTGCGCACCTACTCCGGCCTCGCGCTGGAACGGCGCGACCTGGACACCGCCGAGCAGCTTACCGAGCAGGCCCTGTCGATATCGGAGCGGCGGCGCCCCTTCTACGAGTTCCTCACCTTGCTGGACCGCGCCCGGATCTGGGCCGCCCGCGGGCAGGTCCGCGACGCGCTGGCCACGATCGAGGAGGCGCGGCCGGTCCTGGCCGGGACCGGGTCGGTGCTGCTGGCGCGGGCCGATGAGCTGGAGGTGCTGCTGCGCTTGTCGCTCGGCGACCCGCGCTCGGCCGCCGAGCTGGCCCGCGGGCTGCCCGCTGCGCGCCGCGAGCTGGCGCAGGCCCGGATCGCGCTCGCCAACGGCGATCACCAGGCCGCTCAGGAGCTCCTGCGCGCGCCAGCGGCGAGCGAGCGGGATGAGCTGACCCCGCGGCGCGCGCTGGTCCGCCAGCTGCTCCTGGCCGCGGCCGCGATCGGCCGCGGCGACTCCCGGGCCGCCGACCGCATCCTGGCCGGCGCGCTCGCCGCGGCCCGCCGCGGGAGCTTCCTCAACACCGTCATCACGACCTCACCCCAGGTGACCGGCTACCTGATCGAACATGCCACGCAGATGGAGCCGGACCCGTTCACCGAGCAGCTGATCGCCGCGGCACTCCTGGTCCGCGCCGCGCAGCCGGACGCCTCTCAGCCTGGCCGCGTGCTGGTCGAGCCGCTCACCGCCACCCAGCTGCGCATTCTCCGGCTCCTGCCGACCAGCAATCCCCTGCAGGTCGCCGCCACCCTCTACATCTCCCGCAACACGGTGAAGACCCATCTCCGGTCGATTTACCAGAAACTCGGCGTGGCCTCGCGCTCGGAAGCCGTGGAGCGGGCCGTGGAGCTGCACCTGCTCTGAAACCCGGGGACGCGCGACCGGAAGCGGACTGGGAGAGTCCGTCACCAACGACGAGTACGGCAGCCGCCGATCACGCCTGGGACTGGTCGAGATCGATCAGCGCGATCCCGATATCGGGGCGCATCACCTTGCGCAGCTCTGCGGGAGTCTCGGTCACCACGACCTCCCGTGTGGGGAACACCTGCCTCTCGAGAAGATGGCCGCCGCGCGTGGCGTGGTCAAAGTGCCAGGTGGGGGAGAGCTGGGTCCAGATCAGCCGACCCATGTCGCGCCGGTAGGCGGCCAGGCCCCGCCGGCCCCGTTCGGTGGCGAAGTAGTAGAAGAACCACAATCCGGTCTCGATGGCGGGCCGGACGGGATTGGCGGCGGCGGCGATGTCGTAGATGAGGTAGCCCCCCTCGTTGACCGACACCAGGCCCGTCGCACCTGTGGACCACACTGGCGCGCACCCTGACAAGGACTACGCCGGCCAAGCGCGTCCGGATGCGCCAGCAAGAAGCTGCGCTACCAGCTCTGCGCCCTTCTCGCCGCTGCGTTCTAGCCCTCGATCAGCACGGTCCAGGTGCCGTTGTCGACCACGCCGGTCTGCGCCAGCTTGAAGGCGCGCTGCTGGGCCTTGACCGCGGCCTCCGTGTTCGGGCCGAAGACGCCGTCGATCGTGACCGGGCTCCCCAGCGCCGTGAGGAGGCCCTGCAGCCGGTGCACCATCCGGTCCTGTGGCTTGTCCTTGTCGCCGGCCTTCAGTTCGGGAAGAGTGATATTCACCGTGACCTCCTGCGATGGCAGTGGCGGAGCCCCCCTGACAAATACGGCTACTCCGGATCGTAACAGGCGCCACCCGGCTCGCCTCGGGCTGGGCTCGCATGCGTCTTGGAGCCCATGGTCTAGCTCGCGGCCTTGGCGATTGGCGGGATCTTGTAGGTGCCGTCCAGGATGGCGTCCTGCGGTTGGTAGAGGCGCATGAGGGGCCGGAACGGTGCGGCTGGGGCGGGCAGCCAGTTGCTGGCGTCGCTGGGTTGCTCGTGCTGGATCACGATCGTCAGCGACCCGTCGCTGTCGTGCCGCAGGCCGGGGGTGCGGTCGCCGAGGGAGTAGCGGCCGGCCATCGCAGGCCCACCGGCCCACGATCGTGGCCACCTGCGTCGGGAACTCGATCACCCGCGTACCGCCGGGCACGTTCCCCTCCCATCCTGGCGGAACAAGCAGAAAGGACCCGGCCGCGGTGCCGGTCGCCCGGCGGCCGACATAGGCGAAGTTGTTGGTCCACGCATCGACGAACTGCAGCACGTAATACCGCCGGGCGGTGTCTGGCACGCGCAGCAGCACCGGGCCGCCGCTCACATCGACCTGCGCGAGCGAGTAAATCGCGTCGTTGTTGATCGATACGAACCGGTCATCGGGCCCGGCCAGCCTGGACGCGTGGCTGAAGGAGTTGAATGGGGCTGGCGTGATCATCCCCAGCTCGGCATGGCCGCCGACCATCTGCAGGTCGAAGATCAGCGGAAATCCATAGATGTAGGCCTCAGCGGCCAGTGCCGCCAGCTCATCACTCATTCCGAGTCCTCCCCGCCCGCGAGACAAACAGCAGTATCGTCCCATCGCCACCTCGGCCGCTGCCACGGGGCGATCACCACAGCTGGCGCAAAGCCTCGATGCTGCAAGCGTTGCTGCACGGAGACCGAAAAGGCCGATTCCGTGTTCGGAATCGGCCGATTTGCGACGCCGCGGCACGGCCGCCTGACATCACGTACTCGCCATGCGCATACCGCAGCTCATAGCCGAAGCAGTCCAGCCGAACGAGCCTCAACGCAAGATCCTTTCTCGTTCCACGAGTCGTTCCACGGCTGCTAGACCCGGGGCTGCTTGAGCGTCACTGAACGTAGCCATCGGTGTCTTGGATGCCGCACGGCGAGCCGCGACCGTGATCTCGCCCTCGCCCTCCCCGCCGCAGGTGCCGGTCAAGGTGTTCGCCGAACTTGGTCCTGCAGTCCTCGACGTCCCGGCCGTCGAGGTCTTGCCCAGCGCGTCAAGCGGCGCGTCCACGCACTCACGGCGGGTGCGGAACGGCTGATGCGAGGCTGCCGCCGTTCGGCGTCCGCGGCGCGCGCTTCGGCAACTAGTCTCGGCCCGGGTTGGCGGACCCGTCGTCCTCTTTCCCCTGTATGTGGTCAATCCATTCAGCCGCCGCCAGCGTGTCTGGGTGGTCCGGGCCCAGCCTCCGCCGCAAGTGGGGCAGCATATCCAGGAATTCACCCTTTGCCCCGGTATGATCGCCGCGCGCCATCATCTCCCGGGCAATACTGAACCAGAGGATCAGCGTAACCGCGTGATCCGGGCCCAGCGCGCGCTCCAGATGGGGCAACACGTCCCGGAATTCGGCTTCCGCCCCGGTGTGATCGCCGCGGGCCGCCATCTGCCGGGCGATGCTGAACCGGGTAGCCAGCGTGTCCGGGTGGTCCGGGCCCAGCATCCGTCGCAGGCGTGGCAGCATTCCCCGGAATTCGGCCTCCGCCCCGGCGTGGTCGCCGCGCGCCGCCATCTCCTGGGCGATGCTGAACCGGGTGATCAGCGTGTCCGGGTGGTCCGGGCCCAGCGTCCGCCGTCGTGCCGCGAACACGTCCAGGAATTCGGCCTCCGCCCCGGCGTGGTCGCCGCGCGCCGCCATCTCCTGGGCGATGCTGAACCGCGTGGCCAGCGTGTCCGGATGATCCGGCCTCAACACCTTCTCGAGATGGGGCAGCACGTCGCGGAATGCGGCCTCCGCCCCGGCGTGGTCCCCACATGCCGCCATCTGCTGGGCGATGCTGAACTGGACAATCAGCGTAGTCGGATGTTCCGGGCCTAGCGTCTGCTCCAGGTGGGAGAGCACGTCGCGGAACTCGTCCTCCGCCCCGGCGTGGTCGCCGCGCGCCGCCATCTCCTGAGCGATGCTGAACCGGGTGGCCAGCGTGTCCGGGTGGTCTTGGCCCAGAGTCCGCCCCCGTGCCGTGAACACCTGCCAGAACTCTTGCTCCGCTGCGGCGTGGTCGCCGCGCGCCGCCATCTCCTGAGCGATGCTGAACCGGGTGGCCAGCGTGTCCGGGTCATCCGGGCCCAGCGTCCGCTGCCGTGCCACGAATACGTCCAGGAATTCGGCCTCCGCCGCGGCGTGGTCGCCGCGTGCGGCCATCTCCTGAGCGATGCTGAACCGGGCGGCCAGCGTGTCCGGATGATCAGGCCCCGCCGTCCGCTGCCGTGCTGCGAATACGCCGCGGAACTCGGCCTCGGCCGCGATGTCGTCGCCGCGCGCGGCCATCTGTTGCGCGATGCTGAACCGGGCGGCCAGCGTGTCGGGGTCATCCGGGCCCAGCGTCCGCTGCCTCGCCGCGAACACCTGCCAGAACTCTTCTTCCGCTGCGGCGTGGTCGCCGCGCGCCGCCATCTCCTGGGCCATGCTGAACCGGGTGGCCAGTGTGTCCGGGTGGTCGGGGCCCAGCGTCCGCTCATGCGCTCTGAGCAGGTCGCGGAGCTCGTCCTGCGCTGCAGTGTGGTCGCCGCGCGCGGCCATCTGCTGGGCGATGCTGAACCGGGTGGCCAGCGTGTCCGGATGATCCGGTCCCAGCAAGTGTTGCTGATCAATCAGGTCCCGCAGGTGCAGTGTGATGGCCTCGTCCGAACGCCGAGCCTCCTGATACGCCGCCGCCAGGCTTGCGTGGGTGGCCAGCGTGCCCGCGTGGTCCAGCCCTAGCTTGTGCTGCTGATCGACCAAGGCCCGCTGGTGCAACGCGGTAGCCACGTCAGAGTCGTATTGCTGGAGCCCGGACGCCATGCGCAGCGCGTCAGCGAACTCCCCGCAACTGGCATAACGTTCTTCAGGAGCCTTCGCCAAGGCCCGCAGCAGGACGTCGTCCACGGCCGGCGGAAGGTCGGGCCGCCGCGACGTTAATGGCGGCGGCGGCGCCGAGAGCTGTGCATACAACACCGCCATGTCGTTATCCCGAGAGAACGGCGGCTCGCCGGATAGCAGCGCGAACGCCACGCACGCCAGCGCGTACTCATCCGTGCGCGCGTCGACTTGCCGACCTTGGATCTGCTCGGGCGCGCAGTAATTTAGCGTCCCCAGGAAGCGGCTTGTTCCTGTCAGGTCGGTTGACGACAGCGCACCTTTCGTCAGCCCGAAATCCGACAAATAGACATGATCGGCTCGGCCGGGGCGCGTGTCTACGAGCATGTTGGCCGGCTTGACGTCGCGGTGCACAAGTCCGGCGGCATGAGCCGTATCAAGGGCCGAGGCCACACCGGAGATAATCGCCGCCGCGCGCGCGATGGGCAATGGGCCCACTCGGTCCACGAGCGTCCCTACGTCTCCGCCGGGCACATACCGCATGGCGATGAACAGCACCCCGTCTGCATCCCCGGCTTCGAACACCGGGATGATATGGGGATCATCCGCTGCTGCGGCAGACCGTGATTCACGAATAAAGCGGTTCCGGAATGCCTTATCCGTGGCCAGTGCGGGCGAGAGGATCTTGAGCGCTACTTGTCGGTGAAGCCGCTCGTCTTGGGCCCGGAACACAACCGCCATTCCGCCCTGGCCAATCTGCTCCTCGAGGCGGTACTCGCCGATCCGCGAACCGACGGAGAAGCCACCCAGGAACCCGACCGCGCCGTGCCGCTCATCGCCCATCACACCCCCAGGACCCCACGGGCCCACGTCTCTGTCGTCGGGCATGGCGAGAGCGGACAGTCCGGGCGACCCGGGCCGAGCGACGACCGGGCCCACTCGCGGCCGCCCGTTCCCAAGGGGCACGCGACCAGTCACCCTCGGCCATCGAGGTCCCTGGCAAAGGAGTGCGGATAAGCAAAGCCGGTCACGGACTAACCCCTCGCAGTCGCCCGCGCACACATTACCGTGGTCGCCGACGGAGTTCCCCCGGAACCGCCAAGGCCTTGTGAGGGTGGGCCGTAGCCGGTCCTGATTCGGTGGTTTTCTTGCCCTATAAGGCTCGCGCTTCCCCTAAGATTCACATGGAGCCAGATAGTTGCTTGTTTGCGGACATAATGTCATGTAAACGGACTAGGACCGTAGCGGTTGGCGATGTTTCGCTGTAACAAAGCTGGTAAGGCCTAATGCCTGCCTGGGCGCTACCGTAGGGTACGGGGGTGGCGCGGGCGGCAGCCGGCGCGGTGCCGGGAGACGTGAACGTGATGCCTGAGGTACCTGGAGAACCCGGCATGCACGGTTTCAAGCGGCCGCTGACGAGTTTTGTGGGCCGGGCGGCCGCAGTGAATGAAGTCGCCGTGCTCCTTGGTGAGTTCCGACTGGTAACGGTGACCGGGCCCGGCGGCGTTGGGAAGACCCGACTGGCGGAAGAGGTGGCCCGCCGGGTGACTGGCAGTTTCGCCGACGGGGTGTGGTTGGTTGAACTGGCTGGGGTGCAGGATCCGGAACTGGTGCCGGCGACCGTGGCTGCGGGGTTGGAGATACCGCAGGCACCGGGTGTACCCGTACCGGAGTCGGTGGCAGGGGTGCTGGCCCGCCAGCAAGTGTTGCTAGTACTGGACAACTGCGAGCATCTCGCCGAGGCGGTTGCTGAGTTGTGCGGGGCTCTGCTCGTGGCCGCAGACGACGTGCGCATCCTAGCCACCAGCCGCGAGCCGGTTGGGGCGGCCGGGAGGCACGATATCGATTGGCGCCCCTGATCACGCTGGATCCTGATGATCTCTCTAGCGTTGGCGAGCCCGAGGCCGTAGCGCTGTTCGCCGACAGGGCCCGCCGGGTTGATCCGCATTTCTCCCTGACCGGACAGGCCAGGCCGGTGGTGACGCAGCTCGTACAACGGCTGGATGGGATGCCGCTGGCGATCGAGCTGGCCGCGGCCCGGGTGGAATCGCTGGGCGTTGATCAGCTGCTGGATCGGCTGGATGACCGGAAACACGCCACTCCAGCCACGAGAGCGAAACAGGGCGGCGGACCGCCAGGGCCCAAGAGCGGTAAGTGGGAGGGATTCGCCAGGTTTGGAGCGACGAAGTCGCTGGGGATGCGGCTGGCGAGTGCGGTTGCCGCTGCTGCCATGCTCGCCGGGTTCGGGCTGGTAGCGACGTCACCGGCGCAGGCCGCTACGACCAAGGTTCACCTGACCGCCGAGCAGAAGCGGATGGACAAGGCCATCGCGGTGCTCCGGGCTAAGGACCCGGCGCTGGCGCACGAGTCAAAGGCTCAACTGGAGACGATGCTGAACAAGCTGATGGACGCCACCACGAAGTCTGGCGAGGTCAGCTACCTGGCCGGGCGGGTGAACCCGGATAACCTGCCCGCTTCCCGCAGCGGTGACACCATCTGGTTCAACCGGTGGCAGGTCGCCCTGTGGGCCACCGCCGGGACGGCGGTCGTCATCGCGGCGCTGATCGCGCTTGGAGCCGCGTTCCTGGTGGCCGCGGAGACAGTGATGGGCCTGATCGCGCTCTTCTGGAGCGCGGTCTGGGCGAACGAGTGCGCC
>Ga0335076_10003010_pt1 | contig 16854 bp, 15 predicted proteins | sample Lox_Sample_25_FD_206717 | JGI IMG/M metagenome (GOLD analysis project Ga0335076, IMG submission 206717) | Soil microbial communities from Loxahatchee National Wildlife Refuge, Florida, United States - Lox_Sample_2.5 | ecosystem: Environmental > Terrestrial > Soil > Wetlands | place: USA... | reverse complement strand
TCCCAGGCTCGCTGGTCGATCGGCGGCCCGGCGGTGATCGCTTCCTCGAACGGTGCGCCGGTCGTGAGGATGTGCCCGGGCCGTGCTTCGTTCACCGCCGCCCACTCCGGCCGCTTGAGCAAGTCCGCATGGAGGATCACGCGACACGCCCCCACTTGATCAGCGACGTTCAGCGCGAGGCCCGGCGAGACGCGAGTTGACAGCGGCGCGAGACCCAAGCCCGCGATCGAGCAGGCGACGCTGAGGACGACGCCCTCCGAGCAGTTCGGAAGGACGGCCAGGATGAACGCGCCGGGCTCCGCGTCAGCAAGTGTGCCGGCCAGTCGTCGCGCCGCCTGCCACAGCGCTCCGTAGCTGAGCGGATCAGGGCCAGTGATCGCCACCCGCTGCGGATCTCGCTCAGCCCAGTCTCGGACTGCCTCCGCGAGCGTCAGGTCCTCCCAGTAGCCGAGCTCGCGGAAGCGGACCTGGAGCTCTGGGGGGAGTAGCGGGTGGGTGCTGACCACGACCGGGAGGAGATTGACATGAACTCAGTTCTATGTCAACCTTGACACGTACGTTTTGTCACCTTCAATCGAAATCGAGACAAATGGACCCGTCCGGACTCTGTGGTTAAACCGTCCTCGCATCAATAACGCGTATGACGCGGAAGTGCTGGATGCGCTCGAGGTGGGTATCCATGATGCGGAGCGGGATGCCACCACTCGCGTCGTTGTCATCCGCGGCCGTGGCAAGTCGTTCTGCGCCGGCGCCGACATCGGATGGTTGGCGGCCGAAGCCACCTGGTCACTGCTCGCCGACCGCGTCTCGAGCGTCTTCAGGGGCATCGCGGAGTCGTCTCGGATCACGATTGCTGCGGTGCATGGGTGGACGGTCGCGGGGGGATTCGAATTGATGCTCGCGTGCGATTTCGCGTTGGCCGCGGAAGACGCACGGATCGGAGACTTTCACATCCGCAACGGCCTCTTTGGAGGTGCCGGCGTGATCTACCGGTTGCCGAGACTGGTTGGTCCACGCAAGGCGCGCGAGCTGATGCTTTCGGGCGAGATCCTGAGCGGCGCGGAGGCAAAGGACTGGAATCTCGTAAACGCCGTCGCGCCTCTCGATCAGCTGGATCGTCTCGTGAGCGACTTCACCGCGCGCTTTGTCGACAGGAGCCCGGAGATCGTCCGACTCACCAAGCAGGCGCTGATTGACGCCGCGGATGCAGACTTCGAGTCCGCGGCTCAGATCCAGCGCGTCACATCCGACGCGGTCGCCCAAACCGCGCAGGCCCGAGCGGGCGTCGCCGCGTTCCTCGAGGGCCACCATGGCTAGGCGAGCGCTCGTCACCGGAGGGGCGGGCGCGATTGGCGGAGCTATCGCGAAGCAGCTCGCCGACACCGGGCTCGACGTGGCGGTGTGCGCTCGTTCGCCGGTGGCGCCGGCAAGCCTCGCCGGAGTCGGCCGTGCCTTCTGCGGCGATCTGTCTGACCCCTCATCGATCGACGAGATGGCTGACCAGGTCGCCGCCTCCGGACCCGTGGATCTGCTTATTCATTGTGCTGGTTGGGGCGACGTCCAGCCGTTTGCGGAGACGATTCCCTCGACTTGGGATGCGATTCTGGCCGTCAACCTTCGTGCCGCGATTCAGCTGACCCACCGGTTCCTCGGCGACATGAGCGATCGCGGATGGGGCCGGATCGTGTTTGTCGGCTCGGACGCCGGGCGCGTCGGCTCACGCAACGAGGCGGTCTACGCCGCCGCCAAGGGCGGGATCAACGGCTTCTGCAAGTCGATCGCCCACGAGGTGGCGCGGAGAGGGATCACGTGCAACGTGGTCAGCCCGGGCCCCACGGAGACGCCCCGTCTCGAGCGCTATCGGGAGTCTCATCCCGAGAAGATTCCGGTTCTGCTTCGCCGGATCCCGGTCGGTCGGGTCGGCCGACCCGAGGAGGTGGCTGCTCTGGTTGCGTTTCTGTGCACCGACCAAGCGGCCTACATCACAGGCCAGGTCATCAGCATCAACGGCGGCCTTCACATGCCGTGACGGCTCAACGGCGGCGCAGCGGACCGTTGCTCGGCGCGATCAGCGGAGCCGTGGAAGCAAGTCGCGGCCGATCCGGAGCGCGTCTTCCTCGACGTCGACGCCCACCGCGCGCGTCCCGTTCTCCATGACGGATGCCGCCTCGGAGGTGAAGTTGCCCGAGAACCGACGCCTGCCAACCGCCCGATCTCCGCGGCCGGCACGGGCGTTGCGCCCGTTCGCCAGAAGCGTGTGTCACTCATCGGTCAATTCCCGGGACTCGGACTCGGCTTTGGATCCTCAACCGCTGTAGGGTCCGGCTCCGACCCCGCCGTCGAGCGGAAAACCGCCGCCGGTCGCATAACCGCTCTCGTCGCTGAGCAACCACGTGGCGAGAGAGGCTTGCTCGTCAGGCGTCGAGTAGCGACCCAGTGGGACGCCGGCTTGGAAGGCCTGTCTGGCGCTGGTCACGTCAGCTTCGCCGGCCGCAAATGATTCCGCGCGATCGACCAGCCGGGTCGCCACATAACCGGGGCAGATCGCGTTCACGCGGATGCCGTGCCGCCCGACCTCGAGCGCTGCCGAACGAACAAGCCCCATGATCGCGTGCTTGGAAGCAACATAGGGAGCGAAATACTGCGAGCCTTGCGACGCGAGCGCGGACGCGGTCGCGACGATCGACCCGGCAGTCCCGTCGCCGACCATCTGCCGGATCGCCGCCCGCATCCCGAGGAACGTGCCGCGAAGATTGATGCTGACCACCCGGTCGAAGGCCGCGACGTCGTAGTCGGCGATCAGGGCGATCTCGCCGCCGACACCCGCGTTCAGGAACACGCCGTCGATCCTGCCGAGATGCTCGCTCGCTGCCAGCATGTAGCCGCCGACCCCATCCTCGGTGCTGGTGTCCGTCGCAAACGCCTTGCAACCGTCGAGGTTCCGCGCGACCTGCTCGAGCTCGGCGGCGTCGACGTCGACGATCAGGGTTCGTGCGCCCTCGGCGGCGAGGCGTCGGGCCGTCGCCGCGCCGATACCGCGGGCCGCACCGGTCACCACGATGCCCTTCGAGCTGATTCCTTGAATCGGCATGCGCGGGGTTGTCAGCCTCCGGCCGCGGCCGGCTGATCGATCGGTAAGCCGGCCGGGTAACTCCAGCGCGGCAGGAACTCAGGCGTCAGGCGGAACCCTCCGTCTGACGCGATCACCTCACCGGTGATATACGAGGCGGCCTCGCTGAGGAGGAACATCAGCGGATCGACTGCCTCGCGCAGTTCGCCAACGCGTCGTAGGGCGATGTTCCGCTCGACGGCGGCGCGAAATTCGGGCCGGCTCACGAGTTCGGCATTCCTCTCCACCGGAAACACCCCCGGGCCTACGACGTTAAGGCGAATGCCCGCGGGACCCCATTCCCGTGCGATGCTCTTCACCATCGCCTCCACACCGGCCTTACCCGCAGACGAGTGCGCCGCGCCGGGCGTCCCGCGCGTTGCGATATGGCTTGTCACAAAGACAGCAACGGCCGGCTCCCCGGCGGCGAGGAGCGGAGCCGACCAGCGATGCAGCACGTTGAACGCGCCAAACAGCACCGACTCAACAACATCGCGAAAGCCGCGCGGCGTCAGTTCGGCGGCCGGCGTGTAATTCACCGATGCGGCGCAGTGTGCGATGCCGGCCGCGGATCCGCCGGCCGACTCGATTGCGGTAAACGCGTCGTCGACTGAACGCTCATCGAGCACATCGCAGGTGATCGGAGTCACGCGACCCGGGAGGTCGCCTGCCAGGCCCACCGTTTCCTCGAGCATCGCTCGCCGCCGCCCGAGGACGAAGACGTCGGCGCCCGCGCTTGCCAGCGCGATCGCAAGCCCCCTTCCGATCCCGGAGCCGCCGCCGACCACGACGTTGCGCTGACTGATCAAGGGCGCATGCCACCCTGCGTCGGTGCGTCCGTTCATGAAGGTCCGGGCGCTGCTACTTCACGATGTTGCCGGCGTCGACCGGGAGCGCGACCCCGGTGATGAACTTGGCGTTGTCCGAGCACAGGAACAGGACCGCGTCGGACACGTCACTCGGCTCGAGCCACGCCACGCCGGGAAGAATGTTCAGCTCCTCGAACGGCTCGCGCACGTCGTCCTCGGTCGGGTTCTCGAGGTCCGGGGCGAACAGCTCGAACGTCGAGTCGTTGATCACGAGCGGCGTGCGCACGGTCGTGGGGCAGACCGCGTTGACGCGGATCCGGTGCGGGCCCGCCTCCTGAGCGAGCACTTTCATCAGGCCGATGACGCCGTGCTTGGCGGCCGTGTAGTGAGCGGTGTTCGCGTACGCGCGCAGGCCGGCGGTCGAACTGGTCAGCACGACGCTGCCACCCTCGCCGCGCTCGACCATCGAGGGAAGCGTGGCGCGCACCGTGTTGAACACGCCCGTCAGGTTGACGTCGATCATGTCCTTCCACAGCTGCTCGGTCATCTCCCATGCCACCGCCCATGAGCCGATTCCGGCGTTGGCGCAGACGATGTCGATCTTCCCGAGCTCGGACAGGCCGGCGTCCGCTGCCTGTTGCATCTCCGATAACGAGCGGACGTCGGCGACGGCCTTCACCGCGCGGCGACCGAGCGACTGGACCTCCTTGACGGTGGCGTCGAGATCGTCCTCGCTCGCCAGCGTGTACGAGATGGTGTCGACGCTGTTCGCGGCGACGTCGACGGCGATGATGTCCGCGCCCTCCGCCGCAAGCCGCACCGCGTGCGAGCGGCCCTGTCCCCGCCCGGCGCCAGTGACCAGCGCGACCTTCCGGTCAACGAGTCCCATCTCTCTGTTCTCCTTCCGAGGTTTGGACGGACACTATCACATGAAGTGATGTCAGTTCACCTCCGTTGGGAGGCGGGTCGGGACAACGACGGCGCGCCCGAGCACATCCCCGTGGCGGAGCTTGCCGTACGCGGTGACGGCGTCATCGATGCCGTACACCTCGCCCTCGGAGTGGATCGCGCCGGCGCCGGCGAGCGCCACGACCTCGGCGAGCTCCGCCAGCGAGCCCCATGTCGGCATGCGGACGGTGCACTCGTACGGGATCAGTCCGGGCGCGACGCGGAGCTCGCCGCCGCCGCGGCCGACGAACGTCAAGTCGCCGCCCTGTGCGACCGTCCCGGCGGCGAGTGCGAGCGTGGCGTCGTTGCCGACGAAGTCGAGCGCGACGTGCGCGCCATCGGGGCCCGTCTCGGCGCGGATGTCGTCCGGCGTGAGGCCGTCGGCGGAGAGCACCGCGTCGGCGCCCGCCGCTCGCGCCATCTCGAGCGCGGCGCTGCGGACGTCGACGGCGACGATCCTTGCTGGCGTGATCGCCTTCAGGACCTGAATGGCCATGTGCCCGAGCCCGCCGACGCCGAGGACGAGCGCGGTGCTGCCGGGCCTGAGTTGGTGGAGCGACAGCTTGGTGGCGTGGTACGACGTCAGCGCGGCGTCCGTCAGTGGCGCGGCCCGGACCGGGTCGAGGCCAGGCGTCGGCACGAGGTATCGCGCCGTCGGGACGAGCAGATACTCCGCGAGGCCGCCGTCGCGACCGAGCCCGCCGCCGTGGGGGCCGCGCTGGGTGCGCGCGCACGCGTTGTCACGGCCGTTGGCGCATTGCCAGCAGGTCCCGCAGCCCCAGCGGCTGTAGACCACTACGGAATCGCCGACCTCGACGCCCGACGCGCCGGGGCCGAGGGCGGCGACCCGCCCGGCGGTCTCGTGGCCGAGCGTGAACGGGAGCGTGTACGGATACACGCCCGGCTTGGCGCTCATGATGTGGATGTCCGAGCGGCAGAGACCGGCGGCCGCCACCTCGACCAGCACCTCGGAGCCGCGTGGCTCGGGCACCGGGATCTCGCTCACGACGGGGTCCGATTGCCACTCGGTCAGACGTACGGCACGCATCGTTGTCACGCTCACGGAAGCTGCTCCAGGAATCGAAATAACAGAACTGAACTCAGTTAGAATGGTACACTAGTCGCCCGTGCACCCGAATGCGAGCATGACCATGACCAGGGACGCCGAGTGAACACATCGGGCCGCGTCGCCGGCAAGGTTGCGCTGATCACCGGCGGCGCCCAGGGCATGGGAGCGTCACACACGCGCGCGCTCGCGCGCGAGGGCGCCATGGTGGCGATCGCCGACATCGCGACGCAGGCGGGCGAGAAGCTCGCCGACGAGCTACGGAAGGCCGGCGGGGAGTGCGCACACTTCGACCACGATGTGACCAGCCCCGAGGCATGGAGCCGCCTCGTGAGCAACGTCGAGCAGCGATACGGCGTGATCGACGTGCTCGTCAACAACGCCGGGGTCCAGGTCCGCTCGGCCGGCATTGAAGCCGATGACGACGAGTGGACGAAGGTCACCGCGGTCAATCAGCGCGGCGTCTTCCTCGGCATGCGCGCCGTGATCCCGGGCATGGTGCGCAATGGCGGAGGCTCAATCGTCAACATCGCCTCGGTCGCGGCGCTAGTCGGACTGCCCGGGTCGATCCCCTACCAGGGCAGCAAGGCGGCGGTTCTCGGGCTGACTCGGGGCGCAGCGGTCTCGTATGGACCCGACAACATCCGCGTCAACGCGATCTGCCCTGGCCTTGTCGTCACCGCGATGACGCAGAGCGCATCGGCCGATGCGGTCGCGTCGATGAAGGCGCAGATTCCGCTGCGTCGAGACGGGCGGCCCGACGAGATATCGGCCGCGGTCGTGTTCCTGGCCTCGGACGAGTCGTCCTACATCACGGGCGTCGCGCTGCCGGTCGACGGCGGCTTCGTCGCCCTCTAAGCGCGACGGTCGCCTACCCGCCGGTCACGTCGATCGGCCCGAGCTCCTCGACCCTCAGCAGGTTGACGTCAACCAGCGCGGGGTCGCGCAATGCGCCACCGCCAGCGATCGTGCCGAGGGCCTCCTCCCCCCAGCGAGGGTGATCGAAGTACGCTTCGACGTAGCCGACGCGCGTGGTGTCCTCGAGCAACCCGATCGGCCTCTGACCTTCGACGTCGAGTGGTTCGCACTCGACTTCGCTCAGCACGCGGTTGACGGTCAGCCGCCGGACACCGAACGCCCGGTCGACCGCGGCATGGACGCGATCCGCCAGCCGGCTGAACGCTACCCACGCCGTATCCGCGTCGACGCCCGGGGCGCGGTCGGCCTCGAGCATGAACTTGGAGAGCGCGAGCTGGCCATCCACGCGGTCGAGCAGCACGCTCTCCTCGACGTCGCAGGAACGCAGGCGGTACAGGCAGTTGACGTGATCCTGAGCCACCATCTCGTTCTGCTCGGCGGTGAAGGCGAGCGTCGCCCCGGGCGTGAAGCGCAGCACGACGAAGCGCCACGCGCGCGGTCGCTGGCTCCACCCACCGTTCACGTCCGCCTGAGCGACGGCCCGATCAGTGTGGTAGCTCAGCAGCGTCGGCATCGGCCGCAGGAGATCCTGGGCCATACGAACGTGGACCTGCGTGTAGTGGCGCTCACACTCCTCCGGCGCACGGGAGGGAGTCGGATCGAAGCGCCCGATTACCTTGCCCATGCCCGTCAGTGGATCGCCTTTAGTGGGCCTGGCCGCCGTTGGCCGCGCCCACCTCCGCCGGAACGGCGGCCATCGGCATGAACCGGCGCGTGATGTTGCCCTCTGTCAGCTCTGCGCCCTCGAGCACGCTGCTGATCTTGCCGTCCACGATCACGAGCACCCGGTCGCAGAGATCGGCCAGCTCCTCCAGATCGCTCGAGCTGACGATCACTGCCGCGCCGTCCTCGGCGGCGGCGACGAGCTCGCGATGGAGGTCGGCCTTGGCGCCCACGTCGACGCCCTGAGTCGGCTCGTCGAGGAGGAACACGGAAGGCTTCTGCGACAGCCACTTGCCGAACAGGATCTTCTGCTGGTTACCACCGCTGAAGATGCTGAGCGGCTCGTCGACGGCGTCGCCCGGCCTGACCGATAGCCGCTCGAACCACTCCGTCGTCCGCTTAATCTCGGTCCGCTTGCGCAGACGCAGGCCCTTCCAGAACGGCTTCAGGTCCGGGAGCGTCAGGTTCTCCCTGGCGCTCATGTTCATGACGCCTCCACCGATTTTCCGGTCGGGCGCCAGGTACGCGATACCCCGGCTGATGGCCACGTCAGGCCGTCCGGCCGGGAGCGGTCCGCCCTTGACCGTCACGTGGCCCGCGGTGCGAGGGAGAGCGCCGAAGCTCGCGCCGAGCACGCTGTCCCGGCCGGACCCGGCGAGGCCGGCGATGCCGACGATCTCGCCGCGTTCCACCCTGAAGGACACGCCGGCAAGCGCTCCCGCGCGTAGATCCTTGACGGCGAACACGGTTTCATGATCGCGGGCTGCGGCCCTCGCGGCCTTCTCGCGGCGGGACTCGGTCTCCTCGGCGAGCAGCTCCTCGCCCGCGAGCAGCTGGACGATCGCGGCGTGGTCGAAGTCTTTGACAGGTCCGGCTCCGACGACAACGCCGTCGCGGAACACGGACACCTTATGCGCGACGCGGAACACCTCTCCGAGGTGGTGGGTCACGTACAGCACGCCGACGCCGGTCGCAGCCATCGCGCTGACCCGGTCGAGCAAATGATCCACCTCGTCGACGGGAAGCGTCGCCGTCGGCTCATCGAGCACGAGCAGGCATGCCGGGTACTGCGGGTCGTCGCGCAGCGCCCGGGCGATGGCCACGCCCGTGCGCTCCGACGCGCTGAGGGTGGCCACGAGGGCCCTCGGGTCGATGTCGAGGCTGAGCCGCTCGAGGTCCGCCTTGGCCTGCTTGTAGGTGGCCTTTCCATTGATCGTCCCGAACTGCGTCGGAAAGCCGGACCCGAGCGCCATGTTGTCCAGGACGGACAGTGTCGATACAAGCCCGAGATCCTGCTGGACGAACCGGCATCCGAGCCGGTAGGACTGAACAGGTGACTGGAGCGGCAGGTCTTGACCCTCGACCCGGATACCACCGCCCGGATCGGGCGCGTGGTATCCGGAGAGGATCTTGATCAGGGTCGACTTCCCCGATCCGTTCTGCCCCAGGAGGGCGTGAACCTCGCCGGGCTCGATGGTCATGCTGACGCTTGACAGCGCCTTGGTGCGTGTGAATGTCTTCGACACACCCTCTACTTCGAGCACGGCACTCATCGTGTCCTCCTGGCGTAACTCACCTTCGGGTTTCCTTACTGGCTCAGGTGCCAGAGCTTCAGGAACTGGGCCTGGGCGTCCGTCGGAGCGCTCCAGTTAGTCGTCGAGCCGATCGTGTCCTTGGTCAGGAGCTGGGTCGGCTGCTGCGCCTCTTGGTCCAGCGGGACCGTCATGCCCTCGGCGTTGCGGAACGCGATGTCCATGTCCTCGTAGGCCTGGTAACCGGGATCGAACCCGGTCCACGCGGAGTTAGTCCCGTTCTTGAGCGCGGCGATGCCGGCCTGATCGGCGGCCTCGCCGATGACCTTGACCTTGCCGTTGAGACCGGCACCAGCGAGGGCGGACGTGATGCCGTCGGCGAACGGACCGTCGTCGAACACGAGATAGTTCGCAGACGGGTTAGACCTGAGCGCCGATACGAGCGTGCTCGGGGTCTTCCCAGCCACGAGGTCCGGAATCGTGATGTTCGTCGTCGAGAGCTTGCAGCCCGGGCACTGCGCCTTCACCTCTTTGCTGAAGCCGTCCGTGAAGCCGTTGAGGATCGGATAGGCCGGCACATGCTCGATCACCGCGTTGCCCTTGCCTCCCGAATCACTGACAAAGTAGTCAGCAGTGATCTTGCCCATCAGCGCATCCTGGGCATAGGCATCCACCTGGCCGATGACCGGGTCCTTGACCGAAACCGGATAGACCGAGTCGAGGATCCACTTCGCCCCCGCGTTCTTCGCCATCGCGAGCTGGGAGGCGGTCAGGGGGAGGCCCGCTTCGACGAGGTACTGCGGATGCTTCGCCAGCGCGGTGGTCTCCGCCTGCGTGAACGTGCCCGGGTTCGCGGGGTCGTAGCTGACCAGCGAGTAATTCCACCCTGCCTTTTTGGCGAGGTTCGCGAGCCCCTGCTGGATGATCACGTTCGAGGGGTTGTTGGTCCCGAGCATCACGATGGTCTTGCCCTTCGGCGGAGCCGAGTTGAGCGGGGTCGTGATGTTGATCTGCGTCGGGAGCGACTTGTACGGCGTTAAGGCCGCCGCGGCGGCGCTGGTGGAGGCCGAGCCGCCCGAAGACGCGCTCGAGCTTGAGCTGGTCGACCCGGACGAGGCCGGCGCCGAGGCTGAACTGGTACTTGACGAGGAGGAGCCACAGGCCGCGAGCGCCAGGGCGAGCACGAGCGTTCCGATGATCGCTACGAACCCGCGCGTGCGCAGCCTTCCTCCTCTCCGGCGATCGTGGTGTGTCATGTTTTTCTCCTTTCCGATGTGAGTAACTTCACGACTGTCTGACGGCATCTGAGCACGCGTCTCGTGAGATTTCATGAAGAGCCGTCTTACTTCAATTTGGCCTGGCGGCCTCGGAGCCGACCGGGGCGCTAACTGCCTCCAGGGACGCATCCGCCCCGGTCCCCGGCTGCTCTGGACCGCCACCGGTTCCACCACCGGAACCGCGGCGTAGAGCGCCCTTGAGCCGTTGACCGATCGCCGATGGCGACCGCTTGATCGACAGCGCGACCGCGAGGATCAGCGCCACGCCGTTGAACATGTCGCTCAGCCAACTGGCACCAGAGACGAGCTGCAGCCCTTGGACGCCGATGGCCAGCACGTAGATCGCCAACAGCGTCCCCCACACGTTGAACCGTCCCGGGATCAGCTGAGTCGAGCCGAGGAAGGCGGCTGCGAACGCCGGCAGCAGAAGGGTGGAACCGAAGTCCAGCGAAGGACCGTTCAGCGACGAGAACATGACCCCGGCGAACCCGGCGACGGTCGCCGAGGTCACGAGCGCGAACGTCGTATAGCGCTCGAGGCGCACGCCGGAAAGGCGTGCCGCGTCGGCGTTGCCCCCGATCGCGTACAGGTAGCGCCCGACCGGCGTGTGCGCCGTCAGCCACCACAGGATGAACGCGAGGATCACCAGGTACAGCACGACGATCTGGAAGCCGCCGACGGTGGTCTGCGTGAGGTTGTTCCAGGCCGTCGAGGTCGGGGGGATCGGCTGGCTGTTCGAGGAGATGATCACCTCGACGGCGGCGAGGATGGATCCCATCCCGAGCGTCGCGATGAAGGAGTTCACGCTGAGCTTGACCACGATGAACGCGTTGGTCAGGCCGATGGCGATCGCCACGACGATCCCGGCGATGATCGCGGGAACCACGGCCCAGTGGCTGCCGTTCATGAGAACGATCGTGAGGATCCCGGACACGTTCGCGGTGGCCCCTACCGACAGGTCATACAGCCCGGCCGCGAGCGGAATCAGGACCGCGAGGCCGATCATCCCGGTGACCGCCTGCTGGGCGGCGACGCTGTGGAGCGTTGACGTCGTCAGGAACTGGGAAGGCACCCAGAGCCCGAACACGATGATGAACAGGGCCCCGAGGTAGAGGCCGCTGAAGCGGTCGAAGCCGGCGTTGAACTTCCGGCGGGGCTTCTGCTCCGAGGTCTGCTCGCTGACGGTTACCACCGGGCGTCCCCCCTTGCGCGAGACGTCGGCCCGCTCAGATCGGATCTATGTGATTCGCGCACCAACGCGGCGCGGGGTCCATCTCGCATGTAGCACCGTCTCCTCGAAGGTGAATTGAACTCAGGTCGGATCCTAAACACGGATCGCGCGGAAGTCAAGTTGATGCTGCGTTACGGTGCCCGAGTGCCCGCCAGATGGGGGGTCTGGGGCCGTTTCGGGGTCTGGTCGGCCTTCTCCGAACAGCTACGCCGAGGAGCCCGACAGAAGTGTCTTCACCTCAACAGCGGCTTCCATCGCGGCCGGAAGGGTCGTCCCTTCAGGGACGAAGTTGAAGTTCCGGCAGCCGAGCTCGACGTACGACGCGAGCGCCTCGGCGACCGCCTCGGGCGGGCCGTAGGGCACATAGCGCTCGAACCGCTCGAACGGAAGCGCGTAGGCGGCTTCCATGGTGCGCGAGAGCTGCTGCCTGGCCTCGGCGCGCGATGCGCCGAAGCCCGCCCATAGCTGAAGAGTGTGTTGCCAGTGGATCTCACCCCGTCCGGCATTCGCGGCGGCGTCTCGTATGCGGTCGAGTGCCTCGGCGTACCGGCGCGGCGACACCCACAGCGCCAGCCAACCGTCCCCCAGGTGTGCCGTCCGCTCGAGCGCTGCGGCGGAGCGACCACCGACGAGGATCGGGATCGGGATCGCCGGGGCTGGACGGATGGCACCGCGAACGTCGAAGAACCGCCCATGAAACTCGATCTCCTCGCCCTGTAGAAACAACCGCACGCAGCGCAAAGCCTCGGTCGTCCGAGCGCCGCGCTCGCGAGGGTCGATCCCGCACAGCTCGAGCTCGCGCGGGTCGTCTCCGCCGACCCCGACGCCGAACGCGAATCGGCCGGGGGCGAGCAGCGCGATCGTCGCGAGCTGGCGAGCGACGATCGCCGGGTGGCGCAGGCCGAGCAGGTAGACGCCGGTCTGAACGGACACACGCGGGTGAGCGGCCAGCAGCGCGGTCGCCTGGATCAATCCGTCGGCGCCGTGGCCGTGGGCGAAGCTGACGTGGTCGCCGACTGTCAGGTGATCGATGCCGGCCGCGACGGCGTGCTCGGCAAGTTGGTCCAGCCGGCCTGCCCATTCGCTGAGGTCCTGCTCTCGAAGCACGATGCCCACCCGGACGGGGTCGACAGCCACGGCCTCATCCCCAGGTTTACGCGGAGGTTGCGTGCTCTGCTGTCGCCGTCGCGGCCGCCTGCAGACCGAACACCAGCGCGCACGCGAGACCGCCGGCGTAGGCGCGGTTGAACACGCCACCGGCGTCCGCTCCGGCAGCCAGCAGCCCTGGAATCACCTGGCCCGCTTCGTCGACCACTCGCGCATGGGAATCGATCTTCAGCCCGCTGAACGTGAACGTGATCGCCGGGATCACCTCGATCACGTAGTACGGCGGCGTGACCAGCGGCGCAGCGTCCAGCTTGCGGTTCGGCGAAAGGCCCCCGGACTTGCATTGGCGGTTGAACTCGAGCAAGGTGTCTCGCGCGGCCAGGCCCGGGTAGCCCCATTCCTCCGGCAATGCCTCGAACTCGTCGATCTCGTCCGCGACGGCGGCCCGGGCGCTGCGGCGGTACGCGAGCTGAAACTTGTCCAGCGGCTCCACGCCTTCGACGTATGGCGCCATCTCCCACTCCTCGTGGACGCGCTGGTCGTAGACGAGCAGGGCGCGCGCCTCCGGCTGGCCGAGCACGTAAAGCGTATTCAGATGGTCGCCGACGGTCTCGTCGCAGAACCTCTGGCCCTCGAGGTTCAGCAACACGCCGTGCTCTGAGTGGTAGAAGGTGAGATCGGTGAACTCGTAAGGGTTGTTGTAAGCGACCTTCGAGGGGATCAGGTGGCCGTAGAAGCCGGCGTTCTCCTGTCCGAAGGCGGCCCCGGCCGACATGCCGAGCCGGAGACCGTCGCCGACGCTGTGCGGGTTCGCCCGCAAGGGCAGGTCGGCGGCGAGCGGGCCGATATGCTCGGCGCGGAGCCCGGGATTGCCCCCGAAGCCGCCGGTGGCCAGTAGCGTGGACCGCGCGCGGATCACCCGCGTTTCGCCCGATCCGCTTCGGATTTCGGCACCGACGACGGCTCCATCCTCGAACAGAAGCTGCTGTGCCGACCAACCAGTGAGCACCTCACCGTGCTGTCGCACGAGCCGATCGCAAGCGAGCAGGTAGTTGGCCATGTCGGTCTGGGATCCCCGCCCGTAGCCGAGCACGGCCACTGGCTCGGCAACGTGAACGCCGAGCGAACGCACCCAGTCGAGCGCCTCGCCGAAGCCCTCGACGACTCGCGCCGACAGTACGTCGTCCGCATCCGGATTGACCTCGTGCATCACCTCAACCGTTGGTGCAGTCCAGATGAAGCCCGCGTACATGGCCGACCCACCGATTCCTGGGCCTTTCTCGACGAGGACGACGCTCGCGCCGTCACTGCAGGCGCGTGCCGCCGCGCTCATTCCGGCCATGCCACCGCCGAATACGAGAAGGTCGACACTCGAGACTGAATCCGACATCAGCGGATCTCCTTGTACTTCCGTCATTTGAACCGATATGAGCCTGTTCTTCGTGAGCTTACTTCAGTTTGGCTGCCAAGGCGACGCCGGTTTCCGCGAACGCGGGTTGCCGCGCGGGCGCGACGTAAAGAAACGTTGATAGCCTATCGACCTGACGTCAGTTCAGAATCTTTGGCCGAGCGCCAACGCGAGCGAAGCGTCACGATCCACGAGCCGACCACGCCGCTCCGCGGCTATGAAACCCTCGAGCTGCGGGTCCTCGCGGACTCGCCGGCACGAGGACTACACATTGCCGACATCCAATGGCCGCCAGGCTGCAGTCATCACCCTCAAGGTCCGCCTCCGCCGGCCCGGCGGAGGCCGATGCGGTCAGCCGGCCTTCCCACAAAGCCCTCGACCATCAACGGGTAAGGAGGGATCGTCGGTTCGAGTCCTAGGGCTTCGCGGCGGGGATGCCTGCGCCGACCCCCGCGGCGCTGGGAATCCGGCGCGGCCAGTTCATCTGAAGCTGTGACGCGCGCAGCGGCCGTTAGCGGTCCCATTCGCGGCGTTGCGCGAGCCGCCGCTGTTCGCGTTCTGCGCGTAGCTTTCGCCCCGCTTTCTGCGCCGCTTCGTTCCGCCGGGCGATCTCCTTCTTGAATTCGCTCATCGCGGCTTCGGCGGTGGATCGTCCCGGTCCCGGCCGACTCGGCGTTGCCATCGGAACCTCACATTCCGGCTCTCTACGGATTGGCCACAGGAGAATGCGAGAGCTCGGGCACTCAGCGGTGGGCGCTTTCACGGTCGAGCGTAGCCCTCGGCGCCCGGATTGTCGACAGATCCCGCGGCCAGGCGGACGAGCACGAGCGGGCCGCGGCCGATCGCGTGACTCTGGAGCAAGAGCGCCGGACGAGGCTGGAGCATCGCGAGCGGGCTGTCGAGGAGCGTGAGCGCGCGTTGGCCAAGCGCGAGTGGATGGCGAGTGAGCGTGACCGGATCGCGGATGAGCGCGAGCAGGCGGCAAACCGTCGCGAGCAGATCGCCGATCGCCGCGAGCGTCTTGCCGACGAGCGGGAGGGAACGGCCGAGGAGCGCGAGCGAGAGCGATTGGAGCGCGTTGACGAGGGCGCGGAGCGTGCGGCAACCTTACCTCGGTCGCCCGGGTTGCTGCCTGACGTCGAACACCCGCGTGTGCGGGCGCGCGAGCGCGTCTTCGGCGCTGTCCGGTCCGACACGGACCATCAACTCCCCGCCGTTGGAGATGCCCACGGCCATATTTCCCTGCAGCAGGAACGCGAGGCCGCCGAACATCGCTTTCTCGTCACTCCGGCCCCGTCGCCGAGCTGGTCGCGGATGCGGCGTGCGAGGTCCTCGTCGCAGCCCATCTCAGCCGGAAAGGTACACGCGCCAGAACCCCCGTTCACGCTTCGCTATTCGCCCGTCCGGTCTCGAGGATCGCAGGCAGACCGTCGAGCCGGGCGACCTCAGAGCGCACCGTACCGGTGACTATCTTCCGCGCTTGCACACGTGCCCGGACACCACGAAGAGGCCGCCGAACATGTCGCGCTCGGTCAAGGTCGCCGCGGCCGGACAGCAGCCTCCGCGGCCGAACCGCGAGCCTTTCGTCGTGGACCACCGGCGGCTACTCCGGGAGGGTTCTCGGCAGCCCGAAGGCCGCAAACACACTGGTGTCGGCGAACCCGGCCAGCCCCGCCACCCGGTCTGCGCGCAGCGTGAGCACCATCAGCCCGTAGGCGTGACTGATCGGCGTGTGCGGATCCCGCAAGTAACAGCCGAAGGCCGGCTGACCGTTGGCCCGTGTCGCCACCAGGCGGAAGCGCTCAAGCGCACCGGCTGCCGGGACCGTCGACAGGAAGCGGCCAATCGCTGCCGGGCCGTGATATTCGGCGGCCTCAGGCGGCATGGTCAAAAGCGCATCGTCGGTGAGCAATGCGATCACGCCCTGGATGTCCCCGGCCTGAAATGCTGTGGCGAAGCGTGAGACGAGCTCCCGCTCCTGCGCTGAATGGGGCAGCGGCACATCCTGGAGGGCGACCGGCGAGACGCTCCGATCGACGGTTTGGCGCACCCGCTGGAGCATGCGGTTGACCGCGACCTCGGTGGCGCCGAGCATCTCGGCCACCTCCGCCGCGCGGAATCCGAGGACGTCTCGCAGCACCAGCACCGCGCGCTGGCGCGGAGGCAGCCTCTGGAGCGCGACCATGAACGCCAGGCTGATCGCCTCCCGCGACTCGTATCGCGCATCAGGCTCCTGTGCCCGGTCGGCGAGCACCACGTCGGGATAGGGCTCCAACCACAGCGGTTCGGACATTCGCGTTGGCTCCGGCGGCGGAGGGATGGGCTCGATCGGCGCCGGCACTTCGCGCAGGCGCCGGCCCCGGCTTCTGAGATGGTTCAAACAACGGTTTGTGGCGATCCGGTACAGCCACAAGCGCACCGACGAGCGACCCCCGAACTCGCCGAGCGCCCGCCAGGCCGCTACCAGTGTCTCCTGCACGAGGTCCTCGGCGTCTTGCACGGAGCCGACGATCCGGTAGCAGTGGACCTGTAGCTCTGACCGCAAGGACTCGGTCAGCGCCTCGAAGGCGGTCTCGTCGCCCGTCTGCACGATCCGGCGTTGGGCCGCCGGTTCACACACCGATCCACTGGGACACTGCGTACCGAGGCGATCTGGTAGCTCTCCACACAGGCTGCGTGGAACCCGGCCACCCCGGCCGGCCACAGCCAACGCCAGCGCCCCCCGC
>Ga0335076_10003009_pt1 | contig 16854 bp, 12 predicted proteins | sample Lox_Sample_25_FD_206717 | JGI IMG/M metagenome (GOLD analysis project Ga0335076, IMG submission 206717) | Soil microbial communities from Loxahatchee National Wildlife Refuge, Florida, United States - Lox_Sample_2.5 | ecosystem: Environmental > Terrestrial > Soil > Wetlands | place: USA... | reverse complement strand
GCGTGGCAACGCAGACAGAAACGCGGGAGGAGCGTCATCGCCCATGCTCCAGTCCGCTTCCTTTCCCTTCAAGAGCGAGGAAAAGACGATCTTGAACTGATCTTCGGTCCAGCCGCTGGCCGCAGCAACGCGCTTGGGGTGCTCGGCCTGATCGAAAGAAGCCGCCGTGTTCGGCGGGATGCGCCGCGAAGACAGTGCAGGATCATGAGCGCGGCGCGTTGCGAGGCGTTTCAGGATCTCGCGCCATCTCAGGAACAAGCCAGAGGAGGGATTTGCCAAAATCATTTCGCCAGGACCCAGGCGCTGGCGCTCCATGATGCGGGAGTCTTCCCAATCCACAAGGCCCGCTTCAGAGCCAGCGATCACCAAGCCATCATGCGTGACCGCGTAGCGCAAAGGACGTAGGCCATTTCGATCCAGCTTGGCGCCCACGAATTGCCCATCCGAAAAAATCAGAGCCGCAGGGCCGTCCCAGGGCTCGCTGTTCTGTGAAAGGGCGCCGAGCGCTCCGCGCACATCGCGGGAGAGCAAAGGGTCGTTCTCAAACGCGGGCGGTACCATGGCCAGCATCGCCTCGTCGGGAGAAAACCCTTCAAGAAGCTTTACCTCGAATCCGTTATCGAAGCTGGCGGAATCGCTGACGTAGTCCTCCAGCGCGTGGAACCAGGTGCCAACCGTGAGTCGTTCGCGAATTTCGCGTTCCTTGGCGCGCAGCCAGCGGCGATTGGAAACGATGGTATTGATTTCGCCGTTGTGCGCGACGTGGCGGAACGGTTGAGCCAAACTCCAGGAAGGCTGCGTGTTCGTGGAATATCGCTGGTGGAAAATGGCAAAAGTGGTCAGGTACTCCGAATTGCGGACATCCGCATAAAACTGGGGAAATTGCCAGGGAGTCAGAAGGCCTTTGTAGACCACGGAATGCGAAGACAGGGAACAGATGTAGCTTCGCGGCGGCAACAGCGATTCGGCCCTTTTTCTCAGAAGGGCAAGTTGCCCCTCGAAACGCGCGTTCCCCTGCGATGAGGCCGGCTTTTCCCGTTCGCGCCGGGCATGAAAAGGACCGACAAAAAATTGCCAGATTTCCGGCATGGTTTCGCGAGCACGCCGGCCGAGGCAATCGGGATTCGTAGGCACTCTGCGCCAACCGAGGATGCGAAGGCGCTCAAGATCGGCGGCTTCTTCCACCGCGTTTCGAGCGGCGCCGAGGGAATCCGGGGTAAAAAAAGCGAAGCCGAGGCCAAAATGCTCGGGGAGTTCAATTCCCTGCTCCTCGGCGCAAGCGCGGAAGAAAGCATGGGGAATTGCTGTAAGGAGTCCCGCTCCGTCGCCGCTGGCTCCATCGGCATCCACGCCGCCACGGTGGGTGAGTCGTTCCAACGCCTCCAAAGCGTAATCAATGATGTCATGGCTTGGCGAACCACCAAGGCGCGCGACGAACCCTGTCCCGCACGCGTCATGGTCGGGATGACCCCAGTTGGGGTGGCGCCTTGAGGGCGAACTCTGGCGCGACGGCACCATACTCTTTTATAGGGCCGGGCCCAACAGGGTGTACAACGCAGAAAATTGATTCGCTGAATTCGATTTCTGGAGGCTATGCCGGGAGCTCGCTGAATCCTAGAACTTTGTGACTTCTGTGAAGCGGAAGTTTCGGACTTTCATTGCCGGGACCACCATTTCAAAGGCTTCTTCTCCCGTGGCTCGGACGGCGGGGCCCATCATCTCCACGTTACCCAGCATCTCCAAAATGGACTGGTTGAAGCGAAAATTCTTAACCGCGGAAGTCACTTTACCGCTTTCCACACGGAACAAGCCGTCGCGAGTCATGCCTGTTAGAACTTTCTCGTAAGGATCCACCTCGCGGATGTACCAGAGGCGGGTCACCAGAAGACCTTGACCCGTCGAGGCAATCATTTCCTTCATGGACGACTTGCCCCCTGCAAACACCAGGTTCATCGGAGCTTCGCCATACTCATTGGGGAGCGCAAAACCGTGGCCAGTGGCCTTCTTCTTTGCCCTTTTGGCGGACGCACGAGAGTAGACGAGGTTCCTGGGGACACCTCTTTCGACCAGTGGAACGCGCTGGCGCGGCATCCCTTCGCCGTCAAACGGAGCGCCCATCTGCAGCGGATGATACACGTCGTCGGAAATATCTATATTGCCGCCGAACAGTTTTTTCCCCATACGGTCATTAAGGCAGGAGCGCTTGTCTTCAAGAGCCGTGGCCGCAAAATCGTAGAAGAGGAATCCGACCAGGTCGAGCACGGCGGCAGGTTCGAGAATGACCGTGTAGTGGGCGGGCTCGAGTTCCTTGGCGTTTGCAGCGAGATGCGCCTTGCTGCTGGCGCGCGAGGCCAACGCCCGCGGGTCAATTTCCCTGATATTAGCCGCGTTGCCTTTCGCCCAGCTCGCCGCCCCGGATTCCTGCATGGTGATGGAAAATTCGGCCTGCGTCTGGCGATACGCTGCAAATAGTCCATGGGAATTGCCGACGGCGGATTGCGTTTGCCCGCTGGAAAAAATTCCCGCAGCGACCTGGCCGTTTTTTGCAGCGAGATCACAGGCCTCCTTCACAGCTCGCGCGCGATCCTCGGGCCAGAGAGCTGCTGTTTGCGGCACGAAGCGGCGCACAACGCGGTAACGCTGTTTGCCGGGCATCGGCAATAGACCGGAATCCTTCGGCTGGCTTGCTGCAAGAGAAAGTGAGGATTGAATCGCGGCGCGCAAGGAATCCTCGTCGGTGCGATTCGTAGTGACGCGCGCGGTTCGGCCATCCACTATCGTGCGCACAGAAACCGTGAGTCCGTGCTCGGCGACGTTCTGATGGATTCCATTATTCGCAAATCGTGTCAGCGATTCGGCGCCTTCGTCCACGTGGACTTCGGTCTCCTCCGCTCCCGCGGCCTTGCCAAGACGCACGACTGCCGCGATCAGCCCGCGCAAGTCCCTCTCGCTCGAAAGGGCGACCGGCGTTCCTTCGGACGGGGGTTTTTTGCGCGAGGGGCTCATTGCTTGGAAAATGCCGCTCCGATGTGAATGTTGCGAAACCTGGCGGGAGCTGCTCCGTGGCCGGTGCCCATCGTCTGCATGGGCTGGCCCTTTCCGCAGTTGGGCGTGCCCCAAAGAACCCATGAATCGCGGGAACAGATCGCGTCGCAGGAATTCCAAAACTCGGTGGTAATGCCGCTGTAGCTGGGATTTTTCAGCATGCGCGTTTTCTTGCCACCTTTGATTTCCCAGCCGATTTCCGTCGAGAACTGAAATTGATACCGGCGGTCGTCGATGGACCATGAGCGGTTTGTCTCCATGAGAATTCCATCGTCGGTATCGGCGACGAGGTCGGCTTCTCCCCAAGTGCCGGGAAGGAGGCTGATGTTGGTCATGCGGATGATTGGGAGGCGGTTCCAGCTTTCGGTGCGCATCGTGCCGGAAGAACGATTGAGGCCAATGAGACGAGCGGTCTCGCGATTCGAGAGGTAGCCGCAGAACACTCCGTCCTTGATGATGTCCGTACACTGCGCGGGCACACCTTCATCGTCGTAGGCAAATGTGCCGAGGCCAGGGCCGTGAGCGATCCGGGCGTCGGCAACGACATTTACGATGTCGGAGGCGTATTTCAGTTTGTTGAGCTGGTCGAGCGTCAGAAAGCTCGTTCCGGCGAAATTGGCTTCCTGGCCAAGGACACGATCAAGCTCGATGGGATGGCCGATGGATTCGTGAATCTGCAGACCTAATTGGCTGCCGCCGAGAATGAGCGTGCCGCGTTTTTCAGGACACTGAGCGGCGCCGTGCAGAGAAGCGGCTTCCTCCGCGACGCGCGGCGCATGCTTGACAATCTCCAGCGCCTCCACCACCTCATAGCCCTGGAGCGCGTGCTGGCCGCCAAAGCTGTTGGGATACGAACGCTTTTGGATTTCATCGCCCTGGAAAGAAGTGGCGCCGATGCCGCAGCCGGAGATCACTTTTCGCTGATGAATGCGCGAACCGATGCTGGAGGCGAACCAGGAATCAATCTTGCGAAACTGAAGACCCGTTTCTGTCAGCGTCACCCCCTTGACGCGCCGCATCTCCTCGTCGGCCTTTAGAAGAAGAGCGAGTTGCGTTTCGAGAGGAATTTCGAAGGGATCTTTCTGGAAAGGGCTTTGCCAACCGTCCACATAGGCGCGCTCTGGAGCCATGACGGCGTCGCTCTTTTTCGCGAGTGCCGAGGCCTTCGAGATGCTGACGGCTTGCGCGGCACAAGCGGCCACTCCTTCGCGGGTGAGGCGCTCCGTCGAAGCAAAGCCCCACGCCCCATGAGCGAGCACGCGGATGCCAATGCCGATGGATTCGGATTGCGCAAGCGTGCCGACCTGTCCGTTTTTCGTCGTGAGATCTCGCTGGCGAAGGTGCATGACGCGCGCGTCAGTGTAAGAAGCGCCGCGAAGTTTTGCGATGTCCAGAGAGTGCGAGGCCAGTTCCCACATGTGCTTTGAAAAGTCCTACCGTCTGCAGCAAGACCCAGGCTATTTGACGGCGGGATTCCGGACTAACTCAACGAGAGCCAGTTGGTGGCCATCCCATTGATAGATGAAGTCCTGCGTGCAATCGGAGTCTCCGCACTTCGGAGCTTTTTCGTCCCAAAACAAGTACCGCACGATCAAGCGGCCCTTGTCAATTTGAATGTCCCAAGGGCCCCGGTATTCCCACGGAATTTTCGTGTTCCTGAACTTGGCGGAGTCCTCCTTGGGCTGAAGCGGCCACGGCACGACTTCTCCGGATGGCTGCCGATGGAAGACCGCGAGCATATCCGGCGGAGTCTGGCCGGCCTGACACGAGAACGCGGTAACCGCTGCCTCCTCGAGGCCGTCGCCGTCCAGGTCACCGAAGACGGTGTTCTCGATGTCCACTGGACCACGGTCTGATTCGGAGCAGGCTTTCTTCATCGCCTGCTCTCCGCCTAGACTCTTCGCAAGAACCCCGGTCATCAACTGTTCGAAATCCGCGCCGCGGATGGCCTGTGCGTCCTGCCGCTTTTGAGCCTCAGCTTCTTCGCCACGTTTCGCGACGAGCGGCGGCGCAGGAAGTTTTCGATTGGCAGCTTGGTCCGATAAAATAGCGCCAACACTCGACAATCTAGGAGTTCGGCGGGCCGATACTGCGAAGGCCGGAGAGAAGAGCGCAAGGACAAGCGCGTACGCGCCTCCCGCTTTCGGCAAACGAAAGCTCCGTAGAGGATGCACCCTGAGCACAATATACCAGATTCCCTCCCCCGGACGCTTTCACCTTGGCATCTGTCCAAAAACGAATGGCAAGGCCACCGGTCCTATGGTCGGATCAGGTGCCTTCTTGCCAGGAAGCCAGGTAGTGTTCCTGCTCCGGCGTAAGTTTATCGAGCTTGTGCCCCATGGATTCGAGTTTGAGGCGCGCGATCTCCTTGTCGAGATGCTCAGGGACAACGTAGACCTCCGGCTTCAGTTCCCTCGAATGCTTGACGAGATATTCTGCAGAAAGAGCCTGGTTGGCGAAGCTCATGTCCATGACGGAGGCGGGATGGCCTTCGGCAGAAGCGAGGTTGACGAGGCGGCCTTCCCCGATCAGGCAGATTTTCCGGCCGTCTTTCGCAGAGTATTCGTCCACGAGCGGGCGAACTTCTCGTTTGCCGGTGGAGGCGCGTTCGAGAGCGGGGATGTCAATTTCCACATTGAAGTGGCCGGAGTTGCAGACCACCGCGCCGGATTTCATGATGTCAAAATGTTCCGCGCGAATGACGTTCTTGTTCCCGGTAACGGTGATGAACACGTCGCCTTCTCTTGCCGCTTCGGACATAGGCATGACGCGGAACCCGTCCATCACGGCTTCGATTCCTTTGACAGGATTGATTTCCGTGACGATGACGTCGGCGCCGAGGCCCTTGGCGCGCATGGCGACGCCGCGGCCGCACCAGCCGTATCCCGCGATGACAACTTTCAGTCCGGCGAGCAGAAGATTCGTCGCGCGGATAACGCCATCGAGGGTACTCTGTCCCGTGCCGTAGCGGTTATCGAAGAAATGCTTGGTCTCCGCGTCGTTCACGGCAATGACCGGATACTTCAACGTGCCGTCCTTGGCCATGGCACGAAGCCGTATCACTCCGGTTGTCGTCTCTTCCGTACCAGCGATCACATCTTTCACCAGGTCCGTGCGCTTGGTCAGCAGCGAAGTCACCAGGTCGGCACCGTCGTCCATGGTGAGCTGCGGGCGATGATCGAGTGCCGCGCTCAAATGCGAATAGTAGGTCGCATTATCTTCGCCTTTGATGGCGTAGGTGGGAATGTTGAAATCGCGATTCAAGGAGGCGGCGACTTCGTCCTGCGTGGAAAGAGGATTCGAAGCGCAAAGCACGGCGTCTGCGCCGCCATCGCGCAGAGTGATCATAAGATTCGCGGTTTCGCTCGTGACATGCAGACAAGCGGCGATGCGAAGGCCCTTGAGCGGCTGCTCCTTGATGAAGCGTTTCCGAATCAGCTGCAGGACGGGCATCTGCTGCTGCGCCCATTCGATCTTGCGCTTGCCTGCTTCCGCAAGCCCGATATCCTTTACATCGCCTTTTTTTAATTCCGCGATTGCCATGATGTGCTCCTTCTTGATCGCATCCACTGGAAAATCCGCCTTTTCACGAATATCGGAGAGGCAACTCCGGCGACAAGGCAGCGGGACTGCGCGCCTTGTTCGCGAAGAGAGGGTAAATCGCTGTTCGCCTAGACCCGCACGCCCACTTCGACCGTCATTGATCCTAGACCCGCGGCTTTGCGTAACGCATCTGCCCGGTCCGTCTTTTCCCACGTGAAGCCGGGACCTGTACGGCCAAAGTGACCGTAAGCAGCCGTGGCTTTGTACACCGGCCGTCGCAAATCAAGTGTCTCGATAATTCCCTTTGGAGTCAGTTGGAAATGCTCCCGGACGAGCCCCGTAATTTTCTCTTCGGGAACGGCGGCCGTGCCGAAACCGTCCACCATAACCGAGACAGGTTCCGCAACACCGATGGCGTAAGCGAGCTGGACTTCCGCCTTGCGCGCAAGTCCCGCCGAGACGATATTCTTCGCGATATACCGGGCCATGTAACACGCCGAGCGGTCCACCTTGGATGGATCCTTGCCGGAGAACGCTCCTCCGCCGTGTCTGCTGTAGCCGCCATAGGTATCCACGATGATCTTCCGTCCCGTGAGGCCCGCATCTCCCATAGGGCCGCCGATGACGAAGCGCCCGGTTGGGTTGATGTGATACTTCGTGTTCTTGTCCAGCATCGCCGCAGGTATCACCGGCTTGATCACCAGCTCCATAACCGCGCTGCGAAGTTCCTCGTTGGAAACGCGCTCGCCGTGCTGAGTGGAGATCACCACGCAGTCCACTCGGGCTGGCTGGCCATTCCGATATTCAATGGTGACTTGGGATTTTCCATCAGGGCGGAGGAAATCAACTTTCTTGGACTTGCGAACCTCGGCGAGGCGCTGCGTCAAGCGGTGGGCGGACTGGATGGGCATGGGCATCAACTCATCCGTTTCGTCGCAGGCGAAGCCAAACATCAGGCCCTGATCGCCCGCTCCACCAGTATCCACTCCCATGGCAATATCCGGCGACTGCCGTTTGACGGCGCAGAGAACGGCGCAGGTTTCTCCGTCATAACCGTATTTCGCCCGGTCGTAACCCACGCCGCGAATGGTGTCTCGAACAAGCTGGTCGTAATCAATGTGGGCTGTCGTGGTGATTTCCCCGGCAACCACAGCCAGTCCGGTAGTAACGAGGCTTTCGCACGCCACCCGGCCCTTCGGGTCCTGCCGCATGACCTCGTCGAGCACCGCGTCGGAAATCTGGTCGGCTATTTTGTCTGGATGGCCCTCTGTCACTGATTCCGAGGTGAACAGGAAATTCCGTAATCCTTCTCTCAAAACGAACGCTCCTCTGGGGTTAGCGGTAGATTCCCTCTTCTTTCCGCCGCTATTCCCGTACACAGTTCGATTTAGCTTCGGGTCTCCAGCGCGCGATGCGCCCTCAAGCACCGAGCTGATATCAAGTTAAAATACCACCCCTCGCGCGCCGAATCAACGTATTGAATCCAAATGCCTTATATGGCGCCTGAACGGTCGTTTTTGAGGGTCCAATGGCGATGCGGCCACCTCGCCGAATCCTCAGGCTGCATCTTCGTCGGGCTCAGCTGTAAGCCTGCCACCCTTCTTTTTTGCCATGAGGTAGGAGCGAATGAAGGGATCAATGTCGCCGTCGAGCACGCGGTCCACATCGCCCATCTCAAATTTTGTGCGATGGTCCTTTATCATCCGATAGGGCTGCATGACGTAGGACCGGATCTGGTTGCCAAAGGAAATATCCTTCTTGGTTTCGTCGAGCTTGTCGGTTTCCGCCTGGCGCTTCTGGATTTCAAGGTCGTAAAGCTTGGAACGAAGCATCTTCATTGCCAGTTCGCGGTTCTTGTGTTGGCTGCGCTCCGCCTGGCAGGCTACGATTACGCCCGTCGGGATGTGCGTGATGCGCACTGCGGTTTCCACTTTATTGACGTTCTGTCCGCCCTTGCCGCCAGCGCGAAATGTATCCATTTTCAGGTCGTCGGGCTTGATGTTGATCTCGATGCGATCATCCACTTCGGGAATTACGAAAACGCTGGCGAATGAAGTGTGTCGGCGCGCAGCCTGGTCGAATGGCGAGATACGCACGAGCCTGTGAACTCCCGTCTCTCCTGCCAATAAGCCGTAAGCGTTCTCTCCGGAAAACTGAACCGTGGCGTTCTTGATCCCCGCTTCTTCTCCCGGCGTTTCGTCGAGAACCGCAGTACTGAATCCTTTGTGTTCTGCCCAGCGCAGGTACATTCGCAGCAGGATCGAAGCCCAATCCTGCGATTCCGTGCCTCCCGCGCCCGGCTTGATGGTCATGATGGCGTTGAGGTGGTCGTTTTCTCCCGAGAGAAGGGTTTGCGTCTCAAGCGTGGAGACATAGCTCTCCGCCGCGTTTAGCTCACGGTCCAGTTCCTTGATCAGATCCTCTCGCTGCGCGGCGTTGCTTTCCTCATGCGCCAGATGGATATAGGTCTCAATGTCACCGGAAATCCGGTCGAGCTTATTCTCGGCCGCGATCTGCTCTTCAGCCCGCTTGCGCTCCCGCAAGACAGCCTGGGCGGCATCCTGGTCGCTCCAGAAATCCTGCTTGGCGATCTTTTCTTCGAGAGTTTTCAGTTGTTCGCGGTATCGCGCGGCGTCAAAGATAGCTCCGCACCAGCGCAACGCGCTGTTTGAGGCCTTCGTATCGGTGTTCCAGGTCTTCGAGGATCATAATTTCTTCAGTCTGTGGCTCCTGCAAGCTGGCGCTTGCGCGCGGGAGAAACTGCGCCGATCAGCGCTTCTTGCGGAACAAAATTCCCTTTCCAGAAGGTTGAGGCTATAAGAATAGCGGAAACCAGAACGCAGAGCCAAGCGAACCAGTTCCCAAACCGTGTGAACAGGGTTTCATTCGTCTTGAAGTCATACGGCAAATCCACGGCACCGCGGACATCGCGGGGCATCGGGGCAAAAATCCTGCCATACGGGTCAATCGAAGCGGTGATTCCGCTGTTCGTTACGCGCAGGAGCCACCGGCGATTTTCCACGGCTCGTACCCGCGCCATGTTTAGATGTTGCACCCCGGCCGCAGATTTGCCGAACCATCCGTCGTTGGAAATATTGATCAGCAGTTCCGCGCCGTTCGCCGCGAACTCCCGCACTTCTCCAGGATAAATGGCTTCATAACAGATGAACACGCTGAATTTATAGCCATTCGAAAAGCTGCCAACCGCGTAGCGCGAGCCTTTCGCAAAGCCGCCCACTTCGCTCGAGACGCTGCTGACCACGCGATGGATCAAGGGAAATGGCTCGTACTCGCCAAAGGGCACAAGATGAATCTTGTCATAGGAGAAAATGCGCTGGCCCTGGGCGTCCACCAGAATGGCACTGTTGTACGGTTCCATACCCATGTGACCGTTCGGCAGCTTCTCGTTTTTCCATTCGATCACGCCCGCGAGAAACGGATGCCCCGCGCGGATCGCGAGGCTTGACGCCAGTTTCGCAAATTGCGGATCCTGCCACGAAAAGGGCGCCGGAGCCTCAGGCCAAACCACAATGTCCGGATGCAATAGAGAAGGTTCGACGCTCAAGGCCTCGATATCCCGCATGGCATCCTCATTTTGTTGCAGCCAGTTTGCGGGATAGGAATCCGCCTCCGGAAAATTCGTCTGAACCGCTCTCGCGTGATGCTCCACCTTGGCTCTCGGTACCAACCGCGAACCCCCGAACATGATTCCAAGCACTCCAACCGCAGCAGAGGCAAAAATACCGATGCGCACCAGCGCCCGGGGTTTTTCCGCGGCATCCGCCCAGGCCAGCAGCGCATTGAACGCCGCGACGAGAAACGACAATCCCCAGATGCCCGTGACCGTCGCGATTTGTGCAAGGCCAAGATTCGCTGCGGCCGGATACCCAAGCAGGTTCCACGGAAAACTGATCTCCGGCAGTTTCGCGCGCGCAAATTCAAACGTGACCCAGAGGAACGGCGCTCCGATGCACGCATACACAACGCTGCGCCGCCACAGCCGGTGAACGCACCACGCAAAGCTTCCCGTCAATACGCCCCAGGCTGCGGAAATCAAAAGCAGAATTCCCCAGCCACCGACATCTGAGAGGCCTCCATGCGCGGTCAGGACCGCAGCGATCCAGGGAACAGAAGCCAACACGAACGCCAATCCGTGCAGAAATCCGCAGAAGAAAGCGACGCGCGGTGTCGCCCCAAAGAGAACAATGATGAGCAGGCCAATACAAACCCACGAATAGACAGCTAGATAGAAACCGGTAAAGGAAAGCGCCAGGCCCGCTCCGGTTACTGCGGCCACAAGAAGCCGCATAACCGCCGGTGTCTGGCTGGAAGGATGCGGCCGCAGGAAGGAGCGCCAACCGTGGACCGGCATCAGTGCTTCACGATCGCTTTGAAGCCCGCCGACTCAAGCCCCTTTTTTGCAGCTTCCGCGGACTTCTGATCCGCGTAAGGTCCCACCTGGACGCGATAGAATTTGTCGCTTTGCGGCGAAAGGACAAACGCCGGAAATCTCTTTTTCTGAAGATTTGTCGCGAGGAGCATGGCATCCGTTTCCTTGGTCAGAGCCGCGACTTGCAGCGAGTAGGCCGCCCGAGACGCCGCGGCCGGATTCACCGCCGGATGAGAAACCGCGCTCGTGGATTTTGGTCGGCCCGCCGGATTTGAGCTGACATCTACGGTCTTTGCCGGATGAGCGGGCTTCAGATGATCGTCGGGTAGTTTTTTTTCGCCGGCACGGTAGAATTCCCAGTCGGAACTCGGAGGTGTGGAGGCATCCGTCGAGGGATCTGAATTCGCGGCCCAGGAATCGCCCTGCTTCGGGCCCGGCGCCGGCTTCGGCGGTATGGCTGCAGTCAAATCGTGGGAAGATTCGGCCCGGACCTGGCCGTCGAACTGATTGCGTCCCATGACGTAGCCGAGGGTGAAGAACACGCCGGAAAAAAGCAGCATCAGGAAAAATAGTCCGATGACGTGCCGCCCCTCCAGCACGCGCTCCCCTGCGCTTCCTCTTTTCCCCCCAGACGCCATCCGTTACTTCTTTCCGCTGCCCAATCCCTCCACCCACCTATTAATGATATCGATGGGCAACGGAAACACAATCGTTGTGTTCTTTTCGACACCTATCTCCGTCAGCGTCTGCAGGTAGCGCAGCTGGATCGCGGAAGCTTGCGTTTCCAGCACTTTCGCCGCCTCCGCCAGTTTCGCGGACGCTTGCGCTTCCCCTTCGGCATGAATCACCTTGGCGCGGCGTTCACGCTCCGCTTCCGCCTGCCGCGCAATGGCGCGCTGCATCTGCTCCGGAATATCAACTTGCTTGACTTCAACTTTCGTGACCTTGATGCCCCACGCTTCCGTGTCCAGATCCAGAATGTGTTGCAGCTTCTCGTTCACTTTGTCGCGTTCGGCAAGAAGTTCGTCCAACTGGAACTGTCCGACCACGCTGCGAAGCACCGTTTGTGCCAGCTGGGAAGTTGCGAAAAGGTAATTTTCCACTTCACGTAGTGCCCGGTTGGCATCCACAACCTTGAAATAACAAACCGCATTCACCTTCACTGGAACGTTGTCCCGCGTGATGATGTCTTGCGGCGGAACGTCCAGCGTGATCACCCGCAGCGAAATCCGGTAAAGTACTTCAATCGGCCAAAACACCACTCGAATTCCCGCGCCTTTGGCTTCGGGAATCATGCGGCCTAACCTGAGGACCGCACCGCGCTCCCACTCCTTGATGATGTACAAGGAATTCCAGAACCAAATCAGAACGATGGCGGCAATGACCGCCGTCCCAAGCAAACCGATCTGCATCAGATCCTCCTTCAGTAAAATCCGGCCTCAGCCTTTCGGAGCCGGGGGTTCCACAGGCTCGACATGCAACTTTAAACCCTCCAGGCGCAACACACGTACGCGCTGGCCCGCGGCAACGTCTCGCGTCGCCATTGCGGTCCACAATTCGCTGTGGACACGAATCATTCCTTCATTTCCCGCGCGAAATCCGGAAAGGGCCGTCCCCTCTTCGCCGATCATTTCCTCGGGGCCGGTCGAGGGCTTCCACTTTCTCGACCGCAGCACCAGGCGCATGAGAAATACGGTGATCCCCGCGAATGGCAGCGTCACCGCGATCGCCACGCCGAGGCTTACTCCCCCCGCGGTCAATGGCGAACGAATCAAAAATAGAGCGCCGAGTAGCATGGCAACCACGCCGCCGGCAAGCAGCACTCCATGACTGGTGAATTTCGCCTCCAGAATAAACAACCCAAGCGCCAGGAGAATCAGCGCGATCCCCGCGATGCTCACCGGAAGCAGGTGCATGGCATAAAGGGCGAGCACCATGGAAACCGCGCCGATCACACCCGGAGCTACCATTCCGGGATGCGTGAATTCGGTATACAGCCCCAACGCCCCAATAATCAGCAAAAGGAAAAACACGTCAGGCTCGACAATGCGCGCGAGAAACCTCTGCCGTCCGGACATCTCGTACTCTGTTCGGAGAGGATGGTCGAGAGCCAAAGTCATCTTATCGCCATCGAAGCGCGTAATGGTGCGGCCGTTCAAATCCTGCAGCAGTTGATCTTCCGAAGGCGCGATCAGGTCAATCAGCTTCTCGTCGAGAGCTTCCTTTTCCGTGAAGGCCTTTGCGTCCGTCACGGCTTGTTCGGCGAGTGCCGGATTGCGCCCTCGTTTTTCAGTGATGCTTCGCAGGAACGCGGTGGTGTCGTTGAAAATCTTTTTCTTCATCGTGTCGTCAATGGCCGGCGTCCATCCGCCAACGGAAATCACAGGCGACGCCGCTCCGGTGTGCGTGCCGGGCGCCATCGCTGCGATATCCGCCGACATAAGAATGAAGAATCCCGCGGAGGCGCCGCGCGCCCCCGTTGGCGCGACGTAAACAACAACAGGAACGGGCGACGCCAGAATGTGCTGGATGATCTCCTTCATGGAGTCACTCAAACCGCCGGGAGTGTCCATCCTTATGACAACGAGGGCCGCATGGCGCTCCGCGGCATTCGCGATGCCCTCGTCCAGATAGGACGCAACCACCGGCTCGACTTCACGGTCCAGGTTCAGGTCCACAACCAGCGCGGAGGAATTGCCGTTCGTTTGTGCACTGGCCCACGATGCACAAATTCCAGCCATCGCAAGCGACAATAGGGCGCTTGAAACGTAGCGCGTAAAAAAACGAGATTTCCCCGTCATGGCGAAGTACCTCCGGGGTTTTTGCCCTGAAGATGCTCGAGGAGTTGCTTTGCCGCGGTGTAGTTTGGGGCCAGTTTCAGCGCGCGTTGCAGTTCATCTTGTGCCTGCGCCGTCTTCTTCTGCTCGAGGTAAATGCGAGCGAGCGTGGTGCGGTCCACTGCGGAGTCTCGTCGCGCCAGAGCGGCTTGCAGTTCCGCGATGGCATCATCGAGTTTGCCTTGCCGCCGGAGCACTTCCGCCAGACCGCGATGCGCGGACGGGTAATCCGGCTGGGCAGCCAGTGCCGCGCGATAATCCGTTTCGGCGGAATCAAGATGGCCCGCGGCCAGCTCGGCTCGCGCCTTGCGGACCAGCGAGTAGGCCGAAGTCGTGGAGCCGTCGCCTTTCGCCGCAGGCTCCGCAAGTGCGTTTTGCGATGAAACGATTTCCAGCTGCAGGGCGGTAATATCGAGTTCATCCGTCACGCGCTGCATTTTGCCGAAGGAATCGGGCTTTACTGCCGGAAGCGCGTTGGGACCCAGAGACTCTTCCGCGGAGCTTCGTTCATCTTCCGCTTCGTCCTTCTTGCCCGCCTTTTGCAGTGAATAAATCAGAAGCGCGCGGTCCTCGGGATTGTCGGGCTCGCGGTCGCACGCCAAGCGGAAATATTTTTCGGCGGAAGCGGGATCTTTCGCTTGGAGATAAAGCAGGCCAAGGTTGAATGGATAATCGTCTTCATCGGGATCGAGATCGGTGGCATGGCGTAGCTCGTCCATGGCCGGAGCAGTCTTACCCTGCCGCGCCCGCGCCAGCGCAAGATCGTTCAGGATTTCCGGCAGGTCTGCTCCGGATACCAGATTATCCTTCAGCGAATCCTGCAAAGCGGTGAAAACGAGCTCAGCCTTGTCCGGTTGATCCAACAGCAAGCGGCAAACGCCGGATGTAAACTCCGCCTCCACATACCGGGAATTGGATCTGGGAATCCGCGCAAACCACGTAAGCGCTCCTTCGCAATCCCTGCGCGAAAATGCCGCCTGTCCGAGGGCGAAGGAAGGTGCGGGCCATTCGGGATCGAGGCTCACCGCTTGTCGCAATTCCTTGACCCGCTGGTCGTCATCGGATGCCAGAAGGCCGCGCACATAGTGCTCAAAGGCATCGAGCCGCAGGGGCCGCTGAAGCTGTCCGAATTGAGCGAACGTCTGCTTGTCCTTGGGATCATTCGCGGCCAGGAGCTTCCACATCAGGCGCGCGTGAAGATCCATCAGCGAGGAAAGCGGCCCGCTCTCGCGTACAGCGGGTGAAAGCCCGGCGGGGTGGATGCGGAGAACTCGAGCTTCGACGGTCAACGTCTGTCCATCGGAGTTGAACCGTCCAAAGACGACGTAGTCTGCATCGAGATCGGTCCCGATGCGAAGCATCGTGGCATGGCTGAACTTTGCGGAGGTAGGAAGACCGTAGCGTTCCAGCTCTGCGGCGCGCCCGGCGTGGGAATAGACCTGCTGTCCATCGTCGGAAAGCCGCTGGATGGTCAGCTCTTCCAGACCCTCTCCAAGCCAGTCGAGACGCGGACCGGCGCCGTCGTTGTCGAACGGAAAAACTAGGAAAATACCCTGCGCGGGGGCGGCATTGTCAACCGGGTGTTGGCCGGACAACTGCTGGGGCGTTGCGAAGACACTTGGGGCACCCAGCAGGCAGCTTGTGCATAGGAACGAAGCGAGCCACTGCGTCATCACGAAGATTGTAACAGAGTGCCGCTGGCGTGCCGAAAACGATCTGTCGAATTCGGCTAGGGATTGAGCGGATAAGTCGGTGGCGCAAGTACCTCTTGCATCGCCGGTAGCTTTAGCATGGCGCCGAAGGCCGGATCGGATTTGACGTCCTTCAGGGATTTGTACCCCTCGTCCTTGGCTTTGCGGAGATAAAACAAGCTACGGTCAAAATTTCCGGCTTCCGCAAACGACTTGGCCAGGAGAAAAAAGAACCGGCCCCGGTCGTACACCGACCGGTCCTGCAGCAAAGAACCCGCTCGTGCGCTGCCGTGCTCAAACACAAGGGGATCGAGCGTCAATGCCTGCCGGAACGATGCGATGGACGCTTCGTACTTCTTGTCGCCAAAGTACGCGTAGCCCAGATTGCTGTAGAGCACGGCCATGTCGCTGCGCATTTTGATGGCTTTTTTGTAAGCGCGGATGGCCTTGCTGTACTTCTTCCTTTGGTACCAGATTGTCCCGATGTTGTTCTGCGCATCCGCGTAGCTTGGATTGAGCTTGACTGCTTTTTCGTAGCATTTCAGCGCGGCCCCCAACTCCGTCTGCTGGTGCAGGGCAATCCCGAGCTTATTCATGTACACGGCGTTGCGCGGATCCTGGCGCGTCAGTTCTCGGTATTTATCGGCCGCATCGCGATATTCCTTGCGGATCATCATCAGATCGCCAAGCTCTTCTTCTGTGAGTGGCACGGGAACAGTCGAGGGAGGAGCTACTTGTGAGACGGCTTGCATGGGGGGCGAAGAGGCGTCGTTACTTTTGTTATCCGGCGCGCTTCGGACTACTTTTGGAATCGTTGCTGCGAAGAGGAGAACACTGACTGGTATCGCCAACCGGTAGGAAATCATGGCGAACCTCCTGTGCCTGAATCATCCGGTTTCGGCTTGTCCGGATCAGGCTTCTTCTTACCCCCAAAGATACCAAAAATCTTTTGCAATGGACTCTTTTTCTTCTCGGCGGCAGGGGTCTCGCCACCGGCCGGCTGGGCCTGCGGATTGCCGGTTGAAGGCTGGCCTGGCGGATTGCCAGGTTGCCCGGATCCGGGTGTTTGCGCTTGCTGCGGCGGCTTCGGATCGCCGCCTCCGAAGACATGAGATAGCCATGCCCCGGTCTGCGAGAATACGTTGTGGTTCCCATGCAGTTCGCAGAATTGCGTCGGCGCGGATCCCGCGATGAAAACCTCCTGCCGCGTGTTGGGACACTGAGGCGTGGCAAGTTCCAAAGTATCGGAATCAATAAGCACCGACTGCACGCCTTCCGGCATATCGAAATCCTTCACGTCCCGGTATCCCGGCAGCGACGTCGCCTCCTTCATGAAATCCGCCCAGAT
>Ga0335076_10003008_pt1 | contig 16855 bp, 15 predicted proteins | sample Lox_Sample_25_FD_206717 | JGI IMG/M metagenome (GOLD analysis project Ga0335076, IMG submission 206717) | Soil microbial communities from Loxahatchee National Wildlife Refuge, Florida, United States - Lox_Sample_2.5 | ecosystem: Environmental > Terrestrial > Soil > Wetlands | place: USA... | reverse complement strand
AGGTAGTCAACGACCCCAACGTGTCGGTTGAGCCGCTCAACGCGGAGTTCCGGGAGGCCAACTTTTCGCCGACCAATACCGCGCTTTTCGACACCATTCGCCATATCTCGGCGCATTATTTTCCTGGTACGCCGGTCGTTCCGCTCATCACCAGCGGCTACACCGAAAATCAGCGCTACCGTCCGCTGGGGATCGACGCTTACGGATTCAATCCCTACACCGCTACCGAAGAGGAAAGCGACACCGAACACGGCGATGATGAGCGCATTCGCGTAGAGGAAGTGCGGCGCGGACCGAAAATTCTGTTCGACGTGGTCGCAACCGTAGCGGGCGCAGAAACGCGCTGATTTTCGCGCTACGAATGCGATGCTTGCAACTTAGGGATTGGCAAGAGGCCGACTGCTAGCATCCGCCTTCTGGTTCTAAGCCGAGTACATACCGGGAGCATCGCTGCGTCTGGGTTCCCACGCCTTCGAAAATATCTCAGCATTCCATCGCCTTGAAGTCAATCAACCCGAGGCCGCATTCCCAAGGTCTGATTATTACAATCCCGTGAAAATAAAGACCTGTGTTAGACACGAACTCGGTATTAGGCACTGGCTGCTCGCTTGGTTACAATGATGCCGTGAAACCGAATATCTTCGTCGTCGAAGACGATCCCGATATTTCCCGGCTGGTGCGTCACCATCTGGAGAACGAAGGCTTCGCCGTACGCGTTTATCCCACCGGAGCCACGGTTCTGGGAGATGCCGAGCGCCAGCGCCCCGCATTGTTTGTTCTCGACATCATGGTGCCCGGCCGCGACGGGCTTGAACTGTGCCGCACCGTCCGCCAGACTGCGGGATTGTCTTCCGTCCCGGTCATTTTTCTGACCGCCAAAAGCAGCGAAGCGGACCGCATCCTTGGCCTCGAGATCGGCGCCGACGACTACATCGCCAAGCCTTTTAGCCCCCGCGAACTCGTCGCACGCGTCAAGGCGGTGCTGCGCCGTTTCGAGCGTCCGCTTCCGCCCAGCCCGATCAAAGTGGGCGACATCGAGATCGATCCCTCCGCCATGACGCTCAGGGTGGGTGGCGAGCTGGTTTCCACCACCGCTACCGAATTCCGCCTGCTCGATTATTTCGCCCGCCACGTAGGCCGGGTTTTTTCCCGGGACCATCTTCTCGATTCCGTCTGGCGCGACACTTCTTACGTGACTCCGCGTTCGGTTGACGTCTATGTGCGCCGCATCCGCGAAAAAATCGAGCCTGATCCGGAAAATCCGCGTTACCTGAAGACCGTCCGCGGCGCCGGTTACCGATTCGAAACGCCCAGATGAGGCAAAGGTGAGGAACCGCATTTTCTTTAAGCTGTTGGCGGCTTTCGTGGTGCTAATCGTCGCTTCCGCCCTAACCTTCGATCTCACGCTGGACGGGGCATGGCAAGCTTCGCTTCATGCCGAAATCGAGCGCGACCTCACCCAGAAAACGCTGCTGTTTGCCCATCGCGTGGAAATCGATCGCACACATCCTCTGGCCGAGGTCGTAGCTCAGGAAAGCCATGCTGCGGGGGCGCGGGCCACCGTCATCGACGCGGCCGGACAGGTGCTCGCCGATTCCCAAGCCGATGTCGCATCGATGCAGAGCCCGGCCCCGAGCAAGGAATTCACCGATGCTCTTGCTGGCCGCATTGGTGTTGCCGAGCGCCGGAGCGCCGCCGTCGGCATCCCGTTTCTCTATGTGGCCGCTCCCATTACCGGTGGAGCAGTGCGCCTCGCTTATCCACTTTCTGACGTCGAAGCAGTCTCGGCGCGGGTTCGCCGCCGGCTCACCTGGGCCTCGGTCCTGGCGTTTCTTTTTGCGATTATTGTTGCGGCCATCGCCGCGACGTGGATCGCCCATCGCCTCGATCATATTGTCGAAGTCGCCGCGCGGATTGCCGATGGCGACCTGCACGCCCGCATCCAGGAAACCTCCCAGGATGAAATCGGCCGCGTGGCCGGTGCCATTGATAAAACCGCGCGCCAGGTCGAGCAAAGCTTCGCGGCGGTTCAGTCCAGCCAGCGCCAGCTCGAGACCCTGCTCAACAGCATGCAGGACGCAGTTATCGCGGTGGATGGCGACGGCGTGGTGCAATGGGCCAATCAGCCCATGGATCGCCTGGTCCGCCGCCAGGTTCGCCTGCAGGCTCCGGTAGTAGAGACGGTTCGCGATCCGGATTTTCTCGCCACCGTCAAAGCCGCCACCAGCGCTCACACGGTCAAGACCGCGCGTGCCACTTCGATTGTTCCCGGCCGTGCCTTCGATGTGACTGCCGCTCCTTTGCCCGGGGGCGGCGCCGTCGCCGTGCTCCGCGACCTCACCGAGACCGAACGCGTGGAAAAAACCCGCCGCGACTTCATCGCTAACGTTTCCCACGAGCTGCGCACTCCTCTTACTTCGATTCAGGGCTACGCCGAAACTCTGCTTGACAGCAATCAGGAGAACAACACGCCCACGCGTGAGTTCCTCGAGATCATCCGCAAGAATGCGGCGCGCATGTCCCGCCTGACCGAGGATCTGCTTACCCTGGCCCGCGTCGAGTCGGGCGAGACCCGCTTCGATGTCGAGCCCGTTCCGCCCGTTGAGCTTTTGCACGATGCCGAGGAAAGCTTCCGCGAGATTGCCCGCGGCCAGGGAGTCAATCTGGAGATCCCGGAAGGGCCCGGAGGCAACGGCTCTCTGGAGTCGTTGCCGGTGGTTCTTGCCGACCGCGAGGCCATTCACCAGGTCTTTTCCAACCTCATCGACAATGCCATGAAATATGGCCGCGCTGGCGGCCGCATCGTTCTGGGGGCTCGCCCTGCACCCAACGGCGTGGAATTCTACGTACAGGATTTCGGGGCTGGTATTCCTTCCGAGCACCTGCCGCGCCTGTTTGAACGCTTCTATCGCGTCGATAAAGCCCGCTCCCGTGAATCAGGAGGCACTGGCCTTGGACTGGCCATCGCAAAGCACATCATGCTGGCTCATGGCGGCTCCATCCGGGCCGAAAGCGAGTTGGCACATGGCTCGACCTTCCTATTTACCCTGCCCGGTGCTTAGAAGTAAGCTTGTGGCCTGACCGGCGCCGCTCGACGGCTGAAACTTCCTCCTCCCGGCGCTTAAGCCAGGCGGGCAAGCCCCGACCACTGAATCTAAGATGTTTTGGCGTTGAGCCCGACAAGCATAACTGGCTGTGCTGCAAGGGGATAAGATCGGACCCAGCCAGCCTTACATTTTCCGCAGGTTTTTGGAGCAGACCCGATGAAAGAAGCGCCACCACCGCGACAGCAGGCCACCGGATTCGGCTTGCCCTGCGCAAAGTGCCACCGGTACTTTTCCGCCGACCTCGATGAATGCCCCATCTGCAAGAGCCGGGAACGGGTTGCACCGGTTGCCCCACCGAGGGATCCGGCCCTGCGCAAGGGGCAGGCATTCGCGGCGCCTCCGATCGCGTCCGCGTCCCAGCCGCAGCCGGAACTCCCGAAACGCCCCTCCAATCCCCAGGCCCCCGCGCAACTTGAGCCTGGGAAGGCACCTGCGTCGACCCACGCAATTAGTCAGCCCCAGCAACAAGCCTCCACTGCGGATTCGACCAAGAGTCCTGCGGTTCCTTTGCCAGGGCCTCTTTCGGCTGGGCCTGACGAGGATATCGAACAACTTCTCAAACGATTAGCAGCTTCCCTGCCCGCATCGGCCCTTATGAGCACGGCTCCAGTTCTCGAAAGCCATCCTTCCGGCGGATCTGATCAGAAAGATTCTGGTCCGCCAGCCGCGCCTCCCATGGTTGAGGCGCCACAGCAAGCAACATCTCCAGTGCTCTCTCTGGAGCGTGAGCGAGACGAACTGGTAAAGGAACTTGGCACTCCGGTCTTCGTGATCTCAGCCGAGGGGGACGATTCTCCGTTAGAAAGCGGTCTGCCGCAAAGCAGCCAGGTTCAAAGTAGCCAGGTGCAAAGCAGCCAGGATCAAAGTAGTTTGGGTGTGCTTCTTCCGCTCGAAGGCAACGCTTCCAAAGTGAGTGCGGCGACACCTGAAGCATCTAAAGAACCAGTCATTTCCTCCGATTCTCCGCCGAGCGCAACCCTGGAGGAAACACAAACACCCATCCGCAACGCTGACCTGCCATTTACTGACCTGGCGCTGCGGAATCCGATTCCGGATCTCCAGTTTCCCGAAACACCACAAGTCGCGGCCGCTACGTCCGTCGGCGAACGCGGTTTTCGTGAGCCGTCTTCTGTCAAAGATCACTCGTCGACGTACCCTACGACGGTTCGGCCGGTCTCTCGCGGGTTCGACGTTATGACCGTCGCTCTTGGCGTGATCGTCCTGGGTTTTGCCGTCCTGTTGACTGTTCTCACTGTGGTTCGCCTCGGCGGATTCCGAGGGGCAACAAATCTCAGCCGGAGTTCGCAAGATTCGGCTACCGCCGCACAGTCGTCCGCGCAGAACGAGGCTGCATCCAACTCCGGCGGGGCCGCGCCGGTCGCATCTTCGCCAGAGTCCAGCCTTGCTGGCAAGACTTCTCCGGCGGATTCTGACACTAGCGAGCCCAAGAACGAAGTTCCTTCAGCACCGCGCTCGAGTCACGTTCCCGCGTCCGCTGGCACGCCGGATCGCAACGCCAAGAACGAAAGTCCCCAGTCACTCTCCGCAACGCCTGCTCCCGCGCAAAACGCAAAAACTGCCGAGCCGCCTACCGCGCTCTCCACCCCCGCCGTGCGTCCGGTCATGCTTTCGCAAGACGTAGCCGAAAGCAACTTGTTGCATCGCGTCGAGCCGGATTATCCCGATGATGCTCTCGCGCGCGGAATTCAAGGCTCGGTCGTGCTCGACCTTTACATCCGCAAAGATGGGACCGTTCAGAGCGTGGGTCTAGTAAGCGGGCCGGCGCCTTTAGTCGGCGCTGCCACCAGCGCCGTCCGCCAGTGGCAATTCAAGCCTTTTGTGGTGAATGGCAAGCCGGTCGCAGCCGAAACCCGGATTGCTCTGGGATTTACCCTGTCGCACTAACTCGCACTGGGGATCGCGCAAATCCGGGGCAAGCGCAATCAGCTTCCATATAAGAGTTTTCGCTAATGGCCCACACGGCTCGCTTCCGGCAGAGCTCTGCTCCTCTGCTAAACTCACTCATGGTCAACCTGTCAGACGTGGAAGCGGCGGAACGGCGCATCCGCGACGCCATCTACCTCTCGCCTTGCCCGCGCTCCGAGACCTTCTCCCGCCTCACCGACTGCTCTGTCCACTTTAAGTTCGATAATCGCCAGAAAACCGGCGCGTTCAAGGAACGCGGCGCGCTGAACAAGCTGCTCACCCTCACGCCTGCCCAACGCGCCCAGGGCGTCATCGCCGCTTCTGCTGGAAACCACGCCCAGGGCCTTGCCTACCATGCCGGGCAATGCGGTATTCGCGCGCGCATCTACATGCCATTTACCACTCCCTTGACCAAAGTCTCCGCTACCCGGAGCTATGGAGCCGACGTCGTTCTTCACGGCACTAATTACGACGCTGCCTACGAAGCCGCCCTGGAGCGCGCACAGAACGATCACCTCGTCTTCGTCCATGCCTTCGATGACGATGCCGTCATCGCCGGCCAGGGAACCATCGGTCTTGAAGTTCTCCAGCAGCTTCCCGATATCCAGGCCGTAATCGTGCCCATCGGCGGCGGCGGGCTGATCGCCGGCATCGCCTGCGCCATCAAGGAAAGCAATCCCAAGGTCGAAATCTACGGAGTGCAGCCTGCCAGGCTGCCCTCGATGAAAGCTGCTGTGGCCGAGGGCAAACCCGTTACCCTCGCCGCTGCCACCACCATCGCCGACGGTATTGCCGTCCGCCGGGCTGGCGATCGGACCTTGCCCATGGTTCAGAAATATGTCGACGAAATCGTTACCGTCGACGATGAGGAAGTCGCCAACGCAATCCTGCTGTTGCTGGAGCGCGAAAAAACCCTGGCCGAAGGCGCGGGAGCCGCCGCCACCGCGGCCCTGGTCAATCGTAAGCTGCCCGTTGCGGGCAAAAAAGTCGTCGTCGTGGTGGGCGGGGGCAACATCGACGTTACGTTGTTGGCTCGCATCATTGAGCGCGGCATGGTCAAAGACGGACGCCTCGTCCGCTTGCGCGTCCATCTCGGAGATTACCCTGGGGCGCTGCACAAGCTGACCGGCATCCTCGCCGAACACCGTGCCAACATCGTGGAAACCTCCTACGACCGCACCCATCACGGCGTCAACCTTGGGGACACCGCCATCGACATCACTCTCGAAACCCGCGGCGCCGACCACATTGCCGAATTGCTCGCCGCAGTCGCCGCGGCCGGCTATCCCCACGAGCGCGTCTTGTGACGTCTGTTTTGGACCAGCCGTAACTTTCAGCACTGCATCAATTGTTCGGAACGGAAGAATTCGCAGGCGGATCATCCCCAGGGATCGCAACCTCAGCGCCGCAACGAGAGAGAACCACTCAGAAAAAACCAGCCGCTGCATAGTCCCTCGGCGGGAGTATGCCTTAAGTAACTCGCCGGCTTGTGATTTCGGTCATACTCTTCCCCGCAAACCATGCATAATTCGGTTGAGTGAGGGGGAGAGAGGCGGCGGTAAAGTGGAGAAGTCAAACCAGATGTCAAATGATGCGAGGTATCAACCGATTTGCATGTTGGCCCATGATCTCGTCAATCGGATGTCGGTCATCGTGGGCTATTGCGATCTTTCGGAGGAAGAACCGAAAGACGAATCAAAGCGCTCCCAGAACATACGCGCCATACGGAAAATAGCCCAGAGCGCAGCCGAGGAGCTCCAGGATCATTTGTGTCATCTCGACGCCTTGACGAGGATTGGAGGCGCGCAGGCGTCATTGCATGCTAAAGGTGCTTCTCCTTTGCCGGAATAGCGGCGTGCCGTTGAGGTTGTAAGAGTCACGATTCCTCGGCCCGCTTTTTTCAAGGAGTAAACCGCTACTACGCGCGCCTGGCTTGCCCCTTCACGAAACATTCGCCTAAAATTCATGCCGCTTTAACCACTGCTCGAACGGCAGCGGCCTATAATATCGTGTAGCGCGCAGCCCAACATTTTCCATGAGTACCGCGATCAAAGCTCCCGATCCCGAACCGGCTCATCACTACCTCGTGCGGCGCACGGTTGAAGCCTGCCATCTGGCCAAGGAGGCTGCGGGCGCTGCCGCCGAGGGCATCGCCACCGGCTCCGCTCCTCTGCTCAAATCTCTTCATCAGCGCGAGCGTGAGCTCGACACGCTCGACATGGAAATCGATACCGGCGTCACTGCCGCCATCACCGAAGTCGAACCCGGCCAGGCCCGCGAACTGCTCGCCTGCATGAAGGTGATGATCGGCCTCGAGCGCATCGGCGATCTTCTGCTCAGCTTTTCCAATAGCGCGCAGGCCGCTGCCGGACGCATCGATCCGGAGGACACACGCGACCTCACCCACATGGCCACCATCCTCGAAAAGATGCTGACCGACTGCGGGGAAGCCTTCTCCGCGCGCGATGTCGGCCGCGCCGTCGACGTGCTCCGAGCCGACGCCGAGATGGATCGCCTGCGCAACCTGATTTTTCTTCGTCACATCGAAAACCCCGAAAATGCTCATCGCCAGGCCAGTCTTCAGGTCATTTTCATGACCCAGTCGCTCGAGCGCGCCGGCGATCACGCCAAAAACCTCGCCGAAGAAGTCTGCCACTTCGTCAGCGGACACACCGTCCGCCACGTCCTCATGGCTTACGACAAGCCGGTCGAGCAGATGTTCATCGACTACCTCCGCCGCCGCGACCAGCCTCAGTAGCGCCGGTTTCCCGCCGGCAAAGGATTATTAGCAGTTTAAGTATTGAAAGGCGTGGGGACCCCTGCACTCCCGCCAGAGCCCATCCTTCTGCGTTTTCTAGAGGGTGGACTCATCTCATCCTTCACCGAATGCGGGAGTACAATGCTGGCGAGCACACAAATGGCTGGCGACGACACTGGCGGAAAACAGAAAATCAAGATCGTGCAGCATACCTTCATGGGAACGGTATGGATCGCCGCGTGGCTGTTCACCATCGGCTTCCTGCAGCTGACTTTTTGGAGGGGTGTTTTGGCGATCGCGCTGTGGCCGTACTATCTGGGAGTGCACTTCAGTTCGCTGGCTCGCTGATCAGACGGCTGCGGGCATAGCCCCCGCGTTCATGCCATCGGCACTGCTCGCGCCGAACCTCTTTACGCCGCCGCTCACGACGTCCTTACCACTGCCGCCTCATCCTCCGGGATCGTCGTTGCGCCACCCGAAGCCTTCCCCGCCGCGCGTTCACCGCGACGGATCAGCACAATCGCTCCCAGGATCGCCGCCAATGCCAAGATCATGCGCGTGTTCAGCGGCTCGGAAGCCAGCAGCCATCCCAGCAGCACCGCCACGACAGGGTTCGCGTATGTGTGCGTGGCCACCAGCGTCGGAGGGCATTGCTGCAGCAACCACGTGTATGAAGTGAAGGCCACTCCCGACCCGAACACCACCAGGTAAGCCAGACCGAGCCAGGAGCGCAACGCGATATTCGCCCAGTGCACCTGATGCAGTTCGCCGGTCACGCCCGCTGCGGTCAGTAGCATCACAGCGCCGCAGATCATAGGCAGCGCCGTTCGTCCTAACGCGTCCGAAGGCAGCTTCACCCGTGGCGAGATCACCACTCCCATCGCCCACGACAACGAACCCAGCAACACTGCCAGCAATCCCAGTAAACTCGAACCCTTCATGGTGAGTTCAGCACTGAAGAGCACGGCGACCCCGGCGACGCCAAACATCAGGCCAAGCGCGCTGAGGCGGCTGATTTTCTGCTGTCCCATCATCCAGGCCAGCACAAGAATGAACATCGGCTCGGTGGCAATCAACACCGCCGCCAGTCCGGAGGCGACATATTGCTCGGCCCAGTGCAGCGAGCCGTGGCCGATCAGAAAGAACAATGCGCCCACGATTATCCCTGCAACCCAATGCTCACGCCTGGGACGAAAGCCGCGTGACCACGCCAGTGCAAGCATCATGGTTCCAGCTACGGAGTGGCGCAGGCCGGCCGCCACCAGCGGCGGGATCGTCTCAACTGCATAGCGAATGGCAAGGTAGGTCGATCCCCAGATTAAATAGATTGCGGCGAACGCCAGACCAATCCTGAGAGCATGGCCGCTGTCGTGGGTGGGCGCGGGTTGGTGTGGAGTGTTCACGATTACGGGCCTGCCTCCCATGTCTATCATTCTTCCCACGCCGCGGAAGCGCTTGGATTGGAACTGCCTGTTCCAGGACTCTTATATAACTGCTAAAATATTGTTACAAGGTTATATGAAATGCTAGCGGCATAATTATAACTTGTCAATATATTTTTAGTGGTTATATGATGTAACAAAAGGAGTTTCGGCGGTTCGAGGCGCCCATGGAGAGCACAACGGCAGGCGGGCGGCGGACATCGCGGTTTGGGTTGTTGGGAGGGCCGGTTTGTCTTGACTTCCTCAACACGCTCGATGACCGGCCGACGCAACCGAAAGAGCTGCTGAGAACCTTCATCGACCTCGCCCGCTTTGCCGGGGACAGCGGTGTGTTGACGCCCGCCCAGGCAAATCGCTTCATCGAGCGCAGCCCGCTGTTTCCGAGCGAAGCGGCGGCCGCGCTGCACACGGCGCGCGAGATGCGGGAGGCAATGTTTGTCGTCTTCTCTGCCATCGTGAAGAAGCAGCCGGTTCCTAAGATTGCCCTGGCCCAGGTGAATGGATACATCCAGGAAGCTGCGCAGCACGCCAACCTCGCACCGCAGAACGGAAGTTTCGTGTGGGAATTCGATCGCTTTTCTAGCCCGGAGCGGCCTTTCGATCCTGTGTTATGGCCGATCGCGCGTTCCGCCGCCGATCTGTTGGCTAGCGATCAGTTGCGGTTCGTCCGTACCTGCGAGTCGCAAACCTGCCAGTGGTTTTTCCTGGATACCAGCAAGAGTCATCGCCGCCAGTGGTGCGACATGAGCAAGTGCGGCAACCGGGCGAAGGCGCGGCGATTCTATGCGAGGCAGAAAAAACGCGGCGATCACGGCGAATAACGATCGCGGCCCTGCCGAACCGCAGTTCATTCGATCCGTGCCTGGGGTTGTTGGACTACTCTGACGCTATTGGTGTTGATTGAAGGGCATGAAGCCACTAATAATGGCAGCACGGCTTCGCTCAAGATTACATGTGTGGGAGCGAGTGCGAATTAGAAGGTGATAACCACGGACAGGGCAATGAAAACGGCTTGTGGCATCTTCGCGCTAGTTGGCGCGATTCTCTCCATCGGCGTGTTTGGGCAGGCGCAAAACGTCGTCCACTACAAAACCACCATCGATAACGTGAAGTATCTTTTCGCTACCGCCGAGCCGGTGGCGCGGCTGCACTCCGGCGACATCCTCGATACCAACACGCTCGATTGCTTCGGGAACGCGCTACATAAGCCCGGAGACACCCTCAGCATGGTGAAGGGAGACAATCCGCTGGCCGGGCCATTCTATGCGGAGGGGGCCGAACCCGGCGACACGCTGGCAGTGAAGATTCTCGACCTTCAGGTGGATGGAGACAGGGGCGTTGGCGCGCTAGTGCCCGGGTTTGGCGCCATCAACGAGACTAATTACACGCCAATGCTGCACACACCGCTGCCCGAGCGCATTTGGTTTTATCCCATCGACCACGCCGACAATACGGCGACTTTCAAGGCGCTGGACACGGATTTCTCCGTCAAGATTCCCATGCATCCGTTTTTTGGATGCATTGGGGTAGCTCCGGCGGAAGGCGAGGCGCGAAGCTCCATCGTGCCCGCAGAATTCGGTGGCAACATGGATTCGCCGGAAGCCAGCGTGGGCAACACGGTTTATTTCCCGGTAAACGTGAAGGGTGGCCTGCTCTACATCGGAGATGGCCATGCCGCCATGGGAGACGGCGAAATTGCGGGCACGGCCATTGAAGTACCGCTCAGAGCGCGGTTGCAGCTGAGTGTAATCAAGGGCCGCACCATCAGCTGGCCCCAGTTTGAAAATGACGATGCCATCATGACGGTTGGTGCTTACCGTCCGGTGGACGACGCGGCTCGCATCGCTCTGACCGAACTGGTGCACTGGATCCACAGGGATTATGGTCTATCCGAGCTCGATGCCTACGAATTGCTGTCTAAGGTTGCCAAGCTGCATTTCAACGAGATGGTAGATCCGAATTACGTGGTGGTGGCTTCGATCGAAAAGAAATATCTGCCACCGAAGAAGAAATAGTCACGTGCAGCTATCGTGCCAGATCGACGTCCCGGTGTACTTCTGATTACCTTGGAGTGTTAGAACTCCTTGACACCTGATCCGGGGGGAGCGAGACTCCAACGTATTGCAGTCTTGAAGCCCGAAATCAGGCTCGGAAAGCGCAATGCGCCGCGCTCCGAGCGATTGCGTTCGAGATTTCGGGTATGCCTGCGGCTATGGATCGTTACACGATTCTCGATCACGGCTCATCCAGTCCGGCCAAAAATGCAGCTGCACCCTCCAACGGTAAAGTGACCTTGCCAGAGGACGCGAAGGGCAAGGGCCCCGATACCGTTTCTGCAAGAGTTGCGGCGGCGAATCGACAACTTGGCGCGCCTGACCGCCCGCTGCACGCTGCTGTGCCTTTACTGGCAAAACTGGGGTTTCCCGGCGATGACGGAGGACGATCTCTGGCAGCAATGGCCGAATTCGATCTGGATGCTGCCCTGCAGTTACTGGCCGAGCGGGCACAATACATCACCGGGGCCAGCGGGGCGGCTATTGCGCTGCGGCGGGGAGTCGCGCACGACATGCTTTGCCGCGCCAGCGCGGGATCGAATGCTCCCGAGCTGGGTTCATTGCTTTCTACCGAATTTGGCCTTTCCGGCGAAAGCGTGCGCAGCCGCAAGGTGCTGCGCTGCGACGACGCGGAGCGCGATCCGCGCGTGAACCGCGACGGCTGCCGCCAACTTGGAATTGCTTCGGTGGTCGTGATGCCGATTGCCGGAGACGAAGAAGTGATTGGTGTCTTCGAACTGTTTTCCGGCAAATCGCATGCCTTCAACGAGCGCGATCTTGTAGCTCTGGAGCGGTTGGGAAGGATGGTGGAAACGGCGGTAAGCCATGCGGTTGCCGCCCAGCGGTTTCCGGAAGCTCAGCCGGCACAGCAGATTGACATCCAGCCGCCAAAGGAAAAAATTGAACCGGGGGTGATGGCTGCGTCGGCATCGGCAGCGCCCCAGCCCGGTCCAGTGCCGCAGGATGGAACAGAAAATGCCAGGAAGCCGCTGCTCTGGTCAGCGGCCGCGCGTGCGCAGGGCGCTGGACACCCGGCGGTCGAGGCCCAGCCAGTGACTGTTCCGCCGGTTTTGCGGCAGCTGCAAAAGTGCCAGCTGTGCGGCTTTCCGGTGTCATCGGGCCGTACCCTGTGCGTCGAATGTGAAAATAAGCAATCGGGCAGGCGACCCACGCGTCCGTCCGCTGTTGAGACAACGGGGAGAACGGCAGTAGTTCGTGATGCGCCGCACACCACTGCATCTGCATCGATTCGCAATGGACCGACTGCTGAGCCTAAGGGTGGCCATGCGGCGGCAGCGATTGCTGAAGTTCCGGATGGTGCAGACAATCCGGCAAGTCATTCAATACCGGCGCAAGGGGATCATGGGGTTATCGCAGAGACCGGACCCAAAGATAAGGTCGCGGAAACTCCCGCTCTGTTTCTTGCCTCGGCGCAGCAATCAGAATCCTGGTTGGCCCGCAACAGATTCATTGTTGGAGTGATGCTGCTGATCGCGATCACGCTCGCCGCCGTTGCCTGGCTACGCTAGCACCACTCTTTCCTTTCTTCACTTCCCACACGATTGTGCCGGACAATTACAATGCCTTCCGGATCTCTATGGACAACACTTACGCTGCCGCCGAATCCGCGGCCCAGTTTATTTGCGCTCAAACCTCGCTTCGTCCGCGGGTCGGCCTGGTGCTTGGTTCGGGCCTGGGTGGCTTTGCGGATTCGCTCACAGAAGCGACGCGCATTCCTTACTCCAGCATCTCCCATTTCCCGCGTTCCACCGCAATTGGCCACGCCGGGCAAATGGTGATCGGCAAGGCTGGCGCTGTTACCGTGGCCGCGATGCAAGGGCGGGTGCATTTGTATGAGGGATATTCCGCTCAGGAGGTCGCCTTTCCCATGCGCGTTTTCGGACGCATGGGAATCTCGGCTGTGATTCTTACCAATGCTGCCGGCGGAATTAATCGAAACTACTCGCAGGGCGCGCTGGTGGTAATCCGCGATCACATCAACCTGCAGGAAACGAATCCGCTGGCCGGACCCAACGACGAGCGTTTTGGCGTGCGCTTTCCTGACATGACGCAGGCTTATGCGCGAGATCTTCGCGCCATCGCGCGGGAAGAAGCGGCGAAGCTGAATCTGCCTTTGCAGGAGGGCGTCTATGCCGCGTTGCTTGGGCCGAGCTACGAGACCCCGGCGGAAATCGAGTATCTTCGGCGCATCGGCGCCGACCTGGTCGGTATGTCGACGGTGCTGGAAGTCATTGCGGCGCGGCACATGGGAATCAAAGTGCTCGCGATTTCGTGCGTGACCAACATGGCGGCGGGCATTCTCGACCAGCCGCTTTCGCATGAGGAAGTGATGGAAACCGGCGAGCGCGTCAAATCGAGTTTCGAAGCTTTGTTGCGCGCTGTCTTGCCGCGCCTACATGCTGCTGTCGCGGGATAAGGAAGGGCTTCGGTCTATTTCTTTGCGCGCGGCACAAACAATTCCACCGGTGGCTTGATCCCATAGATCGCAGCAAAGTTGTTCTGATTGACTGCCAGGGCGAAGCGTCCGCGGGAATCGATATACAGCAGCGGCCGGTTCAGCGGCACATCGCTGAAAGTGCGAACGAATCTGATTTTCATGTCTCGCGCGCCCAGCTTTACCGGCACTTCTTCTCCGCGCCGGTAGCCGAGTTTCAGAAAATCTTCGGCGCTGACATTGGTGACCAGGTTGCCGAACGGGCCGTCGGTGGCGATGACTTCGCCACTCAGTCCGCGGTCGTCCAGGCGCGCGGTCTTGATGTCCAACCGTACCAGGTCCCGTACCGGCATTTCCGGGCCGACTTTTGTCCAATCGTCGCCACGGGCGACGTGCGCGCCGACCGGAGAAAAAATGTCGCGTCCATGAAAGGTCGAAGAGAGCTTTCCACCGATCATCCAGTCGGGATTGGTGATCTCGCGCACCCACTCGATCCCGTCGCGCTGTTCCACGAGGGTAAGCAGGCCGTTATCGGGCAACACGAAAAATTGGCCGTGTTTCGATTCAGCCACGACTGCCTTGCGGGTGCTGCCCACCGTAGGATCGATGACCACCACAAACACCGTGCCGGCAGGAAAGTAGGGCGTGGCGCCGTAAAGAAACCGCGCGCCATCCAGAATGGAGAACGGTGTCACCTGGTGGGTGAGATCGACAATGCGCACGCCGGGCATAATGGAATACATCACGCCTTTGCACAGGGCCACCGAGTCGTCGATCACTCCGAAATCGGTCATGAAGACAATGGTGGGCGGATATTTCTGTTCCGGCTGTGCGGCGTAAGCCGGCGAAGAAACCAGTATGGCGAGCATTGCCAGCAGCAGCGCATTTCGCCGCGCCGTGCGCAGCCCGCGTGCATGACCAGGGCTCATGGATTGCAAGGCCTCCCGTCGGCTGGGTGCTGCCCAGTCTACTAAATCACCCGGCCCGGCGCTTCTACCATCTATAATGCTGCTTCAATCTTGTCGTTCGCTTGCAAGGAGGCCTCATGCAGTCAGTCATCCCAGAAAAGTATCGCGATCTATTTCAAAAGCGCGCTTTCGCCAGCCTCGCCACGCTGATGCCCGACGGGCGTCCGCAGGTCACCCCGGTTTGGTGCGACTTCGATGGCGAACACGTTTTGTTCAATTCCGCCAAGGGGCGACAGAAAGACCGCAACGTGCGGCGCGATCCGCGCGTGGCGCTGGCCATCATCGATCCAGAAAATCCTTACCGCTACCTGGAGATTCGCGGCCGCGTGGTGGAGATTACGGAAGAGGGGGCAAATTCTCACATCGACAAGATGGCCAAGAAATATCTCGGCGTGGACAAATACCCCTATGCGAAGCCGGGCGAGGTGCGCGTGCTCTACAAGATCAAGCCTGAGCACACCACGGTGATGGGATAGCGGCGTGGGCGTCGCGCCGTAGTGCCGGCGTCCTGCCGGCAAATGTTTGACCCGCCTCTTCAGCGCACGGTGCGGGTTGAAGTCCCCGGAGGAGTCTCCATTCACACCTACAATCTTTGCTTTCTGGGCTTCGGCAACGTCAACCGGACGCTTGTCCGCCTGCTGGCTGGCCGCGAACGGGAGCTGCGCGAGCGCTACGGAATTGCCTGGCGCGTCACGGGAATCGCGTCGCGGCGACTGGGATGGATCGCGAATGCAGACGGATTGGATCCGGGCGAATGTTTGGCGTGGCCGCCACCCCCGGCAAACGGTGCCGGCGCGGAACAGAATCGGGCGAACGTCCGAGACTGGCTCGCCGGCGCCCGTGCCGATGTTCTCCTCGAAGCGACTTCCCTCAATGTGAAGGATGGGCAGCCCGCCGTGGATCATATTCGCGCCGCGCTCGAGCATGGGGCGCATGCCATTACGGCGAACAAAGGGCCCATCGTTCACGCCTACCGCGAACTCCGCGATCTGGCTGCGGCGCGAGGAAAGAAATTCCTGTTCGAGTCCACGGTGATGGATGGCGTGCCGATTTTTTCTTTGTTCGATCAACTTCCGGCAATTCACCTGCAAGGATTTCATGGCATTCTGAATTCCACCACCAACGTGATTCTCGGCGAGATGGAACAAGGGTTGACCTTCGAAGACGCGCTGAAGAAGGCGCAGGAAATTGGTGTGGCGGAGACCGACGCGTCCGACGACATCGACGGCTGGGATGCAGCGGTGAAGACAGCTGCACTGATCAATGTGCTGATGGATATTCCGGTGCGGCTGGAAGACATTCGGCGCGACGGGATTCGCGACATCATGCCACAAGCCGCTCGCAATGCCCGGCGCGATGGTTGGCCGTTCAAGCTGGTTTCTCGGGTGCGCTGCGAAGGAAGCGGCGTGAAGGCCAGCGTTGCGCCAGAGAAGGTGCTGAGCAGCTCTCCGATGGGGAAGATTTCGGGAACGTCGTCGTATATTTATTTCGAGACGGATATTTTTCCCGGGCTGGCAATTACGGAAGAAAATCCGGGGCTGTACGCAACGGCATATGGGATGTTGGCGGATTTGGTGAGGGCCGTGGGAACGTAGACGGGGCTCTGCGATTGCGCTAGAAATGTGGAGGGGCATTCCCGCCACGCAGTTGATGAAGCATTCCCGAATCCTAGTTCTGCTGTCCGTCAGCTTTGCCTGCGTGGCGCTCAACTTTTGGCTAATCACTACCCGCCATTATCGGTTGCCAATATTCGTTTTCGTGGCCGCGATCATCCTCATCGCGATCGTCCTTCCTAAGTTGCCCCCTCCCACCAAGGCCCCCAAAGAAATCAAAAATAACCTTCTCAAGGCGTCCGCTTCTGTACGCCGCCTGGGATTCCTGTACATCCTTGGAACCGCAATGGCGATTGTTGGCTTGTTCTCGGGCGAGTTCAAAGACCTTCCGATATGGGGCATTGTCGCCATGTTCGCCTGGGGCGGATTCCTGATCTGGGCCGCCTTCCGCGGCGCCAAGTGGTATAAGGACAAAGCCACTTTGCTGAGACAAAGCGACCATGAAGAGACCAAGTAGCCTTTGAGGTACTTCAGCCGTTCCGAACCGCGCTTCCCCTCCCGTGAGAGCAACCCGACGCATCATCGTGATAGA
>Ga0335076_10003007_pt1 | contig 16857 bp, 14 predicted proteins | sample Lox_Sample_25_FD_206717 | JGI IMG/M metagenome (GOLD analysis project Ga0335076, IMG submission 206717) | Soil microbial communities from Loxahatchee National Wildlife Refuge, Florida, United States - Lox_Sample_2.5 | ecosystem: Environmental > Terrestrial > Soil > Wetlands | place: USA... | reverse complement strand
TCTTTCTGGATTCCGGTGGTGTCCTTACAAACGTTCCGGCTTTTCCCATTTGCCGGATTCGCCAGAGCGGAACAACGCATCAATGACCGCCATATTACAAACGGCATCCTCCAAGGGATTGGGCACTTCGGTATTGTCCCGCACGGCCTTCGAAAATAAATCGGCCTGAATCGTAAATTGGTTGCAGACAGGAAACGATTCAATCAGCGCACTGGCCCCCGCATACAAGTCCTTGCCGTCGTCAATAAAAATGCGTGTTGGTTTGTCTGTCGGCGCGTTGTAAGGAATTTCCACGTCGATCCGGCCGGCATCTCCGAAGAATTGCATCTTCTGGTAGTAGACCGCCTGCGTAGAAACCGTGAACGCAGATTGCCCGGTAGGGAACTCGAGGATCGCGGAGGTGAGCCTGTCGGTCTTGAAACTCGGGTCGCGCTCGATGCACGCAAACACTCGCACCGGTTCCTCGGCGAACACGAAACGCGAAGTTTTAATCGGATAACAGCCAATATCCATCAACGCGCCGCCCGCGTGATCCGCGATATTCCGGCTGTTCTCCGGGGAAACATTGAAGTAACTGAAATATCCGAGTGCCGATCGTAGCTTGCCAATGCGCCCTGCGTGTACCAACTCCGCCGTACGGACCCACTGCGGATGCGTGCGCACCATGAACGCTTCACCGATCTTGACCTGATATTCGTCACGCGCTTGAAGCAGTCGCCGGGCCTCCGCAACATTCCGACTAACCGGCTTTTCCACCAGCACGTGTTTCCCGCGGCTTGCCGCGCGAATCGACCAGTCTAGGTGCATGTGATTGGGGAGCGGGTTGTAAATGACCTCGATTTCGGGATCGTCGAACAACTCCTCATACGTCCCATAGGCTTTTGGAATCGAAAACTGGCTCGCCACGAGCCTGGCTTTGTCCACTGATCGAGAGGCGATGGCCGCGATTTCGGCGCGGTCGCATTGCAACATCGCGGGAAGAACACGTCGCTGAGCAATCGACGCGGTGCTGAGAATGCCCCACTTTACTCGTTTCGTCATCGATGGCCGGCCTCCTTGGATTTGTGAACCGTGAATTGTCGCGTGACTTCCGTGGCTGGCGCAAGCCACCTTTATTCCCACCGGATTTGATCGCTGCAGCGATGGTCACCGGCGAACTGAGGTGCGCTTCCGGACCCCCGCACGCGATCGCCGTGAATACGGCGCCCAGCGCCGCCATCGCTCATCTTGAGGCGATTAAAATACAACCGGAGTTGTTGTCTTTGGACTGTCTCAGTAGAACACCGGCTATTGCTCCGTCAGCAAGGAAAATTTGCACAGACGTACCTTATAAGCTTGCCAAACCAGGGTGTGAAGCATACAGAATTTCTATCACGGCACGGGGATTCCAGTGGAAACCCATGCTTGTCCCATTGACAATAGCAGGTGGGTTGGAAGAAGGTTGCTGCATCTTTACCGTTGGACCATGCGTCCAACGAATTCTCGCCGGAGTCGGGGAACTAACTCTTTCCAGGGAACAGCAGAGAAGCGGATTATTTTAGAAAGAACGAATCGGATCGATAAGGGGAGACTATGAGGATTGCGGTGTTAGGGGGAGATGGGTATTGCGGCTGGGCCACAGCTTTGTATCTGTCGGCAAAAGGAAACACAGTCTCGATTGTTGACAATTTCATTCGTCGCCAGTGGGATCACGAACTTAGCGCACAAACGCTTACGCCAATACAGCCGTTGAGCGACCGCTTGCGGGCGTGGAGCCGGCTTACCGGCAGAACAATCGACGTGTACATCGGCGATGTCAGCGATTACGACTTTCTCTCCTCTACGTTGAAGAGTTTCGAACCCGAGGCCATCGTTCACTTCGCCGAGCAGCGTTCCGCGCCGTACTCGATGATTGACCGCAAGCATGCGGTATTCACTCAAGTGAACAACGTCGTGGGCACCCTGAATGTGTTGTTCGCCTTGCGGGAACTGTTCCCCGATTGTCATCTCGTGAAACTGGGAACGATGGGCGAATACGGCACACCCAATATCGATATTGAGGAAGGCTACATCACCATCGAGCACAATGGGCGCAAAGATGTGCTGCCTTATCCCAAACAGCCTGGATCCTTCTACCACCTCTCCAAAGTGCATGACAGTCACAACATGATGTTCGCCTGCAAGATTTGGGGACTGCGCGCCACCGACCTCAATCAAGGCGTCGTCTATGGCACCACCACCGACGAGGTGGGTCTCGACGAAGTGCTCATCAACCGCTTCGACTACGACGATGTCTTTGGCACCGTGCTCAACCGGTTTTGCATACAAGCGGCGATTGGACAGCCCTTGACGGTATACGGAAAAGGCGGACAAACCCGTGGCTTTTTGGATATTCGCGATACCGTGAGATGCGTGGAGTTAGCCTGCCTCAATCCCGCCGCGCGCGGAGAATGTCGGGTCTACAACCAATTCACCGAGCATTTTTCCGTTCTCGATCTGGCCCACAAGGTTCAAGACGCTGGCAAGGTCTTGGGCATCAATGTCGAAATCGATCACCTCCCAGATCCGCGTGTCGAAGCCGAGCAGCACTACTACAACGCTAAGCACTCAAAGTTGATTGACTTGGGCTTGCAGCCTCACAACCTGTCCGAGTCGTTGTTGGATTCGCTGGTGAACATCGCGCTCAAGTACCGCGATCGCGTCGATCCGGCTTTGATGCTGCCGCAAGTCAATTGGCGGGAGCCACGGAACGAACGCCGCGTGCACATCGGCATGTCGGCCAAAACGGTCAGTGTGACTCGCGAGGATTCCGACGTTGCTGTCGGCAAAACGCGGAAGCACTAGAAACAGACAACCGCGGTTCTCAGGCTCAACCCTCTGGCTGAGGCGAGACCTTTCGCGAATGGTCTGTACCCGGCAGCGTCAGCATGCCATTCTGGAGCGTGTAGTCGATGCCGCGCCAGCGAATGGTTCGCCGCGTAAAACTGACCAGCCAGATCAAAAACGCCGTGGCATCCCAAAAGGGAATCAACAGCATCTTTCCCCACAGTCCCGACTGCTTCAATCCATACACGCCAACAAGCCACGTCATTAGCAGTCGAACCAATAAATATCCACCAAGATAGACTCCAGCGGTGAGGATAGTCGGCGCGATGGCGACCGCCAGCAGCGCCCACGGCAGGCCAAACGTGAAAATTAGTCCCAAGTGGCCCCAGGGACGCATATGCCGCATGACGGTCATCCAGCGCGTGCGTTTGTAAAGGAGGTCCTTCATTGTGCGGAAATCAGGGGTAGTGCCCACCACGTATGGAAGCAACTCGATGCTGTAGCCAGCTTCAGCAATTGAACGGCACACCAGCAGATCATCTGCGGGGCGATTTTCGATCGCTCTGAATCCGCCAAACTCTTCCACACGCTCCCGGGTGGTTACGATCGTTTGCCCGAAACCAAATTTCACGCCGTCCAGCAGCCAGGCTACCAAAATTCCGGGGAAGAAATCGCACATCATCCCCACTTCCTGCAGCTTTTCCGTAAGCGTGCGCGTCTTGGCAGCCGCATAGAAACACGTTACCGCTCCTGTCTTTTTGTTCCGTAACGGAGCGACAACTGACCGCAAATAATCCGGTTGAACGCACACGTCGCAATCTGCAAGCACCCACACGTCAAAGCGAGCTTCTTTGGACAAACGATCCAGACGCGCTACTTTGTCATTGATCGCAAAATGATCCGGCCCAAAAATCAACCGAATCCGCGTGCTCGGATATTCATCCATGAGCCGTTTCAATAAGGGCACCGCCGGATCGTCCGCGTCCACGCAGAATAAGATTTCGTACTCCGGGTAATCCTGACGGCAAAAGCTGGCGAAATTATCGTACGCATCTTCGTCCAATCCGCGTAATGGCTTCAGACAACTTACGGGTGGGGTGAATGGAGCGGCTCCGGACCGAACAGCACGAGCGCGAGAGAAAAACTTCACTGTGCTGATTAGGGCGAGCAAGTAATAAATGAAGGGGATGCCTGCGGCGGCAAGCAGTACGTAATGCCCAATTCTCACAATAGCTGAACCTCTACTCCTTTTAGCGAGTGCACCACCGCGGCGAACTGGTTCTCGGAAATGGCAGTATCCGGTACCGCAATTCTCTGGCCTCGAACTATAGGCAACTCCAGTACGCCACTTGGAGGAGATGGGCCCTTAGAGTAACATTAATCCAGCTGTTGCAAAGAGAGGATCCATTTGCCGCATCCCTAGTTAATCCCGATTCCATTGTTGACCCGGGTCGCGCCCTTCTATTACTGCGTGTAGCCCTCGCATTCTTAACGAAGCTCTCTATTTCGATGACACAAAAACCTGGACTTCATCTGAAGACCTACTTGGCTGTTCTTGTGATCGTTATCTTTGCTCCACTCGGCAGCGTGCTGCTGGGTAAAGGCATGAAAACGATTGGATCCGCAACCGCTTGGAGAGTGCAGGACCTTTTTCCAGTCCTAATAAAGATTCTCTCGAACGGCTACATCTGGCTGGGCATCTGCTCGCTGCTGACGTTCTTCGTGGCGTACATGCTGATTCTCAGTTGGGCAGACTACAGTTATGTGCAGCCGTCAACCGCTATGTCATACGCAACGGTTGCGATCCTGAGCCACTTTGTGCTGGGCGAAGTCGTCTCGCCTCTGCGATGGGCGGGAGTCCTGGTGATTTGCGCTGGCGTCTTTATCGTAGGTCGAACCTCACCCCGTGCTCACGGGGCCCACTGAACATGCGGGCCTTCGTTCTGTTTTTCCTGATCGTGGCGTCCGGAACTGGCGGGGAGCTGTGCGTGAGCCGCGCGATGCGCAGCATGGGCGAGATCCACGATTTTCGCCCCCAATCGATCTTCCGGTTCGTCCTCAGAGGATTGCAGTTGCCTTGGATGTGGATCGGAATAGCCATGATGAGCGTAGGTTTCTTCTCGTTGTTGACGATTCTGTCGTTTCGCGACGTGAGCTTCGTGGTGCCGGTGAGCGCACTCAGCTATGCGGCGGGAGCGTTTGGAGCGCGAGCATTCCTGGGAGAACGCATCAGTCGTAACCGCTGGCTCGGCATCGCTGTCGTCTGCATTGGTGTCACTATCGTGTGGTGGAGCGGCAGATAGCCACCGGGAAGATACAAAACGAACAGTTCTCGATACGCAGAAAAGAGGCCAGAGCGACCCGCTCTGGCCTCTTTCTACATTCTGAGTGTGTTTGCGCCTAACGCCCGTGACCGCCGCCTTGGTGTTCGTGCTCGGGAGGCCGATTCTCGCGCTCCTGCTGAGGGTGCGCGTTTGGGTGGTTGTTGTTCGGATGCGGATTATTCGTCTGCCCATTATTTCGGTGATTCGAGTTGTTTTCGGACGAATTCGTGTGCGCGTTCTCCGTGTGGGTGGAGGTTTGCGGGCGATCCATAGTGTGTGATTCGTGCTGGAAGTTGGACTCAGTATTTCTCGCACTGGGTGGCCGATCCATGTGCGTGTTGGTGTTCGCGTTCGTACCGTGCGCGGCCGCGACTCCTTGGCCACTGAACACTCCGGGGTGCGTAGTAGCCGCCACAGTTGGTCGCCCGTGATTCACGGAAGCAAGCATCGTGTGATCGTTGCGCGCCATTTGCTCGTGTTGTGATTGGATCGTTGTCGGTTGAATGTGGTGCTCGTTCATGGCCATGCGCTCGGAAGCCGTTGGCTGTGCGGTGGTGCCACCGGTTCCGCCGTTATAGCTGACGTTGTTGACCACGGTTCTGTTAATCACGGTGTTGTTCACATACGTGTTGTGAATGATCGTTGTGTTTACGTTCGTTACCGCGGTGTTGTAATGAAACACTCCGCCTCGCCATTCGCCGCCCACAAAACCGACTCCGCCGTAGCCATATCCATAATTGATTCCGCCGTAGAACCCGACGTGGGGGCCCCAATACCCGGCGTGCCAAACGTAAACGCCGCCGCCCCAGCCCCAATATCCGGGAGTCCACAAATATCCTGGCGTTGGCGCCAGCACCCATGTGCCGGGCACCCAGTAGTAACCGGACGGTCCATACGCCCAGTATCCGGGAGTCCAGATATAGCCTGCCCCAGGACAAATGGGCTGTGGGTAAACTGGCAAGGCTGGCGGCCCAAGGTGTACCGAAATACCCACCGCGATTTGCGCCTGCGAGGGGGCGGGAATAGCTAAAGCCGCCATAACTCCGAACAACAGCACAACTGCGAATTTGGTCATTCGAATCATATGAGTTCCCCTTGTACTCCACTGCACAAAAGCCGTGAAATAGGGTTAGTCAATTGGAACACCTTTTGCGAAGTATCTAGCGTGTTGAACCCAAACGAATACAAGAAGTTGCTGTCGGCTAAGTAACCCACGCCTATTCAATCTTATGGCAGCCCTGGCGTCCGCACCGCGGCGGATTTTCTCGAGTTTTTCAAAATGCGACCTGTCCGACAGTGTAGGTCCCTTACGATAGCTTCGCGTCGACCGGATCAACTACCGACGTTCTCCATTGTCGTCCGCGGTTCGACGCGCGAACATTGGACCTTGGATTGCCGCTGTTTTATGACTCCGGCGCAACTCGGGGAATCAGGAGGCAAATATGGACTGTCAACGAAATAGAATCGGTTCCCTTGCTCTACGCGCCTTTTTCGCAGTTTCGATTGCTATGGCTGTTGAGCCGCTTGCAACCCTAGCCCAAAACTCAACCCCACCCGGCGCCGTCGCTCCTTCGGCAGCAGACCAAATCCCCGCAGGTACGCTATTGCCAGTAATTCTTCGCACTAGTGTTTTTTTCGAAAAAGCCAAACCAGGTCAGGAACTGAAAGGCGAAATTGCACAGGATGTGCCTCTTCCAAATGGTTCAAGAATAAAGAAGGGCTCCGCCGTGTCCGGTCGCGTCATTGGCGTTTCGCCAGAAGCAAACGGCACGAGACTCTCCCTCGTTTTCGATCGGGTTCACTTGGACGGGCAGATGCTGCCGATTGTGACCGATCTTCGGGCCATCGCGGGATTTATGGATGTGTTCTATGCCGGCGTTCCGGTCGAAGCTCCGGAGCAAGGCTCACCATATGAATGGCTGCCGACTCTGCAAATCGGTGGCGATTCTGTATATGGCCTGCGAGGCCCGGTGGTGAGCGTTCATAGTGATCAGGTCATCGGGAAATTCACTGGTGACGGCGTCCTGGGTCACATCAGCGCCAACCCCACTCTTGATTGCCGGGGCCCCATCGACGGAAATGACCACCAGCAAGCGTTGTGGGTGTTCTCCAGCAATGCCTGTGGGATCTATGGCATTGACAATCTGAAATTGCAACACGCCGGCCGGACCGATCCAAAGGGGACGATCGTGCTCGCTTCGCAAGCACCTAAACTGCAATTGCGGAATGCCGACGGACTACTCCTGCGAGTGAACTGATGCGCTTCGCCCGCGCAGCGAACTCGCTGCCACAAAGCTTATTTGTGACCGCCACCGCCTCCTCCGCCATGGCCGATGCTGGCCCCGTGTAAGCCGCCGTGGAATCCAGTGGCGAATCCGTGGCCGCCCCGGCCGCCCGCTGATTGTCCTCGACCGAACCTGCCGGTTGCGTGGTACCCGGCAGCAAAATGCGTGCTGTGCCCGTAGAAATAGCACGCTCGCGCTAAGGCAAAACAACTTACCGAGCTGGGCGGTTAGGGCATTAGCCCTGGTTGTTCCCCTTGCTGGAAACCGTGTGCGGCCGAAATTTCTCGCCCTCAATCACTTCAACATCGTCAATGAACGCAATCATCGCGTACTCGTTGAAGTAACGATGCGAAACATGTTCCAGGATAGCGTGCGCAACCTCTGGCGTGGTAATGACCTCAATCTTGGTGTTACCCGGCTCGGCGTGTCGTGGCCGTATCCCCCGTGCACCCTGACCGTGTACGCCGTAGCAGGTGTAGCCCGTAGCTCCCAACGCCATGATTTCCTTCAGAAGCCGATACTCAACGGTGTTATCGCCGATGATCACTACGCGCTTCATTACGACCGTATTCATCAATCGTTTCCCCTTTCACTCCTCAATTTTATGTTCTTCTATCTTGTTGTACAGCAAACGACGGTTGATCTGAAGGCGATTGGCAGCTTCCGATTTGTTCCCCGAGGTTTCGCGAAGGGCGCGATTGATGAGCCGTTTTTCCAATTCCGCGATGGATTTGTGGAACGGGAGATCGAGTAAATCCACTTCCACTTGGCCGGAATCGCGGTTCGCGTGTGAGCCAGATTGGACTGGAAGGTGTTCGGGCATGATCACACGGCCGCGAGCCATCAACACTGCGCGTTCTACCATGTTCTCCAGTTCACGAACATTTCCCGGGTAGGAATAGTTTTGCAGCATCAAAATGGCCTCCCCCGAAAAACCTACAACGCCGAACCCATTTTTTTCGCTGTAATGACGAAGAAAGTGTTCTGCAAGCGGCACGATGTCCGAGCGCCGCTCGCGAAGCGCCGGAATATCTATACGCACCACGTTCAGGCGGTAATACAAATCTTCACGGAAAACGCGTTCACGGACGCACGCTTCGAGATCGCGATTGGTAGCGGCGAGCACTCGGAAGTTCCCATAGATTGTTTCTGTGCCACCGACACGTTCGAATGTCCGTTCCTGCAGGACTCGCAGTAATTTTGACTGAAGCGCGGAAGAGAGCTCGCCAATTTCATCTAGGAAAATGGTGCCGCCTTCTCCCATTTCAAACCGCCCGGCTTTTCGGACAACTGCGCCCGTAAAGGCTCCGCGTTCGTGCCCAAAGAGTTCCGTCTCCAACAAGGTTTCCGGCAAGGCCGCACAATTTACCACGACGAACGGTTTGTTCTTGCGTTGGCTGTAATTGTGAATGGCCTCAGCGACCAGTTCTTTTCCAGTTCCGCTCTCGCCGCAGAGCAAAACCGTTGAATCGGTTGCTGCCACTTTCCCGACCATGATGAAGACATTCAGCATCGGTGCGCTGGAGCCAATCAGCCGGCCGGTTGCACCTGAATAACCCTGTTGCGCGGCAGTATGCAGGCGAATAACCTCACGGTTTAGCGAAGAATGATCCAGGGCGCGCTCGGCGGTTACGACAATCTCGTCCAAATCAAATGGCTTAGTGATGAAATCGTAAGCGCCCAGACGCATCGCTTCGATGGCGCTGTGACTCGAACCATAGGCGGTCATCACAATGACTGGAACCGGCGCTAGCTCTGGCTGTGTGTGGATGTATTGCAAAAATTCCTGGCCGCCTACTTTCGGCATTTTCCAGTCGCTGAAAATCAGATCAGGTATAAAAGTGCCAAGCAATTCGATTGCGGAAGCGCCGTCGTCCGCTTCCTGGATCGTATAGCCGCGGGCGCGAAGTATTTCAGCTAGCGTTTTGCGGAGGTTCGCTTCATCGTCGATGATCAGTATGCTTGTGGCCATTTGAAAATATCCCGGGAACTGCTCTATAAAGTGAGGGAAGCCGGAATGGTAACCCTGACGTTAGTGCCGCGCCCTTCGACACTGTCGATCTGGATATCTCCACCGTGAGCGCGAATGAGTTCGTGGGAAATGGACAAGCCCAAACCGGTGCCTGACGGCTTGGTGGTGAAAAAGGGCTCAAAAACATGCCCGGCTATCGTCGGTGTGATGCCTGTTCCCGTGTCTTCAAAGATGACAGCCAGTCCGCCCCCCCTTTCATCCTGCTTTAGCTCGGATGCGACCGTAACGGAAAGAGTTCCACCTTGGTCGGGCATGGCATCCAGCGCATTTTGAATGATGTTGTCGAAGACCTGCGCCAGGCGATCCTTATCGACCAGGGTCAGGCAAATTCGGTTTGGAAAATTGGTCATCAGTTGTACATGGTGACCGCAAGCAAACTCCTCAAAGAACCGGACGCGTTCCCGAACGAGGTTGCGTAAATCGACAGGGCCGAGTTCCAGTTGGATGGGTCGAGAGAAATTGAGCAAGCGATTGACGATTCCGTTGAGCCGTTCGATCTCTTGGAGGGCCACCGAACAAGACTCCCTGATTTTGGGATCAACTGTGGCGCGGCTGCACATCTGTACACGCAGGCGAATGGTAGCAAGTGGATTTCGTACTTCATGCGCCACGCCGGCCACCAATCGCCCAAGGCTCGCGAGTCGCTCCGCATGGCGGAGTTGTCCCTCGATCTGTTTCTCGTACTGAATTTTCTCTTTTAAGGTTTTACCTAGGCGATTGATCGCTTGCACGATGCGCTGAATCTCGGCGGGTTCTTCGGCCGTGGTAATTTGAGAGGTCAAGTCGCCTTCCAGGGTCTGGAGACCCCCTTCAATTTTTCTTACCCCCCCCTGCAAGTTGCGAATCATCAAAAGCGTCAAAAAAACGCTGGCCAGAGCTGTTGCCGCTAAACCCGCCGTGACCAAGTAGGCGCGAAAACGGTTCGCGCCCGGAACATCGTAGAGCCGTTTCGTCGCCCAGGCGCTACCAACCACGGAGTCTCCTTCGCGCAACGGAACCGCGCTTACCAGCAGAAATCCGTTCCCGTCTTTGACCACCTGCTCAGAGCGTCTCCGTTCGGCTAGGGCTTGACGAGCTGTCTGCAGCAGAACCTCTTGTTCTGCGCCCGGGATTGCGTGATTCTCTGAACTTAGGGATGGCGGACCACTCGGGTAGAAATTGCCTACCAACGCCTGAGCGGAAGAAGAATAAAATCCGCCGGCAACTCCATCCAAGTTTTGAAGAACCATGCGGCTGACCAGTCCCATGACTTCGCGTGAGGCTGGCACGTCGAGGCTATCCAAGGGTGGCTTCTGGCCTTTTTGTAGCGCAGCATCAGCCCGGTCTTCGTATTCGTGAGCCAGACTGCGCGCAGCCTCGCTGAGGCGTTTGCTCTCCGAATTGAGGACAGCGGATTTTGTATATCGAAGTGTCGCAACGCTGGCGTAACACACGGCAAGAGACAAAATCACCACCAGTGTGCCCAAAAGACTCACTTGCCAGCGAAAGCTCATTCTGGAGAGCGAAAAGTGGGACAGAGTACCGCCTATCTCCCCGTCAACGTAGAGATGATAGCAAGTTTCATTGGCTCCGGAGACAGCCCAATCCAAGGGAATAGCTCGTTCCGTTTGGCTAGAGTCTGGTGTCGCGTTTTGTCACGGCCCCGGCGCGCAGATTGTTGACGCTTAAACCGAACCAGGGATGCAGCTTCGATGGGGGTGTTATCTAGTTGCATCCCCGGTTTGCCCTTTGGTTTGGTGCAGGCAAGAGCGAATGAGTTGGGCATTAATCCGCGCGGAGAATGATGCACACCAATTGTCACAAGGACTTTCGATCCCAGTGCAAAACACTTGCCAAATGAGTATCCAGATTCGCTCGCGCAAGCTGTTGGTTTGACAACCCTTCGTGCGGCACAAGTGAGTTTCTCGCCATTCACGGCGCTGGATGTTGTAAAGAATCCGAACAGCCGTTGTAAACAAAACGAACAATCCGTGGACCGTGTCGCAGTCGCATTCGCAAAATACCTCGCAAACGCGTCATCGCAGAATGGTCGTCAATGTGCACTCGGAACGGCGATCCCTTGAGGAGGAATCGGGAATGATGAGCGATACCTGTCGCTGTCTGCCTCTGGACATGTCCGAAGCGGAAGTCAACGAACTATTTGCTTCCTGCATGCCCCGTTTGAAAAAATCAGCGAGGAAAATGTTACGCAATCGTGAAGACTGCGAAGATGTTTTGCAGGATGCGATGCTTTTGGCTTTTCGTAAACTTCACCAGTTCGAAGGGCGCTCTTCCTTCGCGACCTGGTTGCACAGCATTATCCGCAACACTTCGAGGGGACAATATCGCAAGAGCATCGCGCACCAGCTTGTCCCTCTGGATCGCGGAGAGTCCTACGATTCAACCTCGGAAGTTTGCGAGTTTATCGAGCCGGGACCCTCGCCGGAGGATATTTGCATTCAGAAGGAACGCTCGGAGATGCTGCGCAGCGTTGCCGAGCAAATGCCTGCAAAATATCAGTCTGCGATCGTACACTTTCATTTGGAAGGACTAGGCGAGCAAGAGACCGCACGACGGCTGCATATGACATCCGGGGCCCTGAAATCACAGTTGCATCGTTCGCGTCGACTTTTGATTTTTCGGGTCAGACGAGCACATCTTGCGCGCAAACTGAGATCTAGCCAGCGGTGCGCCCACGCATGTGCCGAATCGTCGCCAAGCGCCTGGTCCCAACCATTTCTTTAGACCCTTTTCTTCTCTCGCCAGGCGCAGTAATCTGAGTCTGCAACTCCAGCAACCAGAGACTCCGAGTAGTCCCGTTATTGTTCAGGGATGAGGAAGTGCGATGATTCACGTCATGCGCCTGCGTTTCCGTACTTTCTTCGGTGTGTGTGCGTTTTGCCTGCTCTACGGTTCACCGCTTTCCGCACAGTGGGTTGCCCTTAATCCGGTTAAAAACGTTGAACCGCGGCAAGACGGACTCTTGCTCGCGCTGGACAGAGGGTTTTTGCGATTTGAGGTGTGCACGCCCTCCATGGTGCACGTCACTTACTCACTTGAACGGGAAATTCCTAAGCATGTTGATTTCCTGGTTACAAAAACGTCCTGGCCCAAATCTGAATTTGCCGTCCATGCCGACGATCCGAAGAATATTTCGCTGAGCACCTCCAACCTTAAGATCGAAATCGATCGCGCGGACAGCTCCATTGCTTTTTTCGACGCGGCTGGAAAAAAGCTCACGCAAGAGAACTCCCGCAGTCTGACACCCACCGAAGTGAATGGCGAAAAGACCTATCACTCTGAACGATTTACCGCCATGTGGGACACCCAGGAAGCGTTTTACGGTCTGGGGCAGCATCAAGCGGGAGTGCTCAATTATCGCGGGGAATCGGTGGACATTTCCCAGGACAACACCAATATCTCGGTGCCGCTTCTGCTCTCAAGCAATGGCTACGGTATTTTTTGGAACAACGGTTCGCGCTCCCGCTTCAATAATCGCTTCGTTCACGCCTTGTATATTAGTGCTGAGGTTGCCGATTCCATTGACTATTACTTCTTCTACGGCCCCGAGTTCGACCAAATCATCTCCCAATACCGCGAACTGACCGGCGCGGCTCCTCTTTTCGGAAAATGGGCCTACGGCTACTGGCAATGCAAGAACCGCTACGACTCCCGACAGGAGTTGGAAGATATTGCGGCAAAATACCGGAGCCTTCATATCCCGCTCGACAACATCGTCCAGGACTGGTTCTGGTGGATCACCATGGGCGAGCCTGTGTTCAACAAGAATTACCCGGATCCCAAAGCTATGGTTGCCGATCTGCACAAGCAGCACGTGCACTTGATGGTCTCGGTGTGGCCCTACTTCCGTCCCGGTTCCGCCACCTACGCGGAGATGGACAAACGCGGCTATTTCATCGCCAAAACTGTAGTGGGAGGATTTCACCCCGCGGGTCAGGCTCTCTATGACGCCTTCAATCCCGATGCCCGCAAGTACTACTGGAAACTGATGGACGATGCGCTCTTTAAAATCGGCGTGGACGCCTGGTGGCTGGATACGACAGAACCGGAAACGGAAGGAATGGAAACCAATCTGGTCGTAACGCACAAAATTTCGCTCGGTAACGGCGCCCGTTACGCAAACGAATTTCCGCTGATGACGACCACCGGCGTGTACCAAGGTCAGCGCTCGGAATCCGATCAGCGCCGTGTTTTCATTTTGTCCCGTTCCGGCTTCGCCGGGATTCAACGCAATTCCGTCACCGTATGGTCCGGCGACGTCGATCCCAACTGGGAAACCCTTCGTCGTCAGATTCCCGCAGGATTGAATCTTTCGGTTTCGGGGATTCCTTACTGGACCACCGACATTGGCGGATTTGTTTCCGCCAACCCGGACGATCCGAACTATCGTGAACTCTACATCCGCTGGTTTCAGTTCGGCACCTTTTGCCCCGTCTTCCGTGCCCACGGCACGCGCACTACGAACCAGAATGAAGTTTGGTCCTATGGACCAGAAGCGCAAACCATCCTCACGGAATACGACCGCCTCCGTTATCGCCTAATGCCCTATATCTATTCGACCGCATGGAAGGTTACGAACGACGGTTACACGTTCATGCGACCGCTGGTCATGGATTTCCGCAACGATGTGCAAGCCCAAAACGTCGACGACCAATTTCTGTTTGGCCCTTCGCTGATGGTCAATCCGGTAGTGGAACCCGCGGCTGCGTCGCGCCGCGTTTATTTGCCGCAAGGGCAATGGTATGACTTCTGGAATGGCGCATCGATTCAAGGCGGAAAGGCGATTGACGCTGCTGCGCCTCTAAATCGCCTGCCCCTCTATGTTCGCGCCGGCTCCATTGTTCCCCTTGGTCCCGACATCGAATATGCCGCAGAGAAACCAGCGGATCCGATCGAACTGCGCGTGTATCGCGGCGCTGACGGAAATTTCGCTCTGTACGAGGACGAAAACGATAACTACGATTACGAAAAGGGGCAGCACGCAGTAATTCCGTTCTCCTGGGATGAAGGCCGCAACGTACTTACGATCGGCGACCGTGCCGGATCATTTCCAGGAATGCTTCAGTCCCGTACATTTCATATCGTTTTTGTCTCTGAAAACCATGGCGCCGGAAGCGTGCTAACCGAGAAAGCTGATAAGACCGTGCAGTACTCCGGAACAAGAGTTACGATAACACCGTAACGCGACTTCTAGGCGCCGTAAACAAGTATGGCTAACTTCCTGTATCGTTCCGCATTGATGTTTCTGCTCCTGGCGTTTCCGCATTATTTCTTTAGCCAATCGCCGCCGCAGAAAAAACGGGCGGCTGACCCGCAGAAGCAATCCAGCGACACGCAAGACTTAGGCAAATCGTATGCGATGCTGCGGCCCGAGCAAAAACGACTGGTTGATGATTTTGTTCGCCACTACAATCAAACCACGGGCAGCAAGCTTGTTCCTGAACAGGGGTACGACCGCGCCCGGCTTTCCATCCGCACCACGTTTGACGGCGTTACTCATGCTCTTCTCAACGCCCCTCTCAGCGATGCACACGGAAAGAGCCTAGGCCACGCGATCGACTTGGTCGACACCATCGACGAAGTGATGGGTGAAGAGTCTGGCGTGGGCGGCGACCGGCAGTTTCGCATCTACGTCTATTTGAAGCCGGATTCTCTGAATATTTTAAGCCGAAGCCAGGAATTCTTCCGCGATCGCGACAATGGCATGTACCACAAAGGTTTTCCCATCTGCTACCGCCTGAAGAATGGCCCGCCTTCGATTCAATTCTCCATCTCGCGCGACGCCAGAATGTCCGACATAGACGTAGACTACCGGTCTTCGAATTTTCCCAAAGCGCTGGTCAATGGACATTTGACTGCTGCCAACTCCGACGTTCGGGCCGGCAATAACTTGGAGCGCCATGACAATCGCTGGTCTGGACTCGACGGTTGGTGGCGTGAGGTCTTTGGACTGCTTGGAAACAGCGCGAAAGCCCCCAAGGAAAATGCCACGCGTAAACTCGGCGATATTCCCTTGAATCCAGCGATGACGGCCAAGCAGGGCATTGACCAATCCGCTCACGATTTTCTGAAGAGTTGGGTAGTCGACAAACAACCGAACAACTCTGTTGCGTATTTCTCGCGCCGGAGCTATGCGTGTTTGGAAGAAGTAGCGAGAAGCCAAGGAAATCCCGTCCTGCCGGGAATGGTCCGGCTGCGCGCGGAGATGGGGCTCAAACAATTCAGCGATGCCATCGGTCCGGCCAGTTCCGTTGGGGACATATTCGAGGCAGCCGACAAGTGGTCGGTGCAGTTGAAAGAAGGGAAGAATGCATTCCCGACAGAGTTCCGCTTGGTCAGCGTGCCGGAGGATATGGCGCTGGATGAAGAGTGCGGAAACGGAGCCATCGAGCAGCCCGCCAAGCCGTCCAAGGATAAATATTTCGCCACGGCGTTTCGCGGGAAACTGGGCGACAATCAGAGCAAAGTGATGTCTCTGCTGTGGACCCAAGAAGGAGCCTACTGGAAGATTATTGCCATCCGCGTTGAGGACAGCACCAGCGCAGGAATTGTGCCGCCGGATGCGGCAAGCGTGACGGAACCCACCGAGGAGCAGCCGAAGACCATAGCGGGCGATCCGGAGGCACTGAAGACGATTACCAGCTTCTACCAAGCCTGGTTAGCAAAACGCGACGCCGCGCAAGCCTCCAGCTATGCCTCGCCGCGCTCCTATTCGTGCTTGGGCACGCCTTCAGCGAACGACAAGAAACTCACACCCTTGGCTCGCATTCGCGCCGGGCTCGATGCGCCTCTTGCCCGCATGCCGCGAGGCAGCCAGTTGTCAGATATGATTTCGAGTGTTCAACCAGTGAACGAGTTCCTGCGCCCGGTCGCGCAGGAGAACTCGAAAGCGTTTGCCATGATGGGCGTCCCGGATCAAATGGCGGACCGTTTTTTATGCCAGAATCGCCAGCTGCCCGAGGAAATGGCTTCACCGCAGCTGGCGGAAGCCAAATATGGAAACTACTATTTGTCCACCAGCCGCTTGAACTATGGTGAGGAGGAGTCTCCAGCTCTATTGCTGCTGTGGGCCAAGGAAAAGGGAAGTTGGAAAGTGGTCGCGTGGGCGTTGGAAGTACCGTAATTTCCGCGCGCTTAGCGAGTCCCCCAGTGGTATTCGATCCCGAAAACCGGACCTTTTTGCGTCAATCGTATGGCGATGTTGTTGCTCGATTCGGAGATTTTCAGCCGGCTCCCGAGAAGGTAGCCAGCGTGGGCGTCCCAATGCTGGCGGATCGGAAAACCCAACAGCGCGTTGCCGGAAACGAAATTGCCATAGCCGAAAAACGACATTCCTGTAATCGTTCCATCCAAATAGAGGCGGTTCGAATCAGGTAAGGGATACCAGCGAAACGTGGGCCCAATTGCGGGA
>Ga0335076_10003005_pt1 | contig 16860 bp, 13 predicted proteins | sample Lox_Sample_25_FD_206717 | JGI IMG/M metagenome (GOLD analysis project Ga0335076, IMG submission 206717) | Soil microbial communities from Loxahatchee National Wildlife Refuge, Florida, United States - Lox_Sample_2.5 | ecosystem: Environmental > Terrestrial > Soil > Wetlands | place: USA... | reverse complement strand
TCGACCGCGTCATGTACGGCAGCGACTGGACGGTGTCCGAGCTGACCCACGACTATCCCACCTGGGTCGCCATCCTCGACGAGGTCGTGGCGGGATCGAGCAAGGCCGAGATCCGCAAGCTCTATCGCGACAACGCCATCCGCATCTACCGCCTGCCGGCGTAGGCGTTCGTACTGCCGCTCAAATCTTCCCTTGATTCCCCCGCGAAAGCGGGGGTCCAGGGCCACCGCACGTCGCTTGCTCCTGGACCCCCGCTTTCGCGGGGGAATCAAGATACCACCGATCTATGCTACGTCTGCAGCACGACCAGCAGGTCCTTGGCGTCGATCGGGCTGCCGGGGTGGACGAGGATTTCCTGCACGGCGCCGTCGCGGGGCGCGTGCAAAGCCGTCTCCATCTTCATCGCCTCGATGGTGAGGAGCACGTCGCCGGCCTTGATCGGCTGCCCGGGCTTCACCGCCACCGTCGATATCAGTCCCGGCATGGGTGCTGCCACGTGCGCATCGTTGTTGTCCTCCGCCTTCCGGCGGGCCGGCAGCTTCGCCGCCGCCGCCCGGTTCGGCACCTTGACGATGCGGGGCTGCCCGTTGAGCTCGAAGAAGACGCGCACCTGCCCCTCGTCGTCCGTCTCGCCGATCGCCTGCAGGCGCACGACCAGGATCTTGCCGCGTTCGATCTCGATGGCGATCTCGTCGCCGACGCTCATGCCGTAGAAGTAGACCGGCGTCGGCAGCGTCGAGACCGGTCCGTACTTGCGTACGGCGCCGGCAAATTCGGTGAACACCTTCGGGTACATCAGGTAGGCGGCCAAGTCGGCGTCATCGATCGACCGGGCGCAGCTCTTCTCCGCCGCCACGCGTGCCGCCTCGAGGTCGGCGGCCGGCAGCAGGGAGCCGGGACGCACGGTGATCGACGCCTCGCCCTTCAGCACCTTCGCCTGCAGTCCCTTCGGCCAGCCGCCGAGCGGCTGCCCCAGGTCGCCGCGCAGCATCTCGCGCACCGACGCCGGGAAGGCGATCTCCTTGTCCGGATCCAGCGCATCCGCGGCGGTCAACCCCTGGGCAACCATCATGAGCGCCATGTCGCCGACAACCTTGGAGGAGGGAGTCACCTTGACGATGTCACCGAAGAGATCGTTGGCGGCGCGATAGGCCTTCGCCACCTCGTGCCAGCGCGGCTCGAGGCCGAGCGCGCGAGCCTGCTCCTTGATGTTCGTGAACTGCCCGCCCGGCATCTCGTGGAGATAGACCTCGGAAACGCCGGACTTGAGGTCGCTCTCGAAGGCCAGGTATTGGCCGCGCGCCGCCTCCCAGTAGAAGCTGATCAGCTGGATGGCCTCGGGGTCGAGACCCGTGTCGCGCTCGGTGTGACGCAGCGCCTCGACCAGCGAACCGAGGCAGGGCTGCGACGTCATGCCGGACATGGTGTCCATCGCGGCATCGACGGCGTCGACACCGACCTCGACCGCGGCGAGCACGCTGGCGGCCGCGATGCCCGATGTGTCGTGCGTGTGCAGATGAATCGGCAGCCCGACCGCCTCCTTGAGCGCCTTGATGAGCGTGCGGGCCGCTGCCGGCTTCAGCAGGCCCGCCATGTCCTTGACGCCGAGGACATGGCAGCCGGCCCGTTCCAGCTCGCGTGCGAGCCCGACATAGTAGGCAAGGTCGTACTTCGGCCGCGTCGGGTCTAGGATGTCGCCCGTATAGCAGATCGCTCCCTCCGCGATCTTTCCCGCCTCGCCCACCGCATCGATGGCGATGCGCATGTTCTCGACCCAGTTGAAGCAGTCGAAGATGCGGAAGACGTCGACTCCCGCCTGCGCCGCTTGATGCACGAAGAAGCGCACGACGTTGTCAGGATAGTTCGTGTAGCCGACGCCGTTGGCGCCGCGCAGCAGCATCTGCAGCAGGATGTTGGGGATGCTCTCGCGTAGGGTCGCCAGCCGTTCCCACGGGTCCTCCGTGAGGAACCGCATGGCGACGTCGAAGGTCGCGCCACCCCAGCATTCGAGCGACAGGAGCTGCGGCAGCCCGCAGGCATAGGCGCGCGCGACCCCCGTGATGTCGAAGCTGCGCATCCGCGTCGCCAGCAGCGACTGGTGCGCATCGCGCATCGTCGTATCGGTCACGAGGACCCGGCGCTCCTGCCGCATCCAATCCGCGAAACCCTGCGGCCCGAGCCGGTCGAAGATCTGCTTGGCGCCGTCGATGGGCGCAGCGGCGAAACGCGGCGCCTCGGGCCGGCGCGCACCCGCCGGCGGGCGCGGCCGGCCCTTGACCTCGGGATGGCCGTTGATCGTCACGTCGGCGATGTAGGTCAGAAGTTTCGTGGCGCGGTCGCGCCGCTTGGTGAACTGGAACAGTTCCGGCGTCTCGTCGATGAAGCGGGTCGTATAGTCGTTGGTCCGGAACTTCGGGTGGTTCAGCACCGCCTCGAGGAAGGCGAGGTTCGTCGCGACGCCGCGGATCCGGTATTCGCGCAACGCCCGCACCATGCGGGCGATGACCTCCGCCGGCGTCGGCGCCCAGGCCGTGACCTTCTCGAGCAAAGGGTCGTAGTAGCGGGTGACGACGGCGCCCGAATAGGCGGTGCCGCCGTCGATGCGGATGCCGAAACCGAAGGCGCCGCGATAGGCGGTGATGCGCCCGTAGTCCGGGATGAAGTTGTTCTCGGGATTCTCGGTGGTGATCCGGCACTGCATCGCGTGGCCCATGCGGCCAATGGCGGACTGCGCGGGGATGCCGGTCTCCTCGACATGGCCGACGAGTCCGCCTTCGGCGATCCGGATCTGCGCTTTCACGATATCGAGCCCGGTGACGACCTCGGTCACGGTATGCTCGACCTGGATGCGCGGATTGACCTCGATGAAGTGGAAGGTGCCGGTATCGGCGTCGAGGAGGAACTCGACCGTGCCGGCGCCGACATAGCGAGTCGCACGGCCGATCCTGAGGGCGGCCTCGCACAGGGCAGTGCGCACGGGCTCGTTGAGATAGGGCGCCGGCGCCCGCTCGATGAGCTTCTGGCGACGCCGCTGGATCGAGCAGTCGCGCTCGAAGAGGTGGACGAGATTGCCGTGCTCGTCACCGAGGATCTGCACCTCCACGTGGCGGGCCCGCGCGACCAGCTTCTCCAAATACACCGCGTCGTTGCCGAAGGAGGCCTTGGCCTCCCGCTTGGCGACGAGGACGGCATCGAGCAGGCTTGCCTCGCTTTCGATCGGGCGGATGCCGCGCCCGCCACCACCCCAGGAGGCCTTGAGCATGACCGGATAGCCGATGCCGGCGGCGATCCGCCGGATGGCGGCCGGGTCGTCCGGCAGCGGGTCGCTCGCGGGCATCACGGGTGCGCCGACGGAGGCGGCGAGATTGCGGGCGGCAACCTTGTCGCCGAGCACGCGCATCGTATCGGGTCGCGGCCCGATGAAGGCGATGCCGGCGTCGGCGCAGGCCTCGGCGAATTCGGGATTCTCCGCCAGGAAGCCGTAGCCGGGATGGATCGCATCGACGCGGGCATCCTTCGCCACCCGGATCACCTCGTCGATCGAGAGATAGGCCTCGAGGGGGCCGCGTCCGCGCCCGATCTGATAAGCCTCGTCCGCCTTGAAGCGGTGGAGCGACAGCTTGTCCTCTTCCGCGTAGATCGCGACGGTGCCGATGCCGAGTTCGGTCGCCGCGCGGAACACGCGGATCGCGATTTCCGAGCGGTTGGCGACGAGAAGGCGGTGAAACCTGTGTTGCATCGATGTCCCGTTTCGACGGCGTCGCTGCGAGAGAGCCGCTGGGCGCCTCGCTGTTTTATGCATCCGATCGACGCCGGTCCATCGACGATTGCGGGAGAACGCCCCCGTCGCGTGCGATGGCGATGCCGGCGGCCCGCTCGATGCCGCTTTCAGGCGCATCACCGGCGCTTTGTGCCCAGATTTTGAGCACATACTTCTGATTGCATGGCGCAGCGAACGTTCGATCGCCGGAGGCGGCGGGCGTGATCTCCGCTCCGGGGCAGGGCCTTTGGGCCGTCAGGTGCCCCGGGTCGGACCAAGTAGACACCGTGTAGACAATGCGATACTCATCGCGCGATCGAAGGGGGAGAAGATACGATGGCTGACCTCAAGGGCATCTGTGTTCCCATCTGTACGCCGTTCGCCGAGCCGGGCGATCGCATCGACGAAGGGGCCCTGCGGTCGCATGTCGATTCGATGATCGATGCGGGCGTGCATATCGTGCTGTCCGCCGGCGGCACGGGCGAGTTCGCCTATATGAGCGAGGCCGAGCGACGCCGGGTGCACGAGGTCGTCGGCAAGCAGATCGCCGGCCGCGCCAGGTTCATCGTGCACGCATCGGCGATCAACACGCGCGACGCCATCGAGAACAGCAAGGCCGCCCTGGACCTGGGCGCCGATGCGATCATGCACCTGCCGCCCTATTTCGAGGGGCCCACACTCAACGGCGTGATGGTCCATTTCGAGCGCATCGCCCGTAGCGTCGCTGCACCGCTCGTCGTCTACAACATCCCGCAGAATACGAACCGCGACATCACGCCGGAGATCTTCCAGCGACTGATGGAGATCGATACGATCCGCTACATCAAGGACAGCACCGGCGACTTCACGCGCATCCAGAGGCTGGTGGCGACCGGCGGCGGCGTCTTCAACGGCGGCGACGCGCTCGCCTATCCGGCGCTGGTCGCCGGCTGCGCGGGGTGCATCTGGGGCGGCGTCAACGCCATGCCGCGCGAGGCTGTCCGGCTCTACGATCTGGTCGCGGCGGGCAAGCTGGCCGACGCCGCGGCGCTGTGGCAGCGCATGCTGCCGGCCCAGATCTTCTTCTGGACCCACGACTACAATCCGTCGGTCAAGCTCGCCACCAACCTTCGGGGAGGCCGCGTCGGCGCCTGCCGGATGCCGCTGCAGCCCCTGGGCGAGGACGATCAGCGCGAACTGAAGCACGCCTTGGCCGCACTCGGGACGCCGGTCGCGTCGGCGGCATAGGCTTTCCACCAGCCTTCGCATCAGGGGACGGGACAGCGCGCGCGGGAGTCGGGTAGTGTCGGCGCCGGCGCTCCGACCGGCGCCGCCCGCACCCTGGGAGCGCATGCAGGCCGTCCTCGAGCTGCAGGATATCAGCAAGTCGTTTCCCGGCGTCCAGGCGCTGAAGGGCGTCGGGTTCGATATCGGTGCCGGCGAGGTGCATGCGCTCCTCGGCGAGAACGGGGCCGGCAAGTCCACCCTTATCAAGATCATGTCGGGCGTGCACCGCCCGGATGCTGGTTCGATCCGCATCGACGGCCGTGAGGTTTCGTTCGCCAGCCCGCTCGAGGCGCAGCGCGCGGGCATCGCGACGATCTATCAGGAGCTGCTGCTCTTCCCCGAGCTGACGGTCGCCGAGAACATCTTCCTCGGCCACGCGCCGCGGACGCGGTTCGGCGCCATCGATTGGGGCGCGATGCGCCGGCAGGCCGAGCAGCTCCTGGCGTCTCTCGACATCCATGACCTCGACGTCGGCAAGATCGTCGGCACGCTTTCGGTCGGCAACCGGCAGCGGGTCGAGATCGCCAAGGCGCTCTCGCAGAACGCGCGCATCCTCATCATGGACGAGCCGACCGCGGCGCTGAGCGAGCATGACGCCGGGCGGCTGTTCGACATCGTCCGTCTGCTGCGGCAGCGCGACGTCGGCATCGTCTACATCAGCCATCGGCTGGAAGAGGTCTTCCGGCTTGCCGACCGCGTGACGGTGTTTCGCGATGGCGAGCATGTGGCCACCAAGACGGTGGCCGATACCGACTGCGACGACCTCATCCAGATGATGGTCGGCCGCCGTATCGAGCAGCTGTTTCCCAAGCTTACCGTGCCCATCGGCGAGCCGGTCCTGGAGCTGAAGGACATCACGCGGCGACCGGCCACGAACGGGGTCAGCTTCACGCTGCGGGCCGGCGAGATCCTGGGCCTCGCCGGCCTCGTGGGTGCCGGGCGCAGCGAGCTCGCGCAGGTGATCTTCGGCGTCACGCCGGCCGACCGCGGCGAGATCCGCATCGCCGGCCGGCCCGTCGCAATTCGCAGCCCGAGCGCCGCGAAACGCCACGGCATCGGCTATGTGCCGGAGGATCGGGGTATCCAGGGACTGGTCCGCGCGATGCGCCTGCGCGAGAACGTCTCGCTCGCCGTGCTCGGCAAGATCGCGCGCGGCCCCTTCATCGACCGCGGGGCCGAGGCGCGCCTCGCCGAGGACGCGATCCGGCGCTTCGGCATCCGCGCCAGCGGCATTGCGCAGATCGTCAACAAGCTCTCGGGCGGCAACCAGCAGAAGGTTGTGCTCGGCAAGTGGCTGGCGAGCGAGCCCAGGATCCTCATCCTCGACGAGCCGACGCGCGGCATCGACGTGAGCGCCAAGGCCGAGATCCACCGCCTGATGAGCGAACTGGCCGGCCGCGGCCTCGCCATCCTGATGATCTCCAGCGAGCTGACGGAGGTCATGGGCATGAGCGACCGCATCCTGGTCATGCGCGAGGGCCGCATCGTCGCCGAGTTCGCGCGCGGCGCCGCCACCCAGGAGCGCATCGCCGCGGCGATGATGAGCGGTGGCGAGATCGCCGTGCAGGTTGGAGCGGCGGGCTGAGGATGGCGACGACGGCCCCGCAAGTCGATACCGCGTCGGCGGCCACCGCCGCGCTGAGGCGCATCGTGGGATCGCAGGAAGCCGTGCTCTTCCTCGCCATCTGCCTGCTGCTGGTCGTCGTCGGCGGCATCAATCCGCGCTACGTGGCCGAGCGGAACCTGGAGAGCATGCTGCTCGGCAACGCCTACATCGCCGTGGCGGCGATCGGCATGTCCATGCTCATCATCTCCGGCAACATCGACATCTCCGTGGGTTCGCTCATCGGCGTGCTCGCCACGATCAGCGGCACATTGGCCACTGCGGGTTATCCGATCGTCGTCGCCTGGCTGGTGCCGCTGGCGCTCAGCATGCTCTACATGGCCCTGGTCGGCGCCATCGTCGCCTATCTGCGCATTCCCTCGATCGTCGTGACCCTGGGCATGCTCAGCATCCTCAAAGGCGGGCTGATCAGCGCCACCGGCGGCACCTGGATCAGCAATCTGCCGGCCGGCTACCACCTGGCGCAGATGCAGCTGCTGGGTCTGCCGATGCCCGTCTGCTTCATGGTCGTGCTCACGGCCGCGGCGGCCCTGTGGATGCGCTACAGCGCCGCCGGTCGCGCCGTCTATGCCGTCGGCGGCAACGCCGAGGCGGCGCGGCTCGCCGGCATCTCGCGCGAGCGGACGCTGATGATGGTCTTCATCGTCCACGGGCTGTTCGTGGGGATCGCCAGCGTGCTCTTCGCCACGCAGCTCAGCATCATCCAGTCGACGGTGCCGCCCAACCTCGAGCTCAGCATCATCACGGCATCGCTGGTCGGCGGCGTCAGCATCCTCGGCGGCACCGGCACGGTGATCGGCTCGACGCTGGCGGCCATCCTCATCGCCGCGATCGGTTCCTCGCTCATCTTCGTCAACATCTCGCCCTACTGGCTGCGCGCCGTGCAGGGCATCCTCATCCTGCTGACGGTGCTTGCCGACCTGATGCGTCGCCGCCGGCGAGCGGTGCGGGGTTGAGCGATGACCGGTGAAGCAAGAGCAGTCGGACAACCGCTGGCGCGCCTGCGCGGACTGGCCTTCCGCCACGAAGGCGTTCTCCTGACGATCCTCGTCGCGGCGCTGGGAGTTTTGGCGCTGCAGAGCGACGTGTTTCTGACGGCCGACAATCTCCTCAACCAGGGCCGCCTGATGGCCGAAGTGGGGCTGGTGGCGCTGCCGATGACTTTCGTCATCGTGACCGGCGGCATCGACCTCTCGGTCGGCTCCGTCCTCGGGCTCTGCGCCATCGTGCTCGGCTACAGCTGGAAAAACCTGGGCCTGCCGCTCGAAGGCGCGATCGTGGTCGCGCTGGCAACCGGGACAGCCGCGGGGTTCGTCAACGGCTGGTTCATCACGCGCGTGCGCGTGCCGCCTTTGATCATGACGCTGGCGACGCTGGCGCTCTACCGCGGGCTGGCCGAGGGCATCAGCCAGGCGCACTCCGTGCGCGGCTATCCCGACTGGTTCTTCGTGCTGGGGCAGGGCGACGTTCTCGGCGTCCCGACGCAGCTCTGGATCCTGCTGCTGGCCCTGATCCTGTGCGCGGTGGCGCTGGCGCGCACGACGTTCGGCCGCGCGCTCTATGCGATCGGCCACAACGAGGTGGCGGCGCGCTTTTCCGGCATCCCCGTCGACCGCTACAAGCTCGCCATCTACACGTTCTCAGGCTTCATGGCAGGGCTTGCGGGCTGTATCTTCGTCTCGCGCGTCAGCACCACCCGGTCGGACATGGGCACCGGCCTCGAGCTCGACGCCATTGCCGCCGTCGTGCTGGGCGGCACCAGCATCTTCGGCGGCGTCGGCACGATTGCCGGCACCGCCATCGGTCTCGTGCTGATCCAGCTGCTCAAGAACGGTCTGGCATTGACCGGCGTGAAAGGCGACGCCACCATCGTCGTCATCGGGACGGTGCTCATCCTCTCGATACTCGTCACCAATTTCGTGCAGCGCCGCCAGGAAGGCGACCGCTGACGAAGGTCGACCGCCGGGCAAGGCGGCGGAACCCAAGCCGACGGAGGAACAGCCACGATGTTGAGAACCCTTATCGTAGCCTTCGGTGCGACCCTGCTGGCCGGCACGGCGCTGGCGGCCGACCGCTGGGACGGCGCCGATGATCTGGCGGTCAACCCGCTCCCCTGCAACGGCGGCGCCGGGGCCGAGGCGGCCAAGGCCTATGACGGCGGCCAGCCGACCAACGCAGCGGACAAGACGGGCAAGGCGATCACGCTCGTCGACGTGCCGAAGCTGATCGGCATCGGCTACTTCAACGCCACCAGCAAGGGCATCCAGGACGCCTCCAAGGAGCTGGGCAACGTCACGGCGACCACCGACGGGCCGACCGAGGCCAAGATCGACGAGCAGGTGAAGTTCATCGACAACTACATCACCCGCGGGGTCGACGGCATCCTGTTCGCCGCCAACGACCCGGTCGCCATCGCACCGGTGCTGAAGAAGGCGCTCGGCAAGGGCATCCATGTCGTCGGCTACGACGCGAACTCGCAGCCCGACGCCCGCGAGTGGTTCGTCAACCAAGCGCAGTTCAACGGCATCGGCAAGGCGATGATCGACGCCATGGCCAAGGAGGCCGGCGAGGACAAGAGCTTCGCCATCGTGACCAGCACCTTCACGACGCCGAACCAGGCGCGCTGGATCGCGGAGATGTGGGCCTATGCGCAGCAGTGCCATCCGAAGCTGAAGTGGCTGGAGACGGTCGAGGCGCAGGAGGACAACATCCTGTCGTTCAACCAGGCGAACACGCTGATCAACAAATACGGGGATCAGCTGGCGGGCCTCTTCGGCATGACCTCGGTGGCGACGCCGGCCTCGGCTGAGGCGGTGACGCAGGCGAAGCTCTGCGGCAAGGTCGCCGTCGTCGGCTTGGCCACGCCGAACGCCATGAAGCCCTACGTCAACGCCGACTGCGTCAAGTCGGTGGTGCTGTGGAACCCGGTCGACCTCGGCTACGCCGCCGTGCAGGTCATGCGCGCGGCGGTGGACGGCAAGCTGAAGCCGGGCGCCACGGAGGTGGAGGCCGGAAAGCTCGGCAAGCTCAAGATCGTCAACGGCAGCGAAGTGCTGCTCGGGCCGCCCTTCATCTACACGAAGGACAACATCAACGGCTTCGACTTCTGAGGCTGATTTTCCTGTGGGGGCGGGGCAACCTGCCCCTACAGGGGACGGCCCGGAATCGAGCGGGCGCCGTAGCGGGCGTCCCAAGCGTCCTGCACCTGCTGCAGCACCCGCATCGCCGGCAGCACGGACGGGCCGGACGCCAGCGGCGGGCGGTTGTTCTTCACCGCGTCGATGAAATCGAAAATCACGCGCGCGCAGTTGTCCTGCTCGTTCTCGATGGCGGCCGTGCCGGCCTCGGTGCGCAGGGTGCCGGCGAGGACGTCGTAGAAGTAGGTCTCGCGGTCGGTGACGATCAGCTTGTCGTAGAAGCGGTAGGTCGCGTGGTAGGAGCCGTGCACCATGAACGACTGGTCGTGCTCGGTCTCGACCAGGACGACGCACTCCATCGGAATGCCGGTGGTCGGATGGCAGGGGCCGAGATGGCTCTGCACCCGACGCAGCGGCGCCCCATCGAAGAGGTACATGGCGAGATCGACGAAATGACAGAAGTGGTGCCAGAGGATGTTGTCGCTCCAGCTCCGTCGGTAGCCGGTGGCGCCGATGTTGACCAGGCGCTTGATGAAGAAGCGGCCGGCGATGTGGCGGATGTTCTCCTCGCCGGCGCGGATGCGCGCGCGCAGGGCCTCGCGCTCGCGGCGGAAGCGCATGGGATGGCAGAGGCCGTAGACCTTGCCGCTCCTCTCGCCGGTGGCGACGACGCGCTCGGCGCCGGCGAGGCTCATCGCGATGGGGATCTCGATCAGCGTGTGCTTCCCGGCCTCGAGGCACTGGATCGCCTGGGCCTCATGCTGCTCGCTCGGGCTGCCGACGATGACGATGTCGATGGCGGGGTCGGCCAGGGCCTCCTCGAGCGAGGCCGTCGACTTCCGGTAGCCGTGGCGTTCGGCGAACTCCTTCGCCGCCTCGGGGCGCCGGCCGACGACGGTGTGCAGGACGGCATCGGTCTTGCGCAGCGCTTCCGAGTGCCACTGCCCCATCATGCCGTAGCCGACCATACAGATGTTCATCGATGCATCATCCCTTGAAACGCGCGACGGGAACGCCGGGAACGGCGACCTCCAGGGCGAAGACTCCGCCGGAGAGGGGATAGGCGGCGAGCCGTTCGGCGCTGACGTGCTGGCGCAGCGAGGTCACAAAGATCGTCTTCATGTCGGGGCCGCCGAAGCAGGGCATGGTCGGCGCTGCGCAGGGCATCGGGACCTGACGGTCGAGCCGGCCGTCTGGGGCCCAGCGGTTGAGCATCCCGGCGGAGATCCCGGCGCTCCAGTAGAAGCCTTCCATGTCGGTCGCGGCGCCGTCGGGACGCCCGATCACGTCGGTCGGCCGCGCGACGATGCGGCGGTTGGCGATGGCGCCGGTGTTGAGGTCGTAGTCATAGGCATAGATGATGGGCCCGCGCGAGTCCGAGTGGAACATGGTCCGCCCGTCGGCGCTCCAGGCCAGCCCGTTGGAGACGATGAGGCCCTCGACCATGCGGCGGCAGGTGCCGTCCGGATCGAGGCGGTAGAGCGCGCCGAGCGGCCGCTTCATCGTCTCCTCGTCCATGGTGCCGGCCCAGAAGCGACCGTCGGGAGAGACCTTGCCGTCGTTGAAGCGGTTGCCTGGCGTGTCAGCCTCCGGGTGCGTGAGGAAGGTGAGGCGGCCCGTGGCGAAGTCGAAGAGGTGCAGGCCGTTGCGGAGCGCGAGCACCGCGCCGCCGCTGGCGCGCAGACCGAAGGAGCCGAGGGACTGCGGCATCTTCCAGGTCCGCGTCTCGCCCGTGGCGGGATCGAGGCGGTGGAGCGCGGCGCCGATGATGTCGGCCCAGTAGAGCGCCTGCTCTTCGGCCATCCACACCGGGCATTCGCCGAGCACCGCCTTCGCGTCCAGAATGCATCGCACCTCGGTCAAGCTGCCTGGCCCTCCTCGCCGGCGATCATTCCAACGGCGTGCGGCCGTCACAAGGCAAAATTCGCGCGTTGATGCCGGCGGGTCGCTGCGCGATCTTGGCGGCACATTCGGACAGCGGGGAGGGGACGGTGAGCCAGGACACGCACGCGATCGTCTTTGCCGGCGGGCTCGTCGCCGACGGCAGCGGCGCGGCCTTGCGGGCGGGTGACGTCGCCGTATCAGGCGAGCGGATCGCGGCGGTGGGCGAGCCGGGCTCGCTGCGCGGCCGCGAGACGATCGCGATCCGCGACCGGGTCATCGCGCCCGGCTTCATCGACGCCCACACCCATGACGACCGCGCCGTGCTGTCGACGCCCGAGATGCTGCCGAAGCTGAGCCAGGGCGTGACCACGGTCGTGGTCGGCAATTGCGGCATCAGCCTCTCGCCGCTCACCCTCCCGGACGAGCGGGTGCCGCCGCCGCTCAACCTGCTGGGCGGCCGCGAGCAGTTCCGCTATCCGACCATGGCCGGCTATGCCGCGGCGGTCGACCGGGCGCAACCGAGCGTCAACGTGGCGGTGCTGGTCGGGCATGCGTCCCTGCGCGTCGCCGTCATGGCGGATCTCGAGCGGCCGGCGCGGGCGGACGAGCTGGCGGCGATGCGCGGCCTGCTGGCCGAGGGGCTCGCCGCCGGCGCCGCCGGCTTCAGCACCGGCCTCTACTACGACCCCAACCGCGGTGCCGACATGGAGGAGGTCGTGCCGCTCGCCCGCGACACCGCCCAGGCCGGCGGCGTCTATGCGACGCATATGCGGGACGAGAACGATGCGGTCGAGGAGTCGCTCGACGAGACCTTCACGACGGCCGGCCGTGCCGGCGTGGCGGTCGTCGTCTCGCACCACAAGTGCGCCGGCCGGCGCAACTGGGGCCGCACCGTCGCGACGCTGGCGAAGATCGCGGCGGCGGCCGAGCGGCAGGAGGTCGGACTCGACGCCTATCCCTACGTCGCGGGATCGACGGTGCTGCGGCCGGACCTCGCGGACGGCGACATCCGTATCCTCGTCACCTGGTCGGAGCCGCATCCGGAGATGGCCGGCCGCGATCTCGCGGACATCGCGGCCGCCTGGGGCTGCAGCCAGCGCGAGGCCTGCGATCGACTGCAGCCGGGCGGCGCCTGCTACTTCCAGATGCATGAGGACGACGTGCGGCGGGTGCTCGCCTTTCCCGGCACGATGATCGGCTCCGACGGGCTGCCGCACGACGCCCATCCGCACCCGCGCCTCTGGGGCACCTTCCCGCGCGTGCTCGGGCACTATGCCCGCGACCTCCAGCTGATGCGCCTGGAGCAGGCGGTGCACAAGATGACCGGACTCACGGCCGGCCGGTTCCGGCTCAGGGATCGCGGGACGATCCGGCCGGGCGCCTTCGCCGATCTCGTCGTCTTCGACCCGGCGACGGTCGCCGACCGCGCGACCTTCGAGACGCCGCAGCTGCCGTCGGCCGGCATCGAGCTCGTCATGACCAACGGCACGGTCGGCTACCGCGACGGCCGCCCGACCGGCCGGCGCGGCGGCCGCTTCCTGCGGCGGGGGTAGGGGGGGTCCATCGAAAACGAGCGATGGACCCCATGCCCAGCGGAGAGGTGCCGCCTCGTGGGGGCGCGCTGCGCGCGCCCGTGCGGGTTCGGGGATAGGCCTCCGCGATTACGCATGGCAGTGAGATTGGGCGCGCGCAGCGCGCCCCTACAAAGGTGGATCGCGAAATTGAGCGAAGGACCCCATGCCCAGCGGAGCTTCGCCGGCTCCGGCGATGACGGTGGCGGTTCACGATGTCCAACAGCGGCGACGTCGCCGTGGTGTGGCGCTAAGCAGCCGCCACTATACAGAACATTTCATGAACTAGCAAGCCCAGCGACACCGGGCGCCGATGCGGACGCCCGATGGCCGGAGAGGCTCAGACCGTCAGCTGCGGGGGTGCTTGCCCTGCTGCCACCAGTAGGGGTTGCTCGGCGAGGGGTCGCCGTAGTTCGTCCGGCCGTCCTGATGGGAGGGCATGCTGCTCGGCGGAACGTTCTGGAACCGATCGGCGAAACGCGGGGTTCCCGGCGGCGGGCCGCCGCCACCTCCGCCGCCGCCACCTCCGCCGCCGCCACCCCCTCCACCGCCGCCACCGCTGCCGCCGCCGCCACCGCCACCGGCGCTGCCACCGCCACCGCCGTGGTGGTGGTCGTCGTCATGGTGATGGTGGTGCCAGTCGTCGCCGCAGTCCCAGCCGCAGCCGTAGCCGTAGCCGCCGTAGTAGCCTCCATAGCCATAGGCGTATCCGTAGCCATAGGGATAGGGGTAGGCCGAGCCATAGCCCGGATAGGCGTAGTTGCCGCCGGAATAGTAGGGATCCGGGTAGTAGCAGCCGGCCAATAGCGGCAACGCCAGCATACCGGCGAAACCGACAAGCCGCGCCGCCGATGGGCGACGCGAGGGGGCGAGCGACATCGAAGGGGCTCCTGTTCATCCGGGCGGCGTGTCGTTTCCGCGCCCGACCTCAGTATACACCCGAACTATACATCTGGTGTGCCGCGCGGCGCAGAAAAAGCCCCGTTAACCATGCCGACCTGTGCGCGCCGTCACGCCCCCCGGGGCCAGCCGGGGCCCGGGCAACGACGAGAATCGCGGCGGCGGGGCCGCGATGCTATCGTCGCGGCGGGTGAGGCAATTTCTCGGGGACGAGACACATGTACAGGCTCTACTGGGACGCCGGTACGGCGGCGATGGCGCCGCACGCGGTGCTGGAGGAGATCGGCGCGCCGCACGAGCTCGTGCGCGTCGACACCGACAAGGGCGAGCAGCACAGCGACTGGTACCGCAAGATCAATCCCAACGCGCGCGTGCCGTCGCTCGAGCATGACGGGCGCGTCATGTACGAGTCCGCCGCCATCGTGCTCTACCTCGCCGATCTGCATCCGCAGGCCGGGCTGGCGCCGGCGATCGGCGACCCCGCCCGCGCGCTCTACCTGCAGTGGATGGCGTATTGCACCAACACCCTGCAGGAGTCGCTGATGGCCTGGTTCCACAGCGAGCACTATGCGCCGGACGAGGCCTCCCGCGCCGCCGTCAAGGCCAACGCCCCGCGCCGGCTGGCGGCGCTCTGGCAGAAGTTCGACGGCGTCGTGAGCCCCTACCTGCTGGGCCAGCGCTTCACCGCCGCCGACATCTACCTCGTGATGATGTGCCGCTGGTCGCGCAACCTCGAGAAGCCCGCCACCACCTACCCCAACCTCAAGCGCCTCATCGACCTGGTGACGGCGCGACCGGCCTGGCAGCGCATGATGGCCGCGGAGGGGATCAACTGGGCGGGGGATGTGGCGGCGTGAGTGCGGGTCGTCGCAGTGCGCAAGAGACGGGAGTGTCGAAGTGTTCAGATTCAAATGCACATCCTGCGCGGACTGGCACGAAGGAATGCCGACCTATGGTGCGGATGCGCCACTCCACTACTACGCTGTTGCGGCCGAGGAGCGCGAGCGCCGCTGCTCTCTCGGCAGCGACGAATGCGTCATCGACGAGAAGTGGTTCTTCGTCCGAGGATGCCTGGAGATTCCCGTGCGTGGCGAATCGGAGCCATTCATCTGGGGGCTCTGGGTTTCCCTAAGCCGGGAGAATTTCGAACAGTTCCTGCGCTATTTCGCGAAATCGTCGCGGTCGCACATCGGACCCTTTTTCGGATGGCTCTCCGCGGAACTGCCGCTTTATCCGAGCACCGAGAATCTCAAGACGCGAATCCACCTTCGAGATGATGGCCTGCGGCCGCTCATCGAGTTGGAACCCACGGACCATCCGCTGGCCGTGGAACAACGCGAGGGAATCTCCGTCGACCGCGTGGCGGAGATCTATTCATTCTATGAGCACCAGGATTCCAGCCCAAAGGCAGCGACCTAGGATATTGGAAGATCGTCCTGCGCCGCGGATAACTTAGCCAGCCGGCCGTTCGTCTCGTGGCGCCTCCACCACGCGCACTGCGCTGGCGAAGTTGAGGTGGACCGTTCTGAGTGGGCGCCGGGAGATTTGATGGCAACCCGTCCGGCTTATGTTATCGTCAGAGCGTGAGTAGCGCACCCAAGAAGCCTCGACGCTCAAGGGCCGGTATGGCGAAGGCCGGAGCGGAGTGCTGGTCGGTGGTCAAGGCCACGACAGGCTGGGTCGTCCGGGAGGGCGGTTCGGCGGGGGCAGCCGCGGTTTATCGAACCCGTGCCGAGGCCGAAAAGGCGGCAAGGGAGACGGTCCGAATCACCGGCGGCGAGGTTCGCGTTCGGGGTGCCGATGGCCGCTGGCGCGACAGCTTCACGCTCGGGCGAAACAACTTCGCGAAGATCAGCGCCGTCGAGGGGATCGTTCTGTCGCGGGAGATGAAACGGGACCTTCGCGAATTCGACCGGAAAGGGCTGTCGGACGACGAGCGCCGCGGGGCGATCGTGAGAAAGTACGGAAAGCCCAGCTGATGGGCAATGTATGCGGCCGGCGTAGATCCGTACTGCTACGTCGGCACGACCGTCCTCAAGAATGTTCCGGGATTGCGCGACCAGGATGCGCTCGACCGCTTCGAAGCCATCGCTACGGCCAAGAGGGCGGAAGAGCCGCTGCCCGCCGGGCGCCTCGATGTGCGTCACTACCGCGCGATCCACCGGCATTTATTCCAGGACGTGTTTCGGTGGGCCGGGCGGTTCCGCACGGTGCGGATCGGCAAGGCCGACAGCATGTTCTGCTACCCCGAGAACATCGCCGCACAGATGGATTCGCTTTTTGCCGAGCTGAAGGCGCGCCACATCCTGCAAAGGCCGGGATCCGATGAGTTCGCTCTCGAAGCGGCGCGGTTCCTGAGCACGCTGAAACGCGATCCATCCCTTTCGCGACGGCAACGGCCGTACGCAACTGGCCTTCGTGGCCCTGCTCGCGCAGCGGGCGGGCCATCCGCTCGCACTGGAGCGGCTCGATCCAAAAGCCTTCTTGACCGCCATGATCGCAAGCTTCCAGGGCGACGAGCGCCTGTTGGTCGATCAGCTTCGAGAGTTGGCGCAGCCCTCCGAGGAGTAGCGGCCGCGGGCGAAAGCGCCGCGCGACAGGAATGTGGTACAAACCGCTCGCAGTGATGCTGCCAATCGCCGGCACGAGCGACGCATGAGTCGCTGGCCGGCATCGAGGTCCAAGCATGATCGGTCGTCTGCGCAATCTTCTCGGCAA
>Ga0335076_10003003_pt1 | contig 16867 bp, 14 predicted proteins | sample Lox_Sample_25_FD_206717 | JGI IMG/M metagenome (GOLD analysis project Ga0335076, IMG submission 206717) | Soil microbial communities from Loxahatchee National Wildlife Refuge, Florida, United States - Lox_Sample_2.5 | ecosystem: Environmental > Terrestrial > Soil > Wetlands | place: USA... | reverse complement strand
GCGCCAACAATCGCAATCGGAAGCAGAGCATTATCCTGCCGCGGCGGCTTCTTTTCTTGCCTCCCATCCTCGGCCCGGGCCCATGCTCAACGCTTACGGATGGGGTGGCTACCTGATCTGGAGGCTGTACCCCCAGTATCACGTGTTCATCGATGGCCGGGCTGACGTGTATGGCGACGAGTTTCTGAAGGACTACGGTGCAACCATCGCCGTCTCCGGCGATTGGAAGACTGGTTTGGAGAAGTGGCATATTACCGCCGCCCTCATTCCGGAGACCGCCCCTTTGGCAACGGCCTTAACCGCAATGGGCTGGAGACCGCTCTATCGCGACGACCGCGCTATTATGCTCGTCGCGCCAAAGGGACCCCGGCTTGGCGGCCCTTGAGTAGTTTTCTCGGCTCAGCCCCTGGCGCCGGTGCCCAAAAACAAGACAGAGTACAAGAAAATGTAACCAAAACTTGAAGGGCAGGGTATGATGTAAGCGTCTTAAGGAACCAGGTTACTTCTCCAACATATTGATTCTGTTCGGTAAAGAACGTTGCACCTCTCACTGATGACCCGTGTGAGTGGGCGGAAGATGCTCCCATTGGAGATTGGAGCCTGGTTTCCCCGGAGTTGTCAGAAAGAGCTGGCCGTGATTCTGGTCATTGGGGTCGGCACCATCCGCCTGATTGGGTCAAACGCGAATAGCGTCTTTTCGCCGGTGGCTAGCTCGATGCAATGACGAAGGACGGGCAGCAAGGGGTTGGCAAGGCCGAGGCCAATCCGGTTTCTTTGGTAAGTGCCGTTTGTGGGATGGCTGGCATAAGATAGTGCAGCGTCGCTGGGATCACCGCAGCCGGTCGCGATTGTTTCGCCGCTTCGCGCCTGCACCCGAGGGCCTGGACTCTCCCGGTCCTCAAAGCGACTGGTCCTTGCCTGAACACGTGCACCCTGGTTCGCGGGCTGCCAGTTGGCGCCGGGGCGGGACTTTGCCTGGCCGACTTGCCTCCCCAGAGGAGCAGTGATGAACCGAACACGATTATTGCTGATCGGATGTGTAGCGCTGGCGCTGGGCGCGTTCGTGAGTTACGCGGTCTATCGCAACCTGCAGGCCAGCAGCGCTTCGGCGGCCAAGCCTGGAGTTGACGTGGTGGTTGCCGCCGGCGACATTCAGGTCGGCTCCAAGATCGGCGACCGGGACGTCAAGCTGGTCAATTTTCCGGCCAGTGATCTACCCGCCAATTACTTTCACCAAAAGTCGGACGTAATTGGCCGCGGCGTAATTCTGCCCATCGCCAAAGGCGATTTCCTCTTGCCCAATAAGCTGGCTGGGGAAAAGGCGGGATCGGGTCTGCCGGCCCTGATCCCACCCGGCATGCGTGCAGTTTCGGTGAAGGTAAATGACGTGGTCGGGGTCGCAGGCTTCGTGCAACCGGGAACTCGCGTGGATGTTCTGCTGACAGGCAATCCCAGCGGCGGGGGCGAACAGCAGACGACGACCGTCCTCGAGAATGTGGCCGTTATCGCCAGCGGCCAGCGCCTGGAACGCAACAACGCCGGCGAGCCGCAGCTGGCTCCAGTCATCACCTTGCTGGTCTCGCCTGATGACGCCCAGAGGTTGACCTTGGCCAGCACGCAGGGCCGCATACAATTGGCCCTGCGCAATCCGCTCGACACCCGCGAAGAGGATCTGGCGTCGGTCAGGGCTGGAACGCTCTACAAGAATGCGCCTGCGCCCGCTGCGGTGCCTTCTCAGCCCAGACTTCGACGTGCAAGCGCTCCACCCCCTGCTCCCGTCCCGAGCACGTGGCCGGTGGAAGTCATCAAAGGCGATAAGAAGGACGTCACCAAGTTCTGAGTGTGACCCGGCCGCTGGCCGGCCTGTTTGATCGGCTCCCGTAAGTGGGGGAATTAACCATGAGCTTCGGCAAGATAGTTCGCGGCGTGCTGGCGGCCCTGATACTCATTTCCGCCATGGCGACCGCCACCCAGGAACAACCCGCTCCAGCACAGGCTCCAGCCGCGCAGGCTCCGGACACGTCCCCAGCCACAGCGCAAGCCGCTTCTCCTGAGGTTCAGGGCGCGGCGCCGCTGCGCGTGATGGTCGGAAAATCGTTGCTGATCAATACTACCGAGCGTCTCAAGCGTGTGTCGGTCACCGATCCAGCCGTCGCTGACGCTTTGGTAGTTACTCCCACCCAAATTCTGGTGCACGGGCGATCGGCGGGAGAGATTTCTCTACTCATCTGGGATGAACTTGAGCGCTCCCGCAGTTTCGACTTGCGCGTGGACGTTGACGTCAGCGCCGCTGCCGAGGAGGAGCATCGCGTTTTTCCGGATGAGCAGATCGAAGTCACTCCCTCGCGTTCCGCGATTGTCCTCTCCGGGCACGTATCGACCGAAGACGTTTCCAAGCGGGCCGGCATGATTGCCGAAGCCTACAGCCGGAACGTGATCAACGTGCTGACCTTTGGTCCCGTGGGCGCCCAGGAAGTGCTGTTGGAGGTTAAGTTTGCCGAGGTCGATCGCACGGCCGTCCTACAGTTGGGCGCAAATTTCTTTACGCCCGGCACGGGCAATACTGTTGGCACGCTGACTACCGGGCAATTCGGCGGTTTTACCGTGTCCCGCGGTTCGACTGGCACCGGCGGACAAAGCGGCAGCAGTCAGACCAACATTAACCTCAGCGACGCGCTCAACCTGTTCCTGTTTCGCACCGATATCAATCTCGGCTTGGTGATTAAGGCGCTGCAACAAAAGAACCTGCTGCAGATTCTGGCTGAGCCCAATCTGATCGCGGTGAACGGCAAGGAAGCCAGTTTTCTTGCGGGCGGCGAATTTCCCTTCCCTGTGGTGCAACCCGGGCAGGGTTTTACCGCGGTTACCATCCAGTTTAAACAGTTTGGGGTCAAGCTGAACTTCACTCCGGTGATCATGCCCAACGGCAATATCCACCTGACCGTGGTGCCGGAAGTGAGCACGCTCGACTTTGCCAACGGCTTGAGCATTTCCGGCTTTAACGTTCCGGCATTGAGCACGAGGCGAGCGGAAACCGAGTTCGAACTGCAGGATGGCCAGAGCTTTGTCATCGCCGGTTTAATGGACAACCGGGTCACCAATATCGTGAACAAAATCCCCGGGCTGGGCGATATCCCCATCCTGGGGAATTTTTTTAAGAGCAAGAGCGTGCAGAAGAGCAATGCGGAATTGATGGTTTTGTGCACGGCGCGACGGGTATCGCCCACGATGCAGCCTCCAGCGCCCCCCACCAATCCGCAACCGTTCCTGGAAAAGGACAAATTTGACGGCGCCAAGCCGTCAGGTGCGAAGTAACTTGATTTTGAGTAAGGGAGGACGCGCCGGTACATGCCCGAACTCTCCGTCGTCATAGTGGCTGCCGACAGCGAACAGCGCGCTGTCTTGCAGGTGCTGGTGGACGGAACCAGCGTGGCCCGCGTGGCGCAAAGCGCTGCCGGCTATCCGCTGGCCACCTCCGACCCGGCCATCCGGCGCATCCAGGGCGCAAGTCCCGATGTGATCCTCGTGGACATCCCCACGGAGAATGCTGCCTCGGCAGTGCGGGCGATTGAACTGTTGCATCAGGAATTGCCAAATGCCGCGTTGTTCGCCATCGGCAGCATGTCGCAACCCCAGATCATTGTGAGCGCCATGCGCTCTGGGGCGCGCGAGTTCATTGAGCGTCCCACCACCACCACCGACCTGCTGGAAGCCTTTGTCCGCCTCACCGCGGCCCAGCGGAAATCCCATCCCGAGGGCAACCGCGGCAAAGTGTTCGTGGTGGTCAACGCCAAGGGTGGATCCGGCGCCACCACCGTGGCGGTAAACCTGGCATTGGCCCTGCAGGCGGCGCACGGCCACGTGGCCATGGCCGATCTTGCCCTTCTGGGCCACGCCGCCCTGCACATGAATCTCAAGCCGCTGTTCAATGTGGCCGACGCGTTGCGGAACCTGCACCGGCTTGACAGTTCGTTGCTCGAGAGTTTTATGACCCGCCACAGCAGCGGTTTGCAATTGCTGGCCGGCGCCAGCACTCCCGCGACCGTGGAGCCCTCGACCGCCGAGTTCGCCCGTCTTTTTGATCTGTTGGTCAGTCACTACGCTTACGTGGTTGTGGACACATCTTCGCGGCTGGATGGCACGACCCGGCTGGTGTGCAATCTGGCCGAGACCGTTTTGCTGGTCGCCCATGCCGACGTCGCATCCTTGTGGAGCGCGGCTCGCGTCCAACAGTATTTGGGCGAGACCGGCGGGCGCGAACGGGTCCGCCTGGTGCTGAACCGCTTCCGCAAGATTCCCGGTTTCAACGAAACCGATGCGGAAGCCGCTTCCGGCATCAAGCTCCTGTGGAAGATTCCCAATCAGTATTTCGCGGTCTCTTCCGCGATTGATCGCGGTGTGCCTTTGATGCAGCAGAATCACACCGAGATTGCGCGGTCTTTTACCGGGCTGGCGGCTCAGCTCACCCAAAACGATGAGGAAGTGAAGCGCCGCGCGTGGTCGCTGTTCAAGACGGTATAGAGTAGTCCATGGCCAATCTGCAGACCTTCGAGCGCAGCGAGTACCAGCAGGTCAAAGCCGATCTGCATCGCAAGATTCTCGACCGCCTGGATCTGGAGAAGCTGGGACGAACGCCGAGTGATGCCGCGCGCGAGGAAGTACTGGTCCTCATCCGCAATACCGTTAACAGCGAGGCCGTACCTCTCAGCTTTGCCGAGCGCGAGCGCCTGGCGCGCGAAATTCTGGATGAGATCTTCGGCCTGGGACCGCTCGAACCTCTGCTGAAAGATCCCAGCATCTCCGACATTCTGGTAAACCGCTTCGACCGGATCTACGTGGAGCGCGCCGGAAAGATCGAAGTCATCAACGGAATGAGCTTCAAAGACAACTCGCACCTGATGCAGATCATCGACCGCATTGTGTCGCGGGTGGGCCGCCGGGTCGATGAGTCTTCCCCCATGGTGGATGCCCGCCTGGCGGATGGTTCCCGCGTAAACGCCATCATTCCGCCGCTCGCGATTGACGGACCCTGCCTCTCGATCCGCCGCTTTGGCCGCGATCCGGTCACCGCGCGCAATATGATCGAGAATAAGACGCTGACCGAGCCCATGCTGGAGTTGCTCTCCTCCATGGTCAAAGGCCGGCTGAACCTGTTGATCTCCGGGGGCACCGGCGCCGGCAAGACGACGCTGCTCAACGTCCTCTCCGGCTACATTCCCAACTCCGAGCGCATCGTCACCATCGAAGATGCAGCCGAACTGCAGTTGAAGCAGGAACACGTAGTGCGCCTGGAAACCCGGCCGCCCAACATCGAAGGCAAGGGCGCGATTCGCCAGCGTCAACTGGTGATCAATAGCTTGCGTATGCGTCCCGACCGCATCGTGGTGGGCGAGGTGCGTGGCGAAGAGGCTTTCGACATGTTGCAGGCCATGAATACCGGCCACGAGGGCTCGCTGACCACCGTTCACGCCAACTCGCCTCGCGACGCACTGGCTCGCGTCGAAAACATGTTCTCCATGGCCAACCTGAACATCCCCGAGCACGCGGTTCGACAGCAAATTGCCGCAGCCATCCATGCCGTCGTACAAATTGCGCGCATGGCGGACGGCACGCGCAAAGTGATATCGGTTTCCGAAGTCATCGGCCTGGAGGGGGAAAGCATCAACATGCAGGACATTTTCGTCTTCGATCGCGTGGGCATCGACGAGAGCGGAAGAGTGCGGGGCGTGTTCCGCGCCACCGGTGTCCGTCCCGGCTTCGCCGATCGTCTGGCGACCGGTGGTTGCCGCTTGCGGCCGGCGCTATTCACTTCACGGATGGAGGTCTAAGCCACTACATGACAGGCCTCATCGCCACCCTGGTTTTTGTCGTGGTTGCGCTGGCAGCGTTTTCCGCCGGCTACATCCTCGATCAACGCAGCGCCCGCGCCCGCCTGCTGCGCGAACGCCTGACTTCGGTTCAGAAACCAGCGGAAGAAAAACCTAATCAGGAACTCGCGCTGCTGCGCGATGAGATGCTGAGCGAGATTCCGGCGCTCGACAACCTGCTGCGCCGCTCGGCCCGGGTTTCCACGCTCCAGGAGATGCTCTGGCAGTCCGACATGAGCCTGCGCGCCGGCAATTTCCTGCTGCTATCCGCGGTGTCCGGCGTGGTACTGGGAATGCTCGTACTGATATCCGGCGCGCCTCCGGCGCTTCTCTGGGCAGGGGTCTTGGTTGGCATTTTTTTGCCTTATGCCTTCGTCTCCTACCGCCGCTCCAAGCGGTTTCAGAAATTCGAGGAATTATTTCCTCAGGCCATCGATACTCTGGCTCGCGCGGTACGCGCCGGGCACGCCTTTACCACCGCGATTGAAATGATCGGGAACGAAGTTCCCGAACCCGTAGCCGGCGAGTTCCGGAAGCTGTATGAAGAACAGAAATTCGGACTTCCGGTGCGGGACGCGCTGATGAACTTCACCGAGCGTGTCCCCCTGGTCGACGTCAAATTTTTCGTGACCGCAGTGATGTTGCAGCGCGAGACCGGCGGCAATCTGGCTGAGATTCTCGACAATCTCTCCTACGTGATCCGCGAGCGTTTCAAGATTATGCGGCAAGTTCGCGTCTATACGGCGCAGGGCCGCCTGACCATGATGTTATTGATGGGACTGCCTCCCGTCATCGTGGTAACTATGCTGTTCTTCAATCCGAGCTTCATCCATCCGCTGTTTGCCGATCCGATCGGCCACACCCTGATCGTCGCCGGGTTGACGCTGCAAACCGCGGGCTATTTCGTGATCCGGAGGGTGATTCAGATTCAGGTTTAGCTATGGCAATGGGACTGGCCATTCTCGCGTTCCTGGCAGTCGCGCTGGTGATCTTCTCATTCGGCGCCGCCGCCTATGCCCCGTCGTCGGTATTGGGTTCACGGTTGCGCGCGTTGGGCTGGCAGCGTCCCCAAGTGCCGGAAAAACCCGCCATGCGGGAAAGACTGGAGCAGGCGCTCGACCCCCTCAGCAAAGCCCTGCCGATGTCGCCCAGCGACATCTCACGCACCCGCGCCTGGCTTCTGCAAGCGGGTTATCGCGATTCTCGCCATGTCACGGTTTATATCGGCAGCCGCGTTCTGATGGCCCTCATTGGCCTGGGCATCGTCGTGGTAGCCTCTGGGTTCACTTCTCTCACCTTGCTGGTGGGAGTGCCCGCGCTGGGATTCTTTCTACCGCGGTTCGTTCTCAAGCGCATGATCAAGGATCGCCAGCACCGCATCACGCTGGCCCTGCCTGACGCGCTCGACTTGACCGTCATCTGCGTTGAGGCCGGACTGGCTCTGGATCAGGCCATGCTGCGGGTGGGCGAGGATTTGCATCATGCGCATCCCGATCTGAGCGACGAGTTCCATCTTGTCAATCTGGAGATGCGGGCCGGTAAGCCTCGCGCTGAGGCCTTGCGGAACCTGGCAGCCCGCACCGGCGTAGACGACCTTCGCGGGCTGGTGGCCACCCTGGTGCAGACCGATCGCTTTGGCACCAGCGTGGCTCAGGCTTTGCGTGTACATTCCGATTCCCTGCGTACCGAACGGCGTCAAAGAGCGGAAGAACAAGCCGCCAAGACCACCATCAAAATGGTCATCCCCCTTGTCATCTTCGTACTCCCCTCCATCATCTTTGTCACCCTTGGGCCCGCAATTATTCAGTTGATTCGCACCCTGCTGCCGGAGGCAGGGCGGTAAAATTGTCCTTTTACAGGGTCGAACCCAGGAGTTGTGATGCTGGTGTCAGTTCCCTCCTCCTACGCGTTTAACCACACCCGCCAGGCTTACCTGGCGACGGATTTGTCTGTCGCCGATACCCACTGGGCGCGCATGCGTGGGTTGCTGGGCAGAACTGCGGAAAGCTTTCGGTCCGGCAGAGGCTTGTGGATCACTCCTTCGCGCGGTGTGCATACTTTGGCGATGCGCTTTCCCATTGACGTGCTGTATCTGGACCGCCGCCGGGTCGTGGTCCACCTTGAGGAGGGTCTAAAGCCCTGGCGGATCGCTCCGGTCAGCGTCCGGACAGTTTCGGTCCTCGAATTGCCCCAACATACAGTGCGCTCGACAGGCACCGACGTTGGCGACCAGATCGAAATCACGCTGGGAGTCGCTCCAGAGGTCACCCCCGCGTGAACGACGAACCCAAACTTCTGGTGGAGTGGTCGTCTCCGTGGCAGGAGTTTCTGACCGCTATCCAGCCCGCCCTGGGCCGCTCGCCGGCACACCTGGCTGGGGAAGCCCAGACCGGACTCTTTCCTTATCGCGGAATCCTGATTTCCTGGGCGGCAGAGGCGCTGCTGCTGCTCGCCGTGATCGTATTGCCCTCGCAATGGGCCAGCATGCGGCCCTACGCGCCCCCGCCGCTTCCCAAGTACGATGTTATCTATTTCTCGGGCGACGAGCTCCCGCAGGTGGAAGACCAGGGTGGCGCGCACTCCGGCCGCACCGGTCGCGCGGGAGGGCATGAAGGTCATCACCGCACCCAAACCATCCGCGTGGCCCGCGGAGACAGTTTGCGCGAGAAGGTGGTTGATGCGCCCAAGCTCAACCTGCCACGCTCCAATTCCGACGTCGCAAATCTCCTGGCGTACAAACGCGTGCCTGGTCCGCCACCCGCGGAGGGCCTGCAGGCCGGACGCTCAGCTCTGTCATTGGGCCAGACCGCGGTGGCGCCCACACCGCAATCCCCTCAGGAAAAACTGAGAACCGCTCCTGCCATACAGGCCACGGTAATAGCACCGGCTCAGAATTCTCCGCAACGCGACGTAGCCGCGCTCCGCCTTCCCGGCTCGCACGCCGTGCAGGTGGTCCCGCCACCGGTCTCCGCGCCCGAGGAAATCACTAACCTGAATCCGAAACTCACGCTCCCGGTTCCCAGTGTGATCGCCCCACCCCCGACCGAAGTGCCTCGCGATATCGCGTCTTCGGGGCCGGGCTTTGGGCCCGGGGACATACACAGGCAAGTCATTCCGCCACCGGCACAATTGTCGGGCAGCGCGACTTCACGGTCCGCAGTCGGCGGCCTGAGTGGAAACTATCAGGTCGTACCGCCGCCTGCCCAGATCGCTAGAAGTACGATGGAGACGCGCGGTCGAGGGGCCGGACTCGGCGGTAGTCCGACCGTGGTCCCGCCATCGCCGTCGCTCGGAAGTGGCGCAGGCCTTGGAGGCACCGGAAGCGGTAAACGCGGATTGGGATTAGGCAGTGGGCTCGACACCGGGTCGGTCGCCGCTCCGCCGAGTGGTGGCGGAAGTGGAAATGGAACAGGCGTCGTCGTCTCCAGCCAGCCCGGATCACAAGTCGGCGTTCCAGGTAGCGGCGGCACGGGTTCGATGGCTCTGTCTCCCTCCGGCAGCGGTAAGCCGGGCCTGGGCGGCTCGGGCGGCGGCACTGGAATCGGCCGCGGGAATGGCCCCGGCAGCGGACTCTCCGGCGAAGGCACTGGCGCGGGCAGCACGGGCTCCGGCGTCGGCTCCGACGTGAACGCCCGCGGCGGCATCTCGCCGTATCCTGGCCCCGGAGGCGCCGGTAGCGGTACTGCCGGCAAACCCGCGATGCCAGGCGTTTCTGTGCACGGCGGAACCAACATCATCACCCTTCCCAGCTTCGGCTCCGGTGGAGATCCGCAGAGCGGTCCGGGACGCTCCTCCGCCAACGGCGATCCTCGCGGCCCCGGTCTGACCGTGGTAGCCACATCCCGCTCCGGAGGCGCCTTCAACTTCTACGGCCTCCTCAAAGGCGACCGTACCTATACGATTTACATTCCTACCCCCTCCGGAACGGTGGTCATGGAGTACGCAGACCCAGCTTCCGGCAGTCATCCATACGCGGAAGACCTCAAAGCGCCGCAATCGCTGCGCGCCGATCTACCCGCGAACCTGGGAAATTCCCGTCTGGTGATTGCCGGTCTACTGGATCGCGCCGGAGTTCTCAAGAATCTCCAGGTACTGGAATCCGGGGCTGGCGATATGAGCGGACGGGTGATCGCCGCACTCGCGAACTGGAAATTCAGTCCGGTGCTGCGCGGGAATGAGCCGGTCGAGGTGACTGCTATCTTGGGATTCAATATCGACACCCGGTAGGAGATTGGTGGCCGATTTTGAATTTCCAATGGTCGATCAAGAAAACCGAACGCAGCACTTCTTCACTTTGTTTTCTCAAAAAGTGCTGCCGTCTTGTCTTCGTAACTGATTTTCCAATCAGAGGTTTCCCGCAAGACATTGGCAAGCGGCGAGTCCTGCGGGAGGAGGACGGTATCGACACTCATTGCATCCAAGACCTGCTCCCAGCCGGGCCTGATCCTGATGGCCTTCAAGTAATCCTTTAAGAATTGATCTCCGTAGAAATCGTGGCGGTCGTCGACCACGACTTTGGATTCAGGGTAGAGCCGGTAAATCAGATAGCCGCCCCAATAATCGACGGCAAAGATTGGCCCTCTTGCTCCTTGAGCTTTTATGAAGTCGACCGCCTTAACCGGAAACCGGCCCTCTCGGAAATGGGCCTGCATGATTTCCCGCGAGCCGAGCCGCCCCTGATGCCCGCAGATCCACATCCCAAGAGCTACGAAGAACACTGGCCAAACAAACCCTGAAAACCTCAATTCCATGGCCGTCAGACGATCGCCATAATTTCGCAGCCGGCTGAACCATCCCCGGACCCTGGGCCACATCGCCGTGGCCGACGGGGCCCGCTCGATCGCCTGCCATAAGAGTGGACCACCGATCAGAACGAACAGAATCGAAGACACGGGAATGTTCCTCGCCGCATACAAACCCGAATACGCCGCAAACAACAGCGCGAATCCGTGCGCCAGCCGCAGCTTCTCCGGCGCTGCTGCGACCGCCAGGAACACCATTAGCAGCAAGGCCAGAAAACACTTCTGCGCCGCCCCGTGAAAGTCGGGCGAAAGAAATTCGTCGATGTGGTTCATCAGGAACCGGTCGGACAGATAGCGGTAGACATGAGCGTGAAGGTTGTATCCATAGGGATTGAACAGGCTCGCCAGTCCGCAAAGCAAAGCCGTTGTGGCCAGGACTCTTGCTCGCTTCCCTGTCACGGCACGCTCGATGACATCGCGCGCGACAAAATGACGAACTATGCTCTCCCCGAAATAGATACCCAGGAGCACGAAGCCGAGCAAGAATCCGCCATGCAGATTCACCCAGAGAATCATCAGGAGAGGCAACCAGGGAAGCAGGCGGCGAACGCCGTCGTCGCAGTCGAGGATCCAGAACCACACCACTGTCAGCAACCAACTCAGCACGTGCGGCCGGGTGAAGAAGTGGATCGCTGAACCTGCCACCGCAAGGACAACCAGGATCGCGGCCAGCGGTAGACCCGAACCCCGCCTGACCGCCAGCCGAAACACCAAAGCGAACGTCGCAGCGATGACCACTGCGGTGAAAAACACAACCCCATTCAGTCCCGTCCAATGATGGATGACAGCGACCGCAAGGTCGTAAAGCCACTCCCACGCGTACCAGCGCCCCCCGCTCAGGCTTGAGGAGAACGGATCGATGCGCGTGACCGCGTGGTGGGCCAGAATCCATTCGCCGTTGCGGATGTGCCAGCCGATTCCCGCATCATTCAGCAGCCGAGTGGCCATCCGCCCATAACTCAACCCAGCCACCAGGAGAATGAAGATGAGGTTAGTGGCAGAAAGAACCCACGAACGGAAGCGCAGCGGCACCGCCATAATCCGACCTGCCGCCGGGATCCTCCCGAAACTCTGCAATTGGATTTGGCTCAATACTCCACCCATCCATCCGCCATCAAGCGGCTGTCCGCAGTTTAGCTGCAGCCCTTAGGCGGTGGTCAAGAGTTCGCTCTCGCTGAGAATGCCACCATCCCGGAATCACTCGGAATGGAACCTGTGTGGGAAAAACCTTGGCGATTCGGATTGGTGGAGCTAGTCGGGATCGAACCGACGACCTCATCGTTGCGAACGATGCGCTCTCCCAGCTGAGCTATAGCCCCACGTGTGGATGGGTCCAACTTTTGGGGGTGCCCTGATTTTAGCAGCGTCGTTCGCTTCCGGCTATCCGCAGATCGAAAATTCCTGGGATCGATTTCTCGCATGGAATGTGGAACAGCTTCTAGCTCCCCTCTCCCGATATAATGATTTGGTGAGCTCTGATTCCGTTCGACAGGTAGCCTGCGCGGACTTCCCTACCCGCTGGGGAAAATTCCGCATCCTGGGGTTTGAGGGCGAATTCGGTGAAGACCGGCGGGTGGAAACCGCGGTAGCCCTGGTTATGGGCGATATCCAGGGTGCGCCGCCGTTAGTTCGAATTCACTCCCAGTGCCTGACCGGGGACGTGTTCGGATCGCTGCGTTGCGATTGCCGCCAGCAGCTCGAAATGGCGCTTTCGATGATCGCGCAGGCGGGTGCCGGGGTGCTGGTCTACGAGCAACAGGAAGGACGCGGCATCGGCCTCATGGCGAAGTTGCAGGCCTACGAACTGCAAGATGTCGGCCTGGATACGGTGGAGGCCAACGAACGTTTAGGATTTAAGGCCGACGAGCGGGAGTTCGCCTTGCCCGCCCAGGTTATCAAGTTGTTGGGGATAACCCGGGTCCGGTTGCTCTCTAACAATCCCGAAAAGGTTGCCGCACTCGAACGGGCGGCAGTTGAAGTGGTGGAACGCGTCCCTTGCGAGGTCACGGCTAGCCGCTACGCGGAAGAATATCTGAAGACCAAGAAAGAAAAGCTGGGACACTTGTTTTCCCAGTGACGGAATATCGCAGCCTCACTGCGGATCGGCCAGGCCCTCAGCGGAGGATTTTCTCCAGTTCCCCCTTGTTGCGGACAGGCAAGAGTCTCAACGCTGCTTTGGCCAGCGCGAGATAAACCTCTCTCGCTTCCGGCACTCGACGCAGCACGCGGAGATGCTGGCGAACCACCTCCGTATCTCCACGGACAATGGGACCGCTGAAAGCGCCCGCAGAACCCAGGGCGGCGTAGTTCGCCAGAGTCTGGGTCACGATAGGCAACATCCTCTTGCGGGCCTGCCCCGCTGATAATCCGGCCAGGCGCGCGACTTCTTCTCCGGTAACCAGAGCTGCTACCAGCAGCGGTGAAGTAAATCCTCCCCACGCATGGTAGGCGGCCTTCTTGCTTTTGCGTATGGGGAAGGACTCTCCGTGGAGATCGTTCACGATGCGGCGAGCTAGACGAAGGGCGGCCGGGTCGCCTTCGATTGCGAAAGCGACACCGTCCAGGGCAGGAACGGTGCCAGAGACGAAGGTCATCAGCGGATGGACGGAAGCGACCGCCGCGCCGCGTTTTCTAAGGACCTGGAGTTGGTCACTGGCCAGGGCACCGCTGGAATGGAAAACGATTTTTCTGTTCCAGACTGTACGGGCCGCGAGGGCGCGGGCGCAATTGGCAATTTGGCGATCGGGGACGCAGAGCCAGATCAGATTCGATGTAAGCTGCGCTGTGGACAGAGTCGTAACTTCCGCGGCGGCCGACGCCGCCAGCTTTCTGGCGCGACGCTGGGAGTCGCGGCTGTCGCGACTGACGATCTCACAAATTGCATAGCCAGACCGCTTCAAAGAGACAGCCAGTGCTGTCCCAACTCTTCCCGCGCCAACCATTGCGACCGTCGGTTTGGCAGCCATCGCGGGCAGCATAGCAGGTGAGGCAAGCGGCGCAAAGCCCGGCGATACCGCCCTTGCAACCAAGCGCTCATAACGAGCCCAGGTCTGTCGAGTCAAGAATGTCTAAACTCGTCTGGCCCGCTCTGGGTTCAGGCGAGGCTCTTCGCTTATATTGTTGCTATGCCAAAGTCATCTCGATCAAAAGCCAAGGCTGTGGTGCTGTCGTCCCGCGAGGTTTTCCGCGGACCCGTGTTCTGGGTCACCTCCGATCAGGTACAGGAACCCACCGGCGTCACTGCGCGGCGCGATATCGTGCGCCATCCCGGCTCAGTGGTCATTCTGCCGGTGGAGGACAGCGAGCGCCAGCCTCGCGTACTGCTGGAGCGGCAGTATCGCTATACCGTGCAGGACTACTTGTGGGAGCTTCCCGCGGGGCGCATCGATGAAGGCGAATCGGAACTGGCGGCGGCCAAGCGCGAGTTGCTGGAAGAGACTGGCTACCGTGCCAGGAGTTGGCGGAGAATTTTGAAGTACTACGCGAGCCCGGGTTTTGTGGCCGAGCCCATGGCGCTCTACCTGGCGCGCGGACTGCGTTCGGGCGAGGCTCAGCCCGAGGAAGACGAGGTCATTCAGACCCGCTTGGTGGCCCTCCCCGCAGCGGTGGAAATGGTGATGCGGGGAGTCATCCGCGATTCCAAGACTATCTCAGGAGTGCTCTGGTTGGCGCAGAGCGAAAAGGCTCGAAAGGCGCGTCGATAGCGGTCTTCCTGTGATTTCCGTCCTTGACACTGCTTTGCCGCCGCCGCACAATTGCAGCATGGAAAGGCACGTCCTCGGCCAAGCAAGCAGGGCGTGCGAAAGAGGGGGCGTAAGTGGAACGTATGAAAGGTACGGTCAAGTGGTTCAACAATGCCAAGGGGTACGGTTTTATCGGACGTGAAGATGGCCCGGATGTATTCGTACACTACAGCGCTATCACCGCCGAAGGCTACAAAAGTCTGCAAGAGGGAGACCAGGTCGAGTTCGAGATCACGCAGGGCCAGAAGGGCCCTCAGGCCGCGAACGTGACGAAGGCTTCCTAGCAGCGCTGCCCGCAATTGACTCCCCCAACCCGGTCAATAGCCGGGTTTCTCTTTTTTGGGGAAGGCGAACCCTGACGGCGTAGCCATTCTGTAAGCTCGCGGCAAGTTACAATTCCTTGCAGCTCCCATGGACAACAAGGCCATCGCCGGCATCCTCTACGAAACCGCCGACCTGCTTGAGATCGACGGGCAGGACTCGTTCCGTATTCGGTCTTATCGCAATGCCGCGCAGGCCCTTGAGGCCCTGCCCGGGCAGATAGCGGACATCATCGGCGAGCCCAAGAAAGTTCTTGCGATTCCTGGCATCGGCAAAGGCATGCTGGCAAATCTGCAGGAAATCCTCCGCGCGGGGCAGTTGACGATACACGCCGACCTGTTAAAGAAATATCGCCCTTCGATGCTCGATCTGCTCAAGGTTCAGGGTCTGGGGCCGAAGACCATTGCCCTGATCTGGAGCGCCTACCAGATATGCGACGTGGAAGGCGTGGAGCAACTCGCGCGCGAAGGCAAGATTCGCATCCTGCCGCGTATGGGAGAAAAGCAAGAGCAAAAGCTGCTGAAGGCTCTGGAAGACTACAAGCGTATCGGCGGACGCTTTCTGCTCGACGCGGCGGAGATTCAGGCTCAGAAAATCATCGAGCACCTGCGCCCGTTCCCTGGCGTGGAAAAAGTCACTCCGGCAGGATCGCTGCGGCGGGGACGCGAGACGGTCGGCGATCTCGATATTCTAGTCACCGGAAGAGCCTGTTGCGACGACACCGAGCGCGAGAAACTGATCGAGCACATAATCCAGCTGCCCGGCCTCATGGAGGTGATTGCTCGGGGCGAAAACAAAGTCAGTTTTCGGCTGCGTGGCGGCATGCAGGTGGATGTGCGCTTTTTGGCTCCGGAATCGCTGGGCGCCGCCCTTTGCTACTTCACCGGCTCCAAGGCGCACAATGTTGCGCTGCGTCAGCGGGCCCTGAAGATGGGTTTCACCTTGAATGAATACAGCCTGGCGCGTCTGGGAGATGAGAAGCCGGTGGCGAGCCAGACCGAAGAGGAAATCTATGCCAAGTTGAAACTGGATTATGTGCCGCCGGAACTACGGGAAAATCTGGGCGAAATCGACGCTGCCGAAGACCACTCCCTGCCCACGCTGATTTCACAACAGGACTTGCGGGGCGATGTGCACATGCACACGGTCGAGACCGACGGGCGCAACACCATCGAAGAAATGGCCGAGGCCGCAAAGCAGCACGGCTATAAATATCTGGCCATCACCGACCATTCCAAGAATCTGGCTTTTGCCAACGGCCTGGATGATAAACGGGCACTCGAACACATCCAGCGTATTCGCGCGGTGGGAGAGAGATTCCGGGGCATTCGGATCTTTGCCGGCATCGAGGTAGACATCCTCGGCGACGGCAGCCTCGATCTTTCCGACTCCGTGCTGGCGGAGATGGATCTGGTCATCGCCAGCGTGCATTCGCAGTTCAATCAGGAACCGGCGCAGATGACCCAACGGCTGCTGAAAGCGGTAGAAAATCCGAATACTTCCATCATCGGACACCCCACGGGAAGACTTTTGCTTCGCCGCGACGCCTACCAGTTCGATGTGGATGCGGTTCTGAAGACCGCAGCGAAACACAAGGTCGCCATGGAATTGAATGCGTACCCGGATCGTCTGGACCTTTGCGATCGCCACCTGCGCCTGGCCAAGCAGCATGGGGTGAGAATCGTGATCAACACCGACTCTCACCACACTTCGCACCTGGACAAAATGCGTTATGGCATTCTGCAGGCGCGGCGCGCCTGGCTGACGCCAGGGGACGTGCTGAATACCTTGCCGGTGCAGGAGTTCGCCAAAGCCATGAAGCACACCTGGTAACTCCTGCCCTGTCCCCCGTCTCAGATGGCACCCGTCCCCGCCTCAGGCCAGTACCGAAACACTGCCGGAACCAGACTGGGTGGAAGACGCGCTATGGCGCTGAGCAGACTGCTGGAAGTCCTGCTGCAGCGTGCTGTAGGCCTGTTGGGCGGACGCGAGATCTCCGCTCTGTAACGCCTGGCCCAGTTGATCGAACACTTGGGATGCAGCGTTGGCGTCGGTGCTTGCCCGATGGTGGTGGTGATGCGCGTGCGTCGCCGGCGCCTGTGTGGAACTGCTCTGAACGTCTTGCTGGATGGCG
>Ga0335076_10003002_pt1 | contig 16869 bp, 15 predicted proteins | sample Lox_Sample_25_FD_206717 | JGI IMG/M metagenome (GOLD analysis project Ga0335076, IMG submission 206717) | Soil microbial communities from Loxahatchee National Wildlife Refuge, Florida, United States - Lox_Sample_2.5 | ecosystem: Environmental > Terrestrial > Soil > Wetlands | place: USA... | reverse complement strand
GCCGGCGACGACCTCGCGCCGGACTTCCCGGACCCCGTGCGACGGGCGTCGCTCATGCGCTCGCCGATCCCACGTGGAAGGTCCGCACGATCTGGCTGCAGCCCGAGTCGATCCGACCCTGTTCCGCGTCGGTCGTCTGACAGTTCACGAAGTACTCGGTGTGCCCTCGGAACCCGAAGTGCAGGGTTGCCCGGAAATGCACTCCGTCGGACGCGACCCCATTGAGGGAGGCCACGTAGCCGGTCAGGTTGCCCATGTCCTCGGACGCGACGGGCAGCGTGACGACGCCTCCCGACTGCCGCGCCATCGACGCCACGAGCGCCGTCAGCTCCGCGCGCAGCTGGGGCGCGGTCTTGCTCGCCTCCGCGTTCGAGAGCGGGAACGTCTCGACGATGACGTAAGCGCCGGCGTCCTGCCCGATCACGATCGACCGAGAGGCCTGGCCGCCCGTCGACTCCACCCGGATCTCGGGGCGGAGCCCCCAGGACTGGGGGAAGCGGAACGTGATCCCGCTTCCGTCGAAGCGCCCGTTCGCAGCGGCTCCAAGTTGCGGGATCGACGGCGAGGGCGCGGACCGGCCGCTCGATCCGCTGAAGAAGAACGAGACATGTCCCGTCGCGACCCCGACGGCGATCAGGCCCGCGAGGGCAAGCGCGACGAAGAGGAGCTTCGTGCCGAGCCCTCGTCGCCCGGACGCGCCCGGCTGGTCGAACGAGCCGGTGCCCGGCGGGGCGGCGCCCCAGGAGGGGTCGGACACGACGAACCCCGCGGCGTCGTACCCCCCCGCGCGCACCTGCGACGGGGCCGGCGGCACGCCGGGCGCGGGTGGGGGCCCGGGAGCCGCCGGAGGTGCAGGCGCCGGGGGTGCAGGCATGAAGGGCTCCTGGCTGGAAAAAGAATCGCTCATGTCGATTGTTCCGATCGGCCGGGCTCTACGGGAAGATCGTCCCCCCCACCTCGCGCCTTGAGCAAGCCTGGTTGCCGGACGGCCCCGGCCCCCCTAGCCTCGACCGGCCATGAGCGAGTTCGCGGACGCCCTTCGCCAGATGGCCGAGGCAGCGCTCCCCCCGGTCGAGGGCGAGATCGCCATCCAGGGCCTGCGTGAGCCCGTCGAGGTGGTGCGCGACACCTGGGGCGTCCCGCACATCCGCGCCGCCAACCGGGAGGACCTGTTCTTCGCCCAGGGGTTCGTCCAGGCCTCGGAACGGCTCTTCCAGATGGATCTGGCGTACCGGCTCGCGACGGGCCGCCTGTCGGAGGCCCTCGGCGAAGCGGCCCTGCCCATGGACCGGTTCGTGCGCGCCGCGGGCTGGAACCGCGCCGGCCGGCGGATCGCCGATGCCGGCGACCACCTCTCCACGGAAATCCTCACGTCGTTCCTGTCGGGGTGCCGGGCCTGGCTGGAGACGATGCCCTCGCCGCCGGTGGAGTACGGCGTCCTCGGCGGACTCCGGCCGTGGCTCCCCGGCCCCGACGAGCACGACGTGGTCGCGGCCGCCTCGGTGTTCATGGCCTGGACGCTCTCGGGCAACTGGGACGTGGAGCTGCTTCGGGTGCAGATCGCCGACGAAGTCGGCTGGGACGGCGTGCTGGACCTGTTCCCCGACCTGCCGACCGAGCCGGGACCCGTGATCGCCGGGACGCGGGGCGGCCCCGACCGCGAGGCGGCACTCGAACTACTGCGGCAGGCGCCGGCGTTTCCCAAGGGACAGGGATCCAACAACTGGGTCGTCGACGGCACGCGCACCGTCACGGGAAAACCGTTGCTGGCCAACGATCCTCACCTGCTCGCGCAACTCCCGTCCATCTGGATCGAGGTGCATCTCACGGCGCCCGGCATCGACGTCGCGGGTGTCGCGCTGCCGTTCGCGCCCGGCGTGACGATCGGCCACAACGAGCGGATCGCGTGGGGATTCACGAACGTGGGCGGCGACACCCAGGACCTCTACCTGGAACGGCTGAACCAAGAAGGGACGGCGGCGCTCTACGAAGGTGCGTGGGGACCGCTCGCCACCTTCCGCGAGGAGATCGCCGTTCGCGGCCGGGACGAACCCGACGTCCTGGAGGCGCGCGAAACGCGGCACGGCCCGATCCTGGAGTCGTACCTGTTGGGAACCACCGACTCCTTCGTCGCCCCGGACGGGATCGGCGACACGTACGCGCTGCGCTTCGTCGGGCTCGAGCGAACGATCCAGCCCTCGACCACGTGGCTGCTGGACACGGCCGGCTCGTGGGACGAGTTCCGCGAGGCGCTCCGCGCATGGGACTGCCCCGGCCAGAACGTGGTGTACGCCGACGTCGATGGGCACATCGGCTACCAGTGCACCGGCCTGCACCCGATCCGCCGCGCGGGCGACGGGACGATCCCCGTTCCCGGATGGACCGCCGAGCACGAATGGGACGGCTGGGTGCCGTTCGACGAGCTGCCCCGCGCGTTCGACCCCTCCGACGGCTTCCTGGTCACGGCGAACAACAAGCCGCACGACGATTCCTACCCGTGGCTCCTCGGCCGCGACTTCCTGCCCGCGTACCGCGCCCGCCGGATCGCCGAGCGGATCACCGAACGCCCCCTGCACGACGCCGCGAGCTTCGCGTCGATCCAGATGGACACGATGTCGCTCGCCGCCCGCGAGCTGCTGCCCCTGCTGCTTCGGGTGGAGCCGGAGACCGGGCGTCAACGCGCGGCCCTCGAGCTGCTCGGAGCATGGGACGGCGACCTGCGCGCCGATTCGGCCGCCGCGGCGCTGTACCAGGTGTGGAACGTGAAGATCGCCGAGGCGGTGCTGATCCCGCGCGTCGGCGAGGAACTGTACCGTCACTATCACTCGCTCCGGCAGTGGACGAACGCGTTCCAGTTCCAGGCGCTGCCGAACATGCTGCGGCTTCCGACGGCGCGGTGGTTCGGCGGGAACGGCACCGAGTCGCGGGACCGTCTCCTTCGCGGGGCGCTCGACGCGGCACTCGACGAGCTGACGGCGACGATCGGGGACGACATCACCGCGTGGCGCTGGGGCGACCTCCACCGCGTGCGGTTCGCCGGACTCCTGGCGCGCGTGCCGGGGCTGGGCGAGCTGTTCACGGGCGGCGAGGCGCCGATGGGCGGCGACGAGGAGACGGTCCTGCAGGGGATGTACGCGCCCGGCGAGGGCTACGGGGTCGCGGTCGTCCCGTCGTGGCGGATGATCGCCGACCCGTCGGACTGGGACCGGTCGCTCGGGACCCACACGCTCGGGCAGTCGGGCCACCCCGCGAGCCGGCACTTCAACGACCTGTTCGCCACGTGGCTCGCCGGCGAGCACCACCCGTTGCCGTTCTCGGCGGCGGCCGTCGACGCGGCCGCGGAGTCGCGCCTTCGCCTCGAGCCTCGCTGATAGCATTTCCCTGCCATGCCCAAGTCGAAGTCGAAGCGAAGCCGCTACCAGCCGCCTCCCAAGAAGAAACACAAGCCCAGCCCGCCGTGGTACGGCGCGCTGATCCTCGTCTGCTTCGGTGTGGGCGTCGCCATGATCGTCCTCAACTACCTCAACCTGATTCCCTTCTGGCACGGCGGGACGTCGAGCGCCTTCCTGTTCGGCGGCCTGGGCCTCATCGCGGTCGGGTTCATCCTGGCCACGCAGTGGCACTGACGCACCTTCGGTCTGGGTAGGTGCTCGTCTCATCCCGCCAAGGAAAAACTCGAGGTGGCTCGCCGGCGCCTCCTCAGGCAGGACCTCCGACACCACTCCGGGTGAACTTCCTCAAAGACGACGGCTGAGACGAGGTTATGCAGGCAGGAGTTCCGATTGACCAGCGATAGGTGACCCGTTTCCTCTTGGAGGACACCAGCAGCCCGTACCCGTCAGTCGTGGCTCCACACCAGTTCCACCAGGCGAGCTCTACGAACCTGGACTCCTTCACACCGCTCGGGACTACAACGCCTGCCAAGACCTGGTTCGTCGGGTTGTACCTGACGGACAGTCGCTTGCCACTTCCGTCCGTCAGCAGAACCCGCAGACGGTCGAACACCCGGCACTCTGTGGGCTTGGTGCCTCTGAGCCCGGCCTCAAGTACGAGGGCACCTCCTCCGCCGTTCCTGTCGAGTACGTACGTGTAGTCCGTCGCGGGACACCGCGTCAGTTGTCGGTGCGAATACCCCCCGCCTCGGATGGAGGTTGCTCCGACGGAAATGACCCCCCCTGGAGCTGTCACGCCCCCGCAGCCCACCATCGACGTCGATAGGGCGATCGCACCGGCGACGATGACGCCGGCGGCGGCGCGCCTCAATCTAGTTCGCCTCGGGCGTTGCGCGGGGCCGGCGGACCACCGTCATCGGCTCGCCGCAGTGACGGGGGATCTGGATCTCGCCGATCCGGGTGATCTTGTACTCGGTTCCGCACTCGGAGCACACGAAGGAGACGTCCAGGCCTTCGACGTCCTCGACGTCGATGTGCTCGACCGGCCTCGCTCCCGACACGCTGCGCAGGAACGACAGTCCGAAGCCGAGGATCACCAGGAACAGGACGACGGCGACGAACCACATCGCCCAGGTTGCGAGCGCGAGCACGGCGTCCAGCCTACGTGACCGGCCCCATGTGCGTGACGCTTGCGCCGATTGGCCCTTTCCCACATCCTTACGGAGATGCGCGCCTTCGGCCGGCGGGGAGGGGCTCTCCGGGTGCGAACCCTCGCCGTTCTCCTGGCGATCGTCGCGGGGGCGGGCGCCCCCTCCCTTCCCGCGTCGGCGTCGACCGTCGCCTGCGACGGGACCTGGCAGGCCACGCCCGTGCCCACGGGAAAGGAGCGCGACGTCATCCTGCGATCCGTGTCGGCCGTCGCGGCCGGCGACGCCTGGGTGGTCGGCGACTCGCCCGACGGACGAGCGTTCACCGCGCACTGGGACGGCACGGCGTGGACGCCCGTCCCGGTCCACGGGGTCAACGGGAACGCGACGCTGCAGTCGGTGGCCGCCGTCGCACCCGACGACGCGTGGGCGGTCGGATCCCGGCGTGCCCACAACGCCCAGCTGGTGACCCTCATCGTCCATTGGGACGGGACGTCGTGGAGCGAGGTGCCCTCGCCGTCGCCCAGCCGTCGCGCCAACCAGCTGTTCGGCGTGGCCTCGGCCGGCGGCAACGCGTGGGCCGTCGGGACGAGATCGCAGAACCAGGTGCCCTTCTTCTCGCGCACCCTGATCCTGCGCTGGGACGGATCGGACTGGGCCGTCGCCCCGACGCCGAACCTCGGTGGCCGGGCCGGCGAGGACGCCCTGGCCGCGGTCTCGGGCGCAGGCGCCTCGACATCGTGGGCCGCGGGCCTGAGCGGAGATCCGACCGACCAGGGGCTGCTGCTTCGATGGAACGGCGCGAGCTGGACCGCCATGCACGACCTCCCCATGCTCGGCGTTCGAAGCACCTTCGCAGGCATCGACGTCCCCGTCCCGAGACGGATCCTCGCCGTGGGAACGCTCGACGACGGCAACGGTCAGCGCATGTTCTCGCTGCGAAGCGTGCCGGGGGGCTGGGACGTCGCGGAGCCACCGGACCCGCCGGGCCTCTCGGGAACGCTGCACGGGGTGGCGTGGGACTCCAAGTCGACGGCATGGGCCGTGGGTCAGGCCGACAACAGCTCCGACGCCGATTCCGCGACGCTGGTCGAGCGATGGAACGGAGCGGCGTGGGACATCGCGACGAGTCCGGACCCCGAGCCGGGAAGCGACATCCTCACCGGCGTCGCGACGGCCGGCGGTACCGTGTTCGCGTCCGGATACGGCCGCGCGGGACCGCGGTCCGTCCCGTTCGCGGAGCTGTACTGCTGAAGGGTGCTCGTGCCGCCCGGCGCGAGCGCGGCGCGAGTGCTCGGCCGCCTAGCCCAGGCGCTCGATGATGGTGGCGTTCGACATGCCGCCGCCCTCGCACATGGTCTGCAGTCCGTAGCGCCCGCCGCGGCGCTCCAGCTCGTGCAGCATCGTGGTCATGAGCTTGGCGCCCGTGGCGCCCAGGGGATGGCCGACGGCGATCGCGCCGCCGTTCGGGTTGACGCGCTCCTCGAACCACTCGTCGTCGACCCCGAGCTCGCGCTTCCACGCGAGCACCACCGACGCGAACGCCTCGTTGATCTCCACGACGTCGATGTCGGGCAGGCCCAGTCCGGCCCGCTCGAGCACACGCCGCGTCGCCGGGATCGGCGCCGTCAGCATCATGATCGGCGAGTCACCGGCGAGCGCGAACGACGAGACGCGCGCCCGGACGTCGAGACCGAGCTGCTCGGCGACCCGCCGCTCGGCGATCAGGATCGCCGCCGCGCCGTCGGAGATCTGCGAGGAGTTGCCGGCCGTCACCGTCCAGTGCAACCGGCCCGGGAACATCTCCTCCCAGACCGGCGCCTCGAACGCGGGCTTCAACTCGCGCATCCGCTCGCGGTCCGCGTCCATCCGAATGCCCTCGTCCACGTCGAGCAGGCGCTCCTCGCCATCGACGGTCACCTTCATCGGCACCATCTCCCGGCGGAACCGGCCCTCGCGCGTCGCGGCCGCCGCCCGGACGTGTGAGCGGTAGCCGAAGTCGTCCGACTCCTCCCGCGAGATGTTCCACGCGGTCGCGATCAGGTCGGCGGAGATCCCCTGCGGTACGAGCTTCCCCTCGTACCGCGCGACGAGGGCCTCGCCCCACGGCATCTGCCCGGCCATGGACGAGCCCATGGGCACGCGGGTCATGCTCTCGACGCCCGAGGCGACGACGAGGTCGTACGCGCCCGCGATCACGCCCTGCGCCGCGAAGTGCACGGCCTGCTGGGACGAGCCGCACTGCCGGTCGATCGTGGTCCCGGGAACCTCCTCCGGGAATCCGGCCGCGAGCCAGGCGTTGCGCCCGATGTTGATCGATTGCTCGCCCACCTGGCTGACGCAACCGGTGATGTGGTCCTCGACACGGCCGGGGTCGACGCCGGTGCGCTCGACCAGCTCGCGGAGCACCGTCGCGATCAGGTCCACGGGATGGGTTCCCGCGAGCCCGCCGCCGCGCCGGCCGATCGGGCTGCGAACGGCTCCGACGATGACGGCTTCCCGCTCGCCGGTCATGGTCGCCGGGAAGGGTGCCGGGTCACTGCTTCGGGCGGGTCAGCACGCCGACGGCCACGATGAGCGTCAGCACGACCGGAATGCCGATCGTGATGAGAAGGATCTCGGGGCTGGACGTGATCAGCGCGATCATCGGCCCAGGATACCGCTCGGCGCCGCTTCGGATCGGCCGGTTCAGCAGTACCGGAAGATCAGCGGGTCGGGAGCGCCGTGACCGACCGCCCAGAGCTCGTTCGTCCCCGGAACCCGGGTGATCCCATCGAGGTAGCCGTCGCCGGTGGGCGGCGTGGCGAGCCGCCACGCGGTCCCGTCCCAGTGCAGCATCAGCGGGTGCGAGAAGGCGAGCGTCCCGACCGCCCACGCGTCGTTCGGCGAGATCGCCGCCACGCCGCGCAGGTCGGCGGTCTGCTGCAGTGCCGGCGTCGGAACAGCCGACCAGGAGGAACCGTTCCAGTGCATCGCGAGCGGCTGCAGGAACAGGGGCGGAGACGCCGGCGCGTCGCCGACGGCCCATGCGTCGAACGGCCGCCGCCACGTGATCGCCTCCAGGTCCTGTGCCGGCGCGTCCGAGTCGACGTTCCATCCCAGGCGGCCGTGCATCGCGAGGAGCGAGTGACGAATCCCGGGAGCGCTCGTTCCGACCGCCCACACACCACCCTGATCGTGCGCCGACACGTCCTGCAGCGTCCCCCCCGCGGGAGCGCGGGTCACGTGCCACTTCGTGCCGTTCCAGTGCATCGCGAGCGGGAGCGGCGTGATCAGCGGCTCGACGTACCCGACGGCCCAGAGGTTGGACGCCGACCCGCCGGAAACGGCAAGCAGCTCCTCGTGGTCCGCGCGGGCGTGCGGGGACGGGACGATCGACCACCGCGCGCCGTCCCAGTGCTCGATCAGCGTGTGGACGACGCCCGTCTTGATGAGGATCTGCGACCCGACGGCCCACACGTCGTCGGACGCCACCGCGTGGACGTCGTGCAGGATGCGGATGTGCCTGCCGTCCACCGGCGTCGGGACGGCCTGCCACGACTTCCCGTTCCAGTGCTCGGCCAGAGGAAGCGCGCGCCGCGGCATCTGAACCGAGCCGACCGCCCACGCGTCGCGCGGCGACAGCGCGTCGACGCTTTCGAGCGTCCCGGACACCGCGTGCACGCGGTCGGTCACGACGCTCCACCGGCAGTCGCTCGTCGGCGACGTCGCCGCCGCGGCGCTTCCCGGTGGCAGCGCGAGCGCCATGACGAGCAGCGAGAAGGAGACTCCGACGAACGCCGTCGGAAGACCCGACGGCGACCTGCGACCCCGCATCGCTCCTCCCAAGAGCTCATCGGCCCACGACCCCGACGCAGGCCAAGGGGCGCAGTATCTCATCGGATGAAGTGACTGGGGAGAGGTCCCTTTCGCCTACGTCGTTTGGATGAGGCGTGTTCCCACGCCTCAGCCGGCGTCGGGCGCCTCAGGAGCCTCGCGCCAGAACGGTGACCTCGGTGGGTCGAAGTAGCAGGGGTCGTCCTTCCCGTCGAACGCGGCGAAGACGATCCGCATCCAGTCGCCGCCGCGCCGGAGCGGCTCGGGAAGGGCGTCGCGAGAGAACCACCCCACGTCGAGGGTTTCCAGCGGATGCCCGCGGAGCTCTCCGCCCACCATGCGGCAGTGGAAGAGCAGGCTGTAGAAGGCCAGCGAGGAGAACCCGAGCCGGAGCGCGTCGAACACGGCGATCAGGCGAAGAGGTTCGACCTCGATCCCCGTCTCCTCCACCGCCTCCTTGACCGCGACCTCCGCGGGGGAATACCCCACGTCCGCCCAGCCCACGGGGTAGAACCACTCCCCCGAGTCCGAGCGGCGCCCCAGCAGGATCTCGCCCCGCTCGTTCTCGACCGCCGCGCCGATCGCCACCTTCGGGGTGACGTAGCCGCGAACGCCCTCACCGACGTCGCCGGCCCATTCGTGGAACAGCGCCTCCGCCTCCGCGTCGTCGACCACGGCGGCACGGATGTCGGCGGCCACGCGGAGGACCTCCTCGAAGCGCTCCTGCTCGTAGAGGTTGTCGGTGAACGCCAGACCGGTGCGAGCGATCCCGGCGAGCGACTCCGCCCAGCGGAGCATCTCGTGCGGCGTCGGCGGGCGGGCTGGCGTGGCTACTCCTCCTGTGCGGTGCGGGTCGTCGTGACTGCGGGCGTCGAACGCCGGCTACGAGGATCCCACGCCCGGCGTCCGCGGGCGAGAACGCGATTGCCGCCGAGACGGGTGATCACCAGCCCCGCCACGACCAGCGCGGCGCCGGCGAGCTGCTCGGGGCGCACGTGCTCGTTCAGGAACAGGACGGCCATGAGCCCGCCGAGCACCGGGACGAGAAACGCGTACCCGACCGTGTGCGCGATCCCGCGCCGACTGATCGCCCAGTTCCAGAGCGCGTACGCCAGATACACGGGCCCGATCGCCGAGTAGGCGAGGATCAACCACGACTCGCCGTTCACCGCACCCCAATCCTGATGAAGCGCCGCGGGGAGCGTCACGAGCACGGTGAGCGTTCCGCCGATCGCCAGGCCGTACGCCATCACCTCGCGGCCCGAGAACCGGTTCGCGATTCCCTGGTTGATGACGCCGTACGCGCCGAACGCGGCGGCCGCGCCCAGCGAGAGGAGGTCGCCGGCCCGCGCCTCGCCGAGGCCGTTCCAGCCCCCGAGGAAGACGACGACGCCCGCGAACCCCACCATCAGGCCGGCGACCGTCGCCCGGGTCGGCCGCCCACGTCCCAGCATCCACGAGAACAGCACGGAGAACATCGGGTGCGTCGAGACGAGGATCGCGCTCGCGATCGCCGACGTGCGATCGAGCCCGAGCACGAAGCCGAGCTGATAGAGGAAGAACCCCGTCAGACCGGAGCAGGCGAGAACGGGGAGGTCGGCCCGGCGGGGCAGCCGCCTGGGCCCCGCGACGGCCAGGACCGCCACCGAGAGGCCCACCATGAACGCGAACCGCGCGCACGTGAAGGCGACGGGGTCGACGTCGCGCCACGCGATCTTGAAGAGGAAGAACACCGACGCCCACATGAGGACGACGGCCGCGAGGGCGCCGTCGACGGCCAGCGCGTCGATCGCGCCTCGCCGCCGCACCGGTTCGTCCACGCCGCCTACCCTAGCCGCGGCCGCGTGAACGACGGGGCATGCGCTCCGGCGGTGCTGCTAGCCTGCAGGTCGCACCGGGGGGAGCCCGTGACAGGCGCACTCGCGACCGATCTCTACGAGCTCAACATGGCGGCCAGCTACCTTCGCCGCGGCATGACCGGAGTCGCGACGTTCAGCCTCTTCGTGCGCCGGCTCCCTGCCTCGCGCGGGTTCCTGGTCGCGGCCGGCCTCGAGCCGGCGCTTGCGTTCCTCGAGGCGTTCCGGTTCGAAACCGACGAGCTCGCGCACCTGCGCGACGAGCTCGGGTTCACCCAAGACGACACCGACGCGCTCGGGGCGCTCCGGTTCACCGGCGACGTGTGGGCCGTGCCGGAGGGCCGCGTGGTCTATGCGGGCGAGCCGCTGCTCGAGGTCACGGCCCCACTCCCCGAGGGGCAGCTGGTCGAGACGCTGCTGCTCAACCAGCTCACCTTCCACACGACGGTCGCGTCGAAGGCGGCCAGGTGCGTGATCGCGGCCGCCGGTCGCGACGTCGTGGATTTCTCCTTTCGCCGCACGCAGGGAGCCGACGCGGCGGACGCCGTCGCCCGCGACTCCGCCGTCGTCGGCTTCACCGCCACGAGCAACGTCGCCGCGGCGCGCCGGTACGGCCTGCGCGCCGCGGGCACCATGGCCCACTCCTACATCGAGGCGTTCCCGAGCGAGGCCGACGCGTTCCGCGCGTTCGCCGAGGACTTCCCCCACCGCACGACGTTCCTCGTCGACACGTACGACACGGTGGGCGGCATCCGCACGGCGATCGACGTGATCGGCGAGCTCGGCCTGGAGCCTCCGCTCGGCATCCGACTCGACAGCGGGGATCTCGGCGCGCTGTCCGAGCAGGCCCGCGCCATGCTCGACGACGCCGGTCTGCCGCACGTCCGCGTCTTCGTGAGCGGTGGCCTCGACGAGGTCGACATCGACGACCTGGTGCGCGCGGGCGCGCCGATCGACGCCTTCGGTGTCGGCACGCGCATGGGCGTGTCGGCGGACGCGCCGTTCCTCGACACGGCCTACAAGCTGGCGGAGTACGACGGCCGGCCGGTCATGAAGCTGTCGCCCGACAAGATCTCCGTGCCGGGTGCCAAACAGGTCTACCGGACGGGCGAGGGCGACGTCGTCACGATTCGCGACGAGGCGCCGCCGGACGGCGGCGAGCCGCTGCTCGTGCGCGTGATGAAGAACGGTGCCCGCACGGCGCCGGCACCCGAGGCGCGGGACGCCGTGGTCGCGGCCCGCGCACGGTTCGAGGCCGACCTCGCGGGGATGCCGGAGGACGCCCGGGACGTGCGTGCTCCGCGCGCGCCGGTGGCGAGGTTGTCCGACCGCCTGCAGGCGCTTGCCGTCGAGGCGCGCACCGCGGTTCTCTCGGGAGATCCCTCCGAAGCGTAGCGGCGGCGACGCGGCGCGCTAGGCGACGGCCGGCTCGCGGTCGGGAACCAGACCCACCGCCTCGAGGATGATGCCTTCGCGCAGACCCCACTCGCTCACGGTGAGCCCCGGCACGCGCAGCATCGCGACGAGCGAGGACAGCACGACGGCGCCGGTGGCGATCACGCCGGCGCGGCGGGCGACCATGCCCGGCAGCTCGAGCTTCTCCTTCACCGTCGCGGCGGTGAGCAGATCGCGGAGCGACCACAGGGACTCGCCGCTCAGGAACATCCCGGCCACCGAACGCTTCTTGGGCGCGAGCAGCCGGGCGAGCGCCTTGGCCGTCCCGCCGGCGACGGCGACGTGCTCGAGGTTGCCGTGGCCCACCACCACCGGACGTAGCTGGTTGCGCACGTACAGCGAGAGGCGGTCGGCCTCGGCCGAGGTCATCGGATCGCTCCGCGCGAACTTGCCCGTGAGGCGCGCCGAACCGAGGGGAAGGGACCAGGTCCGTTCGAGGGTCTCGCCCTGGCCGGCCGCGAGCTCGAGGCTCCCGCCGCCGAGGTCGACGCCCAGGAGCGGGTCGCCGTTCAGACCCAGGTGCGCGCGCATCGCGGCGTAGGTGAGGGCGGCCTCCTCGTCGCCGTCCAGGAACCGGACGGGCTCGCCGAGCGCCTTCCCGAGCCGCTTGGCCATCTCGTCGCGGTTGGCCGCGTCCCGCAGGGCGCTGGTGGCGACGACGATCAGGTGGTCGACATCCTTGCGGCGCGCGATTCGCTGGAGCCGGCGCACGGCCTCGACGGCGGCGTCCGCCTCCTCGTCGGGCACCCGGCCCTCGCGTCCGACGACCAGACCGAGAAAGAGGTCTTCGCGCTTGCGAACGAGATGCCGAATGCGTCCGGACGGCCCCGCTTCGGCCACGTCGAGCCGGAAGGAGCTGCTTCCAAGGTCCATGACCCCGACCCGCATTCCGTCCTCCACGTTATCCGACGTCACCGCGATTCCCGCGAATCCAGGATGAAAAATCGGGAAACAACCCGCCCGGACGCAGGGGTCCTGGGTGGGCGCAACCGCTCATCGCTCGCCCGGCGGTGGGACGTAGCGTCCTCGCACGATCTCGCCGCTCTCGACGTCGAGGACCCACGTCGACCCCTTTCGCGCCACGATGCCTGGGTCGAGGGGCACGCCCGCCGCGTCGAGCGCGCCGAGCAGCCCCAGGATGACGTCGCCGTGGGACGACAGAGCCAGCGCCGCGCCGTCGCCGGCCTCCCGGGCGAGGCGCTCGACGTGCACGATGCCGCTTCCTTCCGCCAGCAACGGATCCTGCTCCACGGCGAGGCCGAGCGCCGCGGCAAGCGGCTCGACGGTCTGCACGCACCGCACGAACGGGCTCGAGAGGATGCGCGTGATCGGCTCGCCCTTCCACGCACGGGCGATCGAGCGCGACTGGCGCCGGCCCTTGCCCGACAGCGGCCGCTCGTCGTCGGGGCCGTGCCAGACCGAGCGGCGGCCGGCGCGCGCGTGGCGGATCAGGTACGCCGCGCCCATTCCTCCAACCCTTTCTTCATGACGTCCGCGTCGCGTCCGAACGTCAGCAGGTCTTCGGCCGCGGCCGGCGGAAGCCACCGCGTCTCGTCGACCTCGTCGCCCGGAGAGAACTCGCCGTCGACCGGTTCCATCAGCCAGTAGTCGACCACCTTCCGCCGACCCTGCTGGTCGACGTATCCCAGCCTGCCGAGGGGGGCGATCTCCGCGCAGCGGATCCCGGTCTCCTCTTCCACCTCGCGGAGCGCTCCGGCGAGCGGCTCCTCACCGGCTAGGAGCTTGCCCTTGGGCAGGGTCCAGTCGTCGTACTTCGGGCGATGAACGACAGCAACGCGTCCTTCGGCGTCCACGACGACGCCGCCGGCCGCCCGAATCGTGGATCCGTCGTCGTCGCCGCCCTCGTTCACAGGTCGGCCTTCTTCAGCCGACGGTCCAGCTCGTCCCATGCGGCGCGCCACTGCGACCTCGACTGCCGTGCCGCGGCCCCCTCCGCGCGCATGAGCCTGGCCAGCAGCGCCGCTTCGGCCTCGTCGGCCTTCGGGGCTCTCGTCTGGAGCCACTGCACCGCGACCACCGCGTCCTGGTGCTCGCCCAGGACGTCCTGCAGCCCCGCCGCCGCCGTGGCGACGGCGGAGGCGCGCTTGCCGATGCCGGGGGCGATCGCCTCGGCCGCGTAGCGGACGCGCTTGGCCCGGATCCGAACGTCGTGCAGTGCCGGATCGCCCGGACGACCCGGCAGGCGCCCGACGGACCGGCGCAGCTTGCGCACGGGATCCTCGAGGAAGACGAGCGCCGCGGAGACGCGACGCGAGCTCCTGGCAGGGTCGAAGCCCGGGTTGCGCGACGCCTTCAACACGCTCTCGACGAGCCGGATGTAGCGTTCGTCGGTCATTCCGGCGATCAGGCTCCGCCGGGCCCGCCGGCGGCGAGCGTCGAGCGCGCGCAGCACGCGATCCGCCCCCACCCGGCCGGCCTCGGGCAGCGCGGCCACGCGGCCCTGGATCCGGCGGCGGAGGACGTCGGTGTCGCGAAGCTCGCCGATGAGTCCGCCGAGCCACTTGAGCTCGGCCAGCAGGTCCGCGGCCCAGGCCGGTTCGAGCAGCTCGTGGAACGTCCGGAGATCCGAGCGGAGGCGGCGCGTCGCCACCCGCGCCTGATGGACGGCCTCGTCGTCCCCGCCCGCGCGCACCAGCGGGTCGTTCTGCATCAGTCGCATCGTCGAGCCGGCGATCGCCGAGAGGGCGAGATCGCCGAGCGACTTCGCCTGGCCCTCCTGCGGGAGCACGATGTCGGCGTTCGGCCGCGCCCGGGCGCCGAGCGCGCGGAGGTACTTGGGCGTCGGATCGGGCTTTCCCCCACCTGCCTTCTTCACCCGCTTACGAACGTGCTTGGCCAGGGAACGGGGTGCGTCCTCGGCGAGCTCCAGCTCGGCCTCGTGGAACCGCGCGCCGCCCCGTCCCCGAACGGAGACGTCGTCGACGGTCGCGACGCCGAGCACGTGCGCGCCGGCGTCCTCGAGACGGAACGGGGAGCGGACCGTCTGCAGGGTGACCGCCGGACGCACGACCGCGCCGCGCAGGTAGGCGGCGACGATGGCGAGCGCGCCCACGGGGACCTCGGCCATGTCGCGGAACTCCAGCTCAGGTCGCTCGATCAGTCCGCCGTCGGTCGCCGGCGTCAGCTTGAGCGTCCATCCCTCGCCGCTTCGATGGCGCAGGCTGCACCCCCAGCCCGCCAGCCGCAGATCGCTCGTGTCGACGTAGATGGTGTCGTAGCGGAGCGGCTCTTCCCGGACGAGGGTGAGCTCCGCTCCCAGGTCGACGTCGGTCCACGAGAAGTCCTCGGGGACGATGAACTTCAGCTCGCGCTCACGCATGTGGCGCGGGCGCCGCCGCGTGCGGGGGCGGCGACCCGGTGGCCCGGGCCAGCGCGTACTCCTCCAACCGGACGTGGGTCTCGATGCCCCGCACCGTCGGCACCTTGGTCCACTCGCCATCCGGCCCAAGCTCCCACGCGAGCACGTCGTCGCTCAGCTCGACGTCGAAGATCTCCTGCAGGCCGGCCCGAAGGTCCGGATCGAGCACCGGAACGACGGCCTCCACGCGATTGTCGAGGTTGCGCGGCATCAGGTCGGCCGAGCCGATGTAGTACTCGGGGCCTTCGGCGTCGGCGCCGAACCGGAAGATGCGGGAGTGCTCCAGGAACCTGCCGACCAGCGAGCGCACCTTGATCCGGTCGGACAGGCCCTCAACGCCGGGGCGCAGGCAGCAGATGCCGCGCACGATGAGGTCGATCTCCGCGCCGGCCTGCGACGCGGCGTACAGCGCACGGATCATCTCGACGTCCACCAGGCTGTTCATCTTGAGGACGATGCGTCCCGATGGATGTGCCTGCGCTCCAATCATTTCCAGGAGCCGGCGCCGAAGTGACAGCGGCGCGACGAGCAGCTTGCGGTAGTGCACCTGCCGGCTGTAGCCGGTCAAGAAGTTGAACAGGTCCGTCGCGTCGATACCGAGATCGGGGTCGGCCGTCAGGAGCCCGACGTCCTCGTAGATCGTCGCGGTGGCCGGGTTGTAGTTGCCCGTCCCGATGTGCACGTAACGGCGGATCCCGTCGCCCTCCCGCCGCACCACGAGCGTCACCTTCGAGTGCGTCTTGAGCCCGACGAGGCCGTACACCACATGGACCCCCGCCTCTTCGAGGACTCGCGCCCAGTTGATGTTGGCCTCCTCGTCGAACCGCGCCTTGAGCTCGACGAGCGCGGCCACCTGCTTGCCGGCGTTCGCCGCGCGGATCAGCGAGCGGACGATCGGGCTCTCGCGGCCCGACGTCCGGTACAGCGTCTGCTTGATCGCCAGGACATGCGGGTCGCGGGCGGCGCGGTCGACGAACGCGACGACCGATGTGTGGAACGAGTCGTAGGGATGGTGAACGAGGATGTCGCCGGCGCGGAGCTCCGCGAACAGGTCGCGGGGGGCTCCGTCGACCGGCGCGAGCCGCGAGAGCGTCGTGGGGTTCCAGGGCGGCTCCTTGAGGTCCGGCCGGTCGATGTCGTACAGCTCCCACAGGCCTTCCAGGCCCAGCTGCCGGCTCACCTCGTACACGTCGTTGGGCTGGAGCCCGAGCTCGCGCATCAGCAGCGACAGCGACCGTTCGCCGATCGCCCGGTCGACCTCGAGTCGCACCACCATCGGCGACAGCCGCCGCTGCCGCAGGTTCTCCTCGACGGCGATGAGCAGGTCGCCGGCCTCGTCCTCCTCCAGCTCGAGGTCGGCGTTCCTGGTGATCCGGAACGCGTGCGTGGACACGATCTCCATCCCCGGGAACAGCTCCTCGAGGTGGGCGGCGATCACCTGCTCGAGCGGGACGAACGCCAGCCGGTCCTCGAGCCTGAGATAGCGGGGCAGGATCGCCGGCACCTTCAACCGCGCGAACCGGGTCTGCCGCGTGGTCGGGTCGCGCACCACGACGGCCAGGTTCAGTGACAGGTTGGAGATGTACGGGAACGGGTGGGCGGTGTCCACCGACAGCGGGGTGAGCACGGGAAACACGTCGCGCGTGAAGACCTCGCTGAGGTGCTCGCGGTCGGCCGCGGACAGCTCGCCCCACGAGAGGATCAGGATCCCCTCCTGTCGCAGGCGTGGAAGCAGGTCGGTCACGAACACCTGGGTCACCCGCTCGTCGAGCGCTTGCACGCTCGCGCGGATCCGCTCGATCTGCTCGCCGGGCGTCAGGCCG
>Ga0335076_10003001_pt1 | contig 16873 bp, 12 predicted proteins | sample Lox_Sample_25_FD_206717 | JGI IMG/M metagenome (GOLD analysis project Ga0335076, IMG submission 206717) | Soil microbial communities from Loxahatchee National Wildlife Refuge, Florida, United States - Lox_Sample_2.5 | ecosystem: Environmental > Terrestrial > Soil > Wetlands | place: USA... | reverse complement strand
GGGAAGGACAGGGCGTGCTCCGGGTCGGCCTCACCGGCGGCATCGCGTGCGGCAAGTCCCACGTCCTGCGGCGCCTGGCCGCGCTCGGCGTCGCCACGCTCGACCTCGACGCGGTGGCCCACGCGCTTATGGCCCCCGGGGGGGTGACGTACGAGGAGGTGCTGGCGTCGTTCGGGCGCGGGATTCTCGCCGTGGACGGGACGATCGACCGCCCGCGGCTCGGGGCGGCGGTCTTCGCCAGCCCCGACGCTCGAGCGCGGCTCGACGCGATCGTGCACCCGCGGGTGCGGGAGGAGGAAGGGCGCCGCGCCGCGAGCCTGGAGGCCGACGGCCGCCCGCTCCTCGTCACCGACGCCGCCCTGCTCGTGGAGGCGGGAGCCCACCTGCGCTTCGACCGGCTCGTGGTCGTCCACTGCCCGGAGGACGAGCAGCGCCGCCGCCTGGTGGCGCGCGACGGACTGACGGAGGCCGAAGCGAGCGCCCGCATCGGGGCGCAGATGCCGATCGCGGAGAAGCGGCGCTTCGCCCACATCGCGATCGACTCGGCGGGGGCGCTGGCGGAGACGGAGGCCGAGGCCGAGCGTCTCGCCGGCGAGCTGCGGGAGCTCGCGGCCCGGCCGAGAGAGGCGACGCGTCCGGGTCTTCGGGCGACGCTGGGCGCGCTCGTCCACGGCGCGGGGCCGGGACCGCGAGGCCTCGCCCCCGCGACCCTCGCCGCCGAAGCGCTGCGGTCGGGCGGCATCGAGCTGGCGTCCCTGGCCCGGCTCCTTCGGCCCGCGCCGGCCGGGCCCTGGTACCGCGCGGCGGTCGAGGGCGAGGGCGCGCCCTGGCCAGAGTCCCTCGCTGGCGTCCTCGCCGCGTGGTCGCTCGCCCGGGGACTGGACCCGGAGTGGCTCGTGGGCGCCGCGGCCTCGCTCGCGCGGCTCACCCACGCGGACGGCCCGGCGGTCGCCGGCGCATGCCTCGCCGCCCTCCTCGCGAGAGACGTGGCGGCCGGTCGGCCGCTTGCGGGGCTGGCCGAGCGCCTTTCCGTCTTTGAGCCGCTGGCGCGGCGGTGGGGCGGTGGCCCGCCGGCCGCGCGGGTCGACGCCGCGCGTCGCGTCGCCGTGGCCCACGCGGGAGATCCGGTGGCGGCGCGGCACTCGGCCGAGGCGGCGGGGGCCGAGCCGGCGTTCGCGGGGACGCTCGCCGGCCTCGCCGGCGGCGCGCGGCCGGCGGCGGCTCCGCCGGGGCTGCTCGACCTCGCCCGCCGGCTGTCGGACGGCTAGCCCTCAGGGGCGGCCGGCCGCCGGCCCCACCCGCTCCTCCACGAACGTGTTCCACTCGTGGCAGTGGGGGCACCGCCACAGCATGTCGTCGGCCCGGTAGCGGCAAACGGTGCAGATGTGGGGATCGATGTAGAGCGCGGACTCCTCGACCGTAGCGACGTAGCGCTGTTCCTCGGGGGAGAGCGCGCGGAGGGCGCGCAGGGTCCGCCACACCTCGAGGTGGACGAGGAGCACGTGGGGATTGGCCTCCAGGGCGCGCAGGAGGAGGCCGAGGGCCTCGCCGGCCTGCCCGCCGGCACGGAGGTGGCGGGCGAGGGCGAGCCGGGCCCGCCAGTCGCGCGGGTCCTGGCCGACCAGGCGCTCGCAGAGCGCCACGAAGCGCGAGAGCTCCCCGGCCGCGGCGTAGGCCTTCTGCAAGGGCTCGAACGCGAGGTAGGCGCGCTCGGGCGATGCCGCGATCGCGGCCTCCAGGATGGAGGCGGCGCGCCGGGGGTCCCGCTCCATCCAGCCCTCGGCGAGGAGGAGGTGGGCCGGGAAGACGCGGCGATCGAGGGAGAGCGCCGTGCGGAAGGCCTCCTCGGCGTCCCCGGCCCTTCCGGCGCGCCGGGCCTCTCGTCCCATCTCGACCTGCAGGAAGCCGAGGACGAGCCCGTCCTCGGACTTGCGCAGGCGGGCGAGCCGGGTCTGGGCCTCGTAGGCCTCGCGCCAGTGCCGCTGCTCCTCGTGCAGCTTCTGCTGGCCGACCAGGGCGTGGACGTTGCGGGGGTCGACGTCGAGCGCGTCGTCGTACGCCGCCGCCGCCCGGTCGAGGAAGCCCGCCTTCCGGAAGTCGGTGCCGAGGCTGGCCAGGGTGTGGGCCCTCTCGGCCCGCGTGAGGTCCTTGCGGTCGAGGAGGGCCCGGTGGATCTCGATCGCGCGCTCGACCTGGCCCACCTCCCGGTGGAGGTGGCTCAGCACCTGCTGGACCTCGACCGCGTCCGGGTGGTCGCGCAGCACCTTCCCGAGCTCGTGGATCGCGGTGTCGAGCTGCCCGGTGGCGAGGCAGTGCAGGCCCTCCGTGTAGTGGGGCGAGGAGCGGAAGGTGGGCCGGGCCCGCTCCCCCGCCCGGCGCCGGCTCGTGGTGAAGGCGGCGCCGGCGAGGAGGCCGGCCAGGGCGGCCACGAGGACGGCGAGGAGAGCCGTGTCCGTCATGCTCGGAAGGAGGGGGAGCGCCCGCTCCGGCGCGCCCGGCCTAGATCATCTCCGTCTTCCAGAGGTCGTGCAGGTGGAGGACGCCCTCGATCCGTCCCCGTTCGTCCGCCACGAGGAGGGCCGTGATCTTGCGGGACTCGAGGAGGTCGAGGGCCTCGGTCGCGAGCGCCCGGCGCCGCACGAGGACCGGGTCGCGGGTCATGCACTCGGCGGCCGACTTGTCGAGGAGGGCGTAGCCGTGGCGCTCCATCTGGCGCCGCAGGTCGCCGTCCGAGATCATCCCGAGGAGCGTGCCGTCCGGAGCGGCCACCGTGGTGAGCCCGAGGCGCTTTCTGGTCATCTCGAAGAGCACGTCCTTCATGGCGGTCGTGGGCAGGACGCGCGGGATCTCGTCGCCGGTGTGCATCAGGTCTTCGACCCGCAGGAGCTTCTTGCCCAGGCGGCCGCCGGGGTGGAGGACGGCGAAGTCCTCGACGGTGAAGCCGCGGCGCTCGAGGAGGGCCATGCAGAGGGCGTCGCCCATGGCGAGGGCGGCGGTCGTGGAGGCGGTGGGGGCGAGGCCGAGCGGGCAGGCTTCGGCCCGGATCGAGACGTCGAGGTGGACGTCGGCGGCCTGGGCGAGGGGAGAGCGCGGGTCCCCGGTCAGGGCCACGAGGCGCGAGCCGAGCCGCTTCACCCAGGCGACCAGGGCGCTGAGCTCTTCGGTGTCGCCGCTGTTCGAGACCGCGAGGAGGACGTCGCCCTTGACGATCCGGCCCAGGTCGCCGTGGGTCGCCTCGCCGGGGTGGAGGAAGAGGGATGGCGTGCCCGTCGAGGCGAGCGTGGCCGAGATCTTCTGGGCGATGATCCCGCTCTTGCCCATCCCGGTCGCGACCACGCGGCCTGCGCAGTCGAGGAGGACCTCGACCGCCCGGTCGAAGCTCTCGTCGAGGCGTGGGATGAGCGCCCGGATGGCCTCGGCCTCGATCTCCAGGACCCGGCGGGCGGTCTGCCGCGACATGGACCCCATCCTACGGGCGCCGCGACTTCCCGATCAAGGCGAGGGGCGGGGGCGCGCTCCCCCGTGGGCGGCCCGCTGGATGCCCTGGAGGCGGAGGAGGAGGGCGCGCAGCCGGCCCAGGCGGTACGCGTTCGGCCCGTCGGAGAGGGCGCGGGCCGGGTTCTCGTGCACCTCCATGAAGAGGCCGTCCACACCCGCCGCGACCCCGGCCGGGCCGAGGGTGTCGATGAAGTGGGCGTCGCCTCCCGAGCGGTCGCCGAGCCCGCCCGGCCGCTGCACGCTGTGGGTCACGTCGAAGACGACCGGGAAGCCGAACGACCGCAGCACCGGGAACGACCGCATGTCGACGACGAGGTTGTTGTAGCCGAAGGTGAAGCCGCGCTCGGTCACCATGATCCGACGGTTGCCCGTGGAGGCGGCCTTCTCCAGGATGGCCTTCATGTCCCAGGGGGCCATGAACTGCCCCTTCTTGACGTTCACGATCCTCCCGGTGGCCGCGGCGGCCGTGACGAGGTCGGTCTGGCGGCAGAGGAAGGCGGGGATCTGGAGGACGTCGGCCACCGCGGCCGCCTTCTCCACCTGGGCGACCTCGTGCACGTCGGTCAGGATCGGCACGCCGAGCCGCTCGCGCACGGAGGCGAGGATCTCGAGGCCGCGCTCGAGGCCGGGCCCCCGGTAGGAGCCGAGGCTCGACCGGTTGGCCTTGTCGTAGCTCGCCTTGAAGACGTAGGCGATGCCCAGCTCGCCCGCGATCGCCTTCACCCGCGCGGCGATCCGGTGCGGATGGGTCGGGCTCTCGATGACGCAGGGGCCGGCGATCAGGAAGAGCCGCCCGCGGCGCGTGAGGGCGCGCCAGAGCGCGTCGGTCGTCGGCCGTTCCCGAGGGGTCACGTCCGCCCGACCGCCTGCACCGCGGGAGCGCCTCGCCCGTCGCGCGCCCGGCGGTTCTCGGCGCTCGCCCTCACGAAGTCCCGGAAGAGCGGGTGGGGAGAAAGGGGCTTGCTCTTGAACTCGGGGTGGTACTGGACGGCCAGGAACCACGGGTGCCCGGGCAGCTCCGCGATCTCCACGAACTTCCCGTCCGGCGTGCGGCCCGAGACCACGAGCCCGTGCTCCTCGACCGTCTGGAGGTAGGCCTGATTGAACTCGTAGCGGTGGCGGTGGCGCTCGCGGATCTCGGCTGCCCCGTAGATCGCCGCCGCCCGGGAGCCGGGCTTGAGCTGGCAGACGTAGGAGCCGAGGCGCATCGTGCCCCCCATGTCCTCGACGCCGAGGAGATCCTGCAGCTTGTAGATGATCTTGTGGGGGGCGTCGGGATCGACCTCGGTCGAGTTGGCGCCGGCGAGGCCGCAGACGTTGCGGGCGAACTCGGTCACCGCCCACTGGAAGCCGTAGCAGATCCCGAAGTAGGGCGTCCCCGTCTGGCGCGCGTACTCCGCCGCCGCGACCATGCCCGTGGTCCCCCGGCTGCCGAAGCCGCCCGGCACGAGGATCCCGTCGACGCCGCCGAGCTTGGAAGAGGCGTTCGGCGCGTCGAGCTCGTCCGACTCGACCCAGCGGCGCACGACCCGGACCTCGTTGCCGAACCCCCCGTGGGAGAGCGCCTCGTTGAGGCTCTTGTACGAGTCCTCGAAGGTCACGTACTTCCCCACGATGCCGATGACGACCTCGCCCTCAGGGTTCTTGATCCGGCGGACGAGGTCCTCCCACGCCGCCACGTCCCGTCCGGGGCTCCGGAGGTGGAGCTGCTCGAGGATGATCGTGTCGAGCCCCTCCTGGGAGAGCACGATCGGGACCTCGTAGATCGTCTCCACGTCCTTGGCCGTGATGACCGCCTCCTCGGGCACGTCGCAGAAGAGGGCGAGCTTGGCCTTGAGGTCGGGGGAGAGGAAGCGGTCGGTGCGGCAGAGGAGGACACTCGGCGAGATGCCGATCGCCCGCAGCTCGCGCACGCTGTGCTGCATGGGCTTGGTCTTGAGCTCGTGGGCGGTGGCGATCCAGGGCACGAGGGCGAGGTGGACGAAGATCGCGTTCTCCCGTCCCACGTCCTGGCGGAACTGGCGCACCGCCTCCAGGAAGGGGAGGCCCTCGATGTCGCCCACCGTCCCCCCGATCTCCACGATCAGGACGTCGGCGTCTCCCGCCGCGGCCCGGATCCCGGCCTTGATCTCGTCGGTGATGTGCGGGATGACCTGCACGGTGCGGCCGAGGTAGTCCCCCCGCCGCTCCTTGGCGATGACCGAGCCGTAGATCTTCCCGGTCGTGATGTTCGAGGCCTTCGAGGTCTCGCAGTGGGTGAAGCGCTCGTAGTGCCCGAGGTCGAGGTCGGTCTCCGCGCCGTCCTCGGTGACGTAGACCTCCCCGTGCTGGTAGGGGCTCATCGTGCCGGGGTCCACGTTGATGTAGGGGTCGCACTTCATCATCTGGACCTTGAATCCGTGCCCCTCGAGCAGGGCTCCGATCGAGGCGGACGCGAGGCCCTTGCCGAGCGAGGAGACGACTCCGCCCGTCACGAAGATGTACTTGGTCAAACGGTCCTTCCTCTCGCCGCGGAACGGCAGGCTGTGCGGAAGTCGGGAGAGCGGCGGCGGCCGCGGCCGGTCATGGCCGGGATCGCCCCGCGCTGGGTACGGCCGCGGACAGGAGGCCCCTCACGCGCTCGAGGTCCTCGGGGGTGTCGACCGCCGGGCCGCCCTCGCCGTCCACCGGCACGACGCGGATCCTCATGCCGTGGTGCAGGGCTCGGAGCTGCTCGAGCCCCTCCGCCTCCTCGAGGGGCGAGGGGGGGAGCGAGGCGAACCGGAGGAGGGCCTCGCGCCGGTAGGCGTAGAGGCCGACGTGCTTGCGGGCGAGGGCGCGCTCGACCGCGGCCTCGGCCGACGCTCGCGCGCCGTCCGCTCCGGCGAGGCGGACGTGGGGGATGGGGCTGCGCGAGAAGTACAGGGCATTGCCCCCCTCGTCGGTGACGACCTTCACCACCGACGGGGCGAGCATCTCGTCCACCGAGCGGAGGGGAAGCGAGAGCGTCGCCATGGGAAGCGAAGAGTCGTCGACGAGCGCTCCCGCCGCGGCGTCGATGCCGGCCGGATCGAGCATCGGCTCGTCGCCCTGGACGTTGACGAGGAGCTCCGCGTCGATCGACCTCGCCGCTTCGGCCAGCCGGTCGGTGCCGGTCGGGTGGGCGGGCGAGGTCAGGACCGCCTCCCCACCGAAGCCCCGCACCACGGCCGCGATCCGCTCGTCGTCGGTCGCCACCACGACCCGGTCCACGCGCGTCGCCGCACACGCCCGCGAGTACACCCGCTCGATCATGGTCTTGCCGTGGATGTCCGAGAGAGGCTTCCCCGGGAGGCGTGTGGAGGCGAAGCGCGCGGGGATGATCGCGACGATGGCCAAGTCTCGCTCGGGGCCCTCGTGATGCGGAATGCTACCAGACCCGGGGCACCGGTCCAAGCGGCGGGACGCGCGACCGTCGCCGCCCCGTCAGCCGATCGAGCGCACGGCTCGCGCGGGGACGCCCGCGACCAGCGTCCGCGGCGGCACGTCGGCCGTCACCACGCTCCCGGCGGCGACGAACGACTCCGAACCGATCCGGACTCCGGCGAGGAGGGTGGCGTTCGCGCCGACGAAGGCGCCGCGCTCGATCACCACCGGGGCGGCCATCGCCGGGAAGTGGGCCTGCAGGGGGTGGTCGCGGTAGCCGACGTTCAGGTGGGTCAGCACGATCACCCGCTCGGCGAGGGTGACCTGCCGCTCCAGCCGGATGCCTTCGGCGAGGTCGAGCAGGCACTCGTCCCCGAGGAAGCACTCGTCGCCGATGTCGAGCCCGGCGAGCCCGCGCCGGTAGAGGTTGAAGAACCGCACGTCGTGGAGGACGGTGCGGCGCCCGACCCGCGCCCCGAGGAGGCGGAGCCAGGGGGCCCGGAGGTGGGGCACGAGGGCCAGGCGGTAGGGGACCATGGCCAGCGTGAAGAGCCCGAACCGGAACGCCCGGCGCCAGCCGATCTCGTCGAGGCCCTTCACGCGCGCCCCGCCAGGCGCCGCCTGAAGCGGACCAGGCGGGCGAAGTAGCGGATGGAATCCCGGACGCCGCGCACCGTCGACGTCTTGTCCTCGCGGCGGACGTAGGCGCCGGGGATCTCGACGACACGCAGTCCACGGCGGTGGGCGCGGGCCATGAACTCGGTGTCCCAGAACCAGCCCCCGTCCTCGATCTCGCCGAGGAGGGGCAGGACCGTCTCGCGACGGAAGAACTTGTAGCCGGTCTCGGTGTCGCGGAAGGGCAGGCCGAGGAGGCGGCGCACGAGGAACGAGTAGCCGCGGCTCATGAAGTAGCGGTCGAGGGCCCGGAGCTGGAAGGCGTAGATGCGGCGCACGGTCGCGATGTCCGCGCCGCTCTCGATCGCGCGGACCAGGCTCGGGATGTACCTCGAGTGGACCTCGAGGTCGACGTCGAGGTACCCCGCGATCGTGCCCCGGGCGGCCCGGAAGCCGTCGGTGACCGTCCGGCCGCGACCCTGGTTCGTCTCGTGCTCGATGACCCGGAGGTCCAGGGACGGGTGGGCGGCGAGGATCGCGTCGAGGACCTCGCGGGTGCGGTCGCGGCTCGCGTCGTCGACGAAGACGACCTCGTGCGGCCACCTCGTCTGCTCCAGAGTGGCCCGGATCTCGTCGAAGCTCGCCTCCAGGTGCTCGGCTTCGTCGTAGCAGGCGAGGACGAGGCTCAGGTAGGGGGCTTCGCTCACGCGCCCGTCTCCCGGACGGCGGCCACGACCCGACCGACGTCCTCGTCGGTCAGGAGGGGATGCAGGGGGAGGCGCAGCAGGGTCGCGGCCACACGGTCGGTCACCGGCAGCTCGCGAGCGGTGCCCCCGATCGTGCGCCCGTAGGGCGACGAGTGGAGAGGCACGTAGTGGAAGGTCGCCCGCACGCCCCGTGCGCGGAGGGTCTGGAGGGCTTCGTCGCGGCGCCGCCCGTCCGGATAGCGCAGGACGAAGAGGTGGTGGTTGGGGGTCCTGTCCGGCAGGTCGTTCGGGAGGCGCACGCCCCGCTCGACGGCCCACCCGGCGAGCTCGCTCCGGTAGCGCGCGACGACGCGCGCCCGCCGGGCCTGGATCGCGTCGAGCTTGTCGAGCTGCGCCTCGAGGAGCGCGGCCAGCACGTCGGAGAGCACGTAGCTGCTGCCCTCGGCGACCCACGTGTACTTGTCCACCTCCCCCCGGAAGAAGGCGGCCCGGTTCGTCCCCTTCTCCCGCGTGACCTCGGCGCGCTCGGCGATCTCGGGGTCGGAGACGACGAGGGCGCCTCCCTCGCCGCACGTCACGTTCTTCGTCTCGTGGAAGCTCAGGCAGCCGGCGTCGCCCAGGGTCCCGAGCGCGCGCCCGCGCCAGCGGGCGGGGAAGCCCTGGGCGGCGTCCTCGATCGTCCGCAGGCCGTGCCGGCGGGCCAGGTCGAGGAGGGCCTCCATGTCGGGGGCGACGCCGGCGTAGTGCACGGGAAGGAGGGCCGCCGTGCGCGGGCCGATGAGCCGGGCGACGTCCGCCGGGTCGAGACCGAGGGTCTCCTCCTCGATCTCCGCGAAGACCGGGCGCGCGCCCACCCGGAGGACGGCGTTCGCGCTGGAGACGAAGGTGAACGAAGGGCAGATCACCTCCCGGCCCGGCCCGATGCCGAGAGCCAGGAGCGCGAGCTCGAGCGCGTGCGTTCCCGAGGTCGTGAGGAGCACGCGCGAGGTCCCGAGCATCGCGGCGAGCCGCGCCTCGACGCGGCGGCCGATCGGGCCGTCGCCCGACACCTGGCCCGAGAGCGCGGCCCGGACGGCCTCGACCTCGCGTTCGTCGAACCAGGGTGCGTGAAAGGCGACCGGCGAGGGCGCGGCCGTCATGAGCGCGCGTATGCTAGCATGCGCGCGATATCCTCAGAGACCTTGGGGCGGGGCGGCCGTGAGCGTGTCCGATTTCGCCGGGGGTCGGGCACGCTGCGTGCTAGACTCTCTCGCGGACGCTTCGCATGGCAGGGATCCGGACAGACGCGGTGTGAGCTTGACACGCTTATACCATCGCGTTAGCATCCGGTGACTAAGTCTTTGTGGCTGCGTGCTTTTTGGTGACTGAGCGCTGAATGCCCGTCAAACTCGGAGAGCTGCTGTTGAAGGAGAACATGGTTTCCCCCCAGCAGCTTCAGGACGCACTGAACCATCAGAAGATGAACGGGGGCAAGCTCGGCAAGGCCTTCGTCAGCCTGGGGTTCGTCAAGGACGAGGAGATCACGAGCCTCCTGTCCCGGCAGTACGGGGTGCCGTCGATCAACCTCGACCACTTCGAGGTCGATCCCGCGATCATCAAGATCATCCCCGCCGAGACGGCGCGGAAGTACCAGGTCCTGCCGCTGTCGCGCTCCGGCGCGACCCTGACCATCGCCATGGCCGACCCCACGAACGTCTTCGCCATGGACGACATCAAGTTCATGACCGGCTACAACGTGGAGCCGGTGGTGGCCTCGGAGAGCGCGCTCGAGGACTCGATCGACCGCTACTACGGCACCTCGCGCTCGCTCGAGCTGCGGAAGGACACCGCTCCCGCCGGCGGCTACGGCATCCCGAGCGCCGGGGCGCCGAGCCTCAAGGAGGCGCTCGACGGGCCCACCCTCAGCGTGGACGACATGGCCGCGATCGGCGGCCTCTCGGAGATCGACCTCGACTCGATGAGCGACGCCGAGGCCGACGTCGAGACCGTGAAGGCCGACGACGAGGAGATCGACCTCGGCAACCTCGCCAAGTCCGCCGACGCCGCCCCCGTCATCAAGCTGACGAACGTCCTCCTCGTCGACTCGCTGAAGCGGGGGGCGTCCGACATCCACATCGAGCCCTACGAGAAGGAGTTCCGCGTCCGCTTCCGCATCGACGGGATCCTCTACAACGTCATGGCCCTGCCCATGAAGCTGAAGGACCCCCTCACCTCCCGCATCAAGATCATGGCCAAGCTCGACATCGCGGAGAAGCGGCTCCCCCAGGACGGGCGCATCAAGATCAAGATGAAGGTCGAGGACCGCAGCCGCGACCTCGACTTCCGCGTGTCCGTGCTCCCCACCCTGTGGGGCGAGAAGATCGTCATGCGGCTGCTGGACAAGTCGAAGCTCATGCTGGACATGACCAAGCTGGGCTTCGAGACGCACTCGCTCGAGCGCTTCAAGAACGCGATCAGCAAGCCCTACGGGATCGTCCTCGTGACCGGGCCCACCGGCTCCGGCAAGACGAACACGCTCTACTCGGCGATCGCCGCCCTCAACAAGTCCGACACCAACATCATGACCGCCGAGGACCCGGTGGAGTTCAACCTGCCCGGGATCAACCAGGTCCAGATCCGCGACAACATCGGCCTCAACTTCGCCGCCGTGCTGCGCTCGTTCCTGCGCCAGGATCCCAACATCATCCTCGTCGGCGAGATCCGCGACTACGAGACGGCGGAGATCGCGGTGAAGGCCGCCCTCACCGGGCACCTCGTGCTCTCGACCCTCCACACGAACGACGCGCCCTCCACCGTTTCGCGCATGGTGAACATGGGGATCGAGCCGTTCCTCGTCGGCACCGCGGTCAACCTCATCCAGGCCCAGCGCCTGGTGCGCCGCATCTGCTCGAAGTGCAAGGTGGACGTCACCGCCGACGTGCCGGCCAAGACGCTCAGCGACATCGGCTTCGAGGCCGACAAGATCGGCAGCTTCCAGGTCCTGAAGGGCAAGGGCTGCGCGGGCTGCAACGGGACGGGCTACAAGGGCCGGGTCGGCCTCTACGAGGTCATGGAGATCACGGAAGGGATCCGCGACCTCATCATGGTGGGGGCGACCGCGGTGGAGATCAAGAGGAAGGCGCTCGAGGAGGGGATGCTCACCCTCCGCATGAGCGGCCTGGAGAAGATCAAGAGCGGCGTGACCACCGTCGAGGAGGTCCTCCGCGAGACCGTTCTCTGACGCCTTCAGGGGTGCTCGCCCCCGGCCCTCCCCGCGGGGGCCGTGGCGTCGTGTCGGGACAAGGGGGTAGCGCGTGGCGGTCAGCCTTCACCAGCTGCTGAAGACGATGACGGAGATGGGGGGCACCGACCTCCACGTCACCACGAACTCGGCGCCGCAGATCCGAGTCGACGGCAAGCTCCGCCCGCTCGACCTGCCGCAGCTCTCCGCGGTCGAGACGAAGCAGCTCGCCTACAGCGTGCTCACCGACGCCCAGAAGCACCGGTTCGAGGAGAACCTCGAGCTCGACTTCAGCTTCGGCATCAAGGGCCTCGCCCGCTTCCGGGCCAACGTGTTCATGCAGCGGGGCGCGGTGGCCGCGGTCTACCGGACGATCCCGTACGAGATCCGCGGCTTCAAGGAGCTGGGGCTCCCCCCGGTCGTCATCTCCATCTGCGACAAGCCGCGCGGGCTCGTGCTCGTGACCGGCCCCACCGGCTCCGGCAAGTCCACGACCCTCGCCGCCATGCTCGACAAGATCAACTCCGAGCGCCACGAGCACATGCTGACCGTCGAGGACCCGATCGAGTACCTCCACCAGCACAAGAAGTGCGTGGTGAACCAGCGCGAGGTCCACGCCGACACCCACTCCTTCGCCAACGCGCTGCGGGCGGCGCTGCGCGAGGACCCCGACGTCGTGCTCATCGGCGAGATGCGCGACCTGGAGACGATCGAGTCGGCCCTCCGGATCGCCGAGACCGGCCACCTCACCTTCGCCACCCTGCACACGAACTCCGCCTCCCAGACGATCAACCGCATCGTCGACGTCTTCCCCGCGCACCAGCAGTCCCAGGTCCGGGCGCAGCTGTCGCTCGTGCTGGAGGGCATCATGTGCCAGTCCCTCCTGCCCCGCGCGAGCGGCAGCGGGCGCGCGCTCGCGATGGAGATCCTCGTGCCCAACGCGGCCGTGCGCAACCTGATCCGCGAGGACAAGATCCACCAGATCTACTCGGCGATGCAGACCGGCCAGGAGAAGTACGGGATGCAGACGTTCAACCAGTCCCTGGCCAGCCTGTACTTCGCCAAGCAGATCTCGCTGCAGACCGCCCTCGGCATCAGCTCGAACCCCGAGGAGCTGCAGGACATGATCAACCGCGGCGCCGGCCTCGCCACCCCGCAGTCCGGCGCCCGCCCGCCCCTGCGGCCGGCCGGCCGCTAGCTCCGGGAGGAACCCATGCCTGCTTTCGTCTGGAAGGGCAAGACGCGCGACGGTAAGGTCGTCTCCGGAGAGAGGGTCGCCGACAACAAGGAAGCGGTGATGCAGCTCCTCCGGCGCGACCAGATCCTGGTCTCGTCGGTGAAGGAGAAGGGCAAGGAGATCGCCCTCCCCAAGTTCGGGGGCGGGATCCCGGCCAAGGACCTCGCCATCTTCACCCGCCAGTTCTCGGTCATGATCGACGCCGGCCTCCCGCTCGTCCAGTGCCTCGAGATCCTGGGCACCCAGCAGGAGAACAAGACCTTCGCCAAGGTGCTGCAGCAGACCCGGATGGACGTCGAGGGCGGGGCCAGCCTCGCCGACGCCATGCGCAAGCACCCGAAGGCGTTCGACGACCTCTACACCAACATGATCGCGGCCGGCGAGGCGGGCGGCATCCTCGACACGATCCTGAAGCGCCTCGCCACCTACATCGAGAAGGCGGTCAAGCTGAAGGCGCAGGTCAAGGGCGCGATGGTGTACCCGGTGGCGGTCATCTCGATCGCGGCCATCGTCATCACGGTCATCCTGTGGAAGGTCATCCCTACCTTCGCCGCGATGTTCGCCGGCCTCAACGCCGAGCTGCCCCTGCCCACGCGCTTCGTGATCGCGCTCTCCAACTGGCTGGTCCGGCTGCTGCCCTTCCTCGTCGTCGGCGGCTTCCTGATCGTCACCGCCTTCCGCCGCTACTACGCCACCTACGGCGGGCGGCGTGTGGTGGACCGCATGATCCTCGGCGCGCCCGTCTTCGGCCCCCTGATGCGGAAGATCGCGGTGGCCCGCTTCTGCCGCACCCTCTCGACGCTCATCTCGTCCGGCGTCCCCATCCTGGACGGGCTGGAGATCACGGCCCGGACCGCCGGGAACGCCGTCCTGGAGGACGCGATCATGCTGGTGCGGAAGGGGGTGGAGAGCGGCCTCACCGTGGCCCAGCCCCTGAAGGAGAGCGGCGTCTTTCCGCCCATGGTGGTGCAGATGATCGGAGTCGGCGAGCAGACGGGCGCCCTCGACGCGATGCTCGGGAAGATCGCGGACTTCTACGAGGAGGAGGTCGACCAGGCGGTGGCCAACCTGCTCACCCTGATGGAGCCGATCATGATCCTCTTCCTCGGCGTCAGCGTGGGCGGCATCGTCATCGCCATGTACCTGCCCCTCTTCGACCTCATCAGCAAGCTGTCCTGAGCCATGTCCCGGCCCGGCGCCTTGGGGCTCCGGGCGGGTGTCGATGAAGAGGCCTTCGCCGAACTCCTGCACCGGGGAGGACCGATCGTGGTGAAGCTGCGGGCCCCGGGGTTGGAGGCGTCAGGGCCCCGGCACGCCGGCCTTTCGCGCGGGCGGCGCCGGTGAACGCCGGCCTGGAGGCGCGGCTCCGGAGGCTGATGCTCTTCCGGGTGGTCATGGCGACCACCCTCCTCTTCATCGCCACCTACGTGCAGGCGGTGTCCGAGACCCTCCTCCCCATCAACCCGGTGTACTTCGTCGTCGGGGCCACCTACGCCCTCACCGTGGTCCACGCGGCGCTGCTCCGCGGGCGGCTCGACCGGCGCACCCTCGCCTACGCGCAGGTGACCTTCGACCTGCTCACCATCACCGCCCTCGTGCACTTCACGGGCGGGGTGAGAACCGGCTTCCTCCTGCTCTACCCCCTCTCGGTCCTCTCCGCGACCGTGCTCCTGCCCCGGCGGGGCGCCCTCGCCCTGGCCGGGGCGGCGACCGCTCTCTACGCCGCCCTGCTCCTCGCCGTGCGGGAGCACGCCCTGCCCGCCCAGGGGCTGGAGGAAGTCGCGTACCAGCCGCCTCGGATCCTCTTCTTCTCGGTCTTCGTGCTCGGCGTGGCCTGCGCCACCGTCGCCTTCCTCGGGTCGTACCTGGAGGAGAGCCTGCGCCACGCGGGGGCGCAGCTCCGCGAGGCGGCGGCGGAGATGGCCGACCTCCGGGAGCTGAACCAGGTGATCGTGAACAGCATCCAGAGCGGGCTCATGACCACCGACGAAGAGGGGCGGGTCCTGTACGTCAACCGGTTCGGGGAAGCGATACTCGGGCGAACGCCGTCCGCCCTCCGGGGCTCGCCGGTGAGGGGTGTCCTCGGCTCGCCGCTCCTCGGGCCGGCCGAGCTGAACGCGCGCGCGGCCACCCGGGCCCTGGCCCGACTCGAGGTCGCCTATCGGCATCCCGACGGACGGACGCTGGAGCTCGGCGTCTCGGTCACGCCCCTCGCCACCCAGGAGCAGACCCGGCGGGGCTACCTCGTGGTCTTCCAGGACCTCACCGAGATCCGCCGGCTCGAGGACGAGGTGCGCACGAAGGAGAAGCTGGCCGCGGTGGGGGAGATGGCGGCCCAGCTCGCCCACGAGATCCGCAACCCGCTGGGGTCCATCCGTGGCTCCGCCCAGGTGCTGATGGGCGAGCCGGCTCTCGCCGAGGAGCAGGGCCGGCTCCTCGCCATCATCTTCCGCGAGTCGAAGCGCCTGTCCGACACCCTGAACCGTTTCCTGTACCAGGCTCGCGCCCCCGCCGCGCCCCGTGGGCCGGTGGACCTGCGCCCCGTGGTCGAGTCCGCGATCACCCTCCTCCGGAGCGGGGGGGAGCTGCGGGCCGACCACGTCCTCTCGTTCGCGGCCGACGAGGGGCCGCTCGTCTGCCTCGCCGACCCCGACCAGATCGCCCAGGTGTTCTGGAACCTGGTCCGGAACGCCCTCGAGGCCATGCCGGGGGGCGGCCGCCTCGACGTGACCCTGCGCCGACGGGGGGAGGACGTCGTCCTCGGCGTCTGCGACGAAGGCCGCGGGATCGAGCGCGACGAGCAGGGGCGCATCTTCGAGCCCTTCCGCTCCCGCGGGTCGATGGGGACGGGGCTCGGTCTCGCCATCGTGTTCCGGATCGTCCGCGAGCACGGCGGCGACATCGGCGTGCGCAGCGTTCCCGGCGAAGGCACGCAGATCGAGGTGCGGCTCCCCCTCGCCGCGGTCCCGGCGCCGGCATGAGGAGGGCGCGACGCGGCCCGGGCCCGCCGGCGGTTTGAAACCGTCCGACCGCGACGTTAGCATCCGCATCGGGCGGGAGGCCTTCCCGGGGTGAAGCGCATCCTCATCGTCGACGACGAGCAGTCCATGCGCGAGCTGCTGGCGATCCTCCTGAAGAAGGAGGGCTTCGAGGTGGCCACCGCGGGCAGCCGCGCCGAGGCCGCCGCCGCCCTCGCCGGCCCCGCCGTGGACATGGTCCTCACCGACGTGCGCCTGCCCGACGGCGACGGGCTCGAGATCCTGCGGCACGTGAAGGCGGCGTCCCCGGAGACGGTCGTCATCGTGATGACGGCCTTCGGGACCACGGAGACCGCGGTCGCGGCCCGGAAGCTCGGAGCCGAGGCCTACGTGCTCAAGCCCTTCGACGTGGACGAGGTGCGCATCGTCATCCGCGACGCGCTCGCCACGCGCGACCTGCGCTCCGAGAACGTCCGGCTGAAGCGCGAGGTGGGCGAGCGCTACGGCCTCGACCGCCTGATCGGGGTCTCGGCCGCCATGGCCTCCCTCTTCGAGATGGTGCGGGCCGTCGCGCCGGCGAGCTCGACCGTGCTCATCAGCGGAGAGAGCGGCACCGGCAAGGAGCTCGTGGCCCGGGCCATCCACGCCCTCTCCTCGCGCGCCGACAAGCCATTCGTGGGCGTCAACTGCGGGGCGCTCCCCGACACCCTGCTGGAGAGCGAGCTCTTCGGCCACGTGAAGGGCGCCTTCACCGACGCCCACCAGGCGAAGAAGGGCCTCTTCGAGGCGGCCCACGGCGGCACCCTCTTCCTGGACGAGGTGGGCGAGACGTCGCCCGCCATGCAGGTGAAGCTCCTGCGGGCGCTCCAGGACCGGAGGGTGCGCCGCGTCGGAGGCACCGAGGAGATGGACGTGGACGTGCGCGTGATCGCGGCCACGAACGCGCCCCTCGAGGAGCGGGTCAAGGAGAGGCGCTTCCGGGAGGACCTCTTCTACCGGCTCCAGGTCATCCCCATCCACGCGCCGCCCCTCCGGGAGCGGCGCGAGGACATTCCCATGCTCGCCCAGCACTTCTTCGAGCGCTTCGCGCGGGCGATGGACAAGCGAGTGGCCAAGATCTCGGACGCCGCGGTCGAGGCGCTGAAGAGGTACTCGTGGCCGGGCAACGTGCGCGAGCTCGAGAACGTCATCGAGCGGGCGGTGGCCCTCGAGACGACCGAGGCCGTGCTGCCCG
>Ga0335076_10003000_pt1 | contig 16876 bp, 19 predicted proteins | sample Lox_Sample_25_FD_206717 | JGI IMG/M metagenome (GOLD analysis project Ga0335076, IMG submission 206717) | Soil microbial communities from Loxahatchee National Wildlife Refuge, Florida, United States - Lox_Sample_2.5 | ecosystem: Environmental > Terrestrial > Soil > Wetlands | place: USA... | reverse complement strand
AGCTCGAGCGTCGTCACCCAGCGCGTTCCGGTGAACGCCTGGTAGAGGAGCCCGAGCTCGCCGTTCGAGTTGACCGCGAGCGCGGGGTTCTTCACGTTCGTGATCGTCCGCAGGTCGCCCGACCACGTGGCGCCGTGATCGGTCGAGCGGCGGACGTGCAGTGTCCAGTCCGTCCCGGTCGCGCCGCCGACGCGGTCGCACCACGCGAGCCAGACGGTGCCGGAGTGGTTCGGGTCGACCGCGATCGCGAGGTCGCCGCCCAGCCGCTCCTGCCCCATGATCGCGTTCCAGCGGATGAACCGGCCCGGCGCCACCGTCTTGCCGTTGACGCCGAGCGCCTGGAACGGCGTTCCGCCGCTTCCCCAGTTGTCGTCGCGGGTGATGACGATGTCCATCGTCAGGCCCGCGGCGACCGACCCGCCGGTCCACCGCTCGAACGCGGCGTACACGGTTCCGTCGGCGTGCACGGCGAGACGTGTCGGCGGTCCGTCCTGCGGCTTCGCCGGCCCATGCTCGATCTGGTGCGGCCCGAAGCCGGAGGGCGCTGCGCCGGTCGCCGCGTTCAGCGACAGGTCGACGGTCGCCGTCTTCGGCAGTGTGTTGAAGTTGTTGTTGCCGACGTAGACGCGGTCGCGATTCGCCGTCTTCACCTTCGTCGTCTTGGCCACGACCCACGGCTGGTCCTCGTCGGCCCGATGCAGCAGCACCGTCATCGCCGCGAGCGACGTGTAGTTCGCCGTCCGCAGGATCTGGAGGTCCGTGGTGAGGCCGTTGAGGATTCCGGCGTAGAGGTGGTTGCCGCTGTCGGCGAAGGCGACGGTGATGTCGGACGTGCCGACCGGCCCGTTGCCCGGGACGACCATGCGCAGCGCCCACGTGTTGCCGCCGTCGCTCGAGATGTAGATCGGCGCGTTCGGGCCGCCGGTCGGCGAGGGCGTGAACGCGGTTCCGACGATCGCCTTCGGGTTCGCCGGATTGACCGCGATGTTCGGCTCGCTGTCCTGGCGCGATTCGCCGCTCAGCGAGGCGGGGATCATGTTGACGACCCTGATCATCGGCTCTTCCCCATCGTGAGTGCGTCGACGTGCTGCACCGGCTGCAGGTCCTCCGGATGCAGGATCTGGTACTTCGCGAGCGAGGCCAGCGACTTGTCGGCCGCGTGGAGGATGAACATCCCCTCCTGCCCCGCCTTCGGCTTCGGCGCGGTATGCCACTGCACGTCGAGGCTGTTCGGGTAGAGCACCTTGATCGGGCCGGGCTTGAGCCCGCGGCCGCGTACGATCTCGTACGCGTCGATCGTGGCGATCCACCAGTCGGGATCGTGCTCGGACAGGCTTCCCGGCGCCGCCTTCGCAAGGCCGGTGACGCGGCCGAGGACGATCGCCGCGGCGCCTTTCGCGTGCTCGCGGAACTGGTCGGCCTCGACCTGCGCCTGCAGGTCGGAGAAGACGCCTCCGCCGCTCGCCGCCGCACGAGCCATGTGCGGGGCGATCTGCGCAGTGGACAGGCGTCCGACCTCCTCCACGGCGATGCTCGTCCCGAAGGCGAGCCCGTTCGCGAAGAATGTGTACTGCTCGCCCTCCTTCGGTAGGGCGACCTTCGGCGCGAGCTGCACCGTGATCGCCGTGCCGGCGAGGGCCGAGAACGCGTCGGGCGCGTGCAGCACCTGGTCGACGCGGACGACCGACGTGTGGTTGTCGATCGGGACGTCGCTCATCGTCGACGCGCCGATGCGCTCGACGGTGCCGACGAAGCTGATCGCCGACGTCTTCAGGAGCGTGAGAACGGGATCGTCGGCCATCGTCTACGTCGCCTCCTGCAGACGGCGCCACTCGTGGCGCGCGAGGATCGAGCAGGTCACCGCGGCGACGCCGAGCGCCGCGACGAAGAGCCACTCGACCGAGCCGTTCCCGTGGTCCGGATCGACGCGGAACACGATCTCGATCCAGTCGTGCCACAGGAGCGTGACGAAGAACAGAACGGCGCAGGCGGCTGCGAGAATCGTCTCGAGCCAGAAGCGCCTCGACAGGTTGTGCATTTGCGGGTCCTCCCCCTACGCGACAGCGCGATCGGTCAATCGCCGCCGCAGAGGCCGCAGAAGGCCCAATTCTGTCGTCTCCGCTCGATAAGTCAAGTGAATCGGCACGATCTCGATCCGCAAATCGAGATCGCGCCGATTCGGGTCACGCTGTGCTGGCCGAGGTGTCGTGCCAGTCGCTCGTCACGGCGATGCCGTACATCACGAGGATCGCGAGCGCGAGCGAGGCGATGCCGAACCACGGCGAGTAGCCGAGGATCAGGAAGCTCTGGATGAGCACGACGCCGCCCCAGATGTAGCCGATCACGCGGCCGAAGGTGTTGCCGCTGAGGAGCGAGTAGCCACCCCAGATCGCAAGCACCGCGATCAGCAGGTCCCACAGCCCCCACAGGAAGATGTGGTGGCCGAAGGCGCCGTACGTGAGGTTGTTCACCCGGTTGCTGTCGGCGAAGTAGTAGATCGCGGAGATGACGCGGAGACAGCCGAACGAGATCAGCACGACGGCTGCGAAGGTGAGCCAGCCGGGCCGCTTGAGCCCGTCGAGAGCCGTTGACGACATCGATTTCCCTCCTTATGAGGACCCCGGCCCGAGTTCTCGCTCCGCGCCGGGATCCCTCCAGAAGGGGCCTACGGTGCGGTGCTGTCGGTGAAGGCGGTCACCGGCAGCGCGGTGACGCGGGATTCGAAGACGAATGCGCTCGGCCCCATGCACTTCAGCGTTGCCGTCCCCGCGGTCGGGAGAGTGTCGAGCGCCTGGATCGTCGCGTTGCCCGGGGTCTGGTTGTTCACGACCGGGAAGCCGGTGACGACGTCCGAGAGCGCGCCGGCCTCGACGTCGAGCTCGCACGTCTCGGTGATGTCGAACGGGTTCGTGATGTGGAGGCCCATGTTCACCGTCGCGACGAACCAGTAGCTCCCGGCCGGGAGGCTGAGCGTCTCGATCGGCGCAAGCGTGTCGCCGGTGTCGACGTCCCCGGTTGTGTGGACCGAGTAGAGGTTCGTCGGGCCGGCGGGACCGGCGGGTCCGGGCGGACCGGCGGGTCCGGTCGGCCCGGTCTGCGCCCAGGCCAGCGCGGCCTCGTCACGGCCGCAGGCCCGGCCGGCGCGGACGCCCGAGGTCGGGTCGACGACGCGGAGAGTCGAGTCGCCGCCGATCTCGCCGCGGCCGTTCACGTGATAGCAGGCGTGAATCTGCCCGCTCGCGTCGGGAATCGACGCGTAGCCGATGCCCGCCCCCACCGCCGCTGCGGCGACCGCGAGCAGGGCGACGACGCGAACGCGCCGCCGGAGAAGGATGGTCATGGTGCTCCCCCTAGCCGGGCGCCGGCCGCACGGCGCGGTGTGCCTGCACCGCGCGCGTTATACGACGGCGCCGAGCGGAATGTCAACCGCCGCGTCCCTCTAGGATCGTGCGCGATGAGCCGTGCTCTCGCCGCCGCACTCGTCCTGGCAGCCGTCGCCGCGACGGTCGCGGGCGCGCGCGCCGAAGCGGGTGCGCGGACGATCGTGGTCGGGAGCGACGCCGCGTTCGCCGGCGCTGCACAGACATTGCGCGCGACCGGCGGGACGATCGTCCTCCGCGCCGGCTCGTACCCCCGCCTCGAGCTCGGGCCTCGCTCCGCCCGGACGCTGCGCGTCGTCGGCTCGCCCGGCACCCGCGTCGGCCGCTTTCTCCTCCGGCACACGCAGCACGTCTCGATCGGCGGGCTGACGATCGCGCCGGTCGGCGCCGACGCGAAGCTCGAGCTCCAGGGCGCGCGCGACGTCGACCTGCATGATCTCCACGTCACCGCGCGCGGAACCCCGTTCCAGTCGACGATCTTCGTCGCGTTCGCGCGCCATGTCCGCATCCGGCGCAGCGTCTTCACGCACTGCGGCGACGCCTCGCCCGACTTCTCGAACTGCGTGACGCTGAACCGTGGCGCGAACAACGTCGTGATCGAGCACAACCGGTTCCACGACTGCCACGGCTGCGACTTCGTGCACGGCCGCTTCGGTGCGTGGCTGACGATCCGCGACAACCGCTTCGACCGGGCGCTCCCGTGCCACCGCCAGGGCACCTACCGCTGCGGACACAACGACCTCGTCCAGCTGTTCGGAGGCCGGTGGCTGCGCGTGGCGCGGAACCGGTTCGGCGTCTATCGCGCAGGCGGCGCGCAGCTCTACCTCACCGACGACGTGGACCACGCGACGATCGTCAACAACGTCTTCGCCGGCACCGACCCCGAGCTCCCCGGCTATCGCGCGCGGATGGCGATCGTGCTCGGGGCGAACGGGTCGAAGCGCCTGCCGTACTTCGCCAGGGTCGTGAACAACACGATCCTCACGGGCTGGCGCCGGAGGGACGGGTACGAGGGCTCGATCCGGATGAGCTCGGCGTACGGCGGCATCCCGCGCTGGAAGCGGCCGATCGTGGCGAACAACGTGATCGCCCTCCTCGACACCGCGTGGCGCGTCTGCGCGGCGTCGCAGCGGTTCCTGTCGAACGTCGTCGTGGACGGGAAGAACTGCGAGCCCGCGGCATACGTCGGCCCCGACCAGCTCGACGCGGCCGGGCGTCCGCTGGCCGGCTCCGTCGTGATCGGAGCGGCGGACCGCCGCTACGCGCCGCCGGTCGACTTCACCGGCCGGCGCCGCGACGCGGAGCCCGACATCGGCGCCTATGAATACCGCGGCTGACGTCGACGCCGTCGTGCTCGTCGAGGGCAGGAGCGACCGGGCCGCGCTCGAGACGCTCGCGCGGCGACGCGGGCGCGACCTCGGCGCCGAGGGCGTGGAGATCGTGGCGATGGGCGGCGCGCAGGCGATCGGGCGCTTCCTCGACCGGTTCGGCCCGCGCGGGCTCGACGTGCGGCTCGCCGGCCTCTGCGACGCGGGGGAGGAGGACGACTTCCGCCGCGGCCTCGAGCGGGCCGGGCTCGGCCCGGCGCGGACCCGGCGCGAGCTCGAGCGGCTCGGCTTCTTCGTCTGCGACGCCGACCTCGAGGACGAGCTGATCCGCGCGCACGGCGTCGCGTCGCTCGAGCGGATCGCGGAGGCCGAGGGCGACCTCGGCTCGCTCCGCACGCTCCAGAAGCAGCCGTGGTGGCGGGAGCGGCCGCCGGAGGAGCAGTTCCACCGCTTCCTCGGCGCCGGGGCGACGCGGAAGATCCGCTACGCGCGGCTGCTCGTCGAGGAGCTCGGCCTGGAGCGGATCCCGGCGCCGCTCGACGGCGCGCTCGCGGCCAGCCGCCCATCCTGAGCGGCGTCGGGGTGCGTCGACCCTGTCAGCCGCCGAACCAGCGCGCGCGGCGGCTCGCGCCGAAGTGCTTCTTCTCGGCGACGAGCGCGCTCGACGGCTCCTGGAAGGTGCCGGTCGGCTTCGGCCCGCCGAAGAAGTCGACGTCCACCCGGCCGACCCGGCCGGCGCCGAGCTCGACGTAGCAGGCGCCGCGCCCGTCGTAGCCCGCCGGCGGCTCGTCCCCGCGCACGCGCGCGAGCAGCGCGGCCGCGACCACGCGCGCCGCGCCCTCCGCGAACACGCCGGCCTTCGGAACGCCGATGGTCGCGACGTCGCCGACCGCGTAGACGCCTGGGAACCGCGTCTCGAGCGTCCTCGGGTCGACCGGCACGTAGCCGTCCTCCGCCATCCCGCTCGCGAGGACGACGTCGGGCGCGCGGTGCTTCGGGACGCCGAGGAACAGGTCGTACGCGAGCTCGGAGCCGTCGTCGAGCGTCACGACCGTGCGCTCCGGGTCGAGCGAGCGCACGCGCCGGCCGGGGACGAACTCGATCCCGCGCTCCTCGAACGCCTCGAGCAGCGCCGCCGATGTGTCCGGTGACGGAGGCACCGGAGTGCTGAACGGCATCACGAGCGAGATCTCGCAGTCGTCGCGCACGCCGCGCTCCGTGAGCCGGTCGTGGAGCAGGAGCGCCGCCTCGCTCGGCGCCGGCGGGCATTTGAACGGCGCGTCGCAGACGCCGACGATCGCGCGGCCGCGCGAGAAGGCAGCCAGCACGTCGCGGAGGCGGTCAGCGCCGACGACGGAGTAGAACTCGTGCTCGTGCTCGAGCCCCGGGGTGGCGGCGATGTCGTAGTCGGCGCCGAGCGCGACGACGAGCACGTCAGCCTCATGCACACCCGCGTCGGTGGTCACGCGCCGCGCTTCGGGATCGATCGCCATGATCGTCTCACGCAGCAGCGTCACGCCCGGCTTGGCGAAGCGCGCGTACGGAAGCCGGACGTCCGCGAGCGTCGTCCGCCCGAACATCACGTCGAGCTTCGAGTACCCGAAGACGAACGCGTCGCCTCGGTCGATCATCGTGACGCCGGCGTCGTGCCCCAGCGCCTCGGACAGGATCGTCGCGAGCTCGAGCCCGCCGAACCCGGCGCCGAGGACAAGCGTGCGCAGCGGCATCGGGCGACCCTATCGAACCCCGTCCGGGACGGTGACGCCGCCGTGACGCCCGGGCGGCAGGATTCCGTCGGCATGCCGGCTGCCCTGGCGAGAGCGAAGGTCGCGGCGAACGAGCCGGCCCCCACAGCGGCGGGCAGGAGTCGCACACCGTTGCGCGGGTCGCCGGCTTCCGAGTCGACCGCGTTCGCCCTGCGGGTCACCGCGCCGGATGACCGCGCCGAGGCGCAAGCAGAGCGGTTCGCGCGGACGGGCTACTGGAGCGCGCCGGTCGCCGCCACTGCGCTACGCCCTCTCCCCGAGCACGCGAGCGCTGCGGTGGAGCGCGGGGTCGCGAGCCCCGGTCGGCCGCTCGACCGAGAGCTCCGCGACCGCTTCGAGCCCGGGCTCGGGGTCGGTCTCGGCGCCGCCCGCCTCCACGCCGGCGCCGACGCGGCGGCCTCGGCTCGGGCGCTCCGGGCGCGGGCGTACACCTACGGCTCCGACGTCGTCTTCTCCGAGGGGAGCTACGACCCGCGCTCGACCGCCGGCCGGGAGCTCATCGCGCACGAGGTCGCTCACGTTGCGCAGCAGCGGCCGGGTGCGCCCGTGCTCGCGGCGTCCCCGGACGTCGGCTTCTGGGACGTCGTCGACGTGGTCGCAGGCCCTGTCGTGGGCGAGACCGGGAGAGCGTCCGGACTCTCCGGCGAGGACGTGGGACGATACGTCGTCGGAGACACGCTCTGGGACGTGATCACGGCGTTCGGCCGCGGCGTCGTGAAGGGCGTCGCCTCGGCGCCGAAGGAGCAGGTGCAGCGAATCAAGGACAAGTTCGCCGACTTCGGCGCCGTCGACGCGTACGTGTTCACCGAGGGCTTCTCGCTCGGCGTGTTCAAGGGCATGTGGTACGAGCTGACCGACCTCTTGGAGGCGATCAAGACCCTCGTGGAGCTCCCGGCGACGATCAGCGACTTCCTGATCGACAAGCTCCCGGCGCTCGCAGTGCGTCTGCAACAAGCGATCACCGCGCCCGGCGGCCTCGGCGACCGCCTGAAGAAGCTCTCGGACGCATTCAGGAAGGATCCGACCGCGTTCGCGGCCCAGCTCGACAAGCTGCTCGCGGGTGCACGCGCCGCGATCCTCGGAGAGATCGAGAAGCGCGGCCAGGGCGTCGGCAAGCAGGCGATGGACTTCCTCGACGAGCCGTGGGACGAGATCGGCGACAAGGTCGGCGCGATCACGGGCCGGGTCGTGTTCGAGGTGCTGCTCGCAGTCGGCACCGAGGCGATCGGCAACCTCATCAAGGAGGTCGCGGTGATCGGGGGGAAGATCGTCGAGGGCGCCGTCGACGCCGTCCGCGGAATCGCAGGCCTGTTCCGCACGCTGCTCGAGTGGCTCGAGGGCCTCGTGAAGGGGCTCGCCGGCGCGGCGGGCGAGCTCTTCGACGCGCTTCGCGAGTTCGTGGCCGGCCTGCGCGACTTCGTCGGCGGACTCGGAGAGATGGAGGCCGTCGGAGCCGAGGGCGTCCGCGTCCGGCTGCCCGCGGGCGACGTCGGCGCGGGGACGCGGATGGAGGCGCGCGCCCTCGAGCGCCCGCCCGGCTCGCCGACGGTCGACGAGCTGTACGGACGAGCGCCGAAGACACCCGAGGCGAAGCCGCCGAGAGCGCCCGAGCCACCCAAGCCTCCGAAGGCGGCGACGGCGCCGCGTGTGAAGCTCCTCAGCATGGGCGAACGGCGCGCCAGCGGCGCGCAGTGGTTCCTGCGGAACGCCGACCGGGCGGAGGTCGAGGCGTCGACGAAGGGCTACCAGGTCTACGAGTACTACGCCCGCGACGGACGGTGCCTCTACGTCGGCCGCTCGGGCGGCGCGGCGGAGAAGGCCGGGGTCACGACGGAGAAGGCGCTCCAGGCGCCGAAGAAGGCGACGAACTGGATCGACCGCGGCTGGTCGCATATCCAGGAGGAGCGGCGCGAGATCGCGGAGGCGGACCGCATCGTCGTCCACGCCGAGCTGAACGAGGCGGAGGCCTCGATCCTCGAACACGACCGGATCACGCAGCTGAAGCCGGAGCTGAACGTGAAGAAGGGCGAAGCCGCGTCGCGCACGAGGCTCGGTCCCGACTACGGCTCCACGCTCCAGTCGGCGCAGGGACGGCCCACCTACCGCTTCGAGACCGACATCGTCCCGCCGACCCGCTGATCGTCGGCCGCGTGGCGGCCGCATCATCCCGTGCGGATGATGGAGGCCGGGCCTCCGGGTCGTACCCTCGGTTGCCGTGACGGCGGAGAGCTCTTCGCGCGGACGCCGGACCTACGACTCCGCAAAGGCTCGCGGAACGGCCGCGTACGAGTGCGGGCGCCTGTGGATCGAGAACCAGGATCCCGCGTCGCGGAAGGGCGCGACGATCGGCTGGGTGCGCCGCTACCAGGCGGCCGACGGGCAGCTCTACGCGGTGCTGCTCGCGGCCTACTTCTTCCTGACCGTCGTCCCGCTGCTGCTCGTCTACTCGAGCTACCTCTACCGCGATCCGCACGCGCTGGCCCAGCGGATCGACGCGCGCATGAGCCTCGGCGGACACACCGCGACGCTGCTCGACACGGTTCTCGCCGGCGCCTCGGGGCACCAGCTGTCGGCCGCGCTGATCGCGGTGATCGACCTGTTCTTCTTCGGCCTGGGCCTCGGGCGCGTGCTGCAGCTCGCGCATGCACGCTCGTGGGGGCTCGACCTGCGCAAGAGCGTCGTCGTCGACCAGATCCGCTACCTCGAGGTGCTCGGCGCCGCGGCGCTGCTGATGCTGCTCTGGGTCGTGCAGTCGAAGGCGCTGCGCGGGTCGCCGTCGTGGATCGGCTGGGTGCTCGACATCGGCTGGCTCGCGGTGCTCCTCGTCTTCTTCGTCTGGGCGCCGCAGCTCCTCCTGCATCGCCGTGTTCTGCGGCGCGACATCCTCCCGGGCGCCGTCTTCACGATCGTCGGCCTCGTCGTCCTCCGCGTCATCTCCGGCGTGCTGCTGAAGCACTGGCTCGAGTGGTACTCGAAGACCTACGGCGCCCTCGGGATCGTGATGGCGATCTATTTCTGGCTCATCCTCATCGCCACGGTCCTGATCCTGGCCGCCGCGCTCTCCCCCGCGCTGGCCCACCGCCGCGAGCTGCGCCGCGAGCGCCACGCGGGCCGGCCGGCGACCTAGACGGCGATCTCCTCCAGGAAGTCGAGTGTCACGGACGACAGGTCGACGCCGTCCTGAACCATCGCGTCCTGGAGTCCGGGATCGCCGAGCAATACGTCGGCCGCCTCGCGCGACGCGAAGGTCTCCACGAGAACGACGAGGTTCGGATCGTCCGCTCCGCGCCAGAGCCGGTACGAGAGGATCGCCGGGTGCGCCTGCGCGAAGGCGTCGAACCGCGGCCGCCACGCGTCGAAGTCAGCGACGCGGCAACGTGTCACCAGGATGGCCATGAGTCATCCTCCTCGGGAAGTCGAACCTGGACACGGCCGAGGGTCTGACCCCCCGGCACGGAGGTCATGCGGGCGGAGGAAGTGGCTCGAGCAGTTCGAACGATCCGGAGCCCTGCACGACATGCGGGGCTCCCGCGCGAACGAGCTTCATGTACTCAGCGTCTGCATAGGACGCGTCTGCCTCCGCCTTGAAGGTCACGTAGTCGGGCCATTCGCCCATCACCACGACTTCATTCGCCTTGCCGGCGAGTGGAGCCCACATGGTCATCTCCGCCCATCCCCGGTCTCGAGCGATCGCATTGCAGGCTTCGAAGTTCTCCAGCCAGCCGGCGAAGTGGCCGTAGATGATCTCCCACCGCTGTACCAACCGCAGCATGGTCTACCTCCATGATCGGGTGATCGATTCTGGCCTCACCCAGCTGGAAGCGTCAAGGATTCGCCCGAAACCGAGCGCGCCGAGGCGCATCGCGCGGACCCGGACAGACCTACTCCGGCCGGTATTCCCGCTCGCCCGTTGTCGGGTCGTACCAGACGCGCATCGGTTTGCCCGACGCGGGGTCGGTGAAGACCTCGCTCGTCGGTTGATACGACTCGCCGCCGACCCGCCGGCTGCTTCGATACCGGTCCCAGCCGAACACGGCAGCCACGGCTCCGACGACCACGACTGCCAGGATCACCCAGAGCACGACGCTCATGCCCGCCCCTCTCGGCCTTCCGCGTCGGTCGGGTCGGTCGGAAGCCATTCGACCACGCGCGCCGTGCCGTAGGCGACGATCTCGCTCATGCTCCGTCCCATCTCGGTGGAGTCGAAGCGCATCATGGTCACCGCGTTGGCTCCCATCGCGGCGGCGTTCTGCACCATGCGATCGATCGCCTGCCGCCGGGCATCCTCGTTCAACTTGACATACGACCGGATCTCGCCTCCGACCAGGCTCTTCAGCGCCGCGACGATGTTGCCTCCCAGGCTGCGGGAACGAACGGTGAGCCCGAAGACCTGACCGAGCGTCTTCACCACCCGGGCCTCCGGGATGTTCTCCGTCGTCGTGATCACCATCGGCCGCGACGCACCGAGGTCAACCGCCTGTTGGCTCGCGGAGTGGGGAACGCCGGTTTCTGTCATGGCTGCCTCCTCTGCCTGCGCGGATGAGCCTGCACGAGCGCCGTTCCAGCGATGATGTCAGCAAAGGCGGCTTTAGAGCCGCTTCAGAGTCTCGTGCTTTCCGGGTTGAGGTGTCGCGACGTGCGCTCGGTCTCGCTGCGCTGATCCCTCTCGGGCTTCTCGCCAATGCCAGGCACATCGCCAGAGAATGGGCGTCCGACGGCGCACAGCGTGCGATTCCGGTCGAACGCCCAACCGCCGATGAACTGACCGATGGTCATGCCGGACATGGCCTAGGGTCTGACCCCGGGACCTGGCTGTGCCGGACTACGCGACCGCTCCTACAGCCGCGACCGACATGGCGGGCGCGGCCCACCACCGCCCGACAAGCGTCAGCTCGTACCAGACCCCTGCGAGCGGAAAGCACAGTCCGAGGGCACGCGCGCGTAGCGCGCATGACCCGCGCGAAGCGCGCGAAGCAGCGAGAAAATGGAGGCGGCGGGAATCGAACCCGCGCAAGGTTTCGGTGGAGGAATCGCGGAGCTACATGCTCCAGACGATCAACATTGGCCGACCGGAGAGACAGTCGGCAGCACCCTTGAAGTCCTGCGGCCCCCGCGGCCGGATGTCCTTGGCGCTGCGCACAAGCTTTCCGGCGAAGTTGGCGATGTCTCGCGTCGGGTCGTAGCCAGCGCGCAGCAGCGTCAACCGAATCCGTTCGTGGGCGCGCACGCGCGATCGAAAATAGGCAGCGAGAGTCGCTCGGTCGTATGCACGCTCGCCGAGCCGCGCACCCGGTGCCCCGGACGAGAACCACTGAAAACGCGGCGAGCGCGCCCACATCCCATCGATCAGCTGGACCTGGCCGTTGTCGTAACCCCGGACGAAGGCGCGCACGAGCGCCTCCGTTGCCTCCGCCGTGCACGCTCCGCGCGTCATTCGATGGGCTGAAGGGCCGGCTCGCGATCCGATCGACGAAGGGACGAAGGCGCAGTGCGAGCGACACCGTGAGGGCTGGCACGAGTAGCACGCGTCCAAGCATCACCACCCCTAGTACACCTTAACCAGCGTTCTAGTTCGGCGAGGTCGACGAGAAACGCCGTGTCAATCCATCGGAGGGTCGAACACCCCAAGGTCGTCCTCGAGCCAGCCGGAGTAGAACCAGACGAGCTTCCGCTGCAGCTGCTGCGCGCCGCGGTACGCGAGCTGCGAAACGCGCTGGCCCTCGAGAAACACATGATGAATTGTCACCGGCATGTAGAGCAGGGCGACGGTCTCCGGCATCGAGAACTCGAGCTCATCGACCTCGAGCGGCGGGAGGTACATGTAGTTGATCAGGTGGTCGAACCGTCGCAGGTCGTCGAGCGCGGTCTCCTTGACGACGCCCCGCTCGACGAGCTCAGCGAGCGGCAAAACCGGCACGAGCGTCCGAACCGGATGGCCGTAGCCGACGGTCCCCTGGGCACCCATCGAGCAGCTCGGCGTGATGAGCATCGCCGGCCCGAACTCGAGCGGCCCGCTCAGGAAGCGGCGGCTGCGCGCGTCCTCCTCGTCGACGACGAGCTCGGTAGCCGGGAGCGGATACGCAAGCGGCACGTCACGGAAGAGGTCGCCCTGGCTGAAGAGCTCGACGCGATCGCGCTCGTAGTAGTCGGCATCCGGAGGACGTTCGGGTCTCGGCGGCATCGGCGGGCCAGCCTATCGGCGGACCCGGTCGGCTCTCGCGCGCCCTACTCGGTCGCGTCGCCGAAGACAAGCCGGCCGCTGCGCTTGCGGCCAGGGTTCACGACCGGCCCCTCCGTCGCCGGCGCGAGCTGCTCAAACATCTCGGCGCGGAGCCGCTCGACATCCTGGACCGAGAAGCGACGGTAGCCGCTACCCGGGAGACGGACGGCGCGGAGGATGCCGCGCTCCTCCCAGTTGCGGACAGTGTTCTCGTGCACGCCAAGCGCTCGAGCGGTATCGCGAACGTTCAGAAGCTCTTTGGTTGTCATCGCTGATCCGACTATAGCTCTCGGTGTGGTCTTTGTCCAGTATGTGTACTTTATCCACTCCTGATTATCGGCGAATCTTCGAGGAGTGGGACCGCCATAGCCAGCGCGACGCGCGACAGGAACGCTTTGGAGCGACTAGCAAAACGTTCCGATCGACTGCACCAGCAGTGACCTGAACACGGGACTCTGAGGCGGCGGTCTCACCTCAGCATCCAATGATGCATCTGTGTCTCGCCTGTTATCGCGGTGAAGTGGACGGCGGCCAGGCGCTACCGGACGTCTGGGCTGACGCTGCGCAGCGGAGGTTCTAGCGCTCGATGTATCGGCCGCGGTGGAGGTCGCGGTCGAGCTCGATCAGGCGACGGAGCATTCGCAGCTTCTCGAGGTCATGGTCTCGGCCGAGCGCTCCGAGCATGCGGGCGAGGTCGCCCAGCGAGGCGACCCAGGGGCGGACACCCTGGCCTAGTGGTTCGCGGGTCGCAGCCCGCCGGAGATCGTCGTAGCCCTGCGTCCCCGCCGGCTCAGGCACGATCTTCAGCTCGCCACCGTCGGTCTCGAGGGCGAGCACCGCGTCGGTCGATAGGGCCTTCTCGAGTCGGAACTGTCGGCTGTCTTCCCGCCGGGCGTTCAGGTCGGTGAGCGCCTTGTCGAGTTGCTCGGTGTTCTCGGGTCGGGTCGACGGCACGATGTCGAGGCCGCGCGTGAGCTCGTCGGTGCCATGGATGACGCGTGCGAAGCCTCCTATGACGATGTAGGCGACGTAGTGCCTGTCGAGGGCTTTGAGGACCGCGTACGGGTCGAAGCGGGCCGTCACATCAGTCCTGGAGGGTGCGGATTAGCTTGCGCACGCGCTCCTGGGGCGAGCGGACAAGGCTCTTGCTCAGCCGGGCGTCTTCGGCAGAGTCGGGGTCCCGCGGCTTGAGGAGGAAGTCCAGCTCGAAGCCGCACGCCTCGACAAGCTCGAGCAGGGTCTCGAATGCCGGCTGGACAGCGCCAGATTCCCAGCGGGCGATCTGGGCCCGATCGCGTCCGACACGCGCGCCGAGCTCGGCCTGCGAGAGTCGGGCCCTCAGTCGAGCCTCGCGGATGATCATGCCGCCGGTCACCGGCTCAAGTTTATCCAAGCCGTAGGATGTACCGTCACGCGTGACTGATATGTTACCTACTTCATGGGCGAGGCTTTCACCCAGCTGAGCCTCGGACTCCCCCCGGTCGACCCGGAGCCGAAGCCTTCGAGCGAACCGGGCCAGAGAACGCGGAGCAACTCGATCGTGCGGCGGGCGCGCTTGACGCTCGGCGAGGCGGCCCGGATCATGCGAGAGGCCGTGAAGGACAAGTCCTACCGGTCGACGCCGGTCGGTCTCGAAGTCGCGCAGTTCATTCGTTGGTTCCGGAACGAATACGGCGCCACCAGTGAGACCCTCCGTGACTACGAAGCGATCCTCGCCAAGCTCGCGATCGACCATGCCGATCTCGAGCTCGCCGCCTTCGAGCCACCCGATGGCACGACCCGGCTGCGCGAGTTCATTGACGAGCGCTGGGGCGACGCAGCTCCGAGAACCCGCAAGAAGGTGCGCGCCATCCTGATGTCCTTCTTCAAGTGGGCACAGGCCGAGTTCAAGATCCAGGGCAACCCCGGCGTCCCGATCCGCTCGCCGCGACTCCGCGACGTCGAGCGAGAGCTCTTCTCGGCCGAGGACGTGGTGCGTATCGTCGCCGCCCAGCCGGAGCTGCGCGACCGGGTCGCGCTCAAGCTGCTCTTCCTCATGGGCCTGCGGAAGGGTGAGCTCGCGGCGACCCGCTACCGCGACTTCGACCTCGGCCGCCGTCGGCTCCAGGTGCACGGCAAGGGCGGCAAGATCCGCCAGACGCCGATCCCGACCGAGGAGCTCCGCCAGGAGATCGCAGAGCTCTCGCTCCGCCGAGACCCGCTCGAACACCTCCTCTACCCACAGAAGCGCGGACCGAAGGGCACCGTGATCTGGGAGGACCGGCGCAAGCCGCTCTCGGGGCCTGCGCTTCATCGCTGGTGGTACCGCTGCCTCACACGTGCCGGCGTCGTCGAGGAAGGGACGACGCACGGAAAGAAGATGCACGGCGCCCGCTACACGTCAGGCACCGAGTTCTACCTGGCCACCGGCGACATCTACGCGACTCAGCAGCTGCTCGGCCACGCCGACGTCAGCACCACCGCCAACATCTACGTCCAGGGCTCAGCCGCAGACCTCGAAGACAAGCTCCGGAAGGTCTACGGCGACTGAGTGCGGACAATCATTCCGATCGAAGCGCTTTTCCAGAAATCGTTCCGATCGGAAAACCCCGATTTGCAGGAGCGATGGAGGCGGCGGGAATCGAACCCGCGTCCGCAGCCGCACCGGAGGAGCGTCTACAAGCATAGGCTGCCCTTCGATTTCGCCCGCCGGCCGGGGTGCAGCCGCCCTACCGACGGGCTAGCCATCCTTTGGTGTCGCGCTCCAGGCGATTGGCTCTCCCGCGGCGCCGAGCCCGTTGGTTAGCACCTGCTCCGAGCCACGGGCCCGACCCGGAGAGGCGTCGCTACCTAATCGAGATTAGGCAGCGAATGCGAGCTCGTTTGGCTTCGCATTTGTGTTTGTGCCGGTGGATTAACGAGGCCAACCGGCGACCTCGGCTTGCAGCTCAACCGGATGTATCGACCACGTCGAAACCAGGTCGCCCCCGTATGTCTGTGGAAAACAGTGTAGCCCGCGCCGCTTCGTGCCGATACCCGCCCGTGACATGCGGCAACAGCGGCGGACCCTCATCGCCCTTCTCGGCCTCGCGGCCCTCGTCGCCGCGGCGGCGGCGAGCGCGACCGGCGGAGACCGGATCGCCTACGTCCAGGAGGACGGCGGCTACCAGATCCGTGCCGCGAACCCGGCCGGATCGCCGGTCGTCACCGACCTGACGAACGACCCGTCGCCGTCGCGGCACGCGGTCGGCTCCCCCGACGGATCGCGCATCGCGTACATGAGCACGCGCGACGGCTCGTGGCAGATCTACGTCGCGAACGCCGACGGGAGCAACCCGGTTCGCGTCACCAGCGACCTGACCCGCGACGCGCTGGCCCCGCAGTGGTCCCCCGACGGGACGAGGATCGTCTACTACAGCCGGGGCCTCGACGACTCCGAGATCCGCACGGTCGCCGCCGACGGGACGGGCAAGGAGGCGACGATCACGAGCGGCGGCGAGGACTCGTTCCCGGACTACTCGCCAGACGGCACGCACATCGTCTTCGAGCGCACGGTCGGGATGAACGCGGACATCTGGGTGATGCAGGCCGACGGCGGCAACCAGCTGCCGATCCGCGCGACCACCAACCGGTCGCTCTACCCGGTGTGGTCGCCCGACGGGAACTGGATCGCCTTCTGCTCGCCGGGCCCGAACAGCCAGATCGACATCTGGGTGATGCGCCCCGACGGCAGCGACGCCCACGACATCACCCCCGATCCGTACGCCGACGCGGACGCTTCCTGGGCGCCGGACTCGAGGTCGCTGCTCTACACGAGCTATCGCAACAACGGCTGGACGCTCTACACGGCGCCGCTCGCGGGCAGCCCGCCGACGCAGCTGCGGCAGGGGCCGGGCGACTTCCCGAGCGAGGGACGCGACGGCCGTCTTCTCTTCGACACGTACAAGCCGATCAGCTGGCAGGTCTGCGCCCGCACCGGCTCCGCCGGCTCCTGTCTCGGAGAGGGCGTCGAGCCGGCGCTGAGCCCCGACGGCACCCGCGTCGCCTTCGAGAACGGCGCCCACCTCTGGATCGTCCCGGCGGCCGGCGGCCCGACGACGAGGGTTCGCGCGGCCGGCCTCGCGTTCTCGCCGGCGTGGTCGCCCGACGGCAAGTCGCTCGCGTTCGTCTCGCCGGCCGGCAAAAGGACCCTCGGCATCTATA
>Ga0335076_10002998_pt1 | contig 16878 bp, 16 predicted proteins | sample Lox_Sample_25_FD_206717 | JGI IMG/M metagenome (GOLD analysis project Ga0335076, IMG submission 206717) | Soil microbial communities from Loxahatchee National Wildlife Refuge, Florida, United States - Lox_Sample_2.5 | ecosystem: Environmental > Terrestrial > Soil > Wetlands | place: USA... | reverse complement strand
ACGCCAAATAATTTGAAGCTGGCCGCGGCTTCCCAGTAGTAGAGGACAGGCTTTTCGAACCAGGGCTTGCCGTAGAGCCGAGGAGTGACCCAGTCGCCAGTCTCGGCCATGGCGCGCGCAACCCACGTGTAGCGCGGCTCATCGGGACCGACGAAACCGATCGCGCCAAGATGGCTGAAGTAGCAGACATACAGCGTCGCGACGATGAGCACGCCCCAGCCAATGCGTGCGAAATGGGAAGTGCCCGCAGGATTAGGATTATCTGACGAGGAGCCCGGCGCCCTGGTTTGTGTCAAGGAGGTCTCTTTTCGCCTCGAACGTCTAACCGCGAAGCTCTATCTTCTAGCATAATGTCCGCCGATGAAGGAATGGGTTGAGTTTGCGGCAGTCTGGCTGCTGTTGAAATTTCTTGGAATCCTGCCGCGGCCGGTGGCCCGCGCGCTCGCGACGGGTTTTACGCGGCTGCTTTTTCTTTTCCTTCCCAAGCTGCGCAGGACGGCGCTGTTCAACCTTCAGCTAGCTTTTCCCGAAAAGGATGCCAAACAGCGCCGGGACATGGTGAGAGGGATGATCCGCAGCCTCGCGTGGATGGCCGTGGAATTCGCGCGCTTTCCGCGCTACAACAAAGGCAACATCAAGGACGTAATCGTACTGGACGGGCAGGAGAATTTCCTTGCCGGGCAGCAGCGGGGCAAAGGAGTTGTGTTTCTGACGGGGCACATTGGCGCGTGGGAGCTTTCTTCATTCGCGTACGCTCTCTATGGTTTTCCACATTATTACATGGCTCGGCCGCTCGATCATCCCCTCGTCGATGGGCTGGTCAACCGATACCGCGGCCTTTCCGGCAATCAACCTATCTTCAAGAATGAATCCGCGCGGGTCATGCTGAAGACGATGAGGGACGCGGGCACGATCGGGATTCTGGCCGATCAGAACACCATGCGGGATGAAGGAGTGTTCGTGGAATTTTTCGGCAAGGCAGCCTGCACGACGACTGGAATCGCACGAATCGCACTGCATACCGGAGCCGCGGTGGTTCCCGCGTATTCTTATTGGGACAAGGAGATTGGCAAGTACCGATTGCGGTTCGAGCCGCAGCTGGAATTGATTCGCACCGAAGATGCGGAGCGCGATATTTTCGAGAATACGCGGCGCTTCGCTAAAGTCCTCGAAGGCATTATTCGCAAGTACCCGGAGCAGTGGGTTTGGGTCCATGCGCGCTGGAAGACTCGCCCAAAAGACGAACCGCCGCTGTACGATTTCTTGTGAGGCAAACATGCACCGCACCGCAAAAGAACTCGCTGAAGCTGTTCAAGCCACGCTGGAAGGCGAACCTGATCTGGAATTGCAGGGCGTGGCAGCGCCGGAGCGCGCCGGTTCGCGCGATCTGATTTACGTCGAGTCTGAGAAACACGTTGCCCGCGCCGCGGCTTCCGCAGCGTTGTGCGTCGTTGCGCCGCCAGGTTTCGTTTTTTCTGGGAAGACCGTGCTGCGCAGCGCGCAGCCCAAAGTTGCGTTTGCCAGGGCGGCGATGCTTCTGCGCGACCGGCCGCCTCTTGCCACGGGGATTCATCCCACGGCGATCATCGCGCCGCTTGCGCGAATTGCAGCCACCGCCAGCATTGGGCCGTACGCCGTCATCGGCGAAGATGCCCACATTGGGGAAGGAACGCAAATCGCGTCGCATTGCGCGATCGGCGCTGGATGCTGGATCGGGGAAAATTGCCGACTGCATCCGCGCGTAACCCTGTATGCAGGCGTGCGGTTTGGCAATCGCGTGGAAGTCCACGCGGGGACGGTGATTGGCGCGGATGGATTCGGATATGCATTTGGCGAGGGGCGTTACTGGAAATTTCCGCAGGCGGGGATCGTGGAGATTGCGGACGATGTCGAAATCGGAGCAAATACGACGATTGATCGCGGATCTTTGGATGACACGCGCATCGCTGTGGGCGTGAAGCTCGATAATCTGGTTCACGTTGGACACAACGTGCAGATCGGCGAGCATTCAGTGGTTGCTGCGCAAACAGGCATCTCCGGCTCCAGCGTTTTGGGGCATCATGTGGTTGTGGGAGGACAGGTAGGGATTGCCGATCGCTGCACTTTGGAGGACGGTGCGATTGCCGGCGCTCAAGCGGGGATTCCGACGGGAAAGACCATTCGCAGCGGCCAGACCGTTTGGGGAACACCGGCGCGCGAAATTGGCAAGTTCAAGGAAGCCTACGCGTGGTATGCGCGGCTGCCGGAACTTGCGGCACGCATCAAGGAATTAGAGGCAAAATTTGGCGGCTGAAGAGACGGGGAATCCGGGCTGGCGGCTGGTCGTGGTGGGCGGCCACACGCGCAGCATCGGCAAAACGCAGCTGGTCTGTGACATAATTACGGCTTTGCCGCAGAGTGCGTGGATCGCCGGAAAAATCACCCAGTATGGCCACGGCGTATGCGCGCAGAATGGCCACGACTGCGATTGCGCGCCGGACGAGCATATTTGCGCCATTAGTTGGGAGAGTTCGCAGGACTCCGGCACGGACAGCGCCCGGTTTTTGGCTGCGGGCGCGCGGCGATCATTCTGGCTTCGCACAAAACAGGGCTATCTCGCGGAAGGATTGCCGCTTTTGCGTGAAGCTTTTCTTGAGGCCAGCTCAGACGGAACTCGAGACGCACCGCTGAACGTCATCGTGGAGAGCAATTCGCTCCTGCAATTTCTCAAACCCTCCCTCTATCTTGCGGTGCTCGATTCCTCAAAGGCCGATTTTAAGGATTCGGCCCGATTGGTGCTTGATCGCGCGGACGCATATATCTTTCGCCGGGGACTGGAGGACTCGGGCGTCGCGAGACCTCCCTGGAGCGTGGTTCCAGAGCGCTTTCTACGGGAAAAGCCGTCTTTTCTGCAACGCGAAGGCGATCCCCTTCCGGAGCCGCTTCGGCAGTTGGTCAAGCGCCTGGTCGAGAGTCCAGTGCAGGCTTCCTGATACGATATATCCAAACAATTGTGCAACTTGTCCGTTGACCGGCTTGGGAAACCCGGCGATAATTACTTAGTACTCGGGCATATTTTGGGGTTGTCCGTCTACCCGCTCTGAGGGACCTGCATCTAAGGGGTCGGGGGTGCGCCGCAATGCCTGCCCGCGACAAGACTCTAAACGGGTGATTTGCTCTGAGGGGAGCAACAATGGCCTCATTCGCCAGAATGGGAGAAGAAACTGCTGTAGCTCCTGCGCCAATCCCGTGGCTGGAGCAGGAATGGTCGCGGAAACTCGCCGAGGCCATTGAGCGGGGTGCGGAACATCTGCTCTCGTTGCAGGATCGCGAAGGATTCTGGCTGGGCGAGCTGGAAGCCGATTCCACTCTCGAATCCGACTACATTTATTACCTGCATGTGATTGGCAAAGCGGAGCGGACTCGGATCGCCAAGCTGGCCAACTACGTCCGACACAAGCAGCTCCCCGACGGCGGATGGAACATCTACCCCGGCGGTCCATCGGAATTAAACGCCACATGCAAGGCTTACTTTGCACTGAAGCTTGCCGGGGACGATCCGGAAACGCTGCACATGGCTAAAGCACGCGAAACGGTGCACCGGCTCGGCGGGCTGGAGCGCACCAATTCTTATGTGCGATTCTATCTTGCGCTGGTCGGGGCGCTGGGCTGGGAGCTGGTTCCCGCGATCCCGCCCGAGCTAATGCTTTTGCCCAACTGGTTCTACTTCAACATTTATGAGATGTCGTCCTGGACGCGCGGGATCGTTATCCCAATGGCGATTCTCAGTGCCATTCGTCCCGACTGGCGCTTGCCCGAGCGCGCCCGGGTGGACGAACTTTTCAAGGACGTTTCGCATAAGGATGCGGCTTTCGATTGGAGCAGCCAGCTCATCTCCTGGAAAAATATCTTTCTGGCGCTCGACCGCGCCCTGAAGCTCTATGAGAAGCTGCCGTGGAAGCCGCTGCGCCAGCGGGCCATTCGGGAAGCCAAACAGTGGTTGCTCGCGCATATTGAGCGTACCGACGGCCTCGCCGCGATTTACCCGGCGATGATGAATTCCATTTTTGCGCTGATGGCTCTGGGACATGGTCCCGACGATCCTCTAACCTGGCGCGAAATCAAGGAATTCTCGCGGTTCGAGATCGAAGAAGAGGAGACGATCCGTCTCCAGCCGTGCGTTTCGCCGGTCTGGGATACCTGTATCGCCATGATTTCGCTGGAAGAGGCTGGTCTTCCACCCGACCATCCTTCTCTCGTTCAGGCGGCGGATTGGATGCTCTCCAAGCAAGTGCTTGGTCCCGGCGACTGGCAAGTGAAAAACAAGGACGCCGAACCGGGCGGCTGGGCGTTCGAGTTTCGGAACGACCACTATCCGGACGTGGACGACACCGCGTTTGTGCTCATGGCGCTGCAGCGCGTGAAGTACCCGGACGCCGAGCGGATGCAGGCTGCCGTGCGGCGGGGCGTTCAGTGGCTGATCAGCATGCAGAACCGCGATGGTGGCTGGGGCGCGTTCGACCGCGACAATAATCGCAAGCTGCTCTGCAACATTCCCTTCGCCGACCACAATGCGATGATTGATCCCTCGACAGCGGACGTGACGGCCCGCGTTCTCGAATGCCTGGGGCGATTTGGCTGGTCCGCCGACCATCCCGTCGTTCGCCGCGGTGTACAGTTTCTGGTGAAGGACCAGTGCGCCGACGGCGCCTGGTTCGGGCGTTGGGGCGTTAACTACGTTTACGGCACGAGCGGAGTATTGCGTGCGCTCCAAACCATTTCGCTGGCCGCCCAGGATTATTCGCGTCGCGCCGCCGCCTGGCTCAAGGGCGTACAAAAGTCCGACGGCAGCTTTGGCGAATCCCTGAACAGTTATTACCATTCCCACGTGAAAGGCCAAGGCAACAGCACGCCTTCGCAAACTGCTTGGGGGCTGATCGGGTTGCTTGCGGCGGCGGAGCCAGGCGATCCCGCCATCGTCAAGGCCGCTTCGTATCTCATCCATCAGCAAAATCAAGATGGTTCCTGGAGCGAGGACGACTTCACTGGCACGGGCTTTCCGTGCGTCTTTTACCTGAAATACCACCTGTATCGGAATTCTTTCCCCCTCTATGCCCTGGCGCGTTTTTCGAATCAATCGCGGCAAGCTGAAGAATTCTGCGCCTTCAGATTCCAGCCCGAAGAATTTCGCCAGCGAAGCGGAGTGTAAGGTCCAAGAATGCGGTTCCCTGTGCGCCTCTGCGCGGATCTCCTGCGGGTAATAGTGTCTAAACATTTTTCCGGCGGCGCTTCGTCGCCGATATTCCGGCTGTCCCCGCTGGCGACTCGGCTCGCGAATACTGACCGGCTTGACGAGCAATCGCCAGAAGTTGCGTGGTATTCCCCCAGGGAGTGCGTGCGCCTTGCCGATAGCCAGCGCGCCCCTGTGGTTTGGGTTGGAGGTGTTGAGCCGATGCTGCATCCTGAAATCGGCAAAGTGGCGTCCGCCCTCACTTCATCTGGACGCCATGTTTTTGTTCACACCAGCGGCACTGGTTGGCGCAAGCGCATCCACGAGTTTGCGCCGATTTCCCGGTTGTTCCTCGCGTTTGAGTTTGGCGGCATGGAAGCCGTCCATGACCGTATCGTGCAGCAGCCAGGCTGCTTCCTCCGGAGCCTCGAGGCGATCAGCGCGGCCAAGCTTTCCGGATTCCTTGTGTGTGCGCACGTCACGGTCACCGGCCAAACGGACCCCACGGAAATCGGGCAGCTCTTCGAGTTTCTGGACGCAAGGGACGTGGATGGATTCGTCGTTTCTTCGGGTGGAAATCAAACTGGGCCTTCCACTCGCTCTGCGGTTCAGGAAAAGCTGCCAGAAGTACGGGCGCTGGTGCGAAGCAGCCGGTGGACGCGATTTTCGCAGCTCCTTGAATCTTCTTATTCCGAACCAGGGGCGGCTCCCGAGTTCCAGGAAATAAGCAGCGGGCAGGCGGATGCCTGGGAAGAGAGCGCGTGAGGCCATGGCCACGCTGGTCACCGGTGCGGCGGGATTTCTTGGCAGCCATGTGGCGAGGCAACTCGTCGCCCGCGGAGAGCATGTCCGCGTCCTGTTGCGGCCTTCGAGCAGCAATCGGGCCATCGCCGATCTTCCCCTGGAATATGTCACCGGCGATCTGCGCGATCCAGCCTCGCTTGACCGCGCTCTGCATGGAATTCATCGCGTCTTCCATGTCGCGGCGGATTACCGCCTCTGGGCCAAGCGTTCCAAGGACATCTACGATTCGAACGTTGGGGGCACGAAGAATCTTCTCCAAGCGGCGCGACGCGCCGGCGTAGAACAATTTATTTATACCAGCACTGTCGGGACCGTCGCCGTGGACCGCGCCGAACGGCCCAGCGAAAAAACGCAGGCGCAACTCGGCGAAATGATCGGCCACTACAAGCGCTCGAAGTGGCTCGCCGAACAGGAGGTTCTCCGCGCCGCTGCCGATGGGCTCCCCGCGATCATCGCGATGCCCACCACCCCGGTGGGACCCGGCGACTGGAAGCCGACACCGACCGGAAAAACGATTCTCGATTTCCTGAACGGCAGCATGCCGGGCTACGTGGAGACGGGCCTGAATTTCGTTGGGGTGGAGGAATGCGCAGCGGGGCATCTGCTCGCCGCGGACAAAGGGAAGATCGGCGAGCGCTATCTACTTGGTGCGGAAAATCTCACGCTCAAGCAGTTTCTGGATACGCTTGCGAACATCACTGGTTTGGCGGCGCCCCGGCTGAAAATTCCGCACGGACTCGCCTTGGGTGTAGCCTATGCGGAGACGGCGTTTTCGCGGCTTCTGGGGCGTGAGCCGCAGATTCCCATTGACGGTGCGAAGATGGCCCAGCACACGATGTTTGTGGATTGCACGAAGGCCCAACGCGAACTCGGCTTTCAGCCGGGACCGGTGGCCGCGGCGCTGGAGCGCGCCGTCCGGTGGTATGAAGACAACGGTTACATCGCCCCGCGCCGCGCGAAGAAACTCATGCATGCGAACGCGGCTTGAATGCGCATCCTGGTCACATTCGCGGTTGATGCCGAATTCGCCCCGTGGCGAAAGCTACGCGAGTTCGAGAAGTTTTCCAGGAGCGGTATACATTATTTTTTGTCGAGGTTTGACCACGCAGAGATCGGCGTCTTGCTCACGGGAGTAGGATGCAAGAAGGCCTGGGTCGAGTCGACAAAAGTGATTTGGGGCTGCGACGTGGATTTGTGCATCTCCAGCGGTCTGGCGGGCGCTCTGCGCAAAGATCACTCCCTCGGCGAGATTCTCGTAGCGGAAAAGGTCCTAGCGTCAAAGTGGGACAAGGTGATTGAGTGCAGCCCGTCGCTGGTTGAAGCTGCGACGTCTCACGGGGCGAAGAAAGTTTCCTCCTTCTACACGGCGGATCGGGTGATTCTCGATTCAAAAGAAAAGCGAAAGTTGGGCGCGGTTTCCGATGCCGTAGAGATGGAGAGCGGAGAGATTCTGCTGGAAGCTGCCGCCTTCGGCGCGGAGGTCGTGGCCATTCGCGCCATCAGCGATACGGCAGATGAGGATCTGCCCATAGACTTCAATAAGGTAACCAGCGAGCTGGGAGATGTCAGCGTGAGGCGCGTTTTGGGAGAAATTGCATCGGCGCCCAGCTCCATACCCTCGCTTGTGCGTTTCGGCAGGCAGAGCCGAACTGCGGCGAACGGCTTGGCGCGGTTCCTTGAAAGGTACGTGCTCGGCCTGGTGCGTGAAATTCCCGCTTCTGCGTCCGCGGGAGCGCTGACGAGATGAGCTCCACGCGCACCATATCTGAATCAGTCCTGACGCTTGGTCCGATCCCCAAGACGATGAGAGCCGGCGTATACCGCGAAAAGGGAATTGTGCGCGTCGAAGAGGTTCCAGTCCCCGAAGTCGGTCCGGGCGAGGTACTCATTAAAGTTGCGGCTTGCGGAATCTGCGGTACGGATATCAAGAAGATTTTTCAGCGCTACGTCGAGCCTCCTCAGATCCTCGGCCACGAGCTCGCCGGAACCGTCGTGGCTGTCGGCTCCGGAGCTATGAAATTTCAGCCTGGCGATCGGGTGATGAGCTTCCATCACATTCCTTGCGGCAAGTGCTTCTATTGTGAACGCCGCAGCTTCTCCCAATGCAAGCAGTACAAAACGACAGGCCTGACGGCAGGGTTTGCGCCCAATGGGGGCGGCTTCGGCGAATATGTCAGAGCCATGCCCTGGGTCGCCGAGCGCGGCATCCTACCCCTGCCGGACAATGTTTCATTCGAAGAAGCCACGTTCATCGAGCCCATCAACACCATTCTGAAGGCTGTCCAGAAAGCCCGCGTGGCTGCCGGCGAAGCGGTCTTGGTGATCGGTTGCGGCCCCATCGGGCTTCAACTCCTCATGGTTGCCAAACTCCAGGGGGCCCGCCTTTACACCAGTGATCCCATGCCCGAGCGTCGTGCGAAAAGCATCGCGCTTGGCGCCATAGAGTCTTTTGACCCAACAAGTGGTAAGCTTGTTGCAGACGTGAAAGTCCGAACTGAGGGTCGGGGGGCGGATGCGGTCCTGGTAGCCGTTGCCCATCCCCCGGTGGTGGAAGAAGCTTTGGCAACCGTCCGCCCTGGCGGACGCGTTCTCCTGTTTGCCGCTAACGATCCCGTCACTCGGATCGAATTTCCCGCCGCGGCCGTGGGCATTGACGAAAAAGAAATTTTGGGCAGCTATAGCGCTGCACTGGACATCCAAGAAGAAGCCGCCGATCTGGTGCTGTCTAAGAAACTACCCGTGATGGACATCGTCACGCACCGCTTTCCTTTGGCTAAGATTCAGGAAGCGCTGGAACTCGCGGTTCGGCCAACAGTGGATTCGCTCAAAATCTTGATCCGCCACGTATGAAAATGCCCGGAACAAAAAAGATCGAAGAGGCCATCGGCGAGGTCGTATCCCTTGCCCGTCGGGTACTGCCCGCAAAGATGACCGCCGCCGTCCTCTACGGCAGCGAGGATTTGCGCATAGAGCAGATTGACGTTCCTTCTCTTGCTGCGGATGAAGTGCTGCTGCGTGTCCGTCTGGCTTTGACCGACGGCACGGACCTGAAAGTCTGGAAGCGCGGTTATCACGCAAAAATGATTCGGCCCCCGGCGGTCTTCGGCCACGAAGTGGTCGGCGAAATCGTATCGGTCGGCAAACGCGTGGATACTCGCTGGCGGCTCGGCACGCGCGTTGTCGCCGCCAATTCCGCCCCTTGCTTGCGCTGCTATAACTGTCGCCGCGGCCAGGAGAATCTTTGCGAGGATCTGCTTTTCAACAACGGCGCGTACGCCGAGTACATGCGCATTCCCGGTCGGATCGTCATGGAGAATATGCTCGAGGTGCCGCATTCGGTGGACGATCAGAGCGCGGCGTTGGTCGAGCCGCTCGCCTGCGTTCTGCGCGGTATCCATGAAATGGAACTGCGCACCGGAGACACTGTCGCGGTAATCGGCTGCGGCCCGATCGGCTTAAAATTTGTCCGCATGCTTTCGCGGCGCGGCGTTCGGGTGATCGCGCTCGCTCGCCGCGACGCGCCGCTGGGCGTCGCGCGCAAGCTCGGCGCGTCGGCCACGATCAATGTGAGCGATTCTCCCGACGTGATCGCCGAGGTGAGATCTCTCAGCGACAGCGGCCGCGGTCCGGACGCTGTCGTGGAAGCCGCCGGCAATCCGGCGACCTGGACTCTCGCGCTGGGCATGGTTCGCCGCGGCGGAGTGGTTAATTTCTTCAGCGGTCTACCCTCAGCCACCCGGGTCGAAGTTGAGCCGGCCACGATTCACTATTCGGAAATCAAGATTATTTCGCCGTTCCACCATACGCCGCGTTTCATCCGCGAAGCTCTTGAAGCCGTGCGTCGCGGCGATCTTTCCGCGCAGGATTTCGTCACCGAGGAAATCAGCCTGGCCGACCTGCCCCAGGCCTTCGCGCGGATGAAGTCCCGCAGCGGCGAAATCAAGCTCGCCGTCCGCCCGTGAGCGTCTTAACACGCGGCCATTCCATTTGCTGTTCCGAACCCGCGTCGCCGTCGAGGAGTCTGCTTTTCCTTTTCGGTCATGCGAAAATAGATTGAACCATGCTTCGCCCAGGTGAACTCGAGATCGCGCGGAATGTCCCGGCTGCCGGCTGCGCGCCGGAGACCGCGCAGGAATATACGCGGTGGCTCGCGACGCATCACTACGAAAATTTCAATGTCGTCTCCTGGCTGCTGCCCAAGAGCCTGCACCAGCATTTCTACAATCTCTATGCCTATTGTCGCTGGGCCGACGATCTTGGCGATGAGATTCCCGATGCGCAGCGGGCGCTCGAACTGCTTGCCTGGTGGGAGCGCGAACTCAACCTCTGCTACGAAGGCAAACCGTCGCATCCCGTCTTTGTTGCCTTGCGCGGCACTATCGCAGCGAAAGCCATTCCCCGGCAGCCTTTCGCCGATCTGCTCAAGGCTTTTCGGGAGGACCAGACGGTCAAGCGGTATCCGACGTGGGGGGCGGTCCTCGATTACTGCGTGTACTCCGCCAACCCGGTGGGCCACCTCGTTCTCTATCTCTGCGGCTACCGTGATGAAGAACGCCAGCAACTTTCGAACTCCACCTGCACGGCGCTGCAACTGGCGAATTTCTGGCAGGACGTCGCGCGGGACCTAGAGAAAGGCCGCATCTACATTCCGCTCGATGTTGCTGCGAAGCACGGCGTCTCGGAGGACGAAATTGTCGAGCATCGCTTCAGCAACCGCTACGTCGCCCTGATGCGGGACCTCATCGCGCGCACGCGTGCTCTTTTTGACGAGGGCCGGCCGCTCGCCCGAATGCTCGAAGGGCGTTTGCGGGTGGATATTGAAATGTTCAGCCGTGGCGGCGTCGCCGTGTTGGATGCCATCGAGGATATCGGCTACGACACGCTCAATCATCGGCCTGCCATCAGCAAAGGCAAACAGGCTCGACTCCTGGCCCGCGTGCTTATTGGACAGGTTTTCAAACCTTTCCCGGGTCCGCGGGCGGACGCCGCCGTATTCGTGGATCGCAAACCGGCCGCGCCGCAACCGGAACGTCTCGCTGCGGCTTCCTACCAGGAATGCCACCGCATCGCCCGCGAGGCGAACAGCAATTTTTACTATGCGTTTTTTCTCTTGCCGAAGCACAAGCGGGACGGCATTTTTGCTTTGTACGCTTTCATGCGGTTGATTGACGATGTTTCGGACGAAAGCGGCGATCTCGCGGGCAAGCAGCGTGGGCTCGCGAGGTGGCGCGCTGCGCTCGATGAGGCCGTCACTGGCCAGTCGCAGATTTTCGATGGCAACACCGTGAAGCCGCTTTTAAGGAGCTTCCTCGAAGGCGAGCGGGAAGTCCTGCCGGCTCTCGTGGACACCATGCGGCGCTTCCGCATGCCGGCGCGCTATCTGCACGATCTGATCTCCGGCGCGGAAATGGATCTCACCGTGGATTCGTATCCCACGTTCGACCGTCTTCGCGAATATTGTTATCGAGTTGCCGGCACCGTCGGGCTCACTTGCACGCACATTTTCGGATTTCGCGATCCTCGCGCGCTCGATCTCGCGGAAAAGCTCGGCATTGCTTTTCAGCTTACGAACATCATTCGCGACGTCCACGACGACTACAATTTCGGCCGAGTGTATCTCCCCGAAGAGGATCTGGCCCGCTACAACGTCGTTCCCGAAGACTTCGGCCTCTGCGAGGCCACTCTTGGTGTGCGTGAACTTCTCCGTTTTGAAGCCGCTCGCGCGTGGCATTTCTATGAAGAGGGAGCGGCGCTGTTCGACCTGATCGAACCCGATAGCCGCGCCGCGCTCTGGCTGCTCGCGCACACCTATAGCGCGCTTCTGTCGCGCATCGAATCGCTCGATTTTGCCGTTTTCGGAGAACGAGTACGCCTTGGCAAAGCGGAAAAAATGATTTTCATGGCCCGTGCTCGCTTTGGGCGCATTTCCCGGGAAAATGTCCTCGAAAAACGTGATCGTGATCGGCGGCGGGCTGGCGGGCCTGGCGGCCGGCGTCGCGCTGGCTGAATCCGGCTGGCGGGTCCGGTTGTTCGAACAGCGCCCCTACCTTGGCGGCCGCGCTACTTCCTACATCTTGCCGAACGGCGAGCACGTGGACAATTGCCAGCACGTCACGCTCGGCTGCTGCACGAATCTCGCTGATTTCTACCGCCGCGTTGGTTCCGCTGACAAAATCAAATTTTTCGATCGCCTGCTTTTCCTCGATCCTCAGGGCCGCAGCGGTGCGATGCGGGCCGGCGTTTTTCCCGCGCCGCTTCACATGCTCGGATCGTTCCTCACTTTTGCGCCACTTTCCTTCGCGGACAAACTTTCGATCGCGCGCGCGATGCTGAGCATCATTCGTTCCGGAGGGCGGCCCCCCGAGCTCAAGAATGGCAAGCCGATTTCCATGCTCGACTGGCTTCATCTCAAGAATCAAACCGCCCGCGCAATCGAGCGTTTTTGGCGCGTGGTTCTCGTCAGTGCGCTGGATGAAGAACTCGACCGCACCGATGCCTGCTTTGGCGTTGACGTTTTCTGGAAGGCCTTTCTTTCAAATCGCGCCGGTTATCGCATGGGCGTTCCCACCGTTCCTCTCGCCGAGCTTTATGAGGGCTGCCGCTTGGCCATTGAGCAGAAGGGCGGGGAAGTGATCTTGCGTTCGCCGGTTCGAAAGCTATGTTTTGCCGATGGTGCGCTGGCGGGACTGCAATTCGATGCCGGGCGCGAAGAATCCGCCGACGCGTACGTTCTTGCCCTTCCTCACAACGCGCTCGGCGAGCTTCTTTCCGAAGAAATCAAGCGTTCGAATCCCGCGCTCGCGAATCTCGAGAACATAAAAGTCTCGCCGATCACGGGCGTGCATTTCTGGTTTGACCGCCCGGTGATGGCCGAGCCGTTCATCACGCTTCTGGACACGACCACACAGTGGGTTTTCAATAAATCGCTGCTTTACTGTTCAAACGTGGCCTCCGCGAATTCCTCGCAGCAATATCTCCAGCTGGTGATCAGCGCATCGTACGATCTCTTGAGAAAATCGCGCGAAGAGATCGTGGCTCTTTGCCTGAAGGAAATTCGCCAAGCGCTTCCCGCCGCGCGCGAGGCGCAGCTCTTGAAAGCCACGGTCATCAAGGAAGCCGCTGCAACATTTTCGCCGGAGCCCGGTGTGGACCGCTGGCGTCCCTCGCAGGAAACGAAAATCGCGAAGCTATTTCTCGCGGGCGACTGGACACAAACCGGGTGGCCCGCGACCATGGAAGGCGCCGTCCGCAGCGGCTATCTGGCCGCAGAAGCTGTCCTGCGTGCGGCGGGGACTCCCTTCACTTTCCTTCGGCCCGATCTTCCTGTTGATCGCCTCGTTCGTTTGCTTTAGTGGAATAACTGCCGTTGGGGAGGTTGCTCGTGGCGGCTCAGACTGTGCCCTGGTGCGTTGCCTGCGTGCCGGTTCTATCTCGCGGCCTCAAAATAGCCGACACATTTCTCCTGCGTCGTTAGTCCTTCTCCAGCACGGTCCTGCGTCTCATATTCCTTATGAAAATCCTTCAGGAACTGCTCGTATTCCCCGCGCGATTCCCAGAAGTCCATGGTCACATAGATCCACGGCCGGCCCGCGTCGCGCAGCAAACGCGTGCCCAGGTACGCCCGGCTGTGCCGGAAGAGCCTGGTCCACTCCCCCTCCGGACCGTGCAGCTTTTCAAACCGGGCTTCGCTTCCGGGCTTGACTTCGTGCTCCCACAGCGCTACAAACAATGTTGTCCCATCTCCTGCTCTCGGGCGCTGGCGATTCCGCAAATCCCAGGGAAGTAACCGTAGCCGCCCCGAGTGTAGCAACCCGATTGGATACAAACCAGAGTGCAGTGCGGATTAGTGTGTATCTCCAGGTTCTTGCTGTGGCAGCCCTCGCTGGCTAACTCGCCCGACGTCCGCCTGCTCATGTACGGAGGTCTCTGTGGATCGTAAGTATGGCCATCGCGGCTATCGCGATACCGAAAAAGGGGAAAAGAAGGAGCGTTCGCACGAGCGGAAGCCGCCGCAAGGTGGTCCTCGCGGCATGAACGATCATCTCGGGCCCCGCACGCCGCGCATGGTCGGCACTGTGACGCGAGCGCGATGTTCCAATTGCGGGGCCGTGCTCGTACCGGGGTTCGATCCGAATGGCAAGTGCCCCAAATGTGCATTCGAGCTCCACAGCTGCAAGCAGTGCCGCTTCTTTGATTCCGGCGCGCAGTTCGAATGCACGCAGCCGATTCCCGAGCGGATCTCCCCCAAGGACGCCAAGAACAATTGCACCTTCTACGAATTCCGGACGACCGTCGAAAAGGACACCGCGCCCACTTCTTACTCTCAGCCCGCGCAGATTCAGCCGGAGATTTCGCCTTCGCGACCCATGGACGCACGCCAGGCCTTCGACAACCTCTTCAAGAAATAGGCTTCGCTGGCTTTTTCCACGAGTTCTGCAATAGAACGAGTCTCAGTCCTCGATTCCTTGGTGTTTCCCTCGAAACCGCGGCGCAAGCGCGTAATTCAGTTGCACCAGCACAATCGCCCCGATGCTCCAGTACGTATTGACCAGGCAGAGCAGCGCCCCTCCCGCGTAGAGGGCCTGCGCGATCACGATGCGCCGGCAAATCACCGCTGGCACGTGCTCCGGCATTTCGCGGCTCGCTAGACCCTTGTGCGTGACGTGCCCCCAGCTCCAGTAGAGCAATGCTCCGGGGGCCAGAATGTTCAGCCAGTATTCGATCAGCGCAACCCGGAACTTCATGTACTCTGCGAGTATCGAGGTCGAAAAGGGCATCAGCGAGATGGTCAATAAAAACGCCAGATGAATCCACGTCAGGTCCCGGTCGGATTTTTCGAGATAATTCAGCTGCGTCTGCTGTCCGACCCAGAAAATTCCCAGCGTCAGAAAACTCATCATCCAGACGAGCAGGCGCGGCGCCATGTGCAGCAGCGCGTTCCACAGATCTCGATCGCTGTGAATCAGTTCGCTGGCCGGGACGCGCAAGTCGAGTACGAGCAGCGTCATCGCAAACGCAAACAGGCCGTCGCTCAGCGCCGCGAGCCGCTCGGCGTTTTGCCCGGCAATCAGGTTATAGGTAAATTTCACTTCGAACCGGTCTAAGCCTCCCGCTTCTTCTTGTTCGGCCACGGCACCAGCATGGAAACGCCGCTGCGGTAGATCCGGTAAGTTTCCCCGTGGAAGGTAATCAGGTCCTTCTCTTCGAACTGGATTGCCAGAAGGATATATCCCGTGCACATCACGGCAAAGAAAAGATGGCCCAGTGTCATGTGCGGCGCGCTCCAGAACGCCACCACAAAACCGAGATAAATGGGATGCCGCACAATCCGATAAGCACCCGGTGTCACAAACTTCGGCGGCTCGTACTCCTTCTTGCTCCAATACCTCCACACTTGTTGCAGTCCGAACAAGTCGTAATGGTTGATCAGGAACGTGGACGTCAACAAAAGGAGCCACCCTATCCAGAACAGCGCGTGAAGAACATCCACCCATACCGGGGAGGTTACGGTCCAGATGGTGCGAGGCACGGGCTGCCAGAATTCCACCACCGCCAGCAGCAAGATGCTCGCTGCCAGCACGTACGTACTGCGCTCGAATGGTTGCGGTACAAGCTTCGTCCACGCGCGCTTGAATCCTTGCCGCGCCATCACGCTGTGCTGAATCGCGAAGAGCCCCAACAGCGCCGCGTCAATCAACAAGGCCATGCCAAGAGGACTCTTCTCCGGCAGGGTATCCATGGTCCATACAAACCAGATGGCCAGAAGAAAAACCGCGAGGAAAAACAAGTAGGAAAGCACCCCATAAAACAGACCGATGGCCCGACTCATAACAGCCTCCAGAATGGAACATGAGAGTTCCCGAAGATAAACGTGACTCGAGAATCGCTGACGCGCGGAGAGTATTACTGCCATTTATCTCAGTCAAGCGCAAATCTGCGGCTGGCTTTTCACTTCCTGCGGCGGCAGTTCCTTGCGTCCTTCATTTCATTTTCTTGCGCGCTCGAGCGTACTTCAGGCTGATTAGGCCCTTCGAGTAGCTCTTGTTTTCCAGGAGGGAAAAATCGCGCTGCGGAAACACGGATGGAAAAAGTGGAATGCCTTCGCCCAGCAACACCGGAACGATTCCCAAATACAGTTCGTCCACCAAATCCTCTTTGAGGAATGCGCGCGCCAGTTCTCCTCCCCCCATCAGCCAGATATTCTTGCCGCGCTGCTCGCGCAATTGTGCCACCAGCGCGCCGGGAGTTTCGTTGACGAAGGTCACGCCATTTCGTTCCCCTGGCGGCTGCATGCGCGAGAAAACGTACGATTTCGTTTTTCTTCCGCCGAATGCCCCGCCCATCTTGAGTGCCGCCTCGTACGTCTTGCGGCCCATCAGCTCCGCGTCAATCGTCGTGAAAAATGGGCCCATTGAGTAGTCTTTGGGCACGAACAGAAAATCGAGAGTGCCATTCGGCCGCGCGATATATCCGTCCAGGCTCATTCCCAGCCCGAGAATCACCTTGCGCATTCCGCGCACTCTATCCACTCTCCTCTCGAGTCGTCAAGAAGTTCCGCCGGTGCGTTTGGGCAGCTTGCGTCTCGCGCTTCTTTACGCCTCGCTGATCAGACAGTCCACCTCCGCGAGTTTAACTTCTAATCTCACGAAGGCCTCCAATTGCGTGGACGACATACCGCGGAATTTGCGGTATCTTCGCTCACAACCTCGACGGATTCCCGTTTCCAAAAGATACCAGGAGAGGACAGGTCACATGAACGAATCAGCGCCAGCGCGTACCCGCGCATCTTTCGGAACCTTGTTCCGAAGTTTCTTCGCTTTGCTAGCCGGATTTGTTGCCGTCGTCGTCCTTTCAATCGGCACGGA
>Ga0335076_10002997_pt1 | contig 16880 bp, 20 predicted proteins | sample Lox_Sample_25_FD_206717 | JGI IMG/M metagenome (GOLD analysis project Ga0335076, IMG submission 206717) | Soil microbial communities from Loxahatchee National Wildlife Refuge, Florida, United States - Lox_Sample_2.5 | ecosystem: Environmental > Terrestrial > Soil > Wetlands | place: USA... | reverse complement strand
GCGCGCCTGCATATTCCTGCAACCTCGGCGCGGATCGCTATAATGCCGCGGCATGCCACCCAAGGCGCTCATCTAACGATCGCTCGCGCCCTGGCTGCGGTCGGAATCGCGCTTCTCTGCGGCGCACCGACTGCCGGCGGGGCAGCAGACTTGGCATGAGGCGGAGAAGAGGGGCGATGTGGGCCGCTGGGTCGAGTATCTCGGGAGCGAGCATCCCGAAAATCGGTGCGGATCGTGCGCGGCTTCGTGAAGGGCAATACCGCCGTGCTGCTCGTGACGGGCGAGTCGAACGTCGGCCGGCTCGGGCGAGGCGCTGCTCATGAAAGAAAACGATGTGTGGCACGTCGACGACGAGCTGATGGAGCTCGATGTTCGCGGAGGCGATGCGGCCGGCGGGGCCGCGATAGGAAGCTTTTCGGACGCTGCCTTGTTCGCTCTGGTGCGGCCGGCTCGTCCTACGGAGGTGCGACCATGAAGCGCCGGATGGCAATCCTGGGAGCGTTCGTATTCGCGGTAAGCGCCTCGGCGTTCGCCGCCGAGCAGAAGATCGCGGGCGACATCGTCAATGTCGACGGCTCCTCGATTCAGCTCAGAACAACCGGCGGCGAGCTGTTCGACATTCAGCTCGCCGAGAACGTCCGTTTCTCCGGTCGGGGGCCGGCCGGCTGGAGCAACGTGACGCAGGGCGCATTCGTCGGAACGACTGCCGTGCCGCAACCCGATGGCTCGCTTCTCGCTCGCGAAGTGCACGTGTTTCCCGAATCGATGCGTGGCACGGGCGAAGGGCACCGCCCGATGGACAACGAGCCCGGCAATACGATGACCAACGCGACGGTGTCGAGCGTCGGCCCGGCGTCGGATCACAAGGGCACGATGACCAACGTCACCGTGACGCAGATCTCCGGCGCGCACGCCGGTCGACGCATGACGTTGAGCTACAAGGGCGGTGAAAAGACCGTCATCGTTCCGGACGGGGTCCCAGTCGTCATGGTCGAGCCGGTGGACCGCTCGAACCTCGGGCCGGGCGCCCACGTTGTGGTCTACGCCGCGCCTCAGGCCAACGGCAAGCTCGTCGCGCGGCGCGTCACGATCGGCGTCAGGGGCGTCGTGCCTCCCGTGTGACGTGAGCGTCCGGGAACGCACTCCAGCCCTCGTCTTCTGCGCGCTGATGGTCGCCGCGGCGAACACGACCGCGTTCACGTTCAGCGACGGCACGACGATGCGCTGCCTGGTGGCTGGTGCGCCGATCGACGAGATCGTCGTGCCCAGCTCTCATCCGATCGTGCAGCGAGGGCGAATCGCGCTCACCGAAAAAGTGGCGTCGACCTATCATATTCTGTGGAACGAAGCGCAGCTTCGGGCTCTGCCCAGTGAGATGCACGACTTCATCTTCTTCCACGAGTGCGCGCACGCGAGCGTGCCCACGCAAGATGAAGTGACGGCCAATTGTGTGGGTCTGCAGGCGATGCGCACGGCCGGGCGCGCCGGCTTCCGGGTCGAATCGAAGCTCGCCGCCTTCTACGGCCCGGACAATGCCTACTGGCAGAAGACGCTCGCGTGCGCCAACGCCTTCAAGCCCGCCGCCCGGCCCCGCGGCTGAGGCTACGAGCTCAGGCACGCGGTCGACACGCGGGCGTATTCCTCGGGCGAATCGACGGCCGCCTGGGCCTCGTCCAGCATCCGCTGCCGATCACGCATGAACTCGGCGAGATAATTGCGCACCAACATGACGAAGCGCTGTTGCAGCTCACTGGGGTTTCGCGCCTGGCGCAGCTCGACGCCGATCGCGGCCGGAAAATCTCGCTCGAGCTCACGGGCCGCGAGCTCGAGCGCTTCGCGGAAGACCTCGACATGTTTCATCTCGTGCGACAGCGTGACCTCGTGTTGGCAGGACTGCGCCGGGAGCTCGCTCGCCACGAACACGGTCACGGGCTGCATCGACAGCTCGACCCGCACACGGGGTGTGCTGCACGCGCGCGAGCCGCGGCGGTCGTCGAGCACGTTGAGCTGGATGTCCGTGCTCTGGCCGAACACGGCACTCGTCAGACCGAGCGTGCGCTGCGTGGCCAGTGGGCTGCCGCTTTTCGCGGTAAGCGCTGCGATGCTCTGTGAATCGTCGCGCTCGACCGTGACGGGCACCGCGACGACCTCGAAATGGGTCGGCGGCAGCTTCGCACAGCGGGTCTCGAACGAGGCGAGCGGATTGCCGTCGCCGCATGCCGTCGCGAGTCCGCACAGCGCGAGGAGCGTTGCGAGCCGGGCAAGCATGCTTCGTCTCCTATGACTCGAGGCCAATGCGCGTTAGTTTACGGTAATCGCGCAGGAGCGCCGACTGCCTGATGCTCGAATCATGAACCGATTGCTCGCTCCCTGGCCACGGTCATGAATGTAAGAACAACGCTTGCCGGCGCGCTTCTTCTGTCTGCCCTCGCCCTGACCGGCTCGGCCGATCGCCCGGCATCCGCGGCCGGGGCTGCGACCGAGCACGCATTCGACCGCGGCCTTGTAGCGCGGGGGCGCAGTCTCGCGGCCCTGGGCAACTGCATCACGTGCCACACGAGCGAGGAAGGTAAGCCTTTCGCCGGCGCGCGAGCGCTTTCGACACCCTTCGGTACGATCTACTCCACCAACATCACGCCCGACCTTGAGACCGGGATCGGCCGATGGAGCGAGGTTGACTTCCGGCGCGCCATGCACCAGGGCATCGACGCGAGAGGTCGCGATCTCTACCCAGCGTTTCCTTACGATCATTTCACGCGCGTGACCGACGACGACGTGGCGGCGCTCTACGCCTATCTCATGACCCGCGACCCGGAGCGCGCCGAGGTGCCCCCGAACCGGCTGTCGTTTCCCGCAAGCCTGCGATCGACCATTGGCATTTGGAAGGCGGCATATTTCCGGCCGGGCGTCTATCGCCCCGATACCTCGCGCAGCGCGGAATGGAATCGCGGCGCGTATCTGGTCGAAGGACTTGGGCATTGCGGCGCCTGCCACACGCCGCGCAACGCGCTCGGCGCGGAGATGAGCGACCGCGCGCTCGAAGGCGGGGAGGCCGAAGGCTGGCAGGCCGAAGGCTGGCAGGCGACTGCTCTTGCACGCGACTCTCCAGCGCGCACACGATGGACGGCCGACCAGCTCTACATCTATCTGCGGCACGGGCGCGACGCGCAGCACGGCACCGCAGCGGGCCCGATGGCCGAAGTCACTCACAATCTCGCCAACGTCGACGAGGCGGACGTGCGCGCGATCGCGGTCTACATTGCCGCGCGGATGCCGGAGCGGAGTCCGCCTACGGAGGCAAACAAACGAAGCGAGCCGGCGAGCGCAGACGGCGAAGTCATCTTTGCGGGTGCCTGCGCGGCGTGCCATGAGACACCCGGGACGATTTCCGGCGGCACCGTTGCGCTCGGTCTTACGACGTCGCTCAATGCGCCCGATGCACGTAATGTCATCCACGTGATCCTGGAGGGGCTCAAGCCCGAGTCAGGCGACAAAGGTCCGATGATGCCCGGCTTCGCCGCCGAGTTCACGGACAAACAGGTCGCCGCTCTGGTAGATTATCTGCGCACCCAGTTCGCCGATCGCCCGGCGTGGAACGACGTGCCGAGGCAAGTCGCGGCGATCCGCCGGTCGAAGGAACAACAATGATCACGCTCGAGGTCAACGGCCGGACGCACGATGTGGACGCGGATCCGGCCACGCCGCTGCTTTACGTTCTGCGCGATCACCTCGCGCTCAACGGCGCCAAGTTCGGCTGCGGTCTCGGGCAGTGCGGCGCCTGCACGGTGCTCGTCGACGGCGAGGCGACATTCTCGTGCATCACGCCGATCTCGGTCCTGCCGGGACGAATCGTGCGCACCATCGAAAGTCTCGGAACCGCAGCCGAGCCGGGACCGCTGCAACGCGCCTTCATCGCCGAGCAGGCCGCGCAATGCGGCTATTGCATCGCGGGGATGGTGATGCGCGCGCAGGCGCTGCTCGAGAAAAACGCTACACCCTCGGATGCCGAGATCCGCCGACACATGGCGCCGAATCTTTGCCGGTGTGGTACGCACATGCGCATCCTGCGCGCGGTGCGACGCGGCGCCGACGAAATGCGTGCGGCTACCCCCGGCTTGAAGCGGGCGGGATCATGAGTCTGACCGACCGCCGGGCCGGGGCGGCATCGGCGCCCTCGATACGAGTCTCGCGCCGCGGCTTCCTCACCGCGAGCGGCGCGCTCATCGTGTACTTCTCGCTCCAACCGTGGGCGCGACTCGAAGCGCAGCAGCCGAGCGCAGCGAAGCTCCCCGGGAGCCTCGATAGGCAGCCCAGTCTCGACGCTTGGATTCGCCTCGATGCCGACGGCACCGTGACCGTGTTCACGGGCAAGGCCGAGCTCGGTCAGGGCATCAAGACCGCGCTGATCCAGATTGCGGCCGAGCAGCTCGGCATAGATCCGGCAGGCATCCATCTGGTGACCGCGGATACCAGCGGTACCCCCGACGAAGGATTCACGGCTGGCAGCCGGTCTCTCACCGACAGCGGCACGGCGATCATGCACGCATCGGCCCAGCTGCGCGAGTTGCTCATCGCCCGCGGGGCCGAGCGACTCGGTGTCGTGGCCGAGAGGCTGCAGGCGCGCGATGGCGCGGTGGTGACGGAGGACGGACGGCGCGTCATGTTCGGCGAGCTGGCGGCTACTTCCGCACCGGCAGCCGGCGCCCGCGCGAGTCCCGAATCGAAGCTCAAGGATCCGCAGCGCTACACGCTGATGGGTCAATCGATGGCGCGCGTCGATATCCCTGCAAAGCTCACCGGTGGCGCAGCCTACGTGCAGGATTTGCGCCTGCCCGGCATGCTGCACGCTCGCGTGATCCGGCCTCCGAGCTACGGCGCACGGCTCGCCGCGGTCAAGACCGATGCGGTGGAGAAGATGCCCGGCGTCGTCAAGATCGTGCGCGACGGCAGTTTCCTCGGTGTCGCCGCCGAGCGCGAATACCAGGCGATTCTCGCCATGCGCACGCTCGCCGAACGCGCGACCTGGGAAGAACGAGGTGGGCTTCCCGAGCCGTCGAGACTCCACGACTTCCTGCGCGAGACGCCGTCGAACACGATGAACGATCTGGAGCGAAAAGCCCCGACCGCGGCATCGATCGCGCGGACGGTCGAAGCGACCTACACGCGTCCGTACCAGATGCATGCTGCGATCGGACCGTCGTGCGCGGTGGCGTGGCTCAAGGATGGAACGCTTACGGTGTGGACCCACAGTCAGGGTGTGTATCCGCTGCGCAAGGCTTTGAGCGAGATGCTGCGCATGCCCGAAGACAGGTTGCGCTGCGTCCATGTCGAAGGCTCCGGGTGTTACGGTCACAACGGCGCCGAAGATGCCGCCGCCGATGCGGCGCTGCTCGCCCGCGCTCTTCCCGACCGTCCCGTGCGCGTGCAATGGATGCGCCAGCAGGAGCATGGGTGGGAGCCTTACGGTCCTGCGATGCTGACGCAGGCTAAGGCCGGGCTCGATGCAACGGGCGCAATCGTCGACTGGCAGTACGAGGTGTGGAGCAACACCCACAGTACGCGACCGCCGAGAGCCGGCAACTTGCTCGCCGCGCAGTATCTCGCGCAGGCCTTTGCGCCGCCTCCACCGCAGCCACTGCCGCTGCCCGAAGGCGGAGGCGATCGCAATGCGATTCCTCTGTACAACTTCGCCAGTGCGAGAGTGATCCATCATTTCGTTCCGGCGATGCCGGTGCGCGTGTCGGCTCTGCGCGGCCTGGGCGCCTACATGAACGTGTTCTCGATCGAAAGCTTCATGGATGAGCTTGCCGCTGTCGCGAAAGTTGATCCGATCGAGCTGCGACTGCGCTACCTCGATGATCCGCGCGCGCGCGACGTGATCGACGCCGCAGCGACGCACTTCGGGTGGTCGAACTACTCGAGGGCGCGCGGGCGCGGACGCGGCTTCGCGTTCGCCCGCTACAAGAATCTCGCCGCATATTTCGCGGTTGCGGTAGAAGTAAGTGTCGAGCGCGACACGGGTCGCGCTCGTCTGGTGCGGGCCGTCGCTGCGGTGGACAGCGGACAGCCCGTCAATCCGGACGGCATCCGCAATCAGATCGAAGGCGGCATCGTGCAATCGATGAGCTGGACGCTGTACGAGGCGGTGGGCTTCGATTCGAAGGGCATCACCAGCAGCGACTGGGGCAGCTACCCGATCGCGCGCTTCACCGAAATGCCGGACACCGTGGAAGTGCAGGTGATCAGCCGACCGGGCGCTCCCTTTCTGGGCACGGGCGAAGCGGCGCAGGGGCCGACCGCGGCCGCGATCGCGAATGCGCTGTTCGATGCGACCGGCGTGCGCTTGCGCGAGCTGCCGTTCACGCGCGAGCGGATCAAGGCCTCGGTCGCGACCTGACTTCGGTCTTCGGCTCTTGGAGGCGCGGGTTCGCGCCCCAACATCCCATACATGCCTCCGGTCACGCTCTTCCTGATCGCCGCCAACGTGGTGGTCTTCCTGCTGCAGCTCTCGGTCCCCGGCATCGAAGTCCCGTTTGCGCTCTGGCCGCTCGCGGCGTCGCGGGCGAGCGGCGGACACGTGAGCTTCCAGCTCTGGCAGCTCGTCACATACGCATTTCTGCACGGCGGACTCTGGCACATCGGTCTCAACATGTTCGCGCTCTACATGTTCGGCTCTTCGATGGAGCGCGTGTTCGGTCCGAAGCGCTATCTGACCTACTACTTCGTGTGCGTGCTGTCGGCGGCGATCGCGCAACTCATCACTTCTGCGCTCACCGGCGCTCTGTATCCGACGCTGGGCGCATCGGGCGGCGTGTTCGGCTTGCTTCTCGCTTACGCCATTTACTTCCCGCACAACCGCATCATGCTGATTTTTCCGCCGATTCCCATGCCCGCGCGGGTGTTCGTCATCGTCTACGCGGCGCTCGAACTGTTCATGGGCGTGACCGGAACGCAGGAAAGCGTAGCGCATTTCGCGCATCTCGGCGGACTGGTCGGCGGTTATCTCATGTTGAAGTTCGGGCGCGGCGCGCCGACGCGCTGGCGGTAGGGCGCGCCCTCGCGTCCTGCGCCGCGTCGCCAATCGACGACGCTCGCGTCTCGTCCAGGCAATTTGCGCGTCCCGGGCTCGGCACGTTCGCAGATTGCGCGCCAGCGCTTATTTACAAAGCAGCGTTGAAAAAAGCTGCCAGCCGGTGGAACGCGGGCCGACGTAGGAGCCGGTTTCGCTGGGGCAAACAAGCCAGCGCGCCGGTCCGCGTCGCAGGCATACCGTTTGCATCGACTGCCTGGCGCCAACGCGCGATCGAACCATGCAGCTTCACGTTCTACACAGCGCGAGCGAGTCCTCTCGCGATGCAGCCAGTCCGGCTTCGTGTCGTTGCTGCATCCTCTGGCGGGAGGCCACGCAGGCCGTGGTCGGTGAAGGGCCACGCGGTGCGCGACTCATGCTGATTGGTGAGGCGCCCGGCAACGAGGAGGACAGGGCCGGGCATCCCTTCGTCGGTCCTGCGGGGGCGCTGCTGCGCGAGCTCCTCACCGAGGTCGGCATCGACCCCGGCGCCGTTTTCCTCACGAATGCGGTCAAGCATTACGGCTATCAGGTTCGCGGCCCGCGCCGCACGCACAAGACCCCGAGTCAGCGCGAGATCGAAGCGTGCAACGTCTGGCTCCGCCGCGAGATCGAAGAAGTCGGACCCAAAGTGCTCATCACGCTGGGCACGACCGCCCTCAAGGCGATCCTCGGCGAACGGATGGCCATCGTCGCGGCGCGCGAGCGCGTGCTTCGCGCGCCGGAGGGCGTACCGGTGGTTGCGACATACCATCCGCTGGCGCTCTTGCGCGCACCGGCGCGGGAAGAGAAGGAGCTGCTTCGCCGCGCGGTTCTGGCGGACTTGCGACGCGCGCTTGCACTCGCCCGAACTTGAGCGGCTTCCGGTTCGATTGCGCTGACTCATCGAGGCGAGGGACTTCGCACCTACGATCGCAGCAGATCCTTGATGCGCGGGTGCGCCAGCACTTCCGGATTGACGACGAATTCCGGCCTGCGGCCGGACAGCGCATCGACGATGCTCGCAAGCCCGATGGAGGCCATGTTGTGAAAGCATTCGTCGGTCCAGCATAGCGAGTGCGGCGTCACGATCACATTGTCCATCGTCAGCAGCGGATTGACCGGATCGACCGGCTCCTGCTCGAACACGTCGAGAGCCGCGCCGGCGATCCGCTTGTCGCGCAGCGCGGCGATAAGGGCGGGCTCGTCGACGATCGGCCCGCGGGCGACGTTGATGAAATAGGCGGTGGGACGCATGTGCGCGAACTCGCTCGCACCGACGAAATGGCGCGTACGCTCGTTCAGGGGGCACGCCACCACGACGAAATCGGATTCCCGAAGCAGCGTCGGCATGTCGACCTTGCGCGCACCGAGGTAGGCAAGCTCGAGCGCGTTCACCACCGGATCGGCGGCGATGAGCTTCAAGTCGAACGGCTTCGCGAGACGCATGATCTCCTGGCCGATGCGCCCCGCGCCGATCACGCCCAGCGTGCGCCCGGTGAGGCCGATCCCCATGTTGTCCATGCGCTCGTCCCAGCGCCCGGTGCGCGTGAGCTTGTCCTTGAGGAAGAGCTTGCCTGCGAGCGCGAGGATGAAGGTCATCGTGATCGTCGCGACCGGACGGGGCATCGGCGTGGGCGTGTTGGTGACCAGCACCCCGGCGCGGGTCATCGCCGGCACGTCGACCGTGTCGTAGCCGACGCCGTGACGGGCGATCACGCGAAGACGGCAATCACTTCGCGCGACGACCGACCCCGGAACGCGGGCCATGTTGACGTAGATCGCGTCGTAGCGTGCTGCGTGGCCGGCGTCGAGCTCGCGCACGACCTTGGGCAGGTACTCCCAGTCGATGTTGCGCGCGCTTTCGAGCACCGAAAGCGCCGTGCGGCCGAAGGCCGGTTCGCCGCGTGAATCGAGGACATCGCGCGTGATCGCCACGCGGAAGTTATCGGTCATCGCCTCTGTCGCTCACCGTCCGCTCCGGCGATCATCGCGCGTGTTCGCGCAACACGGCGAGTCCGCGCCGAAGCGCTTCCTGGTAGAGCAACGGGTCAACGCCGTAGCCGAGCAGCCGGAAGCCGCGCGCCGCGTACTCGCGCGCCCAGCTCTCGTCCATGGCGAGGAACGCCGGCGCCTTGCCGTTCGCCTTGCAGGCCGCGAGGACGCGCTCGATGCCTGCGAGATATTTCGGGTGCTGAAACTGGCCCGGGACGCCCAGGAAATTCGTGAGGTCGAACTGGCCGACCCACAGGGCATCGACGCCGCGCACGGCCGCGATCGCCTCGACGTTGGCCAATCCCTCGTCGGTTTCGATCTGCACGATCGTGAGCGTGCGCTCGTGTAGCGCGGCGATCTTCGCTCCGACGTCGCCGCCCTGATAATCGTCGTGAGGAAAACCGAACGCCGCACCGCGGCGGCCGTCCGGCGGGTAGCGCGTGCAGGCCACAATGTGGCGGGCTTCTTCGGCCGTTGCGACCATCGGCACCATCACGCCGAACGCGCCGACGTCGAGGGCGCGAGCGATGAAGTGGTATTCGGCGCGCGGGACGCGGGCCATCGGCACGATATCGAGTCCGCGACACAGCGCGCACTGGGTCTTGAGCGTCTCGAAGCCGAGGCCCGTGTGTTCCATGTCGTAGAGAACGAATTCCGCGTCCGCGTTGCGGCAGAGCTGGGGCAGTCCCGGTGAGAAGAACTCGAACACCATCGCGCCGAAGGCGCGGCCGCCGGCGAGAAGCGAGCGCTTGACGCGGTTATCGCGAATCATGCTCGCCTCCTCATGCCGTGATCTCACTGCGCTGCGTTGCTCGTCTCGTGCGGGCACTCGCGGACGCTCGACGCCCGCTCGCTGCTCGGCCCGCTACTTGCCGTACGCCAGCTCGTCCATCATGTCGGCGAAGCGCGACCAGTCGACGCGTTCGCGACTCTTGCGGTTGCGTCCGTACCAGTACAGCGAGCCGCGACCGACCTCGAGCTGACCGATCTTCTCCTCGTTGGAAAAGATCTGCAGGCGCAGGCTCGATCCGGCCTTCACCAGCTCGAAGTTGGCGAGCTGAGCCTTGACGACGTGCCGCCACGGATTCATGTGCTTCTTGGCGACGCGGCGACGAGCGGGCCGGCGGCGTAGGCGGCGGTTCGGAGCCGCTTTGCGAGTGGTCATTCCTCGAATGTAGGGGCTCGCCGGGCTCGGCGCAAGCCTCGCTTTCGACCGCCTTCCGTCGTCGAACCTCGACCGGAGGTGGAGATGCCTGCCGCATGGGATAATTGTCGACACGATCCCTCGCCGGACGCCCGTGTGCCGGCGACGACGGCGGAACAGGAGAGCAGCATGGAGCAGGAGACTTTCAACCTGAGCATCCGGAAGTTCCTCAAGATGGTGGGCATCAACTCCCAGCGCGAGATCGAGCAGGCGGTAGCCAAGGCGCTCGCCGCCGGCCGGATCAAGGGCACCGAGACCTTCCCGGCGAAGCTCACGCTCCACGTCTCGGGACTCAATGTCGACGTGAGCTTCGACGGAGAGATCAAGCTGCAGTGAGTGGTCGGCGCTCGGAACCTCGGCCCATGCAGCCTGTCTCGACGGCTGCCGATCTCGCGGAGTGACTGCGATGCACCGATTCCATCTGGGTGCCTGGTGCTGGGGGCTTCTGGGCTTAAGCGGCGCAGCCCTCGGCCAGGCCTGGAGCGAGCCGATTCCGGGTCCGCCGACCGACCTTTACCCCAGCGCGCGCGAATATGCCTGGACGTTCTTCGTTCCGGTGGTCACGACCGAACGCTACGACATCGTGATGACTGGACCGAGGTTGATCGTGCGCTCGAGGCGCTTCGACTACGAGACGCCGGGACTCAGGTACGAGCGCCGCCAGATGGGCTGGATGCCCGAGTTCTACTGCAAGTATCCCGACCTGGTGCTGCCCAACGAATGCGGCGTCGATTGGCACAAGGTCTACGCCGATCTTCCGCAGCTCACGCTGCGCCGCGAGCACGTCGACGTCGACGTCGCGGAAATCGCATCCGACGAGCAGACCATCCGCATCGATGTGCCGCGGGTTACATGGACCGAGCGCACGCTCAAGGTGCTCGTGCCGGTGTGGACGACCGGCCCCGAGCTGCCACGCGAATGGTCGCAGGCCGACGGAACGATGCTGGCCGACGCGTCCGTCGATCGCGGTCGTGGAACGCTCGAGAACGCGCGCGCGAACACGCTCAAGGCGATCGACGCTGCGGTCGCGGCGCTCGACGCGAGCATCGCGGCGGTGGAAGCGCAGAGTGGCGACGCGACCCAGGTTGCGGCAGCCGGCGGCAATCGGGTCGACCTGTACGCGACCCGCCGCGCGCTGCTCGCCGACAGGGAGACGCAGACGAAGCGCTACGCTCAGATAGAGCGCGAGCTCGAGGTCGCCGCGAAGCCGCGCTCCGTCGACTAGAGCGCAAGCGGGGGCCGCCGCGATCAGCGGTCGTCGAGCACGGCCGGCGAGTCGTCCTGAAAAGCGACGGCGAACGGGCGGGGCAGCCTTTCCTTGCTGCTCACGAGCTTCACGTATATGAAGGAAGAAAGCCCGCGCAGCGCCGAGCGGATTTCGTGTGCGCCTTCGCTCTTGGTGACGATCCGGCCCCAGCGCGCGCGACGCGAGGCAAGCCGGGGGCGCACGACCACGCCGAGCGAGAGGTCCGAGAGCCGCCGCGCACGCGTGATGTAGTCTCCGAACGGCGCGATCATCAGGATCTCGAGCGGATTGCGCTGCCACTCGGCATTGATGTGGGCCGCGAGGTCGCAGGCTTTGCCTACCAGTTGCTTCGCCCGATCGCGCGGCAACGGCTCGACGACGCGGGCAAAGGCGAATTCCAGAAAACGCTCATTGAGCCCGTAGTCGGGCTGCATCTCGTTCGGCGGGTCGAGCAGCCCCTGGGCGACGAACTGATCGATCAGCTCCTGGCCCAGCGTCGTGTCGTTGAGCCCGAAATCATGGCGCAGATTGCGGGCGCTCACGCGGGCCCTTGCCCGCGGTAGCCCGACGACGCGGGTGTAGACCCGCGCGGTCGCCGTCCGCAAGCTCATCGGATCGATACCGAAGTACAGCCGATCGGTGACCAGGGTGCGTGCTTTCATAAGCCTCTTCCGGTCCGGCGGGGGTTATGACAATAGCATAGGTCGAGCGGAATGCAAGACTTCAACTCCCGTGGCTTCGAGTCCCTAATGATGAACGCCGTCCGTCGAGCCTTGGCGATCTGTCGACGCTGGGCTGTTGTCTGCCACAGCCTGTGGATGCTCGCAGCCTAGGGCTGCGTTGCCCCGAGCGCTTCCGCTCCCGAGCCGGCGAAGAGCGGCGAATGCACGAAGACAGGGATCTGCTAGTGCGTCGCGAGCGAGGTCAAGCCGGCGCTCGAGGAAAGGCGAAACAGGCGCCGCGGCCTGGCGGCCGCGGACGCCGAGACGCTCGTGTCCGAGGGTTACCTCGGCAAGTGCAAGATGTAGCTTTGCTACGGCTGCGTCTTTTCGACGATGTCCTTCTTGAGCGTGCCGATGGCGCCCAGCACTTCGTCCTCTTCCTTCGCCGGCACGTTGAACTTGTCCAGCGTGGCGACGAGGTGCTTCACCGAGCCGTCCCATTCCTTGTCGCTGATGCCCAAGCCCGCGTGCGAGGTCTTCATGTCGCGGCCGGTGTAGACGCAAGGTCCGCCGGTCGCGGCGCAGAGCTGATCGACGATGTGCTGGCGGATGCGCTTGATCGAGTCGGTGCTGTGGCCGGCGAAGAAGCGGCTGAAGCTCGCGTCGCTCGAGAGCCGCGCGAGGAAATCATCGGTGACCGCGGCCAGCGCGTCGTAGCCGCCGAGACGCTTGTAGAGCGTCGGCCCGGCCTGCTGGGCGAAAGCCGGCGCGGCGAAGGCGAGGGCGCAGATCCAGGCGGCGACGAGGGTCTGCAGCTTCATGGCTTCTCCTTGTGTGAGTTGGGTTGGAACGAGCCGATATACGTGCCGGGATCGATGTCGGATGCGCTCGGCGCCTAGCCGCCCTGGAGGCTGCTCAGGAGGCCACGTCCGCCGACGTGCCGAGGCGGTCGGCGCCGTGACATGTCCCTGCAGGGGCTCGCGAGCGGCTCGGTCGACGACGCCGGAAGCTCAACAGCGTCCTCCTCTTCAGAGAGTTCCTAGAGCTGCCCGCCTTCGACCGGGTGTCCCTCGGCCCGCCAGCGCAGCATGCCGCCGGAGAGATTGGCGACGTCGTTGAAGCCGGCCTTCTGCAGGAGCACCGAGGCGTGTGCCGAGCGTGCGCCGGATCGGCAGACCGCCACGACGGGGCGATCCTTCGCGAGCTCGCCCGCGCGGGCGACGAGCTCACCCAGCGGAATCAGCTTCGCGCCGCGGATGTGCCCCAGCGAGCCGTTGTATTCGTCGGGCTGGCGCACGTCCACGATCTGGATGAGATCGCCATGCTCCTCGAGCGCCTGCGGCTCGATTTCCCAAATGCCGGCGAAAGTGAAGGTGACCGGCGCCCAGCCGGGCTCGGCGGGCAGCGCGGTCTCCGTCTCGGGGCGACCGCAACGTAGGTTCGCGGGCACCGCGATGTCGATCAGCTTCGGATGGGGCAACCCGAGATTGCTCATATAGCCGACGAAATCGGATTCGCCGATCTCTCCGCCGAGGCGCGGATTGTACCGGCGCTCCTCGGCGACGCTCGTCACGGTGAGCCCGCGGTAATCGTGCGCCGGATAGAGCAGGCACGACGGTGGCAGGGAAAGAATCTGGCTGCGCACCGACCGGTACATCGCCCGCGCGTCGCCCTGCTGAAAATCGGTCCGGCCGCTGCCGCGAATGAGCAGACAATCGCCGGTGAATGCCATGCTCTCGTCGTCGAGAACGTAGGTGACGCAGCCGCGAGTGTGTCCCGGCGTCGCGCGCACCTCGAGATAGCGCGCGCCGAAAGCGACGCGATCGCCGTGGTTGACGTAGCGATCGGCGCCCTGCGCGCCGCTCGCCTCCGAGAGCACGATGGCGCTCCCGAACTGGCGCTTGAGCAGCCACGCCCCGGTCACGTGATCGGCGTGCACGTGCGTCTCCAGCGTCGCCGTGAGCGTGAGATCGAGCTCGCTCAGGAGGGCCGCGTCGCGCCGTACCTGCTCGAATACCGGATCGACGAGCACGGCTTCGCGCGTGCGCCCGTCGGCGACCAGATAGGAATACGTCGACGATTGCGGATCGAAGAGCTGGCGGAAGATCAGCATGGCGATGCTCGACGCCGGGACATTCGATGCGGCCGGACGAGCGTCATGAGCGCTGCCCGCTTTCCTGGCCCGGGCCGGCAGCAGCTTGCGTGCGCTCGAGGAGCTCGAACGCGAGCATGCCGGCGATCATCGCAAGCACGAACACCAGCGCCTTCAGCTTGCCGGCACCCAGCGCGACGACGGCCGGACCGGGACAGAATCCTGCGAGCCCCCAGCCGATGCCGAAGACGAGGCTGCCGACGACGAGCCTGCGATCGAGCGTCCGGCGCGCGGGCAGCGTCATCGGCGCGCCGAGCAGCGTAGTGGTGCGCTTGCCGGCAAGGGCGAAGGCGACGGCCGCGATCGCAACCGCCCCGGCCATCACCAGGGCGAGCGACGGATCCCAGGCACCGGCGAGATCGAGGAAGCCGAGCACCTTGGCCGGATTCACCATGCCCGAGACCACGAGACCGACCCCGAAAGTGAGACCGGCAACGAACGCGCCTGCGGCGAGTGTCGCGCCCTTCATGAGGCAATGACGTGCCGCACGACAAACACGGTGGCGAAGCCTGTCGCCATGAAGGCGAGCGTCGCGACGATCGAGCGAGGCGACAAACGCGAGATGCCGCACACGCCGTGACCGCTCGTGCACCCGCCGCCGTAACGGGTACCGACGCCCACCAGCAGTCCCGCGATCACCAGCAGCGGATAGTCGGCATCGATGGCCACGGCGGGTGCTCGCGAGGCGGCGATGAAGAGGATCGGCGCCAGGATCAATCCGGCGACGAACGCGAGGCGCCACGCGACGTCGCCCGCCGCAGGCCGCAGCAGACCGCTGACGATTCCGCTGATGCCGGCAATGCGCCCGTTGAGGAGAACGAGCAGCGCGACCGCGACGCCGATGATCATGCCGCCGGCCAAGGCCGACACCGGCGTGAAGGAAGCCCAGTCGATATTCATGGATGGATGTTCGACGCTGACGCCGATCGAGAGGGACCGTGCAGCCGGCCCCAACTATAGCGGCGCACGAGAAGGGCCGCCAGTGGCGCGACGCTCGGGTCGCGGCAGGGTAACATGATGATGGCCGCACCCGGCTCCATTGCGATGTCCGCCAATCCCAAAGCCCGCATCCTCGCCGAGGCGCTGCCGTACATCCGCGCCTATCACGGCAAGACCCTGGTGATCCGCTTCGGCGGACACGCGATGGCCGACGACGGCCTGAAAGCAGGCTTTGCGCGCGACGTGGCGCTGCTGCGGCTGGTGGGCATGAAGCCCATCGTGGTTCACGGCGGTGGCTGGCGCATCGACGAGCTTCTCAGGAAGACGGGCAAGGAAACCCGCCGCCACCGGGGCGTGCGCATCACCGACGAAGGCACGCTCACGATCGTCGAGATGGCGCTGGGTGAGCTCAACCAGGAGCTCGTCGGGCTCATCAACCGACACGGCGGCCGCGCGGTGGGCTTGAACGGTCAGGACGGCCGCTTCATTCACGCGCGCAAGATGCCGCCGGCGGATGGCGAGGGCGCCGAAATCGACCTCGGATTCGTGGGCGACGTCGAAAGCATCGATGTCGGCCTCATCGATCTGCTGATGTCGCGCAACTTCATTCCGGTGATCATGCCCATCGGCGTCGGCGCCGACGGGACGGCCTATCACATCAACTCGGACCTGCTCGCCGGGCGCCTGGCGCGCGCGCTCGAGGCCGAGAAGCTCGTTCTCATGACCAACGTCCCCGGCGTTCGCGATCGTAACGGAAAACTGGTCTACATCCTCGCCGCTGCCGAAGCGGAAGCGTTGCTGCGCGACGGCGTGGTCGACGGCGGCATGCGGCCGCGCGTGACTGCGGCGCTGCAGGCGGTGCGCGAAGGCGTGCGTTCAGTGCACATCATCGACGGCGGCGTGCCGAGCGCTCTGCTGCTCGAGATCCTCACCGCCGAAGGCGTGGGCACGGCGCTGCGCTCGGACGCGGGTCCGCACTTTCTCGAAGACAGTCGCGATTACCTGCTCGCCTGAGCACTCGCGAGTCGGGGCAGCGGCTTTAGCCCGACGACGGCGGCCGCTTGCTGCTCGCGGCTCCCCGCCCGGCGAGATCCGGCGCGAACGCCGCGAGCAACCTTTGCGGCTGCAGCTCCATCACAACCGTCGCCACGGCGTAGGCGAGCACGAGCACGAACCCGAAGATGGTTGCCCGGATGCCGCCGGTCTGCGGCTGCAGGAACTCCGCGGCTGCGAAGAACACGCCGCAAACGATGATCCAGCGCATGAAGACGAGCCCGAATCTCGCGCGGACGATGCGATCCGCGTCCGCATCGGCTTCGAGGCGACCGTACTCGCGCAGCAGCAGAGTCGCGGCCGCGCAGAACTGAACCGCGATACCGATCCAAAGATCGCGGTCGGAAAGCGCGCCGCGCCAGTCGAAATCCTGAATGAGGAGCATGAAGACGAGGAAGCCGAACGGTACGAGCCCGATGATGAACGCGACGGCTGCGCCGGAGCCCGCGAGCTGCAAGCCCCGGGAGAGACGCCGGTACCAGTCGGGGCCGGTCGTTTTCTCCGCCCCGGACAGCCTTCCCGCTGCCAGCACGCCCACCGAGAAGAACCCCGCGAGCGTATCGGCGAAGTAAATGATGAGC
>Ga0335076_10002996_pt1 | contig 16884 bp, 11 predicted proteins | sample Lox_Sample_25_FD_206717 | JGI IMG/M metagenome (GOLD analysis project Ga0335076, IMG submission 206717) | Soil microbial communities from Loxahatchee National Wildlife Refuge, Florida, United States - Lox_Sample_2.5 | ecosystem: Environmental > Terrestrial > Soil > Wetlands | place: USA... | reverse complement strand
CGCGGCGCCGTCTACAAGTACCGGATCCTCTCCCGCTGGAACGGCTACCGCGTCGACAAGGCCGATCCCTACGCGGTGCGCCAGGAGACGCCGCCGCGCACGGGCTCGGTCGTGTGGGACCTCGACTACCGCTGGCGCGACGAGAAGTGGATGGCTTCGCGCGCCCAGCGACAGACGTACGCGGCGCCCATCTCGGTCTACGAGGTGCACCTCGGCTCCTGGCGCCGGATTCCCGAGGAGGACAACCGTCCGCTGACGTACCGGGAGATGGCGCGCTCGCTGGCGGACCACGCGCTCGAGCTCGGTTTCACGCACGTCGAGCTCCTGCCAGTCATGGAACACCCCTTCGCCGGATCCTGGGGATACCAGACGACGGGGTACTTCGCGCCGACCAGCCGCTTCGGCACGCCGCAGGACTTCATGTACCTCGTCGACACGCTCCACCAGGCGGGACTCGGGGTGATCCTCGACTGGGTTCCGTCGCACTTCCCGTCGGACGAGCACGGGCTCGTCTTCTTCGACGGCACCCACCTCTACGAGCACGCGGACTGGCGCCAGGGCTACCACCCCGACTGGTCGAGCTGCATCTTCAACTACGGCCGCAACGAGGTGCGGAGCTTCCTGTTGTCCTCGGCGCTCTACTGGCTCGAGGTCTACCATGCCGACGGGCTGCGGGTGGACGCGGTCGCGTCGATGCTCCACCTCGACTACTCGCGCAAGCCGGGGGAGTGGGTGCCCAACAAGTTCGGCGGCTGGGAGAACCTCGAGGCGATCTCGCTGCTGCGGCGGCTGAACGACGAGGTCCGCGAGCGCCACCCCGGAGTGCTCACGATTGCCGAGGAGTCGACGGCCTGGCCGATGGTCTCCCGGCCGACGTACGTCGGCGGCCTCGGCTTCGACATGAAGTGGGACCTCGGCTGGATGAACGACACGCTCGACTACATGGAGCTCGACCCGATCTACCGGAAGTTCCACCACACCGACCTGACGTTCCGGCGGATGTACCAGTACACGGAGAACTTCGTCCTGCCGCTGTCCCACGACGAGGTCGTGCACCTGAAGAAGTCGCTCCTGTCGAAGATGCCGGGCGATGCGTGGCAGATGCGCGCGGGTCTGCGGCTTCTCCTTGCGTACATGTGGGCGCAGGCCGGCAAGAAGCTCCTCTTCATGGGCGGCGAGATGGGGCAGTGGGCCGAGTGGAACCACGATACGAGCCTCGACTGGCATCTGCTCGAGAAGCCGGAGCACGGCGGCATCGCACTCTGGGTGAAGGATCTGAACCGCCTCTACGTCGAGGAGCCGGCGCTCCACGTCCTCGACTTCGACCCGCGCGGCTTCGAGTGGATCGACTGTCACGACGCCGACCACAGCGTGGTGTCGCTCGAGCGCCGCGGCGTCGGGCCGCGCGAGCGGATCGCGGCGGTCTTCAACTTCACTCCGGTCCCGCGCCACGGCTACCTCGTCGGCGTGGATCTGCCGGGCGACTGGATCGAGATCGCCAACAGCGATGCCGCCGAGTACGGCGGCAGCGGCGTCGGCAATCGCGGCCGCGCCGCGGCGCTGCCGGTCCCGGTCCAGGGGCGGACGCACAGCCTCGCGCTGACGCTGCCGCCGCTCGGTGCGCTCTTCTTCAAGCCCGCCGCGGAGACGCCGGACGAAGTCGCCGCCGATGCGGCCGCGGAGTTCGATTCGATCGTCGACACGGTGCTGCCGGATCCATGACCGAGTCGTCCGCGGTTCCCGACGCGCCGGGCGCCGCTCGCGCCCACCGCTTCGTCTGCATCCACGGCCACTTCTACCAGCCTCCCCGCGAGAATCCGTGGCTCGAGGCGATCGAGAATCAGCCGTCGGCGTACCCGTATCACGACTGGAACGAGCGCATCGCGGCCGAGTGCTACGCGCCCAACGCGAACGCGCGAATCCTCGACGGCGAGAACCGCATCGTCGCGATCGTCAACAACTACGCGTCGATGAGCTTCAATTTCGGTCCGACGCTTCTCTCGTGGCTCGAGGAGAAGGAGCCCGACGTCTACGCCGCGATCCTCGCGGCCGACGCGGAGAGCCGGCGCCTGTTCTCGGGACACGGCTCGGCGCTCGCCCAGCCGTACAACCACACGATCCTGCCGCTCTCGAACGACCGCGACCTCCAGACGCAGGTCGCCTGGGGCGTGCGGGACTTCAGCCGCCGCTTCGGCCGCCCCCCCGAGGGCATGTGGCTGCCCGAGACGGCGGTGGATCTGCCGACGCTCGAGGCGCTCGCGGCGGCGGGCATCGCATTCACGATCCTCGCGCCGCACCAGGCGAGCCACGTCCGCCGCATCGGCGAGGAGGCGTGGCGCGAGCTGACGGCGGGCTCGCTCGACCCGACGATGCCGTACGCGGTGCCCCTGCCGTCGGGAAAGTCGATCGCGGTCTTCTTCTACGACGGTCCCGTCTCGCGCGCGATCGCCTTCGAGCGGCTGCTGACCACGGGCGAACGCTTCGCCGAGCGTCTCGCCGGCGCCTTCTCGGCGGAGGAGCGCCCCCAGCTCGTCCACGTCGCGACCGACGGCGAGACCTACGGCCATCATCACCGCCACGGCGACATGGCGCTCGCGTACGCCCTGCACACCCTCGCGGCCCGGAACCTCGCGACCCTGACCAACTACGGCGAGTTCCTCGAGCGGCATCCGCCCACGCACGAGGCCCGCATCGTCGAGCGCACCTCGTGGAGCTGCGCGCACGGGGTCGAGCGCTGGAGGAGCGACTGCGGGTGCCACTCGGGGACGGCGCCGGGAGGGACGCAGGCCTGGCGGGCGCCCCTGCGCGAGGCGCTGGACGGGCTGCGCGACGCGCTCACGCCGCTCTGGGAGGAGCGGGCGGCGCGCCTCCTGAAGGATCCGTGGCGCGCGCGCGAGGATTACGTCGAGGTGCTCCTCGAGCGCTCCGCGGCGCGCGTGCGGCGCTACTTCGAGGAACATGCCCTGAGGCCGCTCGACGACGCCGGGACGACCGAGGCGCTCGAGCTCCTCGAGATGCAGCGCCACGCGCAGCTGATGTACACGAGCTGCGGCTGGTTCTTCGACGACGTGGGCGGGATCGAGGCGCGGCAGGTGATCCAGTACGCGGGCCGCGTGCTCCAGCTCGCGGACAGGCGCTTCGGCCCGGGACTCGAGGCCCCGTTCCTCGAGACCCTCGCCCGCGCCAAGAGCAACGTCCCGGAGATCGGCGACGGGCGGCGGATCTACGAGCAGACCGTGCGCCCCGCGGCGGTCTCGCTCGCCATGGTCGGCGCGCACTACGGCGTGAGCTCCCTCTTCATCGATTACGCGGACGAATCCCGCGTCTACTGCTACGGCGTCGAGCGCCGCGACCACCGGCTCGTCGCGAGCGGACGGGCCCGCCTCGCGCTCGGCCGGGCGCTCGTGCGCTCGCTGGTGACGGGCGAGGCCGAGGAGGTGGCCTTCGGCGTTCTCCATCTCGGCGACCACAATCTCTCCGGAGGTGCCGCGCCCTTTCCGGGCGAGGCCGCGTACGAGGCGCTCGTCGCGGAGATCGCGGCCCCGTTCCAGCGCGCCGACCTGACCGAGACGATCCGCTGCGTCGACCGCCGGTTCGGCTCCGGCGTGTACACCCTGAGGCTGCTCTTCCGCGACGAGCAGCAACGCGTCCTCGGCCAGATCCTGCGCGCGGTGCTGTCGGCCGCCGACGCGGTCTACCGGGAGGTCTACGAGGAGCACGCCCCGCTGATGCGGTTTCTCTCGAGTCATGGCATTTCCCAGCCGCGCGGCTTCCGCATGGCGGCGGAGCTCGCGTTGAACACGAGCCTGAAGGAGGCGCTCGAGGCGCCCGCGCCCGATCCGGCCCGGCTCGCCGCGATCCTCGAGGAGGCGAAGAACGTCGGCGTCGTCCTCCACGAGGACGGCCTCGGCCTGTCCGTGTCGCACACCCTCGAACGGCTGGCGGAGAGCCTGCGCGGAGATCCGTCCGACCTCGCCCGGCTCGAGGAGCTCGAGGCGGTCGTCGATCTGGCACGGCAGTTGCCTTTCGAAGTGGACTTCTGGCAGGTCCAGAACGTCTATTACCGGCTCCTGCGGAGCGTTTGGCCGGGCGGGCGCCGGGAAGCGGAGGCAGGACTCGAGGATGCCCGGAAGTGGACGGAGAGGTTCCTGGCGCTCGGCGAGAAGCTCTCGGTGAAGACCTTCGGCGACTCCGTGGCGCCGGCCGCAGATCGCTGATCCCACAGGACTTGGTGTTCGAGAATGCTCTGCTACACTACAGGTAGTTCGTGACGCCCGTACTCGAAAAGGCATTCCGGGTTTCCGGTGTCCCCGAGAAGCTCCTTCCTCTCTTCGCCCTCTCGCATGACCTGCGGTGGACGTGGCGGGAAGACCTGCGCGCCCTGCTCGAGGTGCTCGACCCGGAGGCCTGGCGGCGGGCGGGGGGAAACCCCGTGCGGCTCTTCCGCGAGGTGCCGGCGGACCGACTCTGGCGCGCGGCCGAGGACCCGACGTACCAGTCGGAGCTCCTCGCGGCCGTTCGGCGGCTGAGCGAGGAGGACCTGGCCGAGCCGAAGCACCTCGCCGCGCGCGAACTCGTCGCGCGGGGCGAGCGCATCGCCTACTTCTCGGCGGAGTTCGGCTTGACCGAGATCCTGCCGATCTACGCCGGCGGCCTCGGCGTCCTCGCCGGGGACCACCTGAAGTCGGCGAGCGACCTCGGCGTCCCGATCGTCGGCGTCGGGATCTTCTACCGCGAGGGCTACTTTCGCCAGGTCGTGGACGCCGACGGCATGCAGCACGAGGCGTACCCCGTTCTCGAGCCGGACGAACTCCCGCTCTCGATCGCGGAGACGCCCGACGGCAGCGCTCCGGTCGTCACGGTCGACCTCGCGGGACGGACCGTGCGGCTCCTCGTGCGCGTGGCGAAGGTGGGGCGCGTGCCGCTCTATCTGCTCGACTCGAATCTGCCGGAGAACGATCCGACGGACCGCGAGGTCACCGGGAAGCTGTACGGCGGCGGCCACGAGACGCGCCTGCAGCAGGAGATCGTCCTCGGCATCGGCGGCTCGCGCGCGCTCGACAAGGTCGGCATCTCGCCGACCATCCGCCACATCAACGAGGGACACGCCGCCTTCGTCTCGCTCGAGAAGATCCGGCGCCTCGTCCAGGAGGAGAAGCTCTCGTTCGCGGAGGCCCGCGAGGTCGCGACCACCGGCAACATCTTCACGACGCACACGCCGGTCCCGGCGGGCATCGACGTCTTCACGCCGGAGCTGCTGTGGAAGTACTTCGGCGGGTACGTCAACGAGCTCGGGATCTCGTTCGACGAGTTCTTCGACCTCGGCCGCGAGGTCGGCGACACCGGCCGCGAGCTCTTCTCGATGGCGGTGCTCGCGATGCGGCTGTCGACGCACCAGAACGCCGTCTCGCGCCTGCACGCGGGCGTGTCGCGGAAGCTCTGGCGCGGCGTGACGCCGGACCTCCCGCTCTCCGAGGTGCCGATCAAGCCGATCACGAACGGCGTGCACGCGGCGACGTGGACGGCGCCGTCCGTCGCCGCGACGGGCGTGCTCGACCGGCCCGAGGACGTCGACCGCGGCGAGCTGTGGCGCGCGCACGAGGAGCTGCGCGGCCGGCTCGTCGCGGCGTGCCGGCAGAAGCTCGTCGACGAGAAGAAGCGTCTCGGCGCGCGCGACGAGGACGTCGCGGAGGCGGCTCGGGTGCTCGATCCCCGCGCGCTGACCATCGGCTTCGCGCGACGCTTCGCCACGTACAAGCGCGCGACGCTGCTCTTCCGCGAGCCGAAACGGCTCGAATACCTGCTGCACCAGATCGGCCGGCCCGTGCAGATTCTGTTCGCCGGCAAGGCGCACCCTCGGGACGAGGCCGGCAAGGACTTCCTGCGCGCGGTGGCCGTCGCCGCCGAGCGCGCCGAGTTCCGGGGCCGCGTCGCGTTCCTGCCGGACTACGACATGGCGCTCGCGCGCCTGCTCGTCCAGGGCTGCGACGTGTGGCTGAACACGCCCGAGCGGCCGCGCGAGGCGTCCGGCACCTCGGGCATGAAGGCCGCCATGAACGGCGCCCTGAACCTGTCGGTGCTCGACGGATGGTGGGACGAGGCGCCGCACGACGAGGCCGGCTTCGTCGTCGGGGAGGCGAAGGACGGCACGAGCGACGAGGAGATCGCCCAGTCGCTCTACGACATCCTCGAGAAGCGTGTCCTCCCGATGTTCTTCGACCGGGACGCGTCGGGTCTCCCGCAGCGCTGGATCGACCGCATGATCGTCGCCGCGTCGAAGATCGCGAAGGGGTACTCGTCCGACCGGATGCTGTCGGAGTACCTCGAGCAGTGCTACGTGCCGGGCGCGTTCCACCGGCGGGCGCTCAAGGGCGAGGGACGCGAGCCGCTCCGGCGTCTCGTCGCCTGGAAGGAGCGGGTGCGCGCCGCGTGGCCGCAGGTGCAGTTCGAGAGCGTCTCGATCGAGCCCGATCCGGCGACGCTGCCGACCGCGGCCGCCTTCGAGATCGAGGCGCGCGTCCGCCTCGGTCCGCTCGACGCGGCCGACGTCTCGGTCGAGCTCTTCGAGGGTCCGGTCGAGGCGGACGGCAAGCTCGAGTCCGGAACGGCCGTGCGGCTCGAGCCCGGTGGCCGCGAGGGCGAGACCGGCGTCTTCCGCCTGACGCACCGCAAGCCCTCGGGCGAGGGGCTCGGCTATACGCTCCGCCTGCGCCCCTTCCACGCGAGCCTCGCGCACCCGAACGAGACCGGGATGATGACGTGGTGGGGCGGGACGAGCCGGGAGGCGAAGAGATACAAGACGCCGGTGTAACGACGCGATGACTCGCTCCGCCGGCATCCTCCTGCACCCCACGTCGCTGCCCGGCCGCTCGCCGATCGGCGACGTCGGGCCGGCGGCCGAGCGCTTCCTCGACTGGGCGGCGTCGGCGGGGCAGACGCTCTGGCAGATCCTGCCGCTCGGGCCGACCGGCGCCGGCAGCTCGCCCTACACGAGCGCGTCGGCCTTCGCGGGCAACCCCCTCCTGATTTCGCCCGAGCGGCTCGTCGAGGACGGCCTCGTCGCGCGTGCCGCGCTCGACGGCGCGCCGCTGTCGGAGGGCCGTGTCGACTACGACGCGGCGCGGCGCTGGAAGGAGGGGATCCTCCGCGCCGCGTGGGCGCGCTTCCAGGCGGGCGCGGCGCCACGGCTGCGCGACGAGCTCGCGACATTTCGGAATGCGCCGGACCAGGTTCCCTGGCTCGACGACTGGGCCCGCTTCGCCGCGCTCAAGCGCCGCTTCGGCGAGCGGCCGTGGACCGGCTGGGGCCCCGACCTCGCGTTCCGCGAACCGGAGGCGCTCGCCGCGGCGGACGCGGAGCTCTCGGCGGAGATCGCGTTCGAGCGCTTCGTCCAGTTCGTTTTCTTCCGGCAGTGGGGGCTTCTGCGCGAGAGCGCGGCGGCGCGCGGGGTCGCGATCCTCGGCGACATCCCGATCTACGTCGCCCACGACAGCGCCGACGTCTGGGCGAACCAGGAGCTCTTCGAGCTCGACGGGACGGGACTCCCGACCTCGGTCTCCGGTGTGCCGCCCGACTACTTCAGCGCGACCGGGCAGCTCTGGGGGAATCCCCTCTACCGCTGGGACCGGCTGGAGGAGCAGGGATACGCGTGGTGGATCGCGCGCATCCGGACCTGCCTCTCGCGGAGCGACCTGCTGCGCATCGACCACTTCCGCGCGTTCGAGGCGTACTGGTCGGTGCCGGCCCGCGAGAAGACCGCGCTCGCCGGCCACTGGGTGCCGGGGCCGGGCCGGAGGCTCTTCGACGCGGCGTCCGCGGTTCTCGGTCCGCTCCCGATCGTCGCCGAGGACCTCGGCGACATCACTCCGGAGGTGAGGGCTCTCCTCGCCGAGCTGGGCTATCCCGGCATGAAGGTGCTCCAGTTCGCCTTCTACGCCGCCGACAGCGAATACCTGCCGCACCGCCACGTGCCGAACTCCGTCGTCTATTCGGGGACCCACGACAACGACACGGCGCGCGGCTGGTACGCGGCGCTGAAGCCCGAGGAGCGCGAGCGCGTGTGGGACTACCTCGGAAGCGACGGCAACGAGATCGAGTGGGCCCTCGCGCGGGCCGCGTACGCGTCGGTCGCCCTGCGCGCGATCGTGCCGATGCAGGACGTGCTCTCCCTCGGGAGCGAGGCGCGCATGAACACGCCTTCGGAGCCCGCCGACAACTGGCGCTGGCGCGCGCCGTGGAACGCGTGGCGGCCCGACCTCGCGGAGCGTCTGAAGCGGATGGCGGTCCTGTCCGGACGGACGGGGTCAGGTCTCTCAAAGAGCGTTTTCGGCGGCGAAGATCACCTTTGAGAGACCTGACCCCCTACGCCTCCGCCAGGAACGTGGACAGCAGCGCGCTGACGATCGAGACGACGAGGGCGCCCAGGATCGCGGAGAGGCAGCCGTCCACGTGGAAGTGGAGGCCGAGCGCCCCGGCGATGGCGCTCGTCAGGAGCAGCATCAGCCCGTTGACGACGAACGCGAACAGGCCGAGCGTCAGCAGGATCAACGGCAGCGACAGGAGCTTGACGACCGGGCGGATGAAGGCGTTGACGAGGCCGAAGATCAGCGCGACGCCGAGGAAGGGTCCCCAGTCCGCCGAGGAGTAGGTGATTCCCGGAACGAGCCGGAGCGCGACCCACAGCGCCGCCGCGTTGATGAGCCACCGGACGACGAACCGCATTGCAGCAGGATATCGTGAGTCCCTCACCCCAACCCCTCTCCCGTGCTAGGGAGAGGGGCTTCAGGGTGCGCGCCCTCCCGGGCGCGAGCTCTTGTTTGGGAGGTCCCGCCGCGTGATCGTGACCGGGCGCCTCGTTCCCGAGCGGCCGTACTCCCTCTCGCTGACGGCGGCGCGCTACGCGCGCTTCCCGGAGGTCGTGGACCGTTTCGACGGCACGGTGTACCGGCGCTTCCTGCCGCTCGGGCGGAGCGGCGCGCTCCTCTCCGTCCGCCAGGAGGGGAGTCCCTCGCGCGCGGTGCTCGCCTGGTCGCTCGAGGGCGTCGCCGCGGATTCGCCGCAGGCCGGAGCCCTCGCGCGCCGCATCCTCGAGGTCGTCCTCGGCGCGGCGCAGCCCGTCCGCGCCTTCTACCGCGCGCTCGGCGGCGACCCGGTGATCGGTCCGGCGATCCGCGACTTTCCGGGCCTGCGCGGCGCGGGCGTGCCGTCCCTGTGGGAGGCGCTCGTCACGGCGATCCTCGCCCAGCAGGTGAACCTCCAGTTCGCCTACGACATCCGCCGCGAGCTGGCGAAGACGTTCGGGCGGCGGAAACGGTTCGACGGCGCGACGTGGTTCGCGTTCCCCGAGCCGCAAGCGTTCGCGGGGGAGACGCGGCGGTCGATGCGGCGCTTTCGCCTCTCCGACGCGAAGGCCCGGGCGATCCTCGGTCTCGCGGAGGCGTTCGCCTCGGGCGCGCTCGAGGAGTCGGCGATCGCGGCGCTCGACGACGAAGCGGCGATCGAGCGCCTCACGTCCTTCCGCGGCGTGGGCCGGTGGACCGCCGAGATCGGCCTCCTGCGCGGGCTCGGCCGTTCGGACGTGTTCCCGGCCGCGGACCTCGGGGTCGTGAAGTACCTCGCGCAGGAGCTTCTCGGGCGGCGGCTGCGCGCGAAGGAGGCGGACATGCGCCGCTGGGCGGAGCGCTGGAAGCCGTGGCGCGGCCTCGCGCTCGTCTACGGCTATGCCGAGCTTAATCGAAGGAGAGCGGAACGTCCTCGACCAGCACCTCCTCGGCCTCGCCCGCCCGCTCGGGGAAGCGGGCCGCGACGAAGAGGTTGACCACCGCGAGCGCGCCGAGGATCCCGAAGACCGGGAGGAGCGAGCGCTCGATCGCCACCCGGAAGGCGGCCGGCGTCACCGACGACGCGCCGCCGCCGGGGCCCCCGCCCGCGGCGAGCATCCGTCCGGCCGTTTCGGCCGCCGCGCCGAGACGCCGCTCGAGTCCGGCCGCGAGCAGCCCGCCGAGCGCGCCGACGCCGATCGAGCCGCCGACGGCCCGGAAGAACGGGACGAGGCTCGTCGCGACGCCGCGCTCGCGCTCGGCGACGACGTACTGGATCGAGAGGACCTGGGCCATCGAGGAAGGGCCGAGGCCCATGCCGACGACCGCGCACGCCGCCGAGATCCAGGGGACCGAGGCGTTGAGGGAGGCGCCGGCGACGAGCCCCGCGAGGCCGACGAGGATCAGCATCGCACCCCAGCGCGCGGTCCGGCGGAACCCGAAGCGCACGATGAGGCGCGCCGCGAGCGTCGCCGACGCGGCCCAGAAGAAGACGAGGGGGGTCACGACCGCGCCGGCGGCACCGGCCGTCCCGCCGCGGGCGCCCTGGACGAACAGCGGCACGAACGTGTCGACGCCGAAGATCGTCGTGCCGAGGAGCACGCCCCCGAGGTAGGGGGCCGCCGTCTCGATCCGGCGGAACAGGCCCGGCGGGATGAGCGGGTGCGCGCGCTTCGCCTGCAGGCGCGCGAAGAGCGCGAGCGACCCTGCGGCCGCCGTGAAGAGGACGACGCGCGGCGCGAGGCCCGCGCCCGATTCTCCGGGCCGGTGCAGCACCGCGAAGAGCAACGCCGTCACCCCGCCCGCGAGCGTGGCCGCGCCGGCGAGATCGAGCGGGTCGGGCAGCGGCGCGCGCGATTCGATCATCTGGGTCGCGACCAGCGTGAACGCGACGATGCCGAGCGGAATGTTGATCGTGAAGATCGAGCGCCAGCCGAGCGACATCGTCATCCACGCGCCGAGCAGCGGTCCGACGAGGCTCGCCGTGCCCCACACGCTCGAGAACAGGCCCTGGACGCGCGCGCGCTCCTCGAGCGAGAACAGGTCGCCGGAGACCGTCAGCGCGATCGGCACGAGCCCCGCGGCACCGAGGCCCTGGAGCCCGCGCGCCGCGATCAGCTGCGGCATCGAACGGGCGAGGCCGCACGCGACGGCCCCCGTGAGGAAGACGGTGATCGCGACGAGGAGGATGCGCCGTCGCCCGTAGATGTCGGCGAGCCGGCCGTAGATCGGCATCATCACGGTCGCCGTCAGCAGGTAGATCGAGAACACCCACGAGTAGAGCGGGAGCCCGCCGAGGTCGCCGATGATCGTCGGCATCGCGGTCGAGACGACCGTCGATTCGAACGACGCGAGCGCGGTCACGAGCACGAGCGCGATCGTCACGTTCCGGCGGCGCCGGGGGTCGAACCGTGGCGTGGACATGGGGGCGCGTCAGTATAGAGTGTCGCCCTTGCGCGTCCTGGCCGGCACGAGCGGCTTCTCGTACAAGGAGTGGAAGGGAAGCTTCTATCCCGAGGACCTTCCCGCGGACCGGATGCTCGCCTATTACGCGGAGCGCCTGCCCGCCGTCGAGATCAACAACACGTTCTATCGGATGCCGAAGCCGTCGCTCCTGCAGAACTGGAGCAACGAGGTGCCGGATTCGTTCCGCTTCGTCCTCAAGGCCTCGCAGCGCATCACGCACTTCAAGCGCCTCAAGGAGGCGGGAGAGGACGCCGCGTACTTCTTCGGCGTCGCCGCCGTGCTCGGCGAGCGCCTCGGCCCCGCGCTCTTCCAGCTGCCGCCGAATCTCAAGAAGGACCTGCCGCGCCTCGAGACGTTCCTCGGGGCGCTGCCCGCCGGGAGGCAATGCGCGTTCGAGTTCCGCCACGCCTCGTGGTTCGAGGAGGACGTGTTCGAGACGCTACGGGCGAAGGGCGCCGCGCTCTGCATCGCGGAGGACGAGGCGCTCGCGACACCGCTCGTTCCGACCGCCGACTGGGGCTATCTCCGCCTGCGGCGGCAGGACTATGGCACCGAGGCCGTCCACGCGTGGGCCGAGGAGGTGCGACGCCAGCCCTGGAGCGAGGCTTACGTCTTCTTCAAGCACGAGGATGCGGGTTCGGGCCCGCGCCTCGCCGCCGAGTTTCTTCAGGCGATCAGGAGCTGAGGCGCTCCATCAGGCGCTCGAGAGCGCCGTGGATGTCCGGCTTGTCGGCCAGCACCGGAGCGAGCGGGTCCGCCTTCAGGCGCTTCATCCGGGCGGGCAGCGTCTTCAGCGTGTAGTCCTTCGGGTCGAGCCTCGCGTTCACCTCGGACCACTTCAGAGGGGCGGAGCAGGTCGCCCCGGGCACCGGCCGCGCCGAGAACGGTCCCGCGATCGTCTTGCCGTGGCCGTTCTGGAGGTAGTCGACGTAGACCTTGCCGCCGCGCGCGCCGACCATGCGCGCCGTCGTCGCGATCTTCCCGTGGTTCTTCTCGATCGTCCGCGCGAGGATCTCGCCGAGCGTCCGCGACTCCGCGTGCGTGCACTGGCCGCCGAGCGGGAGGAGGACGTGCAGGCCCGTCGCGCCGCTCGTCTTGATGAAGTTCGGCAGCCCGATCTCGCCGCAGAGTGCGTGGATCGCGCGCGCGATCTCGACGACGTGCGAGAACGGGGCACCCTTCGGGTCGAGGTCGAGAATGCACCAGTCCGGCCGCTCGGGCGCGGCCACGCGGCTCGCCCACACGTGGAGCGGGATCGAGCCGAGGTTCGCGACGTACAGCAGCGTCTCGAGGTCGTCGCAGACGAAGTAGTCGATCTCGCGTTCGGCGTGCTCGCTCCAGATCCGCTCGAGCCGGATCCAGTCCGGCGCGAAGTGCGGCGCGTCCTTCTGGAAGAAGGATTTCCCCGCGATGCCGTCGGGGTAGCGCGTCATCACGACGGGGCGATCCTTCAGGTACGGCAGGAGCCACGGCGCGATCGCGCGGTAATACTCGATGAGGTCGCCCTTCGTGTACCCCTCGTCCGGCCAGAAGACCTTGGACAGGTTGGAGAACGGGACGACCTTCTCCTCGGACGGCCGCGGGGGATCCGGCTCGGGCGCCGGCGGCGGCTCGTCGGCGCCGGGCGCGTCCTCGCGCACGCACTCGTCGACGCGCTTGTCGTCACGCACGCGCAGGAACACGGGATGGCGCAGCAGTCCCTCGCCCGTCCACTCCTTGTAGCGGACCTCGACGACGATCTCCGGCTCGACCCACGCGTGGCCGCGCCCGGTGGGCACGGCGCCGGCGAAGGCCGGTTTCGGCCGCACCGCCTTCGCCAGGCGCGCGTACAGCGCGTCGAGGAGCTTCTCGGAGAAGCCGGTGCCGGCGCGGCCGGCGTAGACGAGACCGCCGTCCCGAGCGTGCGCGAGGTGGAGCGCGCCGAAGCCCGAGCGCGCGCCCTCCGGCTTCGTGAAGCCGACGACCGCGAAGTCCCCGGTGCGGTCGAGCCGCACCTTGACCCAGTCGGCGGAGCGCGCGCCGCGATACGGCGCGTCCGCCTTCTTGCCCACGACGCCCTCGAGCCCGAGCTCGCCCGCGGCCGCGAGGAGGTCCTCGCCGCGCTCCGCCACGTCGTCGGCGAAGCGCACCGGGCCGGCGCAAGGGACGAGCCGGCGCAGCAGGTCCTTGCGCGCCGTGAGCGGCAGCGGCCGCAGGTCGAAGTCCTCGAAGCCGAGCAGGTCGAACGCGAAGTACGTCGCGGGCAGCTCGACCGCCGCGCGCTCGATGTCGCTCTTGCGCTGCAGGAGCGCGCGCTTCTGGAGCAAACCGAAGCGCGGCTTCGACTGCGGATCGAGCACGACGACCTCGCCGTCGAGCACGAAGCCGTCGCAGGGGAGGGCGCCGACCGCGCGCGCGATCTCGGGAAAGGTCGCGGTCGAGTCCATGCCGTGCCGGTAGCGGAGGGCGGGCTTCCCTTCTTCGCGGCCCGCGAGCAGGCGGAAGCCGTCGTACTTCAGCTCCCAGACCCAGCCCGGCCGCGTGAACGCGGCGTCGCGCTGCTCGGCGAGCATCAGCTTCACGTCGCCGACCCGGACGCGCCGCTTCGGCGCCCCGAGTCGTTCGAGCTCCTCGCGGATCGCGGCGGCGCGCGACGCGCCGCTCGCCAGGTCCTCGACGGTCAGGCCGGAGAAGATCGACTCCTGCGGGTAGACCGCGTCGGGGCCCTTCCGTGCCCAGCCGTCGCGCTCCTTGATGAGGAGCCACTCCTTGCCGGTCGTCTTGCCCTTCGTCTTCATCCGGACGAGGGTCCACTTCCCGCGCAGTTTGTAGCCGGAGAGCTCGAAGAGCAGCTTGCCCTTCTTCATGCCCTCGTCGAGGTCGGCGAGCGGCGTCCACTTCCCCTGGTCCCAGACGACGACCTCGCCGGCGCCGTAGTTGCCCTCCGGGATGACGCCCTCGAAGTCGGCGTACTCGACCGGGTGGTCCTCGACCTCGACCGCCAGGCGCTTCTCGGCAGGGTCGGGGGAGGGGCCCTGGGGGACGGCCCAGGACTTCAAGACCCCGTCCCATTCGAGGCGGAAGTCCCAGTGGAGACGGGTCGCCGCATGTTTCTGAACCACGAAGAGATGCGGCCGGCCGCCGTGAGCTCGCCTCGGCTCGGCGCTCGTCCGTCCGAACGGCTCGGGGCTGGTGTCCGCGGAGCGCTTCTGCCGGTATTTCTCGAGAGGCACGTCTGTCCGCCCGGGCGCATGTTACCCTTGTCGGTCCTAAACCTATGAGCGCACGACCCATAGCGGCAGGAACGATCTCCTTCGGTCTGGTCTCGATCCCGGTGAAGCTCTACGCGGCGTCGGACGCCTCGTCGGGCGTCTCCTTCAACATGCTCCACGCCAAGGACGCGGCGCGCCTCAAGCAGCAGTACATCTGCACCAAGGACGGCGAGGTCGTGCCGCGCGACCAGATGGTCAAGGGGTTCGAGTTCACGAAGGACCGGTACGTCACGTTCACGCCGGAAGAGCTCAAAGCGCTCGAGGAGCAGTCGACCCAGGCGATCGAGGTCGTCGAGTTCGTCCCGATCGCGAAGGTCGACCCGGTCTACTTCGACCGGTCGTACTACATCGGGCCCGACAAGGGCGGCGCGAAGGCCTACGCGCTGCTGTCGAAGGTGATGCAGGAGACGGGCCGGGTGGCCCTCGCGCGATACGCCGCGCGCGGCAAGATGTACCTCGTGATGCTCCGGCCGCTCGACAACGGCATCGTGATGCAGCAGCTCTACTACGCCGACGAGATCCGCCCGTTCGCGGACATCCCAATCGAGACGGCCGACGTCAGCCCGAAGGAGCTCGATCTCGCGAAGCTCCTCGTCGACCAGCGCGCGGCCGACTCGTTCAAGCCCGAGACCTACGAGGACGACGTCAAGAAGCGGGTGCTCGGCCTGATCCAGAAGAAGGTCGAGGGCGAGGACATCTCGATCGCGCCGGCCGAGGCCGGCGGCGGCCAGATCATCGACCTGATGGAGGCGCTCAAGGCGAGTCTCGCGAAGAAGCCCGAGGCCGCGCCGGCGGCGGCGAAGAAGGCGGCTTCCCCCCAGGAAGCCTCGCGCAAGCCGGCGAAGCGCGCCCCCTCCCGCGCGGCGGCGATGCGCACGGAGGCGGGCGGCAAAGGCTAGTTTCCTCCCGGCCCTTCTCGGTTATCCTCGAAGAGGTTTGAAGGGCTACTCCACCCGCGAGGTCGCGAAGCTCCTGTCGATGTCGGAGGCCGCGGTGCGCGGCTACGTGCGAGCCGGCTTCCTCTCTCCCGACAGGGGTCCCCGGCGCGAGATGCGCTTCTCCTTCCAGGACCTCGTCTTCCTCCGCACGGCGGGCGGTCTCGCGGAGGCGGGCCTGAAGCCGCAGAGGATCCGCCGCGCGCTCTCCCGCCTGCGCGGCCGGATGCCCGACGGGCGTCCGCTGACCGGCGTGCGCCTCGCGGTCGAGGGCGGCCGGGTCGTCGTCGAGGAAGGCGCGCGCCGCTGGCAGCCGGAGTCGGGCCAGATCCTGTTCGACTTCGGTCTCGCCGATCTCGCGAAGAAGGCCGCGCCGATCGTCCGCCGCGCGTTCCGCGAGGCCCAGCACGACGGCGCCGCGCTCTCCGCGGAGGACTGGTACGACTGGGGCTGCGAGCTCGAGCGGGGGAGTCCCGGCGAGGCGATCGATGCCTACCGCCGGGCGCTGGCGCTCGACGCGGGCCACGCCGACGCGCACGTCAACCTGGGCCGGCTGCTTCACGAGTCGGGCGACGCCGAGGGTGGCGCCCGCCACTACGAGGCCGCGCTCGCGGCCCGGCCGGACGATGGCACCGCGGCGTACAACCTCGGCGTCGCGCTCGAGGACCTCGGCCGGCTCCCCGAGGCGCGCCTCGCCTATCTGAAGGCGACCCGCCTGGATCCCGGCAACGCCGACGCCCACTTCAACGCCGCGACGCTCGCGGAAAAGCTCGGGCGCTTCGCCGAGGCGCTGCGGCACCTGCGGGAGTATCGGAAGCTGACGCGGCGGTGACTGCGGCCGCGGAACGCGCTAGGACTCGTCCTCGTCGCGGATCTGCTCGGCGAGATAGTTCGGCTCGCCGACCTGGGCAACGAGCGCGAGCTGCGCCTCCAGCCAGTTGACGTGCTCTTCCTCGGAGTGAAGGATCTCTTCGAGGAGCATCCGGCTGCCGTTGTCGCCCGCGGCGCGGCAGGTCTCGATGCCGGGGTTCAACCGGGCGATCGCCTCCTGCTCGAGCGCGAGGTCGGATCTCAGTTGTTCGACGACCGTCTCGCCGATCCGGATCGTGCCCAGGCGCTGCACGTTCGGAACCCCCTCGAGGTAGAGGATCCGCTCGATCAGCTTCTCGGCGTGCTTCATCTCGCTCATCGCCTCGGAGCGGACCTTGTCGTACCGGTGCTCGTAGCCCCAGTTGTCCGACATCTCCGCGTGGACGAAGTACTGGTTGATCGCGGTGAGCTCGGCGGTCAGGACGTCGTTCAGGAGAGCGATGATCTTCGGGTCGTTGGCCTTCATGCGGGACTCCCTTCGATGACCGGGGCGTCTCCCGGGGATCGGGTGGCGCATTCATATCCGAATCCGCCCTGGTTCGG
>Ga0335076_10002993_pt1 | contig 16887 bp, 15 predicted proteins | sample Lox_Sample_25_FD_206717 | JGI IMG/M metagenome (GOLD analysis project Ga0335076, IMG submission 206717) | Soil microbial communities from Loxahatchee National Wildlife Refuge, Florida, United States - Lox_Sample_2.5 | ecosystem: Environmental > Terrestrial > Soil > Wetlands | place: USA... | reverse complement strand
TGCCGCCGGGTGGTTCAGGCATTGCGGATTTTGTGATTGAGCCGGATTCCGAAGTGCCGCAGGTAATTCAGTTGGTGGGGATCGAGTCGCCGGGGCTAACCGCCGCGCCGGCCATTGCGCGGCACGTGGCGGGGCTGGTGGCCCCGATCCTCCTGTAGGGGCCGCCGTCTGAGGCGGTGCGCCTGTCGTCCTACTATTCAATGACCAAACGGAGAAATTTCTTCTTTCCCAACCTTACTTTGTACGAGGAAGGCACCGTCGCATCAATTCTCGCCGTCGAATCTCTCACAACTGCGCCATCGACCTCGAAACCACCTTGCTCGATGAGGCGGGCGGCCTCAGCGACAGAATCGGCCAGACGAAGAAATGCGAACAACTGGCACCACTTAGGAGTTTGGGTGCTAATCACACCGCCTGCGTGTTCGAGAGATTTATCCCGCCTAAATAATCGTACGTCAACCATTTCCTCCGGTGCCTGGCGGTCGCGGAAGACGCGCTGGAAATTGTCCGCGGCTTTGCGGCCCGCCTCGGCACCGTGAAAATCGCCGACGACTTCTTCGGCGAGGCGCATTTTCGCATCCATGGGGTGCAGTTTGCCGCTTTGCACTTGCCCCTTCAGTTCCGCGATTTCCTGCGGAGAGCGGTCGGTGACCAGCTCGTAGTAGGTCCACATCAGATGGTCGGGAATGGACATGAGCTTGCCGAACATTTCTGCGGGCGGTTCGTTGATGCCGACGTAATTGCCCAGGCTCTTGGACATTTTGCGTTCGCCATCGAGCCCGACAAGAATCGGCATGGTAAAGACGACTTGCGGCGAGAGGCCGTATTCGCGCTGAATTTCGCGGTGGACCAGAATATTGAATTTCTGCTCGGTGGCGCCGAGCTCCACGTCGGACTTCAACTCCACGGCGTCATAGGCCGTGAGCAACGGGTAGAGGAGCTCGTGCACGGAGATCGGGAGATTGTTGTCGAGGCGCGAACGAAAATCCTCGCGTTCGAGCATGCGTGCCAGGCGATAGTGGCCGCAGAGGCGGACGACATCATAGCTGGACATTTTGCCGAGCCACTCGCTATTGAAGCGCACTTCGGTTTTATCGCGATCGAGAATTTTGTAGACCTGATCGAGATAGGTCTTGGCGTTGGCGTCCACTTCCTCGCGGCTGAGCGGTGGGCGCGTCTCAGAGCGGCCGGTGGGATCGCCAATCATGGCGGAGAAATCGCCGATGAGAAAGACGGCGGTGTGGCCCATGTCTTGAAAATGTTTCAGCTTGCGGAGCACTACGGTGTGGCCGAGATGAATATCCGGCGCGGTGGGATCGACGCCGAGATAAACGCGCAGAGGCTTGCCGGTTTTGGCGGAATTCACTAGCTTCGTCTTCAGCTCGTCTTCAGGAATGATTTCGGCGACACCTTTTTTGAGGTAGGCGAGTTGCTCTTCCACCGCTTTGAATGGCGTTGTGGTCATTTTCCCCGTCTAACCCCCGGCATGAAGAACTCGCCGGCCTTCGATGCGGTATTTCCCTTCCAGAATGAACTTCACAGCCTCGCTGTAGATGCGATGTTCTTCCTTTAGAATGCGCGCGGAAAGCGTGTGCTCGTCGTCGGAATCGAGGACCGGCACGACGGCCTGCAGGATAATCGGCCCGGCGTCGAGATTTTCGTCGACGAAATGCACGGTGCAGCCGGCAAATTTCACGCCGTGGTCGAGGGCCTGCTTTTGGGATTCGAGACCGGGGAAGGACGGCAGGAGCGAAGGATGAATATTCAGGATTTTTTGCGGGAACGCCGCGACAAAATAAGGCGAGAGCAAGCGCATGTAGCCGGCGAGGCAGATCAGATCGACATTGAACTCCTGGAGCACAGCGACCACCTGGCGGTCGTAGGCTTCGCGCTGCAATCCCTTTGACGGAATCAGGCGTGTGGGGATGCCGCGCGCCTCGGCTCTCTGCAATCCCGCGGCGTTGGGCTGATTACTGATGACAATGGCGATTTCGGCATTGGGGATGCGTCCGGCGGACACACTATCGGCCAGCGCCTCGAAATTCGAGCCGCGCCCACTTAACAGCACGCCGATTGGCTTGATCATAAACAAAAAACGTTAACACAACTGCAGGGGCTGGCCAAATGACGGGGCGCCCGAAAAAGAGCGGTTGCGGGAGATGCGGCGCAGGAGTAGAGTATCCTGGTCTATGGCGAACAAAAGGCGAATTGCAAGGAGGAGCCCTATGGCCACCACTCAAAGGCAACTTGGCGATCTCATTTCCATTGGTCCGGCGATGCTGCGGGATTTCGAGATGCTCGGAATCCATTCGGTTCCGCAACTGGCGAAGCAGGATCCGAAGCGCATGTACTCGAAGCTGGAGCGGCTCACCGGCCAGCGGCAGGACCCGTGCGTGCTGGATGTATTCCACGCGGCGGTAGCGCAGGCGCGTAATCCGCGTTTACCGGCGGAGAAGTGTCAGTGGTGGTATTGGAGCCGGGTGCGCAAGGCCAAGGCGTAGCGTTTTTGTCCAACCGAAACCGTCATTCCGAGCGTAGCGAGGAATCTCTCTCCGCTGAACGAAGACAAGGGAGATTTTTCTACTCGGACTCCGGAGGAAATGACAAACCTAGCTGAGGTTGAGGGCGCCGGAATAAATGAGGCGCGCCTTGCCGGTGTCGCCGCGTTCGACGCGGCCGACGCGGAAGAATTTTTCGCGGCGGCGCTTCAGGTCCGCTTCCGCTTCTTTCACATGTTCCGCGGGCACGATGACGATCATGCCGATGCCCATGTTGAAGGACTGCAGGAGTTCGTCGGTATCAATTTCGCCGAGCTTGGCGAGGTATTTGAAGATCGGCGGGATCGGCCAGGCATCCAGGTCGACGATAGCTTTGACGCCGCTTGGCAGGACGCGAGGCAAATTGCCGGGAATGCCGCCGCCGGTGATGTGGGCCATCGCGGAGACCCAGCCTTTGACGAGTAGATTCTTTACCGCGGGCGCGTAGCAGAGATGCGGCTTGAGCAGCTCGGCGCCGATTTTGTTGCCGACTTCGGCGACATAGGTTTCGGACTTAATTTTGGCGACATCAAAGACCAGCTTGCGAGCCAGCGAGTATCCATTGGTATGCAATCCAGCCGACGGCAATCCCAGCAGCGTATCGCCAGGTTTCACGGATTTGCCAGATAGAATTTTCTTGCGATCGACGGCGCCGACGATGAATCCCGCGAGGTCGTATTCTCCCTGCGGATAGAATCCCGGCATCTCGGCGGTTTCGCCGCCGATCAGCGCGCAACCGGCTTTGCGGCAAGCGCGGCTCATGCCGTCGACGAGCTGCTCGACCACGTTGGGCTCGAGCTTGCCCATGGCGAGGTAGTCTAGGAAAAACAGCGGCTCGCCGCCCTGCACCAGAATGTCATTGATGCAGTGATTGACGAGATCGCCGCCGACAGTGGAGTGAACTCCCATAGCCGTGGCGATCTTCAGTTTCGTGCCCACGCCATCGGCGCTGGAAACCAGCACGGGATCTTTCCATTTTTTCAGGTCCAGGGCGAACAGCGCGCCGAATCCGCCGATTCCGCCGAGCACCGCGGGCGAAAACGTTTTGCTGGCAAGGTGGCGGATGCGCTGTTTGGCTTCGTCAGCGACAGCTATATTCACTCCCGCATCGGCGTATTTCATCGTTGGCCGCCTTCAAGATTCAACTTCGTCGATATTGCTACATTTCGGTTCATGGCCTCTTGGGGCATCGAGCGGCCACGAGACGAGTCACTGGTCAGAACAACAGGCGGGCGGTTGGAGTTGCTCCAGGCACCGCAGCCCCGGCTCTGGGTAGGCGAGGCTGACTACAGCTTAAAACACATGGAACAGTCTGCGCCACCGTACAGTGCCGGGGTGGATCACGGCATTGGCGTAGGCCAGGAAGCGGGCACCGATATCACCATTCCAGGCGTCCTTGGGCGCGTCGAGCGACATGTAAATGACCACCGGAGTTCCGAGGATATCTTGGCGCGGCACGCAGCCCCAGAAGCGGCTGTCGTAGGAATTTTCGCGGTTGTCGCCCATGGCGAAGTAACAATTCGCCGGCACCTTGTAAGGGAACCGTACGTCTTCGTAGCCGCGGGGAGCCTGGCCGGAAGGCGCGGGCTCGGTGGGCCCGAGGGTGTAATTTTCCTGCAGGCGGTTACCGTTGATCCAGACGGAACCGTCGCGCACGTCCACCTCATCGCCGGGCAAGCCAATAACCCGCTTCACGTAATCGGGTTGCGTGGGATCAAACGGCGGCTTGAAGATGATGATCTGCTGACGCTTGGGATTGCGCCACAGCGGCACGTGAATGTTGGTGAACGGAATGCCGGCGTCGTAGCCCACGCGGCTCATGATGAGGTGATCGCCGATGAGCAGCGTGTCTTCCATCGAGCCCGAGGGGATGACGCGGGCCTGGCCCAGCGTGCCGTTGATGAGCATAAAAGCGAGAATCACCCAGAACCAGGCGATAATTTCGCTTTTCACGCGGTCGCCGAACGGCGGCGGCGTGGCTGGCGTTGCCTCTTTGCCTTTCGTCGCGGTTGTATCAGCTTTCACGATTCACCCTTATCTTTTGAGAAACTCTGTGCCCTGGAATCCTGGCGCTCGCGGCCCGGCGCAACTAGCGGGGCGCTTCGAGCAACCGCTTCCAACGGATGCGGCTGGGATGGATCAGCGCTCCGGCGTAGGCTTCAAAACGATTGGCAATGTTGCCATTCCAGGAATCCTCGGATCCTTCAACCGACATGTAAATCGCTACCGGCGTGCCCAGAATATTTCCGCGCGGCACTGGTCCCCAGAAACGGCTGTCGTAGGAGTTGCCGCGATTGTCGCCCATGACGAAATAGGAATTCGCGGGCACGCGGTAAGGAAAATGAATCGGCGCGATTCCGCGCGCCGTTTCCCATGGGGTGGCCGCTTCGGTCGGCCCGGTGGCATAATTCTCCTGCAATTTCTGGCCATTGACCCACACCGCGCCATTGCGGATGTCCACTTGATCGCCCGGCAAGCCAATGACGCGCTTGATCAAGTCGGTTTGATTCGGGGCGTAAGGCGGCTTGAAGATCACGATCTGGCAGCGATGCGGCTGGCGCCAGAGCGGCATGTGGATATTGGTGAAAGGAATTCCGGCGTCATAGCCCACGCGGCTCATGATCAGATGGTCGCCGATGAGCAGGGTATTTTCCATGGAGCCGGAGGGAATCACACGCGCCTGGCCCAGCGTCCCATTGATCAGCAGGAACACAAAGACCACCCAGAACCAGGCCATCGCTTCGTTGCGGGCGCGCTCGCCAAGCGAGAGTTGGGCCGGACGCGAGGCGGCTTTTTTCGATTTTTGCCTCGACGCGTCAGCCTTCACGTTCCACCGTGACCGCTTCATTCAGTTTCACCATGCCGTGGCCTTCGCGCACTTCCAGTTGCACCAGGTCCGTAGGATAAACGCCCGTATAACACGAGGTGCAGAAATCGCCCTCGGTATCGTTGACCGCCTGGCGCAAGCCCGGCAGCGAAAGATAGCCGAGCGAATCCGCGCCCAGAAACTTGCAGATCTGCTCCGGCGTATTGGAGGACGCGATCAGTTCCTCGCGCGTGGGCGTATCTACGCCGTAGTAACACGGCGAAACGGTGGGCGGGCAGCTGATGCGCATATGAACTTCCGTGGCGCCCGCTTCCCGGACCAGGCGGACCAGCTTGCGGCTGGTGGTGCCGCGCACGATGGAATCGTCTACCAATACGACGCGTTTGCCGGCAATTAAGTTCCGTACCGGATTGAGTTTCAGCTTCACGCCAAAATTGCGGATGGCCTGGGAAGGTTCGATGAAGGTGCGGCCGATGTAGTGGTTGCGGATCAGCCCCATGCGGAACGGGATTTTCGACTCCAGCGCGAAGCCGATCGCCGCGGGCACGCCGGAATCGGGGATGGGCACGATCATGTCCGCTTCCACGGGATGTTCGCGCGCCAGCAGGCGGCCAAGCATTTCGCGGGATTCGTTGACAGAGCGGCCGAAGACGGTACTGTCCGGGCGCGAGAAATAGACGTGTTCGAAGATACAGAACTGATGCGGCTTCGGCGGGCTGAAGCGGATCGACTCGATGCCCGAGCGGGAGATGCGTACCATTTCGCCGGGTTCCACGTCGCGAACGTAGTGCGCGTTCATCAGATCGAAGGCGCATGTTTCCGAAGCGACCACCCAGCAGTCGGTGCCGTCAGGAGCGCTCAGCTTGCCGAGGGCCAAAGGGCGGAACCCGCGGGGATCGCGCACGGCGTAGAGTTCCTCGGGCGTGAGCACCAGCAGCGAATAGGCGCCTTCCACCTGATTCAGCGCATCGCCGAGCGCGCCGGAAAGATTGCGGGCTTGTGATTTGGCGATCAGGTGCACGATCACTTCGGTGTCGCTGTTGGTCTGAAAAATCGAGCCGCGATGTTCGAGCCTGCGCCGCCATTCGCCGGCGTTGGTCAAGTTGCCGTTATGCCCGACCGCCACTTTGCCCTTGCTGCAATCCACCATGATGGGCTGCGCGTTGAGCAGCGCTTTATCGCCCGCGGTGGAATACCGCGTGTGGCCGATGGCGCTGGAGCCGGGAAGTTTGGCCAGTACCGCGGGCGAAAAAATCTCTTCGACTTCGCCCATGGCGCGGTGCATATGCAGGTCGTTGCCGGTGCTGGAGACGATACCGGCCGACTCCTGGCCGCGATGTTGCAGGGCGTACAAGCCGAGATAGGTGAGGTTCGCGGCTTCGGGATGGCCGAAGACGCCGAATACACCGCAGTGATCGTGAAAGTGATCGTCCGTAAATGCCGGCTTGTGGCTCATGGAAGTTTCAAATCGCGCTCAAGCGAATGCGCCCAGGTGTCTTGCAGCGTGGAGACGAGCGCCGCGATCACCGCACGACCCTTATATTCGATGCGCAAAGTATTGTCACGCGTCACTTTGCCGATTTCGCGTGCCCCTACGCCATATTGTCGCGCAGTTGCAAGAACGGCGGCAACCTTTGCGGGAGCCACCGAGACGATGGCGCGCGCACCCCGTTCGCCGAACAATGCATACTCGGCGTTGGGCCCGTCGCCGATCTTCACTTCGGCGCCCAATCCTTTGGACGCAAAGCAGGATTCCGCCAGCGCGACCGCCAACCCGCCATCGCTCAGATCGTGCGCAGACTGCACAGTTCCCGCTTCCGCCAGCACCACCAGGCAGTCGATCAACCACTTCTCGGCGTTCAATTCAATGGCAGGCGGCTCTCCTGCAACGATTCCGGCAATGGCCTTCGAATATTCCGACGACGAGAATTCCTGCGCCGCCTTCTCCGCCGTCGGATTGGCCGCGCCGGCGCCTTCGAGCAACAGAATTGTGTCGCCTTCTTTGCGCAACGCGACTTTCAGAACTTTGTCCGCGTCTTCCAGAATGCCAAGGATGCCGATTGTGGGCGTGGGATAGATGGATTTGCCGAGCGTCTCGTTGTAGAAGCTGACGTTGCCGCCGGTGATGGGCGCGCCGAGCGCGATGCAAGCTTCGCCCAAGCCGTCAATGGCTTGAGAGAACTGCCACATCACTTCGGGCTTCTCCGGGCTGCCAAAATTCAGGCAATTGGTTGCGGCTATGGGCCGCGCGCCGGAAGCCGCCACGTTGCGCGCCGCCTCGGCCACCGCATGCATGGCACCGGCTTTGGGATTGAGGTGGCACCAGCGGCCGTTGCCGTCGGTGGCCAGTGCCAACGCGCGTTTGGTTTCCTTGATGCGGACCACGGCGGCGTCACTGGCGCCGGGTCCGGCCAGGGTGTTGGTGCGCACCATGCTGTCGTATTGCCCGGTGATCCACTGTTTCGACGCAACGGTGGGCGACGCGAGTAGCTTGGCGAAGTTCGCGGTAAGGTCAGCTCCCTCTTTCGCGAAAGCAAACCAGTCGTGCCTGGTTTCTTTGCGCGGCGCAGGCTCGGCGATGGGGCGATTGTAGACCGGCCCTTCTTCGGCGAGCGGGTGCGCGGGAATCTGCGCGGCGACCTTGCCATGATCCTTCACCACGAGCATGCCGCCGTCGGTGACTTCGCCGACGACCATGGCATCGAGGCCCCACTTCTTAAACACCGCGAGAACTTCGTGTTCGCGGCCCTTTTCCGCGACCAGCAACATGCGCTCCTGCGACTCGCTGAGCATGATTTCATACGGCGACATGCCGGTTTCGCGCTGCGGAACTCTGGCGAGGTCGATCTCGATTCCGGTGCCGCCACGCGAGGCCATTTCGCAGGTCGAGCAGGTTAGCCCAGCCGCGCCCATATCCTGAATCGCCACGACCGCACCGGTTTTCATCGCTTCAAGGCAAGCTTCGAGCAGCAACTTCTCCATGAACGGGTCGCCCACCTGCACGTTGGGCCGCTTCTGCTGCGATTCTTCGGTGAACTCGGCGGAAGCGAGGAGCGAGGCACCGTGAATGCCGTCGCGCCCGGTCTTCGCGCCAACATAAATGACCGGATTTCCGGTGCCCTTGGCTTTGGCGAGGAAGATTTCTTCTTTGCGCGCGATGCCGAGCGCCAGCGCGTTCACCAGCGGATTTTGCGAGTAACAAGGTTCGAAGGCCACTTCGCCGCCCACCGTGGGCACGCCGAAACAGTTGCCGTAGCTGCCTACACCACGGATCACGCCATCAAGGATGCGCCGGTTTTTCGCCGCGTCTTCTTCCGTGGTCGTTTTCGACGCGGTCAGCTCGCCGAAGCGCAGCGAATCCATCACCGCGATGGGCCGCGCGCCCATGGTGAAAATGTCGCGTAGGATGCCGCCGACACCAGTGGTGGCGCCCTGGAACGGCTCGACGTAGCTGGGATGGTTATGCGATTCGATTTTGAATGCTGCGACCAGCCCTTCACCGATATCGACCACGCCCGCATTCTCCCCGGGACCCTGAACCACGAGCTTGCCCCTCGTGGGCAGGCGCTTGAGGTGCACCTTGCTCGATTTGTAAGAGCAGTGCTCGCTCCACATCACACTGAAGATCCCGAGTTCGGTGATGTTCGGATCTCGGCCGAGTATGTTCTGAATCCGCGCGTACTCGTCGCGCGTTACGCCGTGCTCCGCCGCAATTTCCGGCGTCACTTTAATTTCGATTTGTGCCGTCGCCATGTTCCGTGCCTTCATCCTGTGCAGAAAAAACTATAGGGGCACTCTACATAGTGCCCCTACGCAATGTCGTTGATTTCGAGCGTGCCGCTCACGCGGTGGCCTTTGCCGCGCCGACCAGCGCCTCAATCATCGAGCGGAAAATCACCAAGCCGTCGTCCGAATCGAGCATTTGTTCCACGGCTCGCTCCGGGTGCGGCATGAGGCCGGCGACGTTGCGCCGATCGTTGCAGATGCCCGCGATGTTCGCGATGGAACCGTTGGGGTTCCCGGCTTCATCATCCTTGCCACCGGCGGTGGTGTAGCGGGAGAGAACCTGGTGATTCTTTTCGAGTGCGGCGAGGGTCTTGTCGTCGCAGGTGTAGTTGCCGTCGCTGTGCGCGATCGGAATGGTCAGGATTTGCCCTTGCTGGGCCGCGCAGGTGAACGGCGAGTTGGTGTCTTCGACGCGAATGTGGACATGCTTGCAGATGAAGCGCAAGCCGGAATTGCGCATCATGGCACCGGGAAGAAGTCCTGCTTCGAGCAGAATCTGGAAGCCGTTGCAGATGCCGAGAACCAGCCCACCTTGATTGGCAAACTGTTCCACGGACTTCATCACCGGAGAAAAACGTGCGATGGCGCCGGTGCGCAGGTAGTCGCCATACGAAAACCCGCCAGGCAGGATGATGGCGTCGCAATTGTGCAGGTCTTGGGATTGATGCCAGATAAATTCCACCGGCTTGTTCAGGACATGGCCGATGGCGTGGAATGCGTCGTGGTCGCAATTCGATCCGGGAAAGACAACGACTCCGAATTTCATGACGCGCCTCCGGATTTCCTTCGGGAACTCCTAGTTTACCACAGCGAAGCGCGGGGAGGCGGCCGGCTGATCGCGGCCAATACTGGTTTAGCGGCGCTTTTTTCTCTTCGCGGGTTTCTGCGCGGCGGCCAGCGCGCGGCGCTTCCTGCTGGCCCAGCCCGGCTTGTTCACCTGGCGGCCGCGGGCAATGCCGAGAGCATCGGCTGGGACGTTGTCGGTAATGGTCGAACCCGCGGCGATATAGGAGCCATGGCCGACTTTCACGGGGGCAATCAAGGCCGAATCGCTGCCTATGAACACTTTATTGCCGATGGTGGTGGGATATTTGGCGAAGCCGTCGTAGTTGCAGGTGATGGTGCCGGCGCCGATGTTGGTCTTACTGCCGATTTTCGTGTCGCCGAGATAGGTCAGGTGCATCGCTTTGGTGCCTTCGCCGACAACGGTCTTCTTCAATTCGACGAAATTGCCGACACGCGAGCCGCTCTTCAGGTGCGTCTCCATACGCATGCGCGCGAAAGGACCCACAACCACATCAGAATCGAGGCGGCTATGGCTGATCACGCAATGCGGCTCCACGGTAACCTCTTCGCCCAAGATGGATTCGTGAATCACGCTGCCGGTCTTGATCACGCAGCGCGCGCCAATCTTGGTTTTGCCGAGCAACTGCACGCAGGGCTCGATTATGGTGTCTTCGCCGACGACGACATCGGGATCGACCATTACCGTATCCGGCAACTGAATGGTGACGCCATCGCGCATCAGCGCGTCACGCTTCCAGTCGCGGAAGGTGCGATCCACGCCCGCGAGATCGGCGCGCGTGTTGCAACCCAGCATTTCGCGGGAATCCTGCGCCACTTCGGCCAGTACGGTTTCGCCAGCCGCGTTCAGCACGGCTATGGCGTCGGTCAGATAGATTTCGCGGTGTTTGTTTTCGGGCTTGACGCGCGCTAGGGCCGGCCACAGCTTGGCGGCGGTGAAGCAGTACATGCTGGCATTGATTTCGTTCAGGTCGCGCTGGTCGGGCGTAAGCTGCGATTCCTCAATGATGGCTTGGACGGAGTCGCCGCCCTTGCGCAGAATCCGCCCGTAGCCGGAAGGCTCGGCGAGCACAGCGGTGAGCAATGTGGCAGCGGCCCGACCAGTCTTGTGTTTACGAATCAGCGCTTTCAACGTTTCGGTGCGAATCAGCGGGGCATCACCGGGCAGCACAATCACATACTTGGCATTGCCGATGGCGCGTTTGGAAACCTGCAGCGCGTGGCCGGTGCCGTTTTGCGGCTGCTGCAAGACAATTTCGGCGCCGAGCGGCGCCACGATCGCTTCCACCTTCTCGGCCTGGTGGCCCACGACAGCAATCGTCTTTTTTGCGCGCACGCCCGCGCAGGAACGCACCACATGTTCGACCAGGGGACGGCCGCCAGCGCAGTGAAGGACTTTGGCGAGGCTGCTTTTGAGGCGCGTGCCTTTACCGGCAGCGAGGATGAGGATGGCAAGATCATGGTTGTTCGGCATGGCAGCATTGTCCCGTGTAGCTGAAGTTTTGACAACGGTTCATGGGCTCGAGCATCTCGCAACAGCCTGTGAAAGGGATGGTGAGCGGAGGGTGTCAGTCGGCGGCGCGGACGGAAGCGAAAGCGTGGCTGACAGCGGATTGCGGGCCCACGCTGGCTTCCTGGGTGGTGATCTTCCAGGAGGTGGGGTCGGCCAGCAGACGGCTGACGAGTTGCGTATGTAACGCGTGGCCCGCCTTGCGCGCTTCGACCCGGCCGAGCAGCGGCAGTCCGACCAGGGCGAGGTCGCCGATGAGGTCGAGAGCCTTGTGGCGGCCGAATTCATCGGCGTAGCGCAGCGGACCATTCAGCACGCCATCCTTGGTCAAGACAATGGCGTTGTCCAATGAGCCGCCGCGAATCAGGCCCATGGCGCGCAGCGGTTCGATATCGCTTTCGAAGCAGAACGTGCGGGCGCGAGAGAGAATTTGCCGGAAGCTTTCCGGGTTCACCGCCATTTCCACTTCCTGCTGGCCGACCATGGGGTGCGGAAAATCCACGTAGCAGCAGACACGAAACTCATGGGCGGGATAGATTCCGATGCGCCGGCCGTCTTCGACTACTTCCACGGGCTTCACGACTTTCAGATAACGGCGCTTGCGCCGCAGCTTGCGCATGCCGGCTTCATCGAGCAGCTGCATGAACGGCTCGGCCGAGCCATCCAGGATGGGCACCTCGATCGCGTCGATATCGATGTAGATGTTGTCGATCCCGCAGGAATAGATGGCCGCCAGAAGATGCTCGGTGGTGGAGAGCAGCACGCCCTGCTTCATGAGGCTGGTGGCATAACTGACGCGAGCCACGTTGCTGCCATGCGCTTCGATGCGGAAAAAATCCAAATCGGAGCGCCGGAATACGATTCCCGCGTCGGCGGGCGCGGGCGTCAGACGGAGTTTGCCGCGCACTCCTGTGTGGAGCCCCACGCCTTCCGCGGAAGCCTGCCTTTGAATTGTGGTCTGAAACATGGGCGATGGTTAATATCATGCCTGAAAGGGATGCGGAATGTCGATAGAAGTTTAGAGAAATTCCCTATTGTTATCAACGAGTTATGGGATATTAACCACGAAAAGTGGCTGGGGCGTGGCAAACATACAACAATTGAAGCAATGAAGCCCGTCAAGTAGATCCACTCTGTCGGTTTTTGTTGTCTGGTAAACCCTATCCAACTCTTCAGTTCGTCCGTCACATCGGAATGGTATACTTGGGTTTTGGCTCTGACGAAGGCGGTGCCGGATGAATCGATTGGCTCGTTACAGCATTTTGACGGTGTCGGTGCTGATTGTCGGCTGGGTGGGCATCGGGCACGTGCTCGGGCGCTCCGCGAACGACAAGGCGTATAAGTCGCTGGTGGTGTACAGCGAAGTGCTGCAGAAGATTCAGCAGGATTACGTCGACGAGCCGAACATGCACCAGGTGACAGCCGGTTCTCTGCACGGGCTTCTCGAGTCACTCGATCCGGAATCCAGCTACCTGACGCCTCGCGAATACACGGAATACAAAGAGAAGAGCGCCACTCCCGGAATTGGTGAAACCGGATTGAATTTAAGCAAGCGCTCGGGCTATGTGGTGGTGGTCTCTGTGCTGCCGGAAAGTCCGGCGGACAAGGCCGGGCTGCGCACCGGCGATTTTCTGGAATCCGTGGCCGGATTTACGACGCGGGAAATGTCCGTGGGCCAGGCCAAGAATCTGTTGAATGGCCAGCCGGGCACCGCTGTGAAGGTGGGAGCGATTCGCCGCGGGCGCACGCAACCGGAAACGTTGGACCTGGTCCGCCAGAAACTGGCGCCTTCGAAGCTAGTGGTGCAGAGAGTGGACAACGAAACGCTGGCCATCCGCTTCCCCACACTGGAGGCGGGACGCGCGGACGAAGTTCGCGCCAAGCTGCAAGAGGCGCAAAAACAGGGGATCTCCCGAATCATTCTGGATGTCCGCGACTGCGGGCGCGGCCAGGAAACCGAAGCGATTGCCGTGGCCCAGCTCTTCGTTCCCTCGGGGACGCTGACCACACTGCGCGGCCAGACGGTGCCGGAAAAAGTGTACTCGGCCGATCCGGCGAAAGTGGTCTGGAAAGGTCCCGTCTCCGTGCTGACCGACGTTTCGACCGCCGGAGCGGGTGAAATTCTCGCAGCGGCGTTTGCAAACACCAAGCGCGGCGATATCGTGGGCGAGCGTACGTTCGGCATGGCTTCCGATCAGAAGCTGATCACCGTGGACGACGGTTCGGCGCTGATTTTGACGGTCGCGAACTACTACAACGCCGACGGCAAGTCGATTCTGGAAGAAGGCGTAACGCCCACGGAAGTGGTGCATGCCGCGTCGGCACCAAGCGACGACGCCGATGGCGAAGATGCTTCGGCCGCTCCCGCAAACCCGAAAGATCAGCCGATCGCCCCCAAGCCGCTCTCCGCGGATGATCCCGTGCTTCGTAAAGCGATTGAGCTAATGAAGACGCCCGCGAAGAAAGCGGCTTAATTCCGTTCGTGAAGTCGAACATTTCCGCTTCTCAAACCATTTCGAAGCTGTCGGTCTGCCTGAGCTTGCTGGTGCTTTGTTGTTCGCTGGCAGGCTGCGGGAAGATCAAGTCGGCGGTCAATTCGCTACTGCATCGGCATCGCGCCGAGAAAAGTGGTCCGGCTCCGCGCTCGCCGCATGCTGTAGCCTCAGGCGCGCGGCTGGCCATCATCCTGGACGATCTGGGGGGCGACGACTCCGCCGCATCAGTGGACGGCATTTTTGCTCTGCACTACCCGCTGACTCTCTCGGTCCTGCCCAACCACGCGCACTCCTCGCAGATCGCCGCCGAAGCACACCAGCGGGGCTATCAGGTGATGCTGCACCTGCCGATGCAGGCGGTTGGCAACGAGATTCCCGAAACCGACGAGCTGCATCCGGGCATGAGCTCGGCCGAGGTTTCGAAAGAGTTGAACGGAATGCTGGCCAGTGTGCCGTACGCCGCCGGCGTGAACAATCACCAGGGTTCGCTGGCTACCTCGGATGCACATCTGATGACTGAACTGATGCCGCTGCTGCGCGGGCGGAATCTGTTCTTTATTGACAGCCGCACCACGGCGGCGACTGTGGCTTTCGACACGGCGCGCGGCGATGGCGTGCGCTCGGCATTCCGCAACGTGCCGTTTCTCGACGATGCGCGAGAGGTGACGGCGATCCGGCATCAATTGTCGCTGGCGTTCAAAGCGGCCAAAGAAAAAGGCGAAGCCATCGCCATCGGCCACCCGCATCCGGAAACCCTGAAAGCGCTGGCGGAAATGCTACCCGAAGCCCAGGCCGAGGGTATTCGGCTGGTGCACGCCTCGGAACTGGTGCACTAAAGCCATTCGGTTTCGCTGGGGGCGGGAGTTTCGCGAGCGAGCTCGGTCTTCCTGGCGGGAAACAGCCAGAACACCACAAGAAATTGCAGCAGCATCGTCAGGAAGCAGAACACACTGGCTTCCGGGCCCACGCTTCCGCCGGTGAGCCAGTCGGGTCCGTGCAGCGAGGTATTCCATAGATGGCCCCGGAGACGTTCGCCGCTATCGGGTACGGAGTAGAGAAAACTCTGGGCCCAGTCGAACCCGGAATGAAGGCCGACGGCGTACCAAAGATTTCCGGTGCGCTTCAGGGTGAAGGCGAAGAGCACGCCGACGAGCGCCACGCTCGCCGCTCCAACCAGGTTTTCACCACGATTATTCAGATGGACCAGCCCGAAACCCAGCGAAAGGACGATGGCGGCCGGCCAGAAACCAATCAGCTTGCTCAACGCCGCCTGCGGGTAGCCGCGAAACAGGAACTCTTCATACAGGCCGACCAAAACAAAGAGCAGAAAGTGGAACAGAGCCCAACCGGCAATTGCCGAACCGTGCAACGCCCAACTCTCGAGTGAAAATCCTCCAAACAGTTCGATCAACCCAATCAGTACCGAGGCTTCAGCCAGCCCCAGCAGCATGCCCACCCAAAAATTCGCGCGGAAGGCTTGCTTCCACGGCAGGCCGTAACTTCCCCAGGGAACTCCCTCCATGAACCCGAACACCATCGTGAGCGCCACGACCAGCGCAAAGTTCACGGCTTCCATGAATAAGAGGAATTCCGGGCTCAATGCGCCGCGCTGGCGCCCGAACACATTCGTGGCGAGAGAAAAAACGGCGGGAGGCAAAATCACCAGGGTGAGAATCAGATAGAGCAGGACGCGCCCGGTGAGTTGGAACTTCTCAAGCCCGCCGCTACGATGCGGTTCCGTCAGGAACGCCGGCGCTGGCGGTGGAGGCTCCACGGGTAGCGACTCGCGAGTATCCGGAGCCGGAGTTGCCGGCTGGCTCTCGCCCTTGGGTTCGGCCGCGTCGCGGAATTCGCTGTCGGGTTCAGAGGCCATGCGCTGCGCTCAATTCACGATAACAAGCAACTGCGCGGTAATCCAATCCCGTCGATTCATGCTATAACCGGCGAGAGCTGCATGACAGGTTGGACTTCCGCCTATGGCCTCATCCCACTCTGCGTCGCGCCTCGTGGCTGGCAGGCTGGCGCTCGATTTCGCCAATCTGGCCCCGTCGGCGCACGATCTTTCGTGGGACGAGTTCGTGAGCTTCCTAGTAGATGCGCGGCTGGTGACGGAAGATCGCGCGTCACGCCTACGGCCGTTGATGCAGTCTGAACCGAACGCGGTGGACGCGGTGTTGCTGCGCATTTTGCGCCTGCGCGAATGCTTGCGCGCCACCTTCAACTGCATCGTGAACGAGAAGGCGTTCTCGACATCGTGGGTGGAACCGGTCAACGAAATTCTGCGAATCACGGAAGGGCACGACGAACTGGTTTCGCACCACGGCACGTGGTCGCTGCAATATGTGGCTCGGGAGGGCGGATTGGAGTGGCTACTGGCGGCGATTGCGCGTTCGGCGGCGGAGCTGCTCGTCGAAGGGCCGCAAGCTCCGATCCGGCGTTGCGCTAATCCCGCGTGCCGGCTGTTCTTCTACGACGATTCGCGGACCCACCGACGGCGCTGGTGCTCGATGTCGGTGTGCGGGAATCGGCACAAAGTGGCGGCGTTTTTGCGGCGACGTTCGAGCGCGCGCCGGCGCAGCTAGCGCTCACCGCGCGTTCCACGATCTACTTCACGTACGTCGGCGACTCCCCTTTGCCCCACGGGTTGTAGCTGTGTGCAAACTCCAGACGTTCTGCCAGTGGGGGATGGCTGTAGAGCCAAATGGTGATGAAGGGCGATGGGTTGGGGTCGGCCAGGTCCAGTTCGCCCATCACCTGGAATGCATGCGCGGCGGCTTCATTCGAATTGGGAAGGATGCCGTGGGTAACCTCGAGGCCGTAGACGTCGGCGGCATGTTCCTGGGTACGGCTGAAGCTGTTGCCAATGGGCTCGGCAAAGAATCCAATGACGTTGAAGATCAGGAGAATGACAACGAGCGCGGCCCAATC
>Ga0335076_10002992_pt1 | contig 16888 bp, 15 predicted proteins | sample Lox_Sample_25_FD_206717 | JGI IMG/M metagenome (GOLD analysis project Ga0335076, IMG submission 206717) | Soil microbial communities from Loxahatchee National Wildlife Refuge, Florida, United States - Lox_Sample_2.5 | ecosystem: Environmental > Terrestrial > Soil > Wetlands | place: USA... | reverse complement strand
GAATGATGCGGGCCGGGGCTCTCCCCTACGCCGGCTTCTATACGCACTACGGTCCCTTGGGATACGGCGTTCAGAGCCTCTTCTCGGGACTCATCGCGAGCCCGGCGGTCGCCCTTCGCGCCTGCCAGGCGGCGTTCTTCTGCCTCGTCGCCGCCGTCGCCCTCGCGCTGGCGGGCCGGCTGGACGCGGCGTCGCGCGCGTGGCCGGCGACGCTCGTCCTGCTGCTTCTGCTCTCCTCGCTCACGGCGCTCGCGAGCTTCTGCGGACTCATGTTCGTGCTCATCGCGATCGCGGCCGCCGCCATGCCGGAGCTCCCGGGGCGGCGCGGCGTGCTCGCGTGGGCCGCGGTGGCCGGCGCGGCCGTCGCGGGCGCGTTCCTGACGCGGCCCGCGTTCGGCCTGTACGCCGCCTCGGCCGTCGCGGCGGTGACCCTGGCGGCCGAAGACCGGCCGAGGCGGCGAGGGATGGCGACCGCGATGGCGGCGATCGGCGCCGTCATCCTCGTCTGGCTTCTCTTCTACCGGAACATCTCTCCGGCCGCGGCTGCCCAGGCGACCCTCGTCTTCCCGGCCCGACTCTCGAGCGCCGGGCTCCGCTACAAGCCGGGGCCGTTCGTGCAGGCGCCGGCGCCGCTCGCGGTCGTGTTCGGTCTGCTCATCGGATCATTTCCCCTCGCGTGGATGCTGGGACTCCGCGACCCCAGGGCGAACCGGATCGCCGCCGCCGCGTTCGCTCTCGCCGGGGTCTGCCCTCTGATCCTCCGGTCGTCGCCGCGGCCCGCTCGGGCCGCGGCGTGGATCGCGGTCCTCGTCCTCGCGCTCGCCGTGCTCGCGGTCGTCGTTGCGAGGCGGGTCCTCCGCCGCGATGCTCTTCTCCGCGCGGCGGCGCTGTTCGGCGTCGGCGCCGCGGCGTTCGGCCATTACTTCTGGACCCGGCAGGACCGACCCCACTTCGCGCCGATGATCGCGCTCGGCGTCGTCGCGGCCACCCTCTCCGCCTTCGCCATGAGCGCCCGAGCTCGATGGACGGTGGCGATCGTCTTCGCGGCCGGCGCCCTCGTCCTGCTCCCCATGGCCGGCCTGTTTCCGATCGAGCGGCTCTGGACGGGAGGCGTGCGGGAGATCGGAAGGAGGACGGGCGAGGCGGCGTCCTTTTCGCAGTCGATCTGGCCCTGCGACGACATTCCTCCGGACATGGCGGCGGCGGTGCGGGCCGCCGACGCGCGGTCGGATCCCGGGAGCCGCTTCGTCGCCGTCGCGTCCCATCAGTCCCGGACCGAACAGGATCCGATCCTGCTGTTCCTCATCTCCCGCCGCCTGCCCTACACGCGGTGGTACGCGTACGATCCCGGAGTTCAGGCGTCGCCGGAGGTGCAGGGAGAGATGGCCCTCGAGCTCCACCGCGCGCGCAGCGAAGCGGCGGTCGTGTGGCCCGCCGGCGATTACCAGGAGTCCTCGCCCGCCGGCGCGCCGGCGCCCGGGCTCACGCCCTTCGACCGCGAGTTTCGAGCGCTGTATGCCGCGCCCGTCGCGCATTACGGACGCTTCGCGCTCTGCATGACCGGCGCTCGTCAGTCCGCGGAGCCTCGTCCGGGCGCTCCCTGATCCCGGCCGGGCCTTCAGGGCGTCGGGCCGACGACGAAACGAGCGCGGAGCTTCGGACGCGTCGGCTCGAGGGTGTCCTCCACCGTCACATCGACTTCTCCCGGCGATTCGAGAAGCTCGGGCGGCACGTCGACGCTGAGCGCCCGGCTCGAGGCGAAGCCGGTCGTGAGCGGGCGTCCGTTCCACCGGACCGCGTCGCCGCGCGTCAGCCCCGTCCCGAACACGACGAGCTCCGCGTGGCCGTTCGGTTGCGGCCGGAACACTTCGCCCACCCGGCATCGCTCGGGGACGAGCGCCCGCACCGAACGCGCGGACCCTCCCGGCCCGCGCACCAGCCGGCCTTCGGGAATCCGGGGAAGCGCCTCCTCGCGGCAGGCGGTCAGGAGAAGCAGACCGAGGACGGCGGCGAGTCTAGTCGGCATGGTCGATCCGGACCTCGCCCGCGGCGAGACTCGCGTCCGGGGGCTCGTCGCCCTCGCCGGTCCGCGGATTCGACGCGGGCGACGAAGGAGCCAGATACCCGAGCGACAGCAGCTGCGTGACGGCGTCGCTCGGGATCGTCTGCGTGACGCGCGGGCGCCGCGCCGACTGCGGCGTCGTGAAGATCACGGTCTCGGCTCCCCCGGGCAGCCGATCCCGCCCGGCCCATCCCAGCCCGTTCCAGGAATGCGCGCCCCGGGCGAGCCGGTCTCCCGCCGCCGACACCACCGGGCCGGCGCCCTCGATCGAGAGCGCGAGGGCGCGGGACTCGTCGGGCTGGAAGGCGAGCCAGAAGGGCGCCCGAGGGCGCCGGAAGCGAACCTCGGTTCGCGCGCCGCGCTGCGTCACGACATCCTTCGCCGCGAGCCCGAAGCTTCGGATGGACGGCGCGGGTCCGCGCCCGAGCGCCGAGACGACGATCGAACGGCCCTCCTGTTCGGGCGACCTCGGGAAACGCACGATGAGCGCGTCGGGGAAACCGGAGGCGAGGTAGCGGTCCACCTCGGCGAGGAGCTCCCGTCCCCAGTCGGACGCGGAGGCCAGCGCCGTTCGCTCTCCGGGGTCGCTCGACAGATCGAAAGACTGCTGGACCGGGAAGACGACGAACTCTCCGCCGGACGCCCAGAACTTCTGAGGGACGCCGGCGCGGCGAATGAGCTTGTGGTCGCCGATCCGCACGGCGAGCGCGTCGAGCGGCGGGGCCTCGGACACGATGGGGCGGTCCGCCGGCGGCGGGAACGCGAGGAGCGAACGGCCCTCGAAGGCCGGCGGCGCCTTCACGCCGGCCGCGTCGAGAAGCGTCGGCGCGACGTCGAGCTCCGAGGCGTTGCCGCGGATCACGCCGCGCGCCTTCGGCATCCAGGGCACCCGCACCTCGAAGGGCACGAGCAGCTCCTCCTCGAAGAGGTACGGCGTGGCGTGCCCCACGGCGAGGCAGTTTCCCGCGACCACCCGGTCGCAGAGCGCCTCCCCGTGGTCGGCGGTCAGGAGGATCGCCGTCTCCGAGAGCCGCCCTTCCCGCTCGAGGCCGTCGAGCAGGCGGCCGAAGGCCGCGTCGACGCTGCGCAGCGCCGCGTCGTAACGGTGGCGCGCCCAGCCGGGGAACAGGGGCGAGCTGCTCTGCTTGAATTCATGAAGGGGGGAACGCCAGTCCGGACCCAGCGCCGGCAGGCCGCCGAAGAGATCCCGGGCCGATTCTTCGTCGCCGACGTACTCGTGCACCTGGTAGGTATGGAAGAAGAGAAAGACCGGTTCGTTCCGGTACTCCCGCATTAGGTCGAGCGACCGCCGCACCGCCTCGCCGGCCGGCTCGCTCGCGCTGACGTAGCGGTCGAAGCCCTGCGCCAGGCCGAAGGAGGGATGGACCAGGCCGCCTCCCGTCACCGCCACCGTCCGGTACCCGGCCGCCGCGAGGCTCTCCGCGAGCGTGTCGAAGCGGTCCGCGAGAGCCATCGAGGATCGCCCCGCGTCGTGGTGGGCGACCGTCTCGGACGTGAACATCGAGGCATGGGCCGGCAGCGTCCAGTTCGCGGCCGCGACGCACTTCTCGGCGCGCAGGCCGTCGCGGAAGAAGCGGTCGGACCGCGGCGTCGTCGGGGGAAGGTATCCGTAGGCGCCCACGTGGTCCGCGCGAAGAGAGTCGACGTCGAAGAGAACGATCGTGCGCGGAGGATCCCTCGCGGGAACCGTGAAGGAGGGTTCCGCGAGGAAGAGCGAACGCGGCGGCGTCCAGGAGCCGGGATTCTCCCAGGCGATCTCGAGCTCGACGGGCTCGGCGCTCCGGGGAACCTCCACCGAGAGCGGGTGCCAGCGCGCGGGATCGGCCGACAGCGTCAGCACGTTCGAACGCTCGCTGCGCGCGGCGCCGGAGAAGCGGATGCGGAGACTTCCCGCCGGGTCCCCCGCGAGAACGGTCATGTAGGCGGCAGTCAGCCGCCGCGACGGCCCCGCCGGCAGCGACCAGCGCACGGCGTCTCCGGGAGCCAGCCAGAGGCCGGGACGCGATTCGGCGCCGACGGCGACATGCTCGGCTTCCGGGACCGGGAGGTGGACGACTCTCCCGGAGCGGCCGCCGCAAGCGAGCGAGACCGCCGCGAGCACGGCGGCGAGGCACTCGGGCAGCGGGATCCGCGCTCGAACAGGCAGCCGCATCTCGCCCGACGGTACCGCAAGGTCGCGGTGTTTGCAGAGTTGTTCCCCGGGCGGGAACAAAGGCCGCCCGGGCGCGTACCTCTCGACAGGGACGGGACCGTCCCGAGTGGCCGAGGAGGCGCGCATGCGGAGCTTCTGGCAGGACGTCCGGTACGGGCTGCGGGTCCTCGTTCGAAACCCCGGCTTCACGGCCGTCGCGGTGCTCACGCTGGCGCTCGGGATCGGCGCCAACACGGCGCTCTTCTCGGTGGTCAGCGGGGTGCTGCTCCATCCGCTGCCCTTCCCGGCGCCGGACCGGCTCTACTCCGTCTACACCCGCACGGAGCGGTTCGAGAAGGCGTCGGTCAGCTACCAGAACTTCCTCGACTGGCGGCGGAACACCGTCTCGTTCGTGGCGCTCGGCGCGTATCGACCGGACGACTTCAACCTGACCGGCTCGGGCGAGGCGGAGCGGCTGCGCGCCAACATGGTCTCCGCCGATTTCTTCCCGCTCCTCGGCGTCCGGCCCTCGCCCGGCCGGACGTTCCTGCCGGACGAGGATCGGGCGGGCGCGGGTCCCGTCGCCGTCATCGCCGACGGACTCTGGAAGCGGAAATTCGCGTCCGATCCCGACGTCGTCGGCAAGGTCATCCACTTGAACGGAAAGCCGTACACCGTCATCGGCGTGGCGCCCGGCCGCCTGACCGTGTCGGACGACGCGGATGTGTACGTCCCGATCGGGCAGTGGACGGACGAAACCTTCCTGGACCGGCGAGCCGGCATGGGGATGCGCGTCGTCGGACGCGTGAAGGCGGGGGTGACGGCGTCCCGGGCTCAGGCGGACATGGATCGGATCGCGAGGGATCTCGAGAAGGCGTACCCCGAGGCGGACAGGGGGTCGGGGATCAACGTCGTGCCTCTCAAGAAGGACATCGTCGAGAACGTCGAGGGAATTCTGCTCGTGCTCCTCGGGGCCGTCGGCTTCGTGCTCCTGATCGCGTGCGCCAACGTCGCGAACCTGCTTCTCGCGCGGGCGACCGGGCGCGGCCGGGAGTTCGCCGTGCGCACGGCCCTCGGCGCGAACGCCTGGCGGATCGTGCGGCAGCTCGTCACCGAGAGCGTCCTGCTCGCGCTGGTCGGGGGGCTCGCGGGAGCGGTCCTCGCCCGGTGGGGCACGCGCGCGATTCTGGCGGCCCTGCCGGACGCGCTGCCTCGCTCCGAGGAAATCGGCCTCGACACGCGCGTCCTGCTGTTCACGCTGGGAATCTCGGTGCTGACCGGAGTCCTGTTCGGTCTCGCGCCGGCGCTGCGGCTGCTCCGTCCGGATCTGCAGGAGACGCTGAAGGCCGGCGGCCGCGGCTCGAGCGCCGCGCGCCAGCGGACCCAGCGGATCTTCGTCGCCGCGGAGATCGGCATGGCGCTCGTGCTGCTGATCGGGGCCGGCCTGATGATCCGCAGCATCCGGGCGCTGTGGGCGGTGGATCCGGGCTTCGATCCCCGCCACGCCGTTTCCTTCTCCGTCTCCCTGGCGCCGGGCGAAAATCGGACTCCCGCGGAGCTGCGGGCGAAGTACCGGGAATCGCTGCGCGCGTTCGAAGCCGTGCGAGGCGTGACGCACGTGTCGCTCCTCGGCGGTTCGCTTCCGATGTCCGGAGACTCCGAGGTGCCCTTCTGGCGCGATGGTCAGCCCCGGCCGGCGACCTTGAATGAAATGCCGCAGGCCCTCTTCTACCTCGTGACGCCGGGATACCTTCCGGCGATGGGGATTCCCCTTCGCGCGGGCCGGTTTCTGACGGACCGCGACGACGAGCGCGCCCCCTCGGTCGCGGTGATCGACGAGGCGTTCGCGCGCCGGCACTTTTCGGGCGAGAACCCCGTCGGGAAACGCCTCCACGTGGCTCTCCTCGACCTCGAGCCCGAGATCGTGGGCGTCGTCGGTCACGTCGAGCACTGGGGACTCGGCAACGCGGAGCACCCGACCCTTCAGGCCGAGATCTACCTGCCGCTGTTCCAGCTGCCGGACAAATTCTGGAGCCTGGTCTCGACGGGCGTCGGACTGGTGGCGAGGACCGAGGGCGCTCCGCTCGACATCGCATCGGGAATCCGCCAGGCGGCCTCGCGCTTCGATTCGAGCGCGGCGATCTACCAGCTCCGTCCGATGGACGAGGTGGTCGCGCGCTCGATCGCCCGGCAACGGATGGCGATGATCCTCCTGAGCATCCTCTCGGCGCTGGCGCTCGTCCTGGCGGCGATCGGCGTCTACGGCGTGATCGCCTATCTCGCCGCGCAGCGGACGCGGGAGATCGGCGTCCGGATGGCCCTCGGCGCGACGCGGAGCGACGTGCTGCGGCTCGTGCTCGGACAGGGAATGCGGATCGCCCTCGCCGGCATCGGCGTCGGAATCGTCGCCGCGCTCGGGCTGACGCGGCTCCTCGCGAAGGTGATCTACGGGGTCGGCTCGATGGACCCGATCACGTTCGGCGGCGTCACCCTGCTGCTCGTCGCGGTGGCGCTGCTCGCCTGCTACATCCCGGCGCGGCGCGCGATGCGCGTCGATCCGACGACGGCCCTGCGTTACGACTGATCGCCGGGACGCCGGCTCGACGCCTACGAAGGCTTGAGCGAGATCGCGACGATCGCTTTCCGTCCGGGACCGACGATCACGGTGTGTTCCTCGGTCGTCATTCCGGGGCGCGAGACCTTGATCGTGTGTTGTCCGGGGGAAACCTGCAGTCCCCCCGAAAGCCTCGCGAGCTCGCCCCCGGTGCCGACGAACTGATCGTTCAGGAAGACGGAAGCGTCCGAGGGTTGCGTCGAGAGAAAGATGTGCCCTCGGCTCGAGCCGCTCGGGTCGGAGCCCTCTCCGGCGAGCGGCGCTCCATTGTCATCACCGTAGGCCGGAGCGGCGTATTCGCCGGAATCCGCCGGCGGAGAGGAGTACGGTCCCGCGTCGCGCCAGGATTGAGCCTGCGGCGGTTCGTCCACGTACGTGTCGATTCCGGCGTAGGCGTCCGTCGCGCCGTCGTCAGTGCCCCAGTAGCTGGGCCAGCCCCATCCCCACCCGTAACCCGGCCATCCCCAACCCGATCCCCAACCCCAGCCACAGCCCCAGCCCCACCAGCCCGTACCCCAATACAAACCCCAGGGCCGGTAGTAGCCTCCGTAGTAGTAGCCGTGGCCTCCGTGGTTCCAATGACCACCGTAATAGCCGCCGCCGTGATTTCCGCCTCCTCCGTGATACCCGTGGCTGCCGTAATTGCCGCCGCCGTTGTGGGCGCCGCCGTTGTACCCGCGGCTGCCGTAATTGCCGCCACCGTTCTGGCCGCCGCCGTAATTCCCGCGGCCGCCGTAGTTGCCGTGCGGCCCACCGCCGGAATACCCGCGGCTCCCGTAATTGCCGCCCCCATGCGGGCCGCCGCCGTAATACCCACGGCTACCGTAGTTGCCGCCGCCGTGTGGGCCGCCGTAGTACCCGCGGCCACCGCTCATGCCACCGCCGTAGTGACCGCCGCCGTAACCGCCGCCCCCGTGGTAACCACCACCCCCGCCGTGCGATCCGCCGCCGCCGCCGCCGTGATGCTGAGCCAGGGCCGGCGTTGCCGCCGAAAGAGCCAGCGCGCTGGCGAGGACCAGCAACCGAGCGCCCCAGCCGGACCTGACCGTGCTTCTCATCGGAAACTCCAATTTAGCCTGGAGCAAGAAAGAGGCCACCGCATCCGCCCGCGACCCGCCCCGATGTCGTTGCATCCGTTGGGTTGAACCGGCATGTCCCTGGTTGGCGTCACCCCGCGGTTGACCTCCGCAAGAGTCAAACTGTCATCTGATTCCTTCGCGAAGGCGCGACGTCATGCCGAAGCGTCCTCGCGCCCACGATTCTCATCGAAGCGCCCGGACTGATGCGGCTGCATCAGAACCGAGCCGTGCGCGCGGAGAGAGCCATCGCCGCCGTGCTCACGAATCCACGGCGCGACGAGCCGCTATGTCTTCAGCGCTTCGTAATACCTGCCGTTGGTCTCTTCGCCCATCACGGCGAAATCGCAGCTCGACGTCGCGAGCGGGTCCGTGTGGAACGTGAAGCCGATCGACGGCACGCGGAACACGGCCTCCAGCTGCGCGGACGCCTTGAAGCCCTCGAACCGATACTGGCGTTGCGGGTCTTCGTACTTGACGGGCTCGGTGCCGGCCTGGAAGACGAGCTTGAAATCCATGAAGGCCGGCGTCGTTTCAGCATCCATCGACGGCCAGCGCGGCTGATCGATGATGGCGGCGTTCGCCATCTGGAGCGTGGCCGTCCTGCCGTCGGCGCCGAAGGTCATGCCGCCTACGGCCACCGGCCCGACCCAGTAGAGCCCCTCGGGCGAAATCGGAAAGTGAAAGTCGTGGATCTGTTTCGAAGGGACTCCCGGTCCCTCGAAGATCGTGAATCATGTGTGGGCGAAGACCCCCTGGTGGGCCTGCCTTCCCGCCCAGTACTCCCCTGCCATGTAGCTGTAGTCAGTGGTCGGCGTGCCCCAGGGTAGACGGTTGCCCTTGTTGTCCGTCCCGGTGCCGTGGAACCCGTTGCAGCGGGCGAGCCTCCCCTTGAAGTGGTAGATGTTCGACAGCTCGACGTCGGGCCCGGGGATCTGGTTGTGGTTGCCGTTCTTGTCGAGCCAGGGAATGGGATACGGGCACGGACCGCCATTGGACGGTTCGTGGTCCGGCGGGATGGGAGGCGAACAGCCACCCGGCGCGGACGGCGCGCCGATCAGACGGCCCGGGATCGACGCGAGGCCGATCGAGACGACGCCGAGGTTGAGCAGTCGCCTTCGATTCAGGACGAGGTCCTTCATGTTCCCTCCTCCCGGCCTGTCTCGGGTACTCCCGGCCATTGTTCTGATCGTTCACCGCTGCCGGATGAATCCGAGCAGCTCCTCGTTGACCTTGTCCTTGAGCGTCGTGCACATCCCGTGAGGTGCGCCCTTGTAGACGACGAGTTGGGCGTTCTTGACGATCTTCGAGGAGAGTGCTGCGGAGTCGGCGAACGGGACGATCTGATCGTCGTCGCCGTGCAGGATGAGCGTCGGCACGTCGATCTTCTTCAGGTCCTCGGTCAGATCCGTCTCCGAGAACGCCTTGATGCAGAAATAGGATCCCGGGAACCCGCACATCATTCCCTGGAGCCAGAACGACTCCCGCACTCCCTCCGACACCCTGGCGCCTGGCCGGTTGTATCCGTAGAACGGGAGGCTCAAGTCCTTCCAGAACTGCGAGCGGTCGGCCTGGACCGAGGCGCGCAGCTGGTCGAAGACCTCGATCGGCGTTCCGCCCGGGTTGGAGACGGACTTGACCATCACGGGTGGGATCGCGCCGATCAGCACGGCCTTCGCGACGCGCTTCGTACCGTGCCTCCCGATGTATCGGGCGACCTCGCCGCCGCCCGTCGAGTGTCCGACGTGGATCGCGTCCTTCAGATCGAGGGCCTCGACGAGCTCTGCAAGGTCGTCGGCGTAATGGTCGAGGTCGTTGCCGTCCCAGGGCTGGCTCGATCGGCCGTGCCCGCGCCGGTCGTGCGCGATGCACCGGTAGCCGCGGCTCGCCAGGAAGAACATCTGGTCCTCGAAGGCGTCCCCGGACAGGGGCCAGCCGTGGCTGAAGACGATGGGCTGTCCCTTGCCCCAATCCTTGTAGTAGATCTGCGTCCCGTCCGTGGTCGTGATCGTCGAGCCGCCGTGTCGGTGCGTGGTGGTCGCCATCGTGTGACTCCTTCCTGACGAATGCTGGCCTTCCCGGCCCTGTTTCACCTGGCAAAACCGTCGACGTCGATCACGACTCTCGTCGTGGCGCGCCCTTTCGAGGTCGAACGAGCACGACCCCTCTCAGAGCTCCGCCGGTTTCTTCGCCCGCTTGTTCCAGCCATGGAAGGGCGACCAATCGCCCGCGTCCCACCTCTGGCGCAGACCCGGCGTGCTCAGGTCCCAGTCGGGCCGGATCTCGCGTGTCACCGCGCGCAGGTCCTGGCGGAGGTCCTCAACCGAAGGGCGGCCCCAGAACCAGTAGCCGTTGTAGATGCGGTGGATCACGAGGCCCGGCTTGAGCACGAGCGTGTGCGGAATCATCGGGTCGTGCTCGGGATCGGTGTACTCCTGGATGTCGAGGTCCCTCTGAACGATTCGTTCCGGGTCCGAGAGGAAGGGCCACTGCGCGCCGATCGACGCGCGGAACTCCTGGCTCGTGTGGTGGTCGTCGGTCGAGATCGTGGCGATCTGCGTGTAGGCAACCGCGATCTGCGGATGGAAGGCGGCGAGCTGGCGGTGCTGTTGGTGCTCCTTCGGGCAGTAGTGGCCGCGCGCCAGCGTCAGGATCATCGGGTCCTCGCCCTGCAGCTCGCTCAGACGCCGTCGCGTGTTGGTGTGATCGGGCAGCTCGTAGTCGGGAAACTTGCCGCCGGGGACGATGTCGGAGCGCATGAGGGACTCCTTACAGGCTGAGGACCCATCGGCCGCCAGCGGTCGCGAGGATCACGAGATTCATGGCGAGCAGCATCAGGTCGTAGTGCCAGCCGCTGTTCTTGTCTCCCCAGATGCCGGTCTTCCACCCGAAAATCTTCTTCTGGATCGCACCCAGGCCGATCAGGACCAGGCCGATCGCGGCCGGCTGGATGAGGATGCCGGTCACGAGGCTCGTGCTCCCGAGAACCTCCGCCGTCCCGATTCCGAGCGCCCCGGCCGGAGGAAGCTCGAAGCTCTTCCCCCGGCCGGCCGGGTCCCTCAGGGTGTAATAGCCGCTCGCTCCGAAGACGAGCGCCACGACCAGCCGCAGAACGAACAGCGAAAAGTCAGTGAGGGCGTGCAGCGACGGAAAGCTGTCGTTCAGGTTCATCGGTTCGTCGCCGATCGACGCTCACTCCGGCAGCTTCGCGCCCGACTGTTCCGCCACCATGTACGCGGCGTACCAGTCGGACCAGTTCGCGTCGCGCTGACCGGTCCGCCTCTCGTGCTCGCCGTGCGCCGCCTCCGCCCTCCGCATCGCGTTCGCCAGATCCGGCGAATCCGCGTAGGTCGTCGCGCCCGGGTCGAGCCGCCCGGGCAGCCGCGTCGTGATCTCCTGGAAGATCCACTGGTTTCCGTCCGGGTCGCGGAAGGTGGCGAAGGACCGATAGGTACCGTGCTGAGGATCGATCCCGCGCGCCTTGCCGTTCGGGCCGAAGTGGTAGACCTCGTCCGCCGGGACGCCGACGGCCTCGAGCGCATCGATCGCGGCCTGCAGGTCGGAGACGATCAGCCAGAGCCCCTGAGCGGATCCCGGCGCCGCGGTCGTGCGCCCCGCGCCCCACTGGACCGAGCATCCCGAGCCCGGAGGCGTGAACTGAAAGACACCGGATCCCGGCGGCGTGACGTCCTGCCTCCACCCGAGGCTCCGATAGAACTTCGCGGCGCGCTCGCCGTCCGAGACGGGGATGACGACGACCTCGAGCTTCATGTCGATCCTTCGGGCGCTCGCGTTGGTCGTTGCGTTCTGACTCTGGACTTCCGTTGCACTCATGAGTGCCTCCCGTTACCGCTCACCATTCACTCCTCGATCGGAAGGGGGTTCCTTCACATCGTGAGCACGACTCGGAACCGCGCCTTGCCGCTGAGCATCCGCGCATAGGCCTCGGCCGCTCGTTCCAGCGGATAGGTCTCGATCATCGGCCGCACGCCCTCGAGCTCGGCGAATCGAAGGGCGTCTTCCGACTCCGCAGGCGGTCCCGCGGACCAGCCTTGAATCGTTCGGCTTCCGAAGATCAGTTGCGACGGAGTGACCTGGATGTGCCCCGCATCCGCGCCGACGACGAGGAGCTTCCCGTTGGGCCCGAGGCCGTCGATCAGCTCGGTCATGGATCTCGCGCTCGGCGCCGTCGCGAGGATCGCGCGGGCACCGCCCAGTCTCTGCAATTCCTGGACGGGGTTCGTCGCCGCGCCGTCGATGTATTCGCTCGCCCCGAGCTTCCGGGCGAAATCGGCCTTCTCGGGTCCGCGGCCGATGGCGGCGACCCGATACCCGAACTTGCTCGCGAACTGAATGCCGAGGTGGCCCAGGCCGCCGAGCCCCTGCACGGCCACCAGGTCGCCGGGGAAGGCGCCGCTGCTCCGAAGCGCACCGAAGGTCGTCACCCCGGCGTCGAGCAGCGGCGCGGCGTCGGTGTCCGTGAGGCTATCGGGTATCGGCACGAGTGCCTCGACCGGGGCCAGCATGAACTGCTGGTATCCGCCATCGAAGTGAATGCCCGTGACCTTTCGATTCCGACAGTTGCGGAAATCCCCCCGCCGGCACTCCCGACACGTGCCGTCGTGGCCGCCGTGCCACCCGACGCCGACGCGCCGACCTCGGCTCCAGCCGGTAACGCCGGGACCGAGTTCGTCGACGACGCCGGCAACCTCATGTCCCGGCACGCGCGGATACTCGATGCCCGGCAGCGAGCCTTCCTTCGTGAGCACGTCGCTGTGGCAGATGCCGCACGCGCGGACGCGAATGCGCACCTGTCCGGGCCCCGGCGCGGGAATTTCCCGCTCGACGATTTCGAAGTCGGCTCCCGGCTTCGGAACACGGGCTTCCTTCATCGTGGCGGCGGCGACGGCGGTCGACATGGGGGACCTCCTGCGTGGGATGAGAAGGAACGATGAGCGACTGGTGGAAGGCTCTGCGTCGTTCGGGCCGTTTCGTATCCACGCCCTGTGAAGACGGTGTGAAGTCGAGGCAACCTCTCTCGGTTCTCTTCATCGAGGGGCGTCGGTCCGGCGCCGATGCAAGACGAATGCCGCCTGCCGGGCGCCCCAGCCCGGAGGCCTTGCTCCGGGACTGCGTGGTGCTGGACGAGAAGGGATTCGTGAAGGCGGGGCCCGATCTGCAGCCGTCCGATCTCGCCCGGTCGCAGTGGCCGCTCAGCCGGCCTCCGCTCCTCTTCGAGACCAATCGGCCCGGCGTCTTCGCCGTCGGCGACGTCCGCGCGGGAAGCGTCAAGCGAGTCGCCGCCGCGGTGGGCGAGGGTTCCGTCTGCATCCAGCTCGTCCACAAAGTGCTGGCGGAGTAGCGGAACGCCGATCCGCCTCGGGCACGGACGAGCGTTCCCTATCGAGCATTCCGGGACGCAGGCGTTAGAGTCCGGGGCAAGGAGACATCATGCGCAACCGATCTGCGATTCGGTGCCTCTCGATTGGCCTCGCCACGACACTCTTGAGCGCGCTTCTGCCCGCGGCCGAGCGCCTCGCCATCGCCTCGAAGACGGCCGACGTCGACGGCGTCCAGCTCCACTACCTGACCGCCGGGCACGGCGAGACGCTGATCCTCCTCCACGGCTATGCCGAGACGTCGCGAATGTGGCGTCCGGTCATCCCCCTCTTTGCCGACCGATTCACGGTCATCGCCCCCGACCTTCCAGGGATCGGCGACTCCGCGATCCCGAAGACCGGGCTGGACATGAAGACCTCGGCAATCCGGATCCATGCCCTCGCCAGGGCGCTCGGCGTCTCCAGGGCCCGGGTGGTGGGTCACGACATCGGACTGATGGTGGCGTACGCCTATGCCGCTCAATTCCCATCCGAGACGGAGAAGCTCGTCCTCATGGATGCGTTCCTTCCGGGCGTCGAGGGGTGGGAGGCGGTCTACAACAGCCCATCGATCTGGCACTTCCGATTCTACGGACCGACACCGGAAGCTCTCGTGAAGGGACGCGAGCGCACGTTCTTCGAGCACTTCTGGAACGACTTTGCCGCCGACAGGACGCACTCGATTCCAGAGGCGGACCGGGTGGCCTATACGAAGGCGTACTCGCGGCCGGGCCGGATGGCCGCCGGCTTCGCCTACTTCGCATCCTTCCCTCAGACGGCCACCGACTTCGCCGCGCTCTCGAAGACCCCGCTGACGCTTCCGGTTCTCACGATCGGCGGCGAGAAGGCGAACGGCGAGGTCCTCGCGAAACAGGTGAAACTGATCGCGCCGGGCGGCAAATCCGTCGTGATTCCGGGCGCCGGACACTGGATCCTCGAGGAGAAGCCGAAAGAGACCATCGAGGCCCTGAGGAACTTTCTGTGAGGCGGGTCGAAGCCTCCCGGTGCTAGACTTCCGCACCCTCGGAGGACCGCGTGCAGCCCGAAAAGTCCGGCCGTCCGGCTCGTCCCGCCCGCGCTCGCGAAGAATGCGGCGACGACATCGTCCCCGTCAACGTCCGCGTGGGTCCGCCGCGCATCCGACCCCACGTCGTTCCCGTGTCCGGGAAGAACCCGGCGGGACTTGGCGCCGAAGACCTCGTCACCAGCTTTCTCGTGGTCTGGCAGCCCTCCCCGCCGCCGCCGCCGCTCTGGGTCCGGTTCCTACGCGAAGCGCCCTTCGGCACGCAGCTCGTCCGCGCCCAGGACCTCCACTGGGACGGCAAGTACCTCTCGATCGAGCTGCTGGACGAGAAGGACATCGAGGCCTACGTCGCGGAGATGGCCCAGTGGGTCGAATACGCGAACAGCGAGCTCGCCCACTGTCCCATGTCCCCCGCCGCTCTCGCGCTGAAGGCGGCCCGGAAGCGAGCGGAGGCGATCGAGAATCGGTTTCGGCGCTGAGCGGCCAGGGCCGGGAGTGCGCACTCGGGATTCCGCCCGCTTCGCGCGACCAAAGAGAAGGGGACTCTCCCTCTTCGAACACGGCCACTCGTTAGAAACCCGAAGGTCGAATCCGACGTTTCCCCTCAGGGTTTCCCGGCTGCAGGCTGAGCGCCGCCGGCCGACGGCGCTCCCGCATCGGTGAGGAGCGATCTGCCGGAATCCCACCAGCCGCCTCCGAGCGCGACGAAGAGCGCGACGGTGTCCTGGAGACGCTGGGCGCGCGCCTGGACGTAGCCGATGCGAGCCTGGTGGTACTGCGCGAAGGCGATGAGGACCTGCACGTAGTTCGAAACCCCGCTGTCGTAGTTCGCGCGCACGAGCCGAAGCGCCTCGTCGGCGGAGCTCATCGCCCGCTCCTCGGCGGCCAGGGCGTCCGCGTCGTTCTCGAGGGCGCGGAGCACGTCGGCCACCTGGGAGAATCCGACCAGGACGGATTGACGGTAGTCCGACATGGCCTGGTCGTACGCGTCGATGGCCGCCCGGCGCTTCTGGACGAGGGTGCCGCCCTGGAAGAGCGGGGCCGCGAGACCCGCGCCCACGCTCCAGAAGATGCCCTGCGGCGAGAACAGCGTGTTGAGGGTCGTGTTGTTGCCGCCGAGGCTGGCGTTCAACGTGATGTTCGGGAAGAGCGCCGCCGTCGCCACGCCGACCTCGGCGCTCGCCTGATGCAGGCGCGCCTCCGCGACGAGGATGTCGGGACGCTGGTGGACGAAGTCCGAGGCGATGCTGACGGGAAGGGACTCCGGCAGCTTCAGGTCGGACAAGCCGACCGGCGGCGCCTTCCACTCGGAGGGCAGACGCCCGGCGAGTGTGGCGAGAAGGTGGTCCGCCTGGCTGACGCGCTGCTCGAGAGGAGGGATCGTCGCCTCCACCGACGAGAGCTGGCTTCGCAAGGCGAGCGCGCTCGCATAGGGAACCGTGCCCGCCTCCGCCTGTGCCTCCGTGATCTCGACCTGCTCCCGCTGGTCGCCGACGAGATCCTCGGTCGCCCGGGCGAGCTCGGCATAGGACGCGCGAGCGATCACCGTGTCGACGACGTTGGCCGTCAGCGTCACGTACGCCGCGGCCGCGGTGTAGGCCTGGGCGTCGGCCTGGGCCTGCAGGCTCTCGACCGTGCGTCGCTGGCCGCCGAAGACGTCGAGCGCGTAGCTGATGGTCCCGGACAGCGAGAAGAGATTGAAGATGGTCGCCGCGGAGTTGGTCTGCCCGAAACGGACCAGCGTCACCCGCTGCCGCGAAGCCGCGGCGTCGAGGCCCAGCTGAGGGTAGAAGATCCCGTAGCCCGCCCGCAGGTTGTCCTGGCTCGACCGAAGGCTCGCGAGGGCCGCCTGGAGCGTCTGGTTCCCGGCGGCGGCATCCTTCATCAATCCGTCGAGCTCCTCCGATCCGAAGAGCGTCCACCAATCGCCGGAGAGCCGCGCGCCCCGGTCGAAACGCTGGGCCTCCCCGGCGGCCTCGGCCGTCGTCGTCGGATCGGAGCCCGGCGCATAGTGGTCCGCGGCGGGAGGCGCGGGCCGCACGAAGTTCGGGCCGACCGCGCACGCGGTGAGAGCGACCGCCGCGGCCGCTGCGAGCCATCGCGCGGCGAGGAGCGCCGCCCCGGGCCTCCTACTTCTCCGCGATGTAGACATCGACGAGTTGTCCCGGATAGACGGACAGGCCGTCCGGCCTGCGAAGCCGGAAGATCAGCGGCAGCACCCGCACGTCCACCCTCTCGGTCCTCTGGTTCGACAGCTGAATCTTCGGCGAGACGTACGGCTGCGTGCGGACGAATTCGAGCGGCACGCCCTTGTCGGTGCCGCGGAGGAACATCGTGGCGCGGATCCCGGGCGGCGCCGGCAGCCGCTGCACCAGGATCTCGTCCACGTAACACCGCACCTGGAAGTAACCCTGCGTCGATCCCATCGAGATGACGGGCAGGTAACCCTGGGTGTACCCGTCGTAGGTGCCCTGCGTGGAGACGTAGCTGCCGACGGCGGCGTTGATCGCGAGCACGGGGCCGTCCACCGGTGCGCGGATCACGAACTTGTTGAGGAGGGCGCTCGAGGCGGCGACCGACTT